>PVMK01147927.1_pt1 | contig 87253 bp, 82 predicted proteins | sample 1853481 | NCBI WGS metagenome assembly PVMK01 (sample SAMN08533507, study PRJNA380276) | Marine sediment metagenome, whole genome shotgun sequencing project.
GGTAGGTAAGGCTAAAATAGATCCCCGGTCACCTTACCCTTCAACTGACCATCCTACCGGATATCACTATAACTGGGAGGACGGACGGGTACTGGAGGAGTATCAATTAAACTACATTAGCGAGGGGCATGGGGTGATGGAGTGTGATCAGGGTAAATTTCCACTAAAACCCGGATCAATGATGATCATTCGCCCTGGCGTATGGCATCGGTACCGACCGGAAAAGAAAACCGGATGGCAGGAAAACTATATTGGATTTGACGGTGAAATGGCCAGGCATCTGCTGAATCAGTTCATATATGCTTCGCGACAGCCAGTGATCCACTGTGGTTACCGGGAAGAATTCATAGACACCTATTTTAAAATATACGATCTGGTACAAGAGGAAGCTCCTGGGTTTCAACAGATCGCCTCGGGTCTGGTGATCAAATTGCTAGGGAACATTGTGGCTCATAAGAAGCAACAGGATTTTTCGGGTAAGCACATAGAACAAGTCATTCAAAAAGTACGCTTTTACATTCATGAGCACATCGAGCATGAGATCGATCTACCAAGAATGGCTGAAGAGCATCAGATAGGCTATTCCTATTTCCGAAAAATGTTTAAAAAATATACCGGTGTTTCGCCCCATCAGTACCACCTGGAACTAAAGATCATACGGGCCAGGGAACTGATCCTTACTACTGAGAAAAGCATCAAAGAGATTGGATATGATCTGGGATTCAAGTCAATATTTTATTTCAGTCGCTTTTTTAAGAACAAAGTGGGGGTCAACCCATCGGAATTAAAACGAGTGGCATCGCGAAAAAATTAACCCGGTGAATAATACGCCTACTTCACAGGTGCCACCGGATACTTCTTCATCAGTTTAGCCATACTCTTTGGAATACCCTTCTCTCTTTTCTTTGGTTTTTCATTTACGGTTCCGGTAATCACTCCTTGCCATACTAAATCTTTGCTGCTTTCATCGTATATATCAACTACAAAGGTTCCTTCTAAATAGTCATTCTCACTATAGGTGGTGGTGGAGCTTCCCATGCCCATTCCACCGTAACCCATTCCCCAGCCGCGGCCCATGCCGTAACCCATGCCACCGTTATAATTGGTGTAGGCGGTAGTGCTGGTTTTTTGATCGATTACTATAAAGATAGATACCCATGCATCTGCACCGGATTCTACAAGATTCATTCCTCTGGCATCAAACTCTGACTTTAAAGATTCCAATATTCGCTTTTTGTCAAAGTCATTTAACTGCTTGTCACTGTCCTGTTGCCATCCGGCAAAAGCGTATGATTTGTATTTTGTAAAATCTGTGTTTTTGTCGTAATCACTTTTTGCCTTCTGGGCAAATGCTGAACTCGAAAAGAAAGCTGTAATTAAAACAGCTGTAAAAATTGAAATAGATATTTTCATGATTGATCTTATTTAGAATAAATGTTTTGTATAATTTTTAATTGCTTGATTTCCTTTTCCGCCACTTTGGTACACATCCTAAGTTAAATGAAAAACCCGTTAATTCAATTTAATAGCCAATCCACCTCCGAATCCAAATTGGTAGAGCGTTGAGTAGGTGCTTACTCCGGCACCACCACCCCCGGTACCAAAATAAAGACCACCGCCTACTGATTGTACTGCTGATAACAATTGAGCGTGTACCATAATACCAGCTCTTTCGCTAGCCCAAAAAGTTAAACCGCCTTTGAGTCCCCAGGCGAACTTGGTGACATTATTGCTAATACTAGTTTCCGGATCGGTGGCTTTGGCAAACATCACGCCGGCCATTAAGCCTCCTTGGGCTTCAATAGTTCCACTTCCCAGCATAGCATGTCGATTTCCCCCAAGCATGATATAATTGATACCCAAATCAAAATCTGTAAATCGTATTTCTGGGTTCAACCCCACAACGTAGGCGGTTGGGGCATTGGTATCTTGGCGAAAATAAGACAGTTCAATTCCCGTTTCCGGTGCCATTCTGTATTCAGCGCCAATTCCCCAGAGAAAACCACCCTTCATTTTGCCATCATAATACTGACCAAAATCGAAACGAGCATCAAAACTATTATCGAAAACGTAATTTCCGTAGATATTTAAATAAAGCCCTTCGCCACCAATGTCCTGAGCTTGGACAGGGTTGGTCAGCATGGTAATTATGGAAATTGTGATAATGTAAATAAGGTTTAATTGAGTCTTCATGTGTTTATAAGTTAATAATTAGTTCATTTAAACGGCAAATGTACTTTGAAAATTTTAAAATCGAGAGCCTTGCACTTCACAAAGGTGAATACCCCCAGGGATACTATTTAGACAGTTAATCCAAATGACTGTCCAAAAGTTCCTTTGACCTTGCCAATTTATAAATCCCAGCCAAAGGTTGTTTGCAGCACATAATCACTCTTAGAAGCTCCCTTAACAGGTTGGTTATCAAAGTTGAGGGTATATCCAAAATTAATGTAAAAGTCCAATGGCAGATCATATTTTATGTCAAATTTAAAATCGGTTCGTACTCTTCCACTTTCTGATAAACTTGGATACACGGTTACACCTGTAAAAAGGTTCAGGTCGCCAATATCAAACATATCCAATTGGCCGCCCAGAAATGCTTCCTGTGAACTCTTGTCTTCAATAGTTTCATCAGTATAGGTCTCATCATTCCAAACCCCTCCAGCGCTCAGACCCAACCGGACCCGATTGGTGTGTATTAAATACTTTCCCAGTCCCGCGCTGTAGGCCGATCTCAATTTCAATTTTTGCTCATCGTTGGAAAGGAAATCAGTCTTAACAATTAAATACCAGTCATTCTTTAAAAAATACATAAAAGTAATCAGCCCATCGGTTCGACTGATGTCCTCCCCTTCATCCTGAGTGCTCAGTACAATATCAAGTGATCCATTTAGGCTCCAAAAATCTGACAGATATCCCAGGGCAATTCGAGATGAAAGTTGACTTAGGTTGTTGTTTTTGGTAAAGTTATATCCAATTGACACCGCGGCGCTTAGCCTGCTGATAAAGGTCCTGTCCAGGGGATTGATATAAACCAGGTCAATCAAATCTATGGTTCTGGAAGTTGCATCCTTACCAATAATCACCTGATGAGGGTTATCAGGGTTGGTATTTATGGGTTCGTTAACTCGAGTTCCATCCGACAAGGTAATTAGATAGGTCCTGGGGCTGTAGATCTCCGATACCTTGTCCCATTCAATTTTAAAATCAGAGTCGCTGTAATCGGTTTCTATTTCGATGATACCCCTATCCATACTCTTGATCTCTCCCACAATGACATTGCCATTATTAAGGATCAAGCTGTCAGTTTGAGCTGAAATTTGGGTGATACCTCCAATTAGAAAAGTAAAAACGAAATAACCAACTGCCTTGACTTGAGGGGTGTCCAAATATGAGTTCATAGCCATCTTGATTTTATAGGAATATGACAATTTGACGTGATTATAATACATAAACCGTTCATACGCAAGTTTGGATTTTTTCAACTTGGCCGGTCTGTTAAATACCTATCAATCGGTCTATTGAGCGGCTCTCATTTTTTAAATGATTTCTGGTTACTATCAGGTGGTTAGCCAGAGAATCAGAAAAGAGCCCACACTGGCTATCAGTCCCCACATAAAAAATGTATAGGCCCAATGTAGTCTGCGGTATTTCTTGGTTAGTATTTTGCCCTGGTTATGTATGTCAATAATAAGGTTTTCATGTATTTCCTGGCCGGAACTGAGAATCTTGCTCATCTCTTTCAGGTAATCTTCCTGGGATTGTTCATTAATGTATCCAAAGAACAGTCGACTTTGTTTTATTGCCGGTTTATCCGATACAGTTTTTATAATTTTTGGTTTGGCGGCAGCTACAGAGAAAACGGCTGATATAAGACACATTACCAGTAATATGCCAAAGGGGATGGCCAATAGCTCCATTGCTAAAAAATCTGACCCATTTATAGTAATACTCGAACCCAATAGAGTCATAATCAAACCTATAATCAAGGTGTCAATACCAATGATCATACCCGCCTTATTGTCCGCGATTGCGATGTGATTGATCTGTTGTCTCATAGTGGCTCGAAACAAAGTTTGTATACTTCGTCTGGTGCCCAATCTTATCTTTTCTACAGGTTGATTTTCATCCATACTGTCCAAATTGTTAGTCTGATTTGAAATATAGGGCTTTGGTAAATAGAAGCCAATCTTTCCGGGCAAATTTAACGGCTTTGAAACCTTTTCGAACCAACCTTTTTCACTGCCAGGGTCGTTGTGTCAATAAACCGAAGGGATACCCAATGAGAACCTTGACGATTCATTTCTTTATACTATTATGCTCGGTCGGTATTTATGAACAGGGAAAAATATACCATTAGCGGAATAATATCTGATTCCGACTTTGCTTGGTGAAGCCGATGTGCTGAAACTGATTCAATTGATGCCGGGAGTACAATTCGGGAACGAAGGGACCACTGGATTTTATGTACGAGGTGGTAGCGGATCAAAACCTGGTACAACTGGACGAGGCCGTGGTATATAATCCAAATCATTTGTTAGGGGTGGTAAGCACTTTTAATCCAAGAATGTTAAAAAGTGCCACCCTGATTAAGGGCGGGTTTCCTGCTCAATATGGCGGCCGTTTGAGTAGTATCCTGGATCTTACCATGAAGGAAGGAAATAATCAGGAATATCATGTTGCCGGAGGAATTGGCATAGTCAGCGCTAACTTGACTTTGGAAGGTCCTATAAAGAAGGATGTAGCATCATTTATCGTATCGGGCAGACGTACTTATCTGGATGCTCTGATCACGCCATTTCTTCCCAAAGGCAATGAATCAAACTACAACTTCCATGATGTTAACGCGAAGTTAAACTGGAAAATTAAGAGTAAGGACCGTTTATATCTTAGCTTTTATCAGGGTAAGGACAAGGCTAGATTGAAATCAGGAGATGGAATTAATTATACAATTTTGTTTGGGAATACCACCGGGACCTTCCGTTGGAATCATTTATTTGGCCCTAAACTATTTGTAAACACCTCAATAATTTATAATAAGTATGATCAGGATGTTAGTGCCATTCAGGACAATTTTTTCTCCCAGACCATTACCCGTTTAGAGGATGTTAATGGTAAAGCTGAGTTTCAATATTTTCCCAGTCCCGGTCATTCGATTCGTTTTGGCGCCCATTATATCCGGCACCACTTTTTATCCGGCGGTAAATCTGAGGCGGAATCAGGTTTAAATCAAAATATTAACAGACAGGGGATTCCAAGTAAAGACCTCGATGAATATCCAGGTGACTTTGTTGCCCATTATTCCCAGTGTTTCTTATAATTTTAAATTCTAAGCAACATGATAAAGTACTTTAAATTTATGGTATACGCTATGGTGTTTATGGGCTGTGAACAAGTGATCGAGCTAAAGACAGATAACGATTTTCAAGGAACAGTATTTGTGGAAGGCCTTCTGGTAGTGGGTCAACCACCGCGCATATATTTTAGTGAGGCTTTGCCCTTTGATCAGTCTAAAGTTACACCCCAGCAGGTTTTTGCCAGAGGAGCTGAAGTGGTCTTATCTACCGGCGGGTTTTCTGAACTCTTGTTACCTGATTCTCTATTTAACAGTTTTCGCTGCCGATGGGAACCTTTTTACTCAGGTGAAAACGAGATTTCGTTTGGCGTGACCTATGATCTTGGGATCAAGTATAAAGGCGCCAGCTATACCGCCAGCACCAGCATTAATCAAATCAAACCATCCATTGAGAAAATTGGATATAATCCGGAATTTTTCGATATATACGGCGGCCATGACGGGGTCAATATCATCCTTAGAGACCCTGAAGGGCCGGGTAATTACTATCGATTTCAAATGAATCGGAGGATTGATAATTCGGTGGCCCATGCACATATATTGGATGTTATTCAGAGTACCTGCACCAAAGAAGGGGAGAAATTCTGGGTCACTGATTTGGGTCGTACTGTATTCAGTGATGCAGGGAATGACGGCCGCGATTTGGACCTCTTGGTTGAAGTATCATTTGAATACAGCGAAGGGGATTCCACCTGGATCACCATGCAATCCCTGGATGAAAAAGCAGCCATTTTCTACAAAGAACTGGATGATCAACTTATTTCCATTATAAACCCATTCGTAGAGCCGGTTTTTCTGGAAAGCGAGATCGATGGAGGCGCGGAGGGTTTTTTCGGGTCTGCAGTGCTGTCTGATTCAGTGCTTTTCGTGTATCCGCAGGATAATCCATAAATTGAGTGTGAGTGTGAGTGTGAGTGTGAGTGTGTAGTGTGAGTGTGTAGTGTGATCCCTAATATGCATCCCACACTCTGTACTCAAACCCTCACTCAAACTCAATATCTGCATATTGATCCTGCAACTTAGCCAGTTTTTGCTTCAAGTCTGCAATTAATGCCGGGTCGGCACGCTCATAGATGTTGTTCATTTCCTGTGGATCTTCCTGGAGATCATACAACTCCCATTGATCGATATCATTATAGAAATGGATTAATTTATATCGCGGAGTGCTTACACCATAATGACGCTTGACCTTATGCCAACCATGGGGGTATTCGTAGTAGTGATAATAAATCCCATCGGGGTGTAGTTCCAACTGTTCTCCTTTCATCAAAGGCAGCATTGATTTACCTTGCCAGGGCTCGTTGGTTTCAATTCCCAGTAGGTCCATCACGGTAGGGGCAAAGTCAAGATTAAGTACCAGGTTATCGTTCACAGATCCCGGTTTGATCAGTGGCGGGTATCTCATGACCAACGGCATGCCAAAGCTTTCCTCATACATAAAACGTTTATCGTACCAGCCGTGTTCACCCAGATAGAATCCCTGATCAGAAGTATAGACAATCAGTGTGTTGTCCAGGATTCCTTGCTCCTCCAGATGATTAAGTAACCTTCCTACATTGTCGTCAACGCTCATAATGCATTTTAGGTAATCATTAATATATCGCTGATATTTCCACTCAATCAATTCATTTCCTGTCAAGTTACTGGCAAAGAATTCATCACTTATGGGTTGATAATAGGCATCCCAATATTCTTTTTGGTCTTCTGTTAGCTGATCATACAATCTTTGCCAGCCAGCCGCGATATGTGTGTTGTCGGAGGCCCCGCCAGATCCAGTTTCAACAGGAACCCGGGCCGGCTCTAATTTCATGTCTGATGACATGAACATTTGTGATATAGACTGGTCCTGTTGTGCTGCTGCCAGTCGGTTTTCATAGCTATCGTAAAAATTGTCCGGAAGGGGATAGGATTGTTCACCGAGCGCCAGATGAACAGAATCGGGCATCCAGTTGCGATGGGGCGCTTTGTGGTGTACCATCAGGCAAAATGGCTGATCATTTGAAATTTTATGTTCTAATGCCTCTATCGCCAGGTCTGTTATGATACTGGTGGTATAACCCTTATGATTGACCGTATCGCCCATGTTTACCATAGTAGGGATTATAATAATCTCCCCTGACCGATCAGGACATTCCAATAATCGAAGCCTTGAGGGACACTTTTCAAGTGCCATTTTCCAACCACTGCAGTATAGTATCCGTGGTCCTGAAGGATTTTTGGGTAAGTCATCTGTGAGCCGTCAAACTGATCTGAATTATCCCTAAATCCATTGATGTGACTGTATTTGCCCGTTAGGAATACTGCACGGCTTGGTCCGCAGATTGAGTTAGTTACATAGGAACGATTAAAGACCATTCCTTCTTTACCAATTCGATCCAGGTTAGGCGTCTGGATCAATTTACTGCCATACAGACTCATGGCATTCTTGGCATGATCATCAGTCATGATGAAAATAATGTTGGGTCGAATTGCAGATGCCTTATCAGTATCCTGACCAGACTGACTACATGACCAAAGGAGGAAGGTAATAAAAAGCAGAAAAGGTATAGAACGCATTGGTGGGCTGGGTTTTAATTTCGATCAGGAAATACGCGATAAAATAATGGAATTGCAAATGCCGGAAAAGCAGTAAGGGAAATATGCGAGGGTTGACTGGAATAGGGACAAAAAAAAATCATCAACCAGGTGATGACTTTTTAAATTTCTACTTTATGACTATCTAGAAGGTTCCACTAATTTCTACTCCGGATACCTTGGCAGCATCTACCACCTGAATAAAGGAAATAGTCAAATTACCGTCCTGTACATTAATACCGGTGAAAGTTTCCACCACTGCAGTAGCTGGACCTCCGGCTGCTGCAATAATATCATAGTTTGATAGTTGACCCTGTCCTCCCTCAATATCCACATTGAAAATCCTTGCGCCAGCCCCATTTCCATTTTCTACGCCGTGAAATATTTCTGCGAAATGTAAGTCAACTTGCCAGGGACCTTCACGAGGAACCGATATCTCATAAGTAAATCCATTTATATCAAAAACTTCCGTCTGATAAAGAGCATCATTCTCAGTGCCCTCTATGGCCACAATATTTTCAAATGTCTCTGTTGCAGTATTATCACGGTCAGCCTCCCAGTTGGTATCTCCAAATGTGAAAGCAGGTCCACCCGAATTTATGGAAGTTGTAATAGTTGGTGTTGGAGGTGGTGGTGGTTCGTCATCGCTGCTACATCCTAACAGTACCACCGCAAAGGCTAAAAAATAAACTAAGTTCTTCATGATCTTATTTTTATAAATATATTTATATGGTTGAAATGCAATGTTATTAAAAGTTATAAAACTTTGGAACAAAATTGTTGGATTTTTCTAAGCCAGGTAAGATTTGCACAAATATTATATTATTAGAATAATTACCTGTCAATTTGATGATTTAATTTTGCCGTTTATCTTAGCCAGCCCAAACAGCAAAAACTCCAATTCAATTACATGAGGAAATCACTGCTCGTTAAAATACATCTCTATTGTGGCTTATTTACCATTTTTTACCTGATTGCATTTGGGTTAAGCTCCATTATCCTAAATCATGGTATTAAAGTTGAAAATTCCGATGTGACTAGCAGCTGGAACTCTACGGTAAAAGTGGATTATGACCTGGATGATAAGGACCTGGCGGAGTCAGTAAGGGATCAACTGGATTTAATGGGTTGGCTGCCTCCCTGGGAGTTTAAGCGAGACAGCATTTCATTTTCTTTTGAAATCACGCATCTGGGTAGAAATTATCATGTAAATCTGGATTTGACCAATGGTGATGTACTGATTGGTGAAGCTCCAAAAGGTTTCATTGCAGTATTGCACGGGCTACATTTCTTTAACGGAACTATGCCCAATGCTCCATTTTTCCTTCGCACATGGGCTGTCTATCAGTGGTTGACCTTGATAACCATGCTTGTTTCATTAATTCTGGGCATGTGGCTTTGGATTAAATATAGCTACCAAAGGTGGGAAGGGCTGGTTTTTGGTGGATTGTTCGTTGCTACTGTGGTAATAATGATGCTGATTTGATATGAATAAAAAGGTTTACAATATATTCAGAAAAATCCATTTATATGCTTCGTTGTCAATTGTAGCGCTTTTGCTCATGTACGTGGTAAGCAGTTATTTAATGATTCATCATGAATGGTTCCAGACCTATGATCAGCTAAAGGAAGAATTAGAGATTGAAGTAGATCCTGTAGAGATATCAGGTGACAATTGGAATAAGTTCTTAACCAAAAACCATGTTTCTGGCAGGTTGACCAAAGAAAACATCAATTCATCCGGAGACCTTGTCCGTGAGTACAATAATGCAAGTGCACACTTTGAAGTTATCGTGCATGAGGACCAGAACTTGGTTGAAATTAATGTCCGTAAATTGAATATAGCAGGAACCATAGTAGGTTTTCATCGAATTAGAGGATTTGGAGGTCCTTGGCAGTATAATTTATATGCTTTCCTTTTGGATGTAGTGGGTATCAGCTTAATATTATTTGCTATCACCGGGGTAGTTTTGTGGCTGAAACTTTTAAAAAATGATCCAATTGCCTGGATCGTGCTGATTTCAGGCTTTGTATACTTCGGAGTTATATTAACCTACTTGCTGGTTGTGTAAACCGTAGGGTTGTACTAATTATCAATTTTCACGCTCTGAGCTACTTCCAGGGCAACTTTCATCATGTCCATGAATTTTTCCTGCCGATCTTGTACACTAGAATGGGCTCCGGTGATTATGTTATCGCTAACGGTGAGAATGGACAACGCATTGACCTGAGAACGGGCGGCCAGCGTATAAAGAGCAGATGTTTCCATATCTACTGCCAACACGCCATGTTGAATCCAGACCTGGTATCGGTCCGGATCATCAAGATAAAAGAGATCTGTGCTATAGATATTTCCTACTACGCAGCTTATTCCCATTGATTCTGCTGCCTGATATGCTTTGCTTAAAAGATGGTAATTTGCAGTTGGTACATACTGTAATCCACTGAATGTCATATTGTTGGTCGCGGAGTCTGTGCCGGCGCCAATTGCCAACAGCACCTGTCCTAAATTCATATTTTTCTGTATGCATCCACAGGTACCCACCCGTATCAGGTTTTTGACACCATATTCTTTTATTAGTTCATGTACATAGATACTGATGGAAGGAATTCCCATACCGGTTCCCTGAATTGATATTGGCAATCCATTGTAGGTTCCGGTATATCCGTACATGCCTCTTACCTGGCTATAACATTTAGCATTTTCGAATAAATTTTCCGCTACAAACTTCGCACGCAATGGATCTCCCGGCAATAAAACCGTTTCGGCAATCTCACCTGGTTTTGCTCCAATATGTATACTCATCCTCCTTTGTTTTATATGGAATAAACTAGTTATTTATTCCATAGGAAGGAAGGTTTAGTCGGCTATAATTTATTTATTTGTTTTTTGGCGTTGCACCTGTAATACACTTAAATAATGCATGATAATTACATCCCTGAATCTGAATTGGTACTAAACGATGACGGCAGTGTTTACCATTTACACCTAAAAAGGGAGCACATCGCCGATAATGTACTCTTGGTAGGGGATCCTGGACGTGTTGCTCAGGTAGCTGATTTCTTCGATTCTGTGGAGTTTCAAACCAGTAACCGGGAATTTGTTACAGTAACCGGTAGCTATGGGGACCAGCGATTCACAGTGCTGTCTACCGGAATTGGTACTGATAATATCGATATTGTGATGAATGAGTTGGATGCCGCTATCAATATTGATTTGCAAAGCCGCACTCCCTTGCCTCATCGCAAATCTTTGAATATTGTGCGCGTTGGCACATCCGGGGCCTTACATCCGGACATACCGGTTGATTCATTTGTGATCTCCACTCATGGACTTGGCTTAGATGGATTAATATATTACTATGATTATCAAATATCTGATAATGAATTAGATATAATGATTAAGTTAAATAAACACTTAAAGTGGGATTCCAATCTGGCCACCCCTTATATAGTTGCTGCCTCGGAAAAGCTGATCGACCGGCTCGGCCAGGGTATGATTTCCGGAATTACCGCTACTGCCACCGGATTTTATGGACCTCAGGGGCGGAAGCTAAACATAAAACTTAAAAACCGTCAAATGCATCGATTATTCCGGTCTTTTGAATATCAAGGGCATCGTATTACCAACTTCGAAATGGAAACTTCCGGGCTGTATGCTCTGGGAAAAATGCTGGGTCATCAGTGCTGTACCTGTTGTGCAGTTATAGCCAACAGAGTGAATAAAACCTATAGTAGGGACCATAATAGTGTCATGGAACGGCTTATCAAGACGGTATTGGATCGACTGGTGGGCAAATAGTAAGCACTCGGTACAACTGAGCGCCGGTTTCTATTTAATTTCCTAATCTGTCGCTTGATCGAGTGATGACTATGTTCAATCGGGGCCTTCTCATTCCAGCAGATCCCACTGATATCCTCAGATCAATTAGCATCCCTCAGTCCTCCAATCCTTTACTCCCTCAGTCCCTCAGTCCTTCACTCCTTACCTATGCTCCATATGGAATCCAGATATTTTTTATTTGCGTAGAATTTCTCAAAAACTCTGCTCCTTGACCCTGATCATCTTTCCGCCAGTCCCGGAATTTACCTGGACTTACCCAGGTGCGTTTCATATTCTCAGCTGAAGCGAATTCTACTGATTTACTACCCTCTGTGGTTCCAAAATACCACAACCCGTCAATATCATAATGATTTGCCAACACAGGAGTTAATTGATCTTTTTTGCCAGTAACAATGTTGATTACTCCGCCCGGTACATCTGATGTTTCTATCACCTGATAGAAATCCGTAGCAGAAAGCGGAGCATTTTCGGAAGGCACAACTACCGTGGTATTCCCCATGGCAATTGCTGGTAATACCGTCGAAACGAATCCAAGTAGCGGAAACTCGTTTGGACAAACAATTCCCATCACTCCGATTGGCTCTGGCATGGCTAAAGTGACGTTTCTATAAATGGTGTGATGTACCTGTCCATCGTACTTGTCCGTCATGGCAGCATAGAAATAAATCCTCTTAATGGAAAGTTCAACCTCTTCCCGGGCATCTTTGGGTGTTACCCCGAGCATAGATATCAACCTTTGAGCAAATTCCAGCTTTCTGGCGTCGAGGTTCTCTGCCAGATAGTACAACACTTGTGCCCGACCATGGCCGGTCATAGCGGTCCATGTCTGTTGCGAATGAGCAGCTTCTACCGCATTTCTCAGGTCCTTTCTGTTTCCTTCTCCTACCTCACCAATTTGACCATGTGGACCCATTACAGGCATGCTGTAGCCACCATCCGGTCGTACCTGTTTACCTCCAATGTACATTTTGGCGGTCCGGTCAATCTGTAATGATGAACTCAACCTGACTGTACTGCGCGGTTTATAATCTACAGGATGATTGGAGATCTTATCATCATGTATTGACCTTACGTACTCATAAAGACCTTCTTTGCCACCTTCTCTACCAAACCCTGACTCACGGTACCCGCCAAATCCGGAAGCCGCGTCAAATATGTTGGTACAATTTATCCAGACGGTCCCTGCTTTTATCTTTGGGGCGATATCCAAGGCAAGATTAATATTTTCTGTCCAAATACTGGCGGCCAGCCCGTATCGGGTGTTGTTGGCCAGTTTGACTGCTTCCTGATGGGTTCTGAAGGTCATAGCTACCAAAACAGGACCGAAAATCTCTTCCTGGCTTATGGTAGAGGAAGGAGTTACCCCGGTAAACAGTGTGGGAGGGTAGAAATAGCCATCCTTGGGGCAAGCCCAGGAAGGCTGCCACATTTGGCCGCCCTCATCAATGCCCTTTTTCACCAGCGTTTCGATGGTTTTTAGCTGAGTGGGTGATACTATGGCCCCAATATCAGTAGCTTTATCCATTGAATCGCCCACACGCAGCTTTTCCATACGTGTTTTGATCTTTTTGTATAGTTTGGCGGCGATACTTTCCTGAACCAACAATCTTGATCCGGCGCAACACACCTCCCCCTGATTGAACCAAATGGCATCTACCACGCCTTCAACAACACCATCCAGGTCTGAATCCTCAAAAACCACGAATGGGGACTTCCCACCCAATTCCAGAGATAGCTTTTTACCGGTTCCCGCGGTTTTTTGCCTAATGATCCTGCCTACCTCGGTAGATCCTGTGAAGGCTATTTTGTTAATAACCGGATGGTCCACCAAAGCGGCCCCGGTTTCACCGTCACCGGTAACAATATTTACTACTCCCGCCGGTAATTTGATTTGCTCACATAATTCCGCAAACAGCAAAGCGGTAAGGGAGGTCAATTCTGCAGGTTTGAGCACCACCGTATTTCCCATGGCAATAGCTGGAGCAATTTTCCAGGCCAGCATCATAAGGGGAAAATTCCATGGTATAATTTGACCTATTACGCCAATTTTCTGAAACCCCGGTAATTCTGTATCCATTAACTGGGCCCAACCCGCATGATGATAAAAATGTCTGGCTGCCAGTGGGATATCAATGTCCCTGGTCTCCCTAATGGTCTTTCCATTATCCAAAGATTCCAAAACCGAAAACAACCGTGCGTTCTTCTGAATATGACGTGCTATGGCATATAAGTAACGGGCCCTCACGTGGGACGCTGTTTTTGACCAGCCTGGTAGTGCCTTCTCTGCAGCCTTTACCGCTTTATCTACATCCTTGATACCACCCCACGGTATTTTTGCTAAAAAATCCTTGGTGGAAGGATTTGTGCTCTCAAAATATTTCTTGGAGACTGGAGTCTGCCACTTACCGTCAATATACAACCGGAACTTGTTTCCATGACCTTTTAGCCAATTGAGGGCTGCCTCTGAACTTTCTGGCGCAGGTCCATATTCCATACTTTCAAATAATGATTTAACTGTCATCGATTTCAGTTTTACGGCATGGCATGCCGATAAGATGCAGAATAACTGCCTGTAACATAATACTCCAACTGTCTTTCTATATCCGTAAGCAGGCCGCTGGCCCCAAACCGCAACCATTTTGAACTTAACCAGCCGTTCCCCAACTCTTCCTTTATCAATATTAGCCATTCAAGAGCCTGTTTGGCAGTTCGTATACCTCCTGCAGGCTTAAATCCAACCTGGTGTCCGGTGGCTTCCATGTACTCTCGGATTGCTCTAACCATAACCAGTCCTACCGGTAGGGTAGCATTGACCGGTTCTTTACCGGTGCTGGTCTTGATGAAATCGGCACCAGCCATCATACACACATGACTGGCTTTGGCCACATTGGTTAAAGTGCTCAATTCTCCAGTGGCAAGTATGGTTTTCATGTGTGCTGGACCACATGCCTCCCTGAACGCCGATACTTCGTGGTACAGACCCTTCCAATCGCCCGTAAGGACTTTGGCCCTGCTGATCACAATGTCTATTTCCCGGGCTCCTGCACGGACCGAAGCCCTGATTTCATTTAATTTTTGACCTTGGGTGATTTGACCAGCTGGAAAACCGGTAGATACAGCAGCTACGGGTATGTTGGAGCCTTCCAGGGCCTGTCTGGCTGTTCTGACAAGGTTATGATACACACAAACCGCACCTACCGTTAGAGGTGTATCTGACATGCCCAGAGCGGTTATTATATCTTTTCTTATGGGCTGTCTGGCTTTAGCACATAAGCGATTGACATTACCAGAAGTGTCATCTCCCGACAAGGTGGTTAAGTCAATACAAGTAATTGCCCGCAACAACCAGGCAGCTTGCCATTCTTTTTTGACAGTTCTCCTTTTACTCAAGGTACCGGCCCTTCGTTCCACAGCGCTGTGGTTGACCCTGATGTTTTCAATAAAATCAAGGTCAAAGGTAGCGCCAGGATTGCCACCACTTGCGGGCATATCCTGCTTGGTACTACTGGCCTGGCTTTTCACAACCATATATGAATTTCTTTTATGGGGGCGCTTTTTCCGATCTCCTGAATGCCTTGGGAATCAGTTTAGAAATATAAACAAAAGTGATGGCTTCCTCAATTTGCCGTCAGTAAATCATTAAAATTAAGGCCTTGGTAATCCTGAATAAACCTGACCACATGAGGAAAATGAGAAAACTCCTCTTTATTATGAGTGGTAGTGACCACTATTACCGGACAGCCGGAATTTAGCGCTGTTTGTGCCCCAACCACACTGTCCTCAAAGACCAGGCAATCTTCTATCGGTATGCCTATATTTTCAGCGCTTCTCAGAAATATTTCCGGGTCTGGTTTGCCCTTAGTTACATCTCCGGAATGTAGTACAGATTTAAAAAACTGTCGAATATTCAGGTTGTCAAGCACAAAATCAACATTTTCCGGAGGAGCAGCGGTGCCAACAGCCAAAGGTGTCCCTGCCTGTTTCAATTGTAATAGAAGTTCAGGTAACCCTGAAATTAACTGCAGGTTTTCCTTAAAGAGCTGTCGGTATTCAAATTCTTTTTCCCAGGATATACGGTCCCGTTGTTCCCGGCTAAATCGATCACCAAATAGTCGATCTACGATCTCTTCATTAATTCCATGAATCTGTTCCATAACTTCGTCCAGGGTCATATCAAGGCCCAGGGCTGAAAGCTTTCGTTGCCAGGCCCGATGGTGAACCATCATGTTATCCACCATGGTACCGTCCAGATCAAATATAATTCCTTTCATCAAGTTTCATTGTTATTTTCAAGGCCTGCAAAATTAGTATCATTTTTCACAACTCTGCCAAACTTTAGTTTTCAGTTGCAAAATTAATACTTGAATTTCAAATAAGAACAACTAAATTGTGACCCCGGTAGGTAGAAGCCTTTATGCAATCTTCTGATGGTAAGTAATTGTTACTCTGGTCGGTTTCTTATAACCAATAACATATATTGTGGAATTTAACTATTTGGACTATGGTATTTTTGTGGCCTACGGATGTTTGATCATCGGTATTGGCCTGTGGGTATCAAGAAAAGGTAAAAAGACTACTGAAGATTATTTTTTAGCCGGCAAAACATTGCCTTGGTGGGCCATTGGTGCCTCTTTGATTGCAGCAAATATTTCAGCCGAGCAGTTTATTGGGATGTCGGGATCAGGGTTTGCCATTGGACTGGCCATTGCGTCATACGAGTGGATGGCGGCTTTGACCTTGCTGATCGTAGGAAAGTATTTCTTGCCTGTGTTCATCAAACAGGAGTTGTACACCATCCCGGAATTTGTAGAAAAAAGATATAGTACCAATTTAAAAACCATATTGGCGGTGTTTTGGATTGGACTCTATGTATTTGTCAACTTAACTTCTGTTTTGTACCTGGGAGCTACCGCTCTGGACACCATATTAGGTGGCGGTGATGGTTCAATCCTAATTTATTGTATCGTTGGGTTAGCATTATTTGCAGCAGCCTATTCCCTTTGGGGCGGCTTGGCCGCGGTAGCCTGGACTGACGTGGTACAGGTAGTATTGTTGATTTTTGGAGGGTTGGTCACCACTTTTATTGCTTTGGCACACGTAAGCCCGGATGGAACCATTTTAGGTGGGTTTTTCTATATTTATGAGGTAGTTCCTCATAAATTTTCCATGATCCTGGAAAAAGGAGAAATTATTACTCCAAATGGGAAAGATGCCTGGCTGGACCTGCCTGGTTTGGCAGTTCTTCTCGGGGGTATGTGGGTAGCTAATTTATATTATTGGGGATTCAATCAGTACATCATTCAGCGCACGCTTGCTGCAAAGAGTTTAGCGGAAGCTCAAAAAGGAATCGCCTTTGCCGCTTTTCTTAAGCTTATAATACCTTTGATCGTGGTAGTTCCAGGAATCATTGCTTACGTGCTCAATGCCGGACCTGATGGTGTAGTTACTGCCGCGACAGTTGATCCATCCTTCCTCGGGGATTCCAATAATATTGTAAATGATAACGCGGCCCCCTGGCTCATTGGCAACTTTGTCCCTCCCGGTTTAAAGGGATTGGTAGTAGCTGCCCTTGCGGCGGCAATTGTCAGTTCCCTGGCTTCAATGCTCAATTCAACTGCTACCATCTTTACTATGGACATTTACCAGCCCTACATCAACAAGAATGCTTCTCAAAGCAGATTGGTGAATATAGGTAGGCTCACAGCTACTGGCGCCCTTTTAATAGCTATTTTCCTGGCGCCTCAATTGAAAAACCTTGGACAGGCATTTCAATTTATACAGGAATACACTGGTGTAGTCAGCCCTGGTATTCTGGCGGTTTTCTTGCTCGGTTTGTTCTGGAAAAAGACTACAAATAATGCTGCCATCTGGGGAGTGATCCTGTCCATTCCAATTGCTTTGTACTTTAAAGTGGCTCCTAATGGTTGGTCTGACGCCCTGTTTTTTATGAATATGCCTTTTTTGGATCAGATGTTCTGGACGCTAATGATTACTGCAGCTATTATGGTCTTGATAAGCTACCTGGAGAACAAAGGAGCTGATCATGAAAAGGGTATTGTCCTTTCACGACAGTTGTTTGCCACTAAACCAAGTTTCAATATTAGTGCATTTATCATTATGGTTATCTTAACTTTCTTGTATGCTATGTTCTGGTAGCTCCTTTAGTTTTTAGTGTTTGGTTTTAAGTTATTAATGTTGATATGATGAAAAAGGTGGTGACGTTTGGGGAGATCATGCTGCGGTTAGCTCCTCCAGGTTTTCTGAGGTTCTCACAAACCAATACGTTTGATGCAATTTATGGAGGTGGCGAAAGCAATGTGGCAGTGTCATTGGCGAATTATGGAATTCCAGTAGATTTTGTTACCCGGCTGCCCGATAATGACATCGGCAAATGCGCTATGATGGAAATGAGGAAAAGAGGTGTAGGAACCGGGCATATAGTATTTGGTGGTGAACGACTGGGTATATATTTCCTGGAAACAGGGGCGGTGTCACGAGGAAGTAAAGTAGTATACGACAGGGCCAATTCTGCAATTAGTACTATTAAACCAGGTATGATCAACTGGGACCGGGTATTTGAAGGAGCTCAGTGGTTTCACTGGACCGGAATAACACCGGCAATCTCACAAGGAGCGGCAGATGTTTGTCTGGATGCCATAAAGGCCGCAAATCGCTTAGGAATTACCGTTTCAACAGATCTAAACTACCGCAAGAAGCTATGGAAATATGGTAAAAGCCCGGCGGAGATAATGCCGGACCTGGTGGCAGGTTGTGATGTAATTTTGGGCAATGAGGAAGATGCGGAAAAGCACTTTGACATTCATCCGAAGGAAGTTGATGTCACCCAGGGTGAAAGTATGGATGCTCAAGCCTATGTATCGGTTTGCAAACAACTGATGGAACGCTTTCCAAAAGCCAAAAAAGTGATTGTTACCCTGAGGGGATCAATTAGCGCTTCACACAACACCTGGTCTGGTGTACTTTACAATGGCAAAGAGTTCCTTAGTGCACCAACCTATCAGATCACCCATATTGTGGACCGTGTAGGTGGAGGTGATTCATTTATGGGCGGACTAATTTATGGCCTGTTACACTATCCTGATGATGATCAGCTAGCTCTGAATTATGCGGTGGCAGCCTCATGCTTAAAACACACAATTTACGGTGACGCCAATCAGGTCACCATCGACGAAGTTGAGAAATTAATGGGAGGCGACGCTTCGGGAAGAGTAAGCCGATAAATTGAGACATAAAATTATGGCAAGATTTAGCAGAGTAGATGTTTATTTGAAAATGAAGGAAACCGGATTGGTACCTCTTTTCTACCACCCGGATGTTGAGCTGGGAAAAGAAGTGCTGAAGGCCTGTTATAAGGGTGGAGCAAGACTCTTGGAGTTTACCAACAGAGGAGATTTTGCCCATCAGGTGTTTTCTGAATTAAATAAGTATGCTATCCAGGAACTCCCTGAAATGATATTGGGCGTTGGATCTGTCACCGATGCAGCCACGGCTTCTATGTATATGCAATTGGGGACCAATTTCGTGGTAACCCCATTGCTCAGGGAAGACATTGCACTGGTTTGTAACCGGAAAAAAGTAATGTTTTCGCCCGGTTGCGGCACCTTAGCTGAAATTGCCCGGGCTGAGGAATTGGGCTGTGAAGTTGTCAAACTATTTCCCGGGGGTACTTACGGGCCGGGCTTCGTAAAAGCCATTAAGGGTCCTTGTCCCTGGACCAATATTATGCCGACCGGCGGTGTATCACCTGATGAAGAGAATCTAAAATCATGGTTTGATGCCGGTGTAACCTGCGTTGGCATGGGTTCAAAATTAATATCCAAGAAATTTCTGATTGACAGGGATTTTGATGGATTGCAAAATCTGGTGGCAGCGACCCTGAAAACCATCAGTAGTATTCGATAAATCCAGATCTGTGTCACGAAAATATTTGCAAATTCACGGCGATGACAATGTGGTAGTGGCCCTGCAGGATCTGCCTGTTGGTCGGGAATGCACCATAGCCAATCTATCTGTGCTATTGCAGCATGATATACCCGCGAAACATAAGTTCACCATAGAAGAGTTATCCAAAGGAGATCAGATCATTATGTATGGTGTGGTTGTGGGAACTTGTAAAGAAAAGATACCGAAAGGTGGATTGATAGGCACACATAATGTTGCCCATAAGGCCAGTAGTTACAGTATTCAATCAACAGAAATTTCCTGGAAACCTCCGGACGTTTCGAAATGGAAAGAAAGGACTTTTGATGGTTATCATCGCAAGGATGGTTCAGTTGGCACTTCAAATTATTGGCTGGTAATACCCTTGGTATTCTGTGAAAACCGGAATTTGGACATTATAAGCGAAGCGCTTTGTGAATCTTTGGGTTATCCTACCAAGAAGGATTTTCGAGTGGACACTCAAGCCCTGATTGATGAATACAAGTCAGGGGCTTCAGTAGATGAACTAATGAAAATGTCCATCGTGAGTACCCACGATGAGTTAGTGTACACCAGACAATTTCCAAATGTTGACGGAATCAGGTTTCTCAAGCATCAGGGCGGGTGTGGTGGCACTCCTGATGACACGGTCATGCTGTGCAAATTATTGGCAGGTTACATCACCCACAGTAATGTAGCAGGTGCTACCATTCTAAGCCTGGGTTGTCAACATGCCCAGATAGAATTAATGCAACGCGCTATTAATGAAAAGCACCCAGACTTTGATAAACCCATATTTTACTTAGAGCAACAGGAAAGTAAAGATGAGAGAAGTTTTATAGAAGATGCCGTTAAACAAACTTTCATCGGTTTAACTCAGGCTAACGAGATAAGCAGAAAGCCAGCACCTCTTCGCAACATAAAACTGGGCCTGGAATGTGGAGGGTCCGATGGTTTTTCAGGCATTTCTGCCAACCCTGCACTTGGTTACACCAGTGACTTACTGGTAGCATTGGGAGGAACGGCAATATTATCTGAATTCCCTGAATTAAATGGAGTGGAGCAGGAATTAGTAAACAGGTGTACCAGCAGGGAACTTGCCCAAAAATTTTCCGACCTGATGACCGCATATAGCAAAAGTGCTCAGGCAGTCAATGCTGGGTTTGAAAATAATCCCTCTCCCGGCAACATCAAAGATGGACTGATAACAGATGCTATAAAATCAGCCGGTGCAGCCAAGAAAGGAGGGACCTCTCCAATAAACGAGGTGCTGGATTATGGTGAATCCAGCAGAAACACCGGATTGTCCTTATTATGTACACCTGGAAATGATGTTGAAAGCACCACAGGGTTAGCTGGCTCAGGAGCAAATATTATTGTGTTTACTACCGGCCTTGGCACGCCCACAGGAAATCCGGTGACCCCTGTTATAAAAATGTCCACCAATAATAAACTTCACCAAAAGATGGCAGATATAATAGATATCAATGCCGGTACCATAATTTCCGGAGAATCTACTATACAGGCGAAAGGGGAGGAGTTGTTAGAGTACATAATTGAAGTTGCCAGTGGTAGGACCATTCCAGCAGCAGTTAGATTGCTCCAACAGGACTTTATTCCTTGGAAGAGAGGGGTTTCTCTTTAGACATGCAATCCCTTAACCGTACTTCTTCGCACATAGCTGATTCCCGACCGATTCGTGTTCTACAGTTTGGAGGTGGTAATTTCCTTAGAGGGTTTTTTAACTGGATGGTGGATATACTCAACGCGGAAGCTGGTTTTGACGGAGGGGTGTTGCTGATAAAGCCAACTGAAGGAGGGGGATACCAGCAATTACAAGCTCAGGATGGTTTATTTCATACTATTCTTCAAGACCGCTCCGGAGAAGTCACCTGTTTGATTAAATGTATACAGGAGGTTATTCACCCATACCGGGAATGGCGAAAATTCTTGGACGCAGCCTCGCTGCCATTTTGCCGGTTTATGGTTTCCAATACCACAGAATCCGGGATCACTTACCAATATGAAGAACTTGACTTTAACAAAACACCCAATTCATTCCCTGCAAAACTAACCATATGGCTGTATCACAGATTTAAAGAATTTAAAGGAGATCCGACCAAAGGAATGATCATGCTTCCTACTGAGCTAATAGAAGATAACGGTGGAAAATTGAGTTCGTATGTTTTAAAACATGCAGAAGACTGGAATTTGGGGAATGATTTTAGTGTCTGGATCGAGCAATACAATTATTTCTGCAATACCCTGGTCGATCGCATCGTTTCCGGATTTCCTATAGAAAATGCCGACAAAATTCAACAAACACTTGGATTCAAGGATCAGCAGATAACTGTTGGTGAAAGTTACCATCAATGGGTCATTGAAACACATTTTGACATCCAAAATGAATTACCATTCCATAAAACGAAATTGAAGGTAAATTTCGTCAAGGACCTAAGTCCCTACAGAGAGATTAAAGTAAGAATACTTAATGGTGCACATACCGCTTTAGTGCCAATTGGTATGCAAGCGGGTTTAGTAACGGTCTTTGAAGTAATGATCGACGGGCAGTTAGGAAAGTTTATTAAAGAATTAATATATAGTGAAATTGTTCCCACCTTTACGGACCCTTCCATAGATGCCAGAAAATTTGCTCAGGAGACTATTCTGAGATTTGAGAATCCCCATATTAATCATCGTCTTGAAAGTATTTCGGTAAATGCTATAAAGAAATTTCAGGTACGCTTGCTCCCTACAATAGTATTATACCTCAAACAGTTTAAAATTTACCCAAGAAGAATCATGTTTTGTTGGGCAGCACTGCTCTATGGGGCTTCAGGCGCTAACATTGATTTATCAATACTCAAGAACTGGGACCTAATGGGACTGGAGGAAGCGCAGGTTGTCCAACAATTGCAATTGGACTTGGAAAATATAAGCTCTCAAGGTATAAGGAAGGCGCTTAAATTGATTTGATCGAAGCTTATGAAAAGATTATATATGGCCTGTGATTTAATAAACAAGCCACAGTTGATTGATGAATATTTGGAATATCATAAACCCGGTGGTGTTTGGCCAGAAATTATCTCCAGTATTAAGGATTCTGGGGTACAGGATATGGAAATTTACTTACAAGGAAGCCGATTGATCATGGTCTTGGAGGTAGATGATGATTTTGACTTTGAAACGAAAACGCAGCTGGACCAGCAAAACCCAGGGTTGCCGAATGGGAGGAGCTTATGTGGCAATTTCAACAGGCTGTTCCGGCGTACCCAGGACCAAAAGTGGGCACCATGGAACGTATTTTTAAACTGCCGTAAACAATATTCTGCTTTTACAATATTCTGCACGATTTATATTTATAAAATTAAGATTGACAGCTTGTTAACTTCTAATGAAATAAAACAACTTGAGGAGAAAGGTATTTCATTGGGGAGCCTGAAAATACAGCTCGATTTTTTTAGAAACGGAATTTCTCCCATGCTTATCGATCGTCCAGCATCACCAGGGGACGGTATCCGGCAACTATCAGAAGCTGAACTGGATCGATTCGAAAAGACTTATTTGGTATCAGTTAAAGGATTGGACTTGTGTAAATTTGTGCCGGCGTCTGGCGCTGCCAGCCGTATGTTCAAAGACTTGCTCTCCTTTCTGAACCAACCTGATGTCAGGGAGGTACAGGTGGAGAAATTTTTCATTGACCTCCATAAGTTCGCCTTTTATAAACAGCTGTGTGAAAGAGTTGAAAAATCAGGTGACTCAGTTACTTCAATGATAAAAGACCACAAGTACAAAGAGCTTCTGGATCTATTGTTGACTGCTGATGGAATGAATTATCAAGATCTTCCGAAGGCCTTGCTGAAATTCCATCAATATTCTGATGGTGGTCGCACCGCCTTGGAAGAACACCTGGTAGAAGCTGCATTCTATGTCCGGTGTCAAGGCCGGGTCCGGATCCATTTTACTACCTCAAAATTTCACTATAAACTCATAAAAGATTTTCTGGATCAGGTGATTTCCAAATATCAATACAGATTTGAACTAAAATATCAAATTTCCCTGTCCGTTCAACATCCCTCGACCGATACCATTGCTGTATACCCAAATAACCTGCCTTTCAGGGATAACAAAGGCAAAGTATTAGTCCGGCCAGGTGGACATGGTGCACTGTTACAAAATCTAAATAAGGTATCTGCTGATATTCTTTTTATTAAGAACATAGACAATGTGGCCCCTGATGGCTTAAAACCACTTATGGTGCGGTATAAAAAAGCATTAGTCGGCATTCTTTTGGAGAATCAGTCCAGAGTCTTCGGGTACTTAAACCAAATTAATGCACCTAGTACGCCACATAATTGGCTTGAAGAAGAAATAAACGATTATCTTAAAAATTCACTGGGCAGGCTACATGGTGATGATTATGACAACCTGGTACTTGAGGAGCGCATGAAGTATCTTCATAATAGTCTCAATCGGCCACTAAGAGTTTGCAGTGTAATCCGTACAGAAAAAGTAACTGGAGGAGGTCCATATTGGGTTTCATCACCGAATGGTGATCAATCACTTCAGATCATCGAAAATGCACAATTGGAATCGTCTGATAATTTGCAGTCAGTATCTGTTTCCCAATATGCGCACATCACCGATCTTGTATGTGCAGTAAAGAATTATAAAGGTGAAAAATTTGACCTGCAAAAATATATTGATCCTGATACGGGGTTTATTTCCGAAAAGAATTACCTGGGTAAAAGAATCAGGGTTTTGGAACATCCGGGATTGTGGAATGGATCTATGGCACACTGGAATACCATCCTGGTGGAAGTACCCAATGCTATTTTTCATCCGGTGAAGTCCATTTGGGACTTGCTTGCAAGTGACCATCAGCCCATTTGAGGTGCTACTAAACGTCGCAAATTTCCACTCCCTGCCTTAGTGCGGCAATTTTGTCATCCCAGGTAGGAATAAACTCTTGCGCCACATACCCGGTGTAGCCGGTTTTCAGGATGGCCTTCATTATAGCAGGGTAGTTCAATTCCTGGGTTTCATTTATTTCATTTCGCCCTGGAACGCCTCCGGTATGATAATGGGCAATATACTGATGGTACTCCCGGATAGTAGCAATTATATCTCCCTCCATGATCTGCATATGATAAATGTCATAGAGCAATTTGAAGTTGGGAGAGTTAACTTTCTTTATTAAATCCACGCCCCAGGGTGTTTTATCACACTGATAGTCAATGTGATTTACTTTACTATTGAGTAATTCAATAATTAAGGTGATATCATGCTTTTCTGCCAGTTTAGCCAGCGGTTCAATCCCTTTGGCACAGGCATCCAGACCTTTCTCATCACTCATGCCGCGCCGGTTACCAGAAAAACAAATGACTGTAGGAAACCCCTGTTCTGCGGCTAGGGGAATTAATCGTTGGTAGTTTTCCTGTAGATGCTGGTGATTGGCCGGATCATTGAAACCATCTTCTATTTTGACAAATTCAAAATCTACCGCTATGGCACAGGTAAGGTCATGTTCTTTGACCACTGCCCACTCGTTTGGTTGCAGCAGTTCAATGGATTTTAGTCCCATGGCCTTGACATCACGGGCAAAACTTTCCAGGGGTATTTTTCCATAACACCAGCGGCAAACAGAATGATTGATATTTCCTTTTAACATAGGTTGGTTCAATTGATTGGTTTGAGATTCCCTGGATTTGATGGATGACGCATAAGCCAGACTTCCGGAGCCTATTGCCGCTGCACCCAAGGCTATTTTTTTTAAAGCTTTACGCCTTTGCTTTAGATGATTCATTCGACCTTGAATATTTTTAATTACCCAATATCGGGTATTTCTGTATTAATATCACAGTTGGGGGAGAACTAAAAACTAAAATTTATTTCAAACCTGACATTCCAGATAAATCCAAAGTCGTCGTATCCCCGATAATCAACCAGATCAGTTACATTGGCATTGATAACCGAGGAACTGGTTTTGAGTTTTGATAAATACCAACCCAGTCCAACTCCCTGGCTAATGCTTAGCGATTTATTGATATTGAACACTAATCCATAACCCAGGTAATTCTCTAGCTGAAGCTCTACAGTTTTAATGGTATAATCCTGATATTCAGAAAGTTGCAAGTCGAATGAATTTGCGCTCCAGAGATCTTTTAGCCTTTGTAATCGCAAGTCGGCGGACATGTAAAAAGCCCATTTATTGTCCAAAGTGCCAGGCCAGAATCGATAACCTATGCGTGTTCCTGATAATCGGGGAGATTGTGGCGATTGATAACCAATATTGGAAGCCACCAATATTGTAGGAGCAAAGATCACCTGCTTTTTGCTGGTTCCCCAGGAAATATAAGGCTCAATTTGGCCCCTGCCGGAGTAATCCAGGATCGACACACTGGACGAGATTCCGATAGTTCTAAAGGTCATTTTCTTGTCCTGGGCATCGAGTCCGGTGGTTAACCAAAATAGGATTATTGTTGTGATGAACTGCTTCATATTTTTATTTAAATAGTTCCCACATCACTGAACCGCTGGATGCCGGTAGATCGATGTCCATGAGTATGGCAATAGTTGCAGCCATATCCACCAATTGCCTGGGCTTATTTATTTCCCTGTTGGAATAAAAATCCGGCCCGGCAGCGAATAGGTTAATATGCATACATCCTTCGCAGAAATCTCCATGGCTGATAAATCCATCCCTTATTCCGTCACTGTGCCTGCCGTGGTCGTTGGTAACCATCAAAGTGGTGAGGTCCCTATAAAACGGATCGTTTTGCAAGAACTGCCATATTTCATGAGTATATTGATCAGTTTGCTTTATGCTTTTTAAATAGTTGTTCCAGTCATTTGCATGGCCATAGTAGTCCGGCCCGCGAAAATGAATTAACGATAATCGCGGATGATGTTGTTTTAGTACTGAAATTGCAATTTCCAGCGTTTTTTGATCTTCACGATCTTCAGAATGTACCGTTGGGTTAAACCTGCCTCTCCATCTAGGGTTCGCACAATCGGCTAAAATCCCCAATTTTTTCTTACTGGTGATTATCTGAACCTGGCTGGGATTAACGCGATACTTCTCCAGGTAAGTTTGAAATATTGAAGGGTAGAATGGCACTTCAGACCCATCATTGGACATCCATTGGTAGCTGCCTGTGGTTATTGCTGCGTGTCCGGAAGTGGTATAGGTGGCTCCTCGATTGTAAAATCGATTGTGGTTTGTACCTGCTAAGGCAAGTTCATTGGCAAAATATGGGATGTTTTCTTTAAACGGATCTCCCCAGGTATCTTTGAATCGTGGACCATCGATTACAATGATTACTACATGCTCAGTTTTATATTGGGAATTGAAGGGAGCATTCTCAATGGGATTAGGGTTTAGTGCAGGTGACTCACAGTTGATCATCAGCACCAACACCAAGCAGGCAAGTAGAAAATATTGATGATTTTTATAATTCATATTGGCTCATTTTACTCCATCAATCCCCTAATAATTAATTATTTAGTAAATTAGGTAAGTCAGCCAGTTAGAAATTTACGTTTGTGATACCGTTTCCTATTTTACACAACGCCGGCTTAGTGATTGCGGTTGGTTCCACTTGATCTTAAAAAGAAAATTTTCGCTTTCAACCAACCCTTTTAAACAACATAGCGTTCCGTCTAGTGATTGCCGTATCTATAAAGAAAAGACCATAATAATTCATGGTGTCAGCCGATTCCAAACATCTAAACACTCTGATTAACCATTGTAGGAAAGGTTATAGAGAGCATCAGGAGGAGTTATATCTGATGTTTTATAATTACGCCATGAGTATATGTCTAAGATATTCTAAGGATCGAGAAGAAGCTGTGGAAATAGTTAATGATGGATTCGTCAAACTTTTTAGTCATTTGGATCGATACAAAGAACATACTTCCTTCAAGGCATGGCTAAGAAGAATATTGATTAATTCGTCAATTGACTATTATCGGAGAAATGAAAAACACTATCACAATGTTGATATTTCATACGCAAAACACGAGTTCATAACTGAAGACGCTATAAGTAGAATTTCAGAAAAAGAGATCATTCAAATTATTCGGGAATTACCTCCTTCCTATCGCATTGTTTTCAACTTATTTGTGATTGAAGGGTATAATCACCGGGAAATATCGGATAAGATTGGCATCAGTGTGGGTACCTCTAAATCCAATTTGGCAATTGCCCGCAGTAAATTAAAACGACGGCTGTTGACTATGAATAAAGACAGAATATTGGGACATGGATGATAAAAATTTTGATAAAATAATTAGGGAAAAGGCAGATGCATTTCAGGATACCGGCCATGATGTACACGCATTAACTGACCTGAGAGCCCGTTTGTCTAATCTGCCGGCTAAAAAGAATACCTGGACTGGGGGAAAAACTGCCTATATGGTTGGTTCCATGGCTTTATTTACTCTTATAAATTTTGGAATTGTTTGGTATTTCAGTGAAGGACGACACACCGATTTAACAGATGAAATTCGGCAATTGAAGAGTGAGTATAGCCAATTCATCAGTTTACAGGAAGAATTAGTAGAACTAAGGGCTTTAAAAGTTGATACAGTGTATATTTATCGAGATCTATTGACCACCAGCAATACCGGAGTAGCAGGTTTACATTATAGCAATGATACTCCAGTATCCGATGAACGACATACTTCCTCACGATCAACCCAGGTTATAGGAGATTATAAACTGCTAGCAGACGATCAGGAACTATCAGAGGAGCTAGAAAACTTCTTAGTAAGCAATAACCTGTTAATGGAAGGAGACAACGGTGAAAGGATTTTGATTGTTCAGAATCCTTCTATTGCTCCGGTTGCGGATTATGGTTTGATCAGTAATGATAGAGTAACCGGGCATTCTATACCCAAGGATCTACCCGGAGTGGCAATATTTGAGCTGCCAGAATCCCCGGTAAAACCTGAAAAGAAAAGGATTTCTAACAAAATGTTATGGGCTTTGGAAAAACATAACCATAAAGGCCTTGATTTTCAATTTGGTGTAGAAGGGATGTTCCATAAGAGCATTTATGATGTAGGGACCGGAGATATCAATGGTGGAGTGGGTTTTATGACAGAATTAATATTCTCTCCAGTGGTAAGACTGGAAACGGGGATACATTTCGGTGGAAGATCCTATAGAATTAATAAAAATGAAATTCAGGAATTACCTCCGGACTTCTTTGAAGATTACCCTGGTTATGATGATCAAATAGGCCAACTGAATGGGTTGGAGTCTGATGCTAAACTGGTAAAACTACCGATTAATTTGAAGGTCTTCGGGATTTTAGATCACAATAAAAAATGGTACATAAGTGCCGGCCTTACACCTGAATGGGCCATCGAACAGGAATTGGAATATAAGTATGCCTTAAACACAGCTGTACCTCCTGTTGGTGGAGCTGAATACTCGTCATTTATTGGGACAAAGCAAGAAATATCATCTGCCTTTTACGTTGCCACCTTGAATTTAGGAGCAGGTACCGAAGTATATCTAAACAAACAACTAAGGTGGCAAATTGGGGTATTCTATCAAAAAGGGCTCAACAAAGCAGGGGTAGAAAATAGAAAACTCCATGGATTCGGTGTTAAGTCATCTATCTGGTTCAATAAACCCTAGTGTTAAGTTAAGCAATAATTCAATCTGAAGATCGGGCAGTAGTTCCAAACTATTTTTATCTTAGCGATAATTTTGTTAAAACGGAGCTATGCCTTATCTCGATTTCATTAGCATTGTAAAAAATGCCTGGCAAGATTATGACCAAAGCCGGACCGTTAAGGGCGTCCGGGATATCAGCGCCAATGTATCCACTAATCATGTCTATCGAATTGACTTTGAAGGTCAACAGCCGGTAATTGCCAAGTTATCATATTTCGGACACTACGAACATTTTGTTGAGGACCATACCATCATCAATAGTTTGGCCAATAACCTGCCTTCACCGTATGAAAACCTCTTGTCAAGGTCACTCATGAAGGGTAATAACCTGTATGTCTATAGGCATAAGGACAAAGTACTGGATGCATGGGTAGTATTTTACCGGCCAATCGAGATTAGAGATAGACTGCCTCGTCGGTTGGAAAAGGAACATATTATTACTCTTGGAAAGCAATTTGCCCATTTTCATCAGGCTTGTACTTCAATTCGCAATACCTTACCTGCCTCTTCCAAAACCTTAAAAATTGATATAGATCATCTACTTGAAATTATCAATACTGAGTTGGGTCAATATGAGTACAGATTACACCAGGAGTTCATCCAGGAGAATTGTCAACAATTTTTTGATAGCTGCGTTGCTCTTGACATTAATACATTACCGGAAATACCTGTGTTTCTGGACTGGAATATTGGGAACTTCTCAGTAACTGATGACCTGCGTTTATTTTCCCGATGGGACTATGACTGGTTTCGCATGAGCAGCCGAATGCTGGATTTTTATTTCTTTAGCCGGGTAGTATCCAATGTTGGAGACCGAACCGTTTTTAGTTATAATATCGACACACTTTGGGAAGAAAGGTTTATACTATTCCTGAAGACCTACCATTCTGTTTTTCCTTTGACCGAAAATGAGATCAGGTTTATCCCGGAAGCATACAGATTTTTTATATTAAACTATGTAATAAAAGATGGGCGATACTTTTTTCATGAATTATTTGCCACCAAGTTGCAAATGGAAGCTTATGAATCTTATTTGCCATCAGTAGCTGATTTCCCAGTGGACAAACTTCTAAAGGCATTAAAAATTTAGCTTATGAAGCGAATTGATTTTTTATCTCTGGTAAACAATTATAAGGTGGTTTTTTTGGACTCCTATGGTGTTTTAAAAAATCATGAGGGGCTAATTGACGGAGTATCACAGACCATCAGTTATCTTCGTAAACAGGGATTTATAATTAAAATACTTACTAATGATGCCAGCCGCAGTCGCCAGCAACAAGTAGATCTATTTAAATCCTTGGGTTTAAATGACCTGAAAATAAACGAAGTTATCACCTCCGGAACTTTGGCGCGGCTATTTCTCGAAGACAAAAAAATAAAAGGAAAAATAGGTTACCTGGGTACCGAAAATGCGGCAGAGTATATTTTGCATATCGACCGGGATTCTGTGCCTATAGGATCCATTGATTTGGAGAATTGTGATGATATTTCTGCCTTTGTGTTTTTGGATGATGAAGGGTTTGACTGGAATGTAGATATTAACAAAACCATCAACCTGTTACGCATAAAAAACATTCCTGTGGTAGTTGCCAATTCTGATAAGTTGTACCCGGTTTCTCCGAGAGATGTAGCAGTAGGAACTGGAGGGATTGCCAAACTTGTGGAAAATATACTTAACCGGAAATTCATCCATTTTGGGAAACCGGATTCACAGATGTTTATGTTTGCCTACCAACAGCTTTTAAATGAAGGTAATTTTAGCAAGAACGAGATACTCATGGTGGGAGATACCCTTCATACTGATATATTGGGAGGAAATAAATTTGGACTGGATACCGCATTGGTTTTGACAGGGAATACCAGGGAATCGGCCGTGGAAATTTTGGTCTCAGCAACCGGTATCATTCCGGACTATATTTGTAAAAGTATAGTTCATTGAGCAACCTTGAATGCTTGCCCTGAGATCACATGTTATAGGAGTCAGTTGCAATTTCCATGGCTGTCAAATGGATTGTATTTAATGTTTCCCCACAGCACGACCCTTGGCGGTCCGCGAACTTACCTTCAGAGACTTCAAACGCTTAGTATTTACAATTAGATAAGTGGATGCGGTTTGGGTATTTACTTTAAATTGTTTCCCATCATATTCGACTGATCCGATTCCATTTTTCCAGTCCTTTGCCAACAAAGTATATGCATTTGACTGATGCTGGTTTTGACCAAATACCAGGTAACGGTCAGTACCGGTCTCGAAACTAATTCCCAGGCGTTGAGGGTTACTGTTAATTACCACTCCAGGTGTATTTGGCGGGATCACAATTTGCTCTAATTGCTTGTCATCCTTCATCTTGATATCTCCTCTGATAACCTGGGTGGTGTTATTGTTTATTTCCCTGATGAGAATGATAGGCCCGGAATTGTAAAATTGTACATTTTTTAATTGTTCCTTATTTAGCCCTGTTTCCAGCTCAAAATCGCCAGTGAATGGGACCAGTTTTGGTCCACATGAGGTAACAAACAGGCCAAAAATCGCGAAAAGAGTAGTAATTGTTGATTTCATAATGGAAATTAATGTTTGTACTAATCCTGGTACAAGTTTTGTGCCAAATAGAATTCTTACCATACAGCTGTCCCTAGCTTGGCTACAGACAACTCTCATGTATTTAGCTGGCAACTTGCCTGATATGTTATAGATTTGTGAAATTATTAGCGGAATATCCAACCCGATTAAACAAAAGGCGTGTAATAATCTATATCACAACCTCATTCAATGAATATATCTTATAAGCTGCGGTACCTGGTTCTATCTTTCTGGGTTCCTATTGCTCTTATAGCTCAACCAACAAAACCCAGTGCTTCCGACATTCAACTGGAACTAAAGAAATTATATTCCCTGGGATCAGTACTTTATTTGGCTGCACACCCGGATGACGAGAATACCCGACTGATTGCTTACCTTGAAAATGAGGCATTGCTAAATACAGCCTATCTTTCTGTAACCAGGGGAGATGGTGGGCAAAACCTCATTGGGCCGGAAATCAAAGAAATGTTGGGAGTTATCAGAACCCAGGAACTTCTCCAAGCTCGTAAGATAGACGGTGGCCAGCAATTTTTTACCCGGGCCATTGATTTTGGTTATTCCAAAAACCCGGAGGAGACGCTGAAAATATGGGATAAAGAAAAAGTTTTGTCTGATGTGGTTTGGGTAATCCGAAAGTTTCAGCCTGAAATTATAATAACCAGGTTCCCTTCAGATGGCCGGGGCAGGCACGGTCATCACACTGCTTCAGCTATGCTGGCCGAAGAAGCTTTTGATGCGGCCGCTGACCCTGACCGCTTTCCGGAACAACTTGAATTCGTGAGGCCATGGCAGGTAAAGTCTTTGCTGTTCAATACTTCCTGGTGGTTTTACGGAAGCCCTGAAAACTTCAATAGCGATGGAATGATCGCCATCGATGTTGGCGCCTACAATCCCCTGCTTGGAAAATCGTATACAGAAATAGCAGCTGAAAGTAGAAGCATGCACAAGAGCCAGGGTTTTGGTTCTTCAGGGACCCGGGGCGCTGAATTTGAGTATCTGGAGTTTGTAAAGGGGGCTAAGATTGCTGAGAGTTACTTCAAGCAACCAATTATGAATTGGGAGGAAATCGAAGGCGGCGCTGCTATTGGTTCTTTGCTTTATAAAGCTTATGAAGCATTTAATCCTGAGCAACCAAGCGTTGTGGTGCCAATATTAATTGAAGCAGATCAAATGTTGGTAAACCTGAAGGACCAGTATTGGAGACAGGTTAAAAGAAAACAGCTAAAGAAACTGCTACAGGCTGCTCTGGGCTTGTATTTAGAAGCAGCTACCACTGAAATGTCAGCCACACCGGGAGAAACTATAAAAATTAAACTTGAGGCCACCAACCGGTCTGATGTTCCGGTGGTGCTAAATAGTATAGATGCAGCTGTAATTGAGATCCAGGCCAATGGAATGGAGTTGGGAAATAATCAGCGGTTTGAAAAGGAACTAACTATTGACATTCCCCGAAGATCAACCATATTCACAACCCTACTGGTTGAGATCTACAGGAAGCTTTGGGATGTTTGAAGTTTCCGATCCACAAATGATTGGACAATCAGAAAATGGACCTGCTATAAGCATTCCCTTCGAATTGGATATTATGGGATATCACTTTACCTATCAAATTCCACTAGTACATAAGAGCACTGATCCGGTCAATGGGGAGATTTTTCAGCCATTGGCCATCACACCACCTCTGGCTATCAATATTCATGACAAGGTACAGGTGTTTGCCGATAAGGCTTCCAGGCCATTCAAAGTAACCCTAAAAAGCGGCAGACAAAATGTAAATGGCACTTTAGTGATTGAAGTGCCGGATGGCTGGAGTATTTCCCCGGAGCAAATATCCTTCGAGTTGAACCAGAAAGGGGAAGAGCAAGAGAAGGAATTCACCATTACCCCACCAGAAGCATCTGGCGAAGGAAAAGTAAAAGCTATTGCCACCGTAGAGGGAAAATATTACAGCATGGAGCAGATGATCATACAGTATGATCACATCCCTAACCAGTTGTTGCTTCCCGAGGCCGCGGCCAAAGTAGTAAAACTGGATATAATTTCCGGAGGTCAAAACATTGGCTACATTATGGGCGCCGGTGATGATATTCCCACCAGCTTACGGCAAATAGGTTATACTGTGGACCTGCTCGATGCTGGGCAGATAAATGTGCAAAATCTAAAAAATTATCATGCGGTTATTCTGGGAATCCGGGCGTTGAATACAGTGGACCGCCTGAAATACCAAATGGAAAATTTGCTCTCTTACGTAGAGCAAGGAGGGACGCTGATCGTTCAATACAATACTAGCCACCGGCTGGTTACTGATGAATTCGCACCTTTCCCATTAGAATTGTCGCGCGATAGAGTATCAGTTGAAGAAGCCCCGGTTGAGTTCTTGCTACCTGATCACCAGGTACTAAATAAGCCTAACAAGATTACATCTAAAGATTTTGATGGATGGGTACAGGAAAGAGGACTTTACTTTCCAGGTGATTGGGATCCCCATTATGCTGCTGTCTTAAGCACAAATGATCCAGGTGAAACTGCTAAGCATGGAGGTTTATTGATCACTAAATTTGGGAAAGGCTATTATATTTATACCGGTTTTAGTTGGTTCAGGGAATTGCCCGCCGGCGTGCCTGGAGCCTACCGACTCTTCGCTAATATGATTTCCATAGGTCGACCTGAACCTGATAATTAACCGCCACCTATGATTCTACGCTGGATCTCCTATTTGCCCCTAACTATACTGTACTGGGTTTCAACGGGGTTATATTTTGTTATTTTTTATGTAGTCCGGTATCGTTATCAGGTGGTACAAGAAAATCTGCAGCATGCCTTTCCTGAAAAGGATGTAGAGGCAATCCAGGTAATAATGAAACAATTTTACAGAAACTTTTGCGATTTCATTATAGAAGCCCTGAAATCAATGACCATTAGTGCCATGGAATTGGAAAAAAGAGTTGTCATTAAAGATTCGGAGGTAATAGAGCGGTACTTTAAGAATGGCCAATCGGTATTGGTATTGACAAGTCATCAATTCAATTGGGAATGGCTGCTGTTGGCCAGCAGTGTACAGTTATCTGCTCCTTTAAACCCAATATATAAGAGATTGAACAATAGCTATTTTGATAGGTTAATGTTGAGTACACGTTCAAGATTTGGGAGCAAACCAATCGAAATGCAGGAGACACTCGCTCAGATTGTAAACAGGAAAAATGACGTTAACGCTTTTGGGCTAATTGCAGACCAGACACCAATGATAGATGCGGATAAGTATTGGAGTAAATTTCTAAACCAAGACACCGCATTTTTTATTGGTTCAGAACGAATTGCTCACCTTACCAAATACCCGGTACTTTTCGTGGGCATGAAAAAAATAAAACGAGGTTATTATGAGATCCGGTACCAGGCATTAGCTGATCCCCCATATGATAAAAATGAGCACTATATTCTAGATAAATACATTCTCAAAGCAGAAATGTTCATTCAAGAAAGACCTGCTGAATGGCTTTGGTCTCACAGAAGATGGAAATATAAGAAACCGTTTTATACCGATTGATCTACCTCTTGACTCAAATAAGTTGCCAACTCTGCGACTGTTGGGTAGTCGAAATAATCAGTAAGCTCCAGTCTGCCGGGCCATAATACATCAATTCTGTCATGGATTTGGGTAAGTACCAATGAGCTGGTACCCAGTTCAAATAGGTTGTCATCAACCTTGAGGTCGTCTGAAAGAAATTCCTTGCAGATGTCTATTATGGTAACTTCAACCTCATTGACAGCTCTTTCTGGTGCATCTTTAGAAACGGCTTGCAATATTTTGAGTTCTTTCTCAATATTATTGAATGCTCCATTGTGATATCTTTCGGCTAGGAGAAATCGCTGTATTTTTCCGCTGGTAGTTTTTGGAAGGGAATGGACCGGCAGAACTTTTTCAACTTCTAAACCAAGGTAGGCGCTTAAGTGGCCCTTAATGGTCCGCGCTAGTGGCACAAACTCTTCCAAAGATCCTTTAAACATTACGAATACTGCTGGCTCTTCCAACATTTTACGAGCATCTATAACCCCTGTTACCGCTGTTTTTCCAATTTCCAGCTCATCAGTTTGGTCCAGAATATGTTCCAGGTCATGAGGGTATAAATTTTGACCATTCAAGAATATTAGGTCTTTACTTCTTCCCTTAATTACTAAGGCACCCTGGTGTATAAAGCCCAGGTCACCTGTATCCAGCCATTCATTATCAGATGATATATGCGGTTCTTCATAATATCCTTTAGACACGTTCTTTCCGGATATCTTCACTTTTCCAATGGTAAGTTCAGGGAGCTCGTTTCCTTGTGAATCTGTTATCAATAAATTACAAAATTTCACTGGTCTACCAAGTTTCACTAATTCTATACTGCTATCATTGTTGCTCAGCTGGACTTTTTGCCCAATACCGGTGGTTTTCCTTTGTATTGAAATTGTCTCCAAAGGCTCACCTGGATTTGGAAAACTTACTGCCAGTGAGGCTTCAGCTAGTCCATATACAGGAAACATGGCATTCCTATTTAAACCATAATCAGCCAGGCAACCCATAAATTCCCGGCATAACGCTGCAGATATGGGTTCCGCTCCATTGAGCACCAGGCGTATCTTACTTAGATCCAGATTCTTTAAAGCCTCAGGATTAAAATACTTCAGGAAATGCTTATAACCGAAATTGGGAGAGCAAGTTACGGTAACCTGATGTGCTGCGGATTTTTGTATCCATAGCATGGGTCGCCTTATAAAAAGTTCAGTTGACATAAGCATTTGGCTGGCCTTTGAAGCCATGGGGACCAAATGAAATCCTATTAGTCCCAGGTCATGTGTCAGCGGCATCCAACCAAATGTTCGGTCCCATGAAGTGAAAGCAGAGCCAAGGGTAATAGCCTGAATGTTAGTTAGCAAGTTTTCATGTGTTAGCATGACCCCTTTAGGCTTACCGGTAGATCCGGATGAAAATTGTACCAGGGCCAATGCCTGAGGCTCCGATTTGTGTGGAACTCCTTTCCCATGAACTTCTGTAATTTCCTCTACAATTATCGATCTCTTAGGTATATCCTCAAAAATAGAGCTATAGCCATGTTTTTTGATAAAGTCCTCTAACCTGGAAAGTTCATCACGTGAAGTATAGAGCAGCGGGTTCTTCAACTTTTGATAAACATGCACGATCTTCTCACTGTGGTTTTCACTTGTTCCTGTAGACAATGGAACCGGTATAATACCACCTAAAATACAGGCCCAGAATACGTCGATAAAATGTTCATTTTTATTAATGAGAATCAACATTTCCTGACCAGGGGATATTCCTCTACCCTGAAAATATCCAAGCAGGGTTAAGGCCCGGTTTTGAAGTTCATTATAGCTAATAAACTTTTCTTTGTTCTCTCCGATGACGTAGGTGATTCCTTTATCCGACCCGGCGCTAGCCCCCAGCAGATCTGATATCAACGTATAAGCCATATCTTATCTTTGATTTACTTTCATATAAATTGGATACTTATTTCTTAGGTTTACCTGTGGTTCCAGTTCAATTGGTCGATCCTTTACCTGGGTAAGTTTGAACTGTTTTACTAGTAACGCTAGATGAAATTTCATTTCGATGATCGAAAAATAGTCACCTATGCATTTCCTGGGACCAGCTGAAAATGGTATGTAGCTAAGTTTATGACGGTCTGTGGAATTTGATGGTAAAAATCTGTCCGGGTTAAACTCATTTGGTTGGTCCCATACATTTGGGTCTCGTTGAAGAAAGTAGGGGCTAATGAAGATATCGGAGCCAGCAGGAATAGTATAAGGGCCCACCTGATCGGCTTTAAGGCTCCTTCTGGGAATTAACCAGGCCGGAGGGTATAACCTTAGTGTTTCATTGATCACATTTCCCATAAATGGCAATTGGTCTAAATCAGCAAATGTTGGTTCCCCGTTTAACAAGACCTTATTTATTTCATCATATAGCTTTTCGCAAACCTCAGGATTTTCAGATAGCAGATACCAGGCCCAGGTAAGTGTCAGTGCGGTAGTTTCGTGCCCGGCGATGATAAGTGTACGGATTTCATCCAATAGCTGTTTGTCTTTCATGGGTTGGCCAGTCTCTTTACTGCGGGCTTCCATCATCATGCCAACGAAATCATGACACACCCTCCCTTCCTTTCGCCGTTTGCTGACAATTTCCATCATACGCTTACCCAATGCTCTAAATCTTTGAGCAAAAAGCAGGTTTCGTTCTGTTTTCTGGGTCAAAAGATCGAACAGGTTTTCCCCAGGACCCTCGATCATCATGTGGCGGTCTTCACTAAAAAGAGCAGAAAGGACAATGTTTAAGGTCAGGGTACTCATGTCCTCATATAAATCAATTTTCTTTCCGGAATCTTGATGGGTCCGCCATTTTTGGATCAGTTCTTTATTGGATTCCACAATCAAGTCTGCCAAACCAGTGATGACTTTTCGGTGAAAGGCAGGTTGTATCATTTGTCGTTGTTGTTTCCAAAAGTCCCCGTCTGAGACAATCAAGCCATTTCCGGTGAGTACCTTTACGCGATCCAGACCCAGACCTTTGACATAGTTTTTATGGTTGTTTACTAAGATTTGTTTGGCGTAGTCCGGTTCATTTATCACATAAGTATAGTTATTGCGGGAAGGAGAGTATACTCGAAAAATATTCCCTAATTCTTTGAGAAGTTTTTCTATGGTAATAAGCACATCAATAGTATATCCGAGGTCCTGATGGTGTTCGGATTCAGGAGGATTTATATTTTGAGACTTAATTTCTGACATAAGATTAGAATAGGGCCCGGTAAATTAAAGTCAAAAATATATAAAACCATGCTTAACAAATTGACACACTTTAAAAAAATTAACTACTACCGCCAATTGTATTAATATAATTTACATTTTTACCATCCCATGACATCAGAAAAGGAGCAATTAGACAAAAATGAAGAAATTCCGATTTTTAAATCCTGGAAAACCCACTACCTGGTGGTATTAGGAATCCATGCTCTGGTGATTGCGTTACTTTCCTGGCTGACCATATTATTCTGATGAACTATTTCGATTGGATTGTACTGTCTGCTACCTTAATATTCATTGTGGCCTATGGTGTATGGAAAACACGAGGCTCCATTAATATTGAAGGATACCTGTTGGGAAACAAAAGTATGAAATGGGGAACCATCGGTTTGTCCATTATGGCTACACAGGCCAGTGCAATTACTTTTTTATCTACTCCGGGTCAGGCATATCTTGACGGAATGGGGTTTATACAGATCTATTTTGGATTGCCCATTGCAGTAGTAATACTTTGTGCTACCCTGGTACCTATTTACCATAAACTAAAGGTTTATACTGCCTATGAGTATCTGGAAAATCGATTCGATCTAAAAACCCGCCTACTAACTTCTGCGCTATTTATGATTTCAAGGGGCTTGGCTGCTGGAATCACTATTTATGCTCCTGCCATTATACTTTCATCCATTATTGACATACCTCTGAATGTTACCATATTCATTATTGGCATTTTGGTGATAATTTATACCGTGATAGGAGGTACCAGAGCAGTAAGTCAGACTCAGAAGCAACAGATGGTGGTAATACTAGTTGGAATGGTGGTTGCCTTTATTATGGTCATTTACATGTTCCCTGAAAATATAACTTTCGGAAAAGCCATCTCCCTGGCAGGTCACATGGGAAAACTAGAGGTGATCGATTTTTCCTTCGACTTATCCAATCGGTATACCATCTGGTCGGGATTGTTCGCAGCAGTTTTTCTCTCAGCCTCTTATTTCGGTGCTGATCAAAGTCAGGTACAAAGATACCTGGGCGGAAAGTCAGTAGCAGAAAGTAGAATGGGATTATTGTTCAATGGGGTAATTAAAATCCCAATGCAATTTTTTATTCTTTTTGTGGGAGTAATGGTTTTTATATTTTATCAATTCGTTCAACCACCGGTATTTTTTAACGAACAGGAAATTGACAAAATAAAAAACAGCACCTACGCTAGTGAATTTGATCAGCTTGATCAGGAGCATCAGCATATTTTTCTTCAGAAGAAACAGAAGCTAGAGCAGCTATCCATTGCACTGGATAACCATCAGGACCAAACAATAGCCAAATTAAGTAATGAGGTCAAAGAGTTAGAAGTTGCATCAAAAAAAGTGCATCAGAATGTTACGGAGATCTTATCAAAGAATGATCCGGGTGCAGAAACAAAGGACGCTGATTACATTTTTATTAGTTTCGTGACTAAATATTTGCCCCATGGCCTGGTCGGTTTATTGATCGCGGTTATCTTTTCGGCTGCCATGTCATCAACCAGCTCTGAGCTTAATGCCCTGGCCTCAACCACTATTATTGATTACTATAAGCGCTGTTTTAAGAAGCAAGCCTCTGAAAAGCACTACCTGATTGCTTCCAAGCTTTTTACCGTTATGTGGGGGGTGTTGGCAATATTGTTTGCCTTGTTTTCTACTTTGCTGGATAATTTAATACAGGCTGTAAATATATTGGGGTCAATCTTTTACGGAATTATCCTTGGGATCTTTGTAGTGGCTTTTGTATTTAAATATGTAAGAGGAAATGCTATTTTCATAGCTACTTTAATAGGAGAGGGGATTGTGTTGTGGATCAGGTTGCTAACTGAAAAAGGTGTGTTCGAATTATCTTATCTATGGTTAAATCCAATAGGTTGTATTCTGGTGGTGGGACTTGCACTGGCTATTCAGCTCATTTCAAATCAATTGTTACTCCATAAAAAATAAGCACCTATCCGGTTAAGAAAAGGTGCTCTAACAATTGATTATATGGTTAATTATTGTTGTTTGCTCCAGTCATCAATCAGTTTTTGATTGGCATCGATATAGCCGAAATCATTTTCTGCGGCCTTTGCAACCTCAGATGACTTTTGTGCCGCAGCAATTGCTCCGGAATAATTTTCCATCTTACCCAAGATTCTGGCTTTGGTTTGAATATTCCAAAATGCATTGGGGTTTATTTCAATAGCTTTATCAATCCACTCCAGCGCTGAATTCAGGTCTTTGTCATTTCGAAAATAGAAATTGGCGGCTTCGGAGTAATTGTTTCCAACACTGGCCATTGGATTTTTCATGTACTCTTCTATTTGCACGCTGACAATAGCATCTGTATCAACCTCCATTTTAATTGGAACATAGTATTCACCCCAAACCAGGGCAATGGTGGCCCCGTTGGCAGATATATTGCCGATGTCAATGGTGAAACTTTCAACGGAACCTAAAACCTTCTCCGCCTTAACATTGACTCTTACCACTTCCTTACTCTCATCATAATTCCCAATATTACCGCCCAATGAAAGGTCTTTGTAAAGCATTACGGTCCAGTCTGTTTGGCCAGGAATACTGTAAAGCGCGTACTCACCTGCAGGAACAGACTTGCCTTCCAGAGTTACATCGGTACTAAAGGATATCTTGGTACTTGCATTTGCACCAGTACGCCAGATTCTTCCGAATTCTTCAACATCAACAAAAAGAATCCTTCCTTTTTTTGCAGGTCTTGAATACTCCACTTTGACGTCAGTTACTCCTACTTTTTGATGTATAGTGGCAAAAGGGCTAGGTGAGGGGTAGTCGATTTGAGCTATTGCAGGTTGGCTAGAAAAAATAATTGCTGCCATTGCAATGGAGATAGTAAATAATTTGTTCATTTTAGTTGGGGTTTGTTTAATTAAAAAAGGGCTCGAAGATACGGTATTACCCCATAAGTAACAACAGGAAATACATACTTGGCCTCAATTAAATATATTTATCATTACACAATTCTAAATACGTTGGGAGTATGTCGAGGTTGCCAGTTGGTTTCTATCAGTCAAATGATGTGGCAGCTATTGCCAGAGAGTTAATAGGGAAAGTATTGATTACAAAAAAAAGAAGATTTCTTACCTCAGGAATTATCACTGAAACAGAAGCCTATCATCAACAGGAAAAAGCTTGTCATGCCTATAATGGTCGTCGTACTTCAAGAACAGAAGTCCTGTTTGGGCCTGGAGGCTGGTCCTACGTGTATTTGTGTTATGGGATCCATTATTTATTTAATATTACCACTGGAACCAAGGGCGAAGCAGCCGCTGTGTTAATACGGTCAATAGAGCCATGTAAAGGCCTGGAACTTATGTTAGAAAGAAGAGGATTGAATCAACCAGAAACCAGATTAACCACAGGTCCTGGAAATTTAACCAAAGCATTGGGTATCAGTTTCAAGAGTAATGGTGTTCATTTAACCAAGTCTAAAGAATTGTGGATTGAGTCGCGCAAACAAATTCCTGAATATCAGATTTGCACAAGTAGAAGAATCGGTGTTGATTATGCTGAAGAAGATGCAATATTACCGTGGAGATTCTACATTAAAAATAGTAAGTGGGTGAGTAAGAATTAGTTATATAAATATATTTAAACTGTCTATTGTAATATTTTGAGATAAAAAATTATTTTATATTATCTCTATTTCTGATTAATTTGCAAATATAATTTTAAATCAAATGAGTAGCAGGTTTATTATAAATGTCTTGAACGTCAGTATTATACTGGCTGGTTACGGATTCTCTGCTATCGGACAGGACAATCAGGAAAATCTTGGGCAAGGTATCAATTCGAAATACAATGAACTTGATCCAGTACTTAGCCCTGATGGTCAAAAACTGTATTTTACACGTACCAAGCATCCGGACAACGTTGGTGGCAGAAAGGATCCAGGTGACATCTGGGTGGCTGTTTTGGATTCAAATCAATGGACGGAAGCACTGAATCTTGGAACTCCGATCAACACAGGTGAAATGAATGCCGTTATTGGTTTTTCAAACGACGGTGATATCATGTATATGCAAACCCAAAATAAGCGCAAAGAGGGTGATATTTCCTTTTCACGCAGGACATCTTCGGGATGGAGTAAGCCGCAGCAAATGCCGGTGGATTTTTTTCACAATAAGTCTGACCTTCAATCCATGTGTATCTCTTCAGACGGAAAGGTAATTATAATGTCTATAGAATCCTTTTCTACCTATGGGACAGAGGACTTATACGTAAGTTTTCTTCAGGGCAAGGGAACATGGAGTGAGCCAAGAAATCTTGGACCTGTGGTTAATACTAAATTTCAAGAAATGACTCCAAGGTTGGCTGATGATATGGTGACGTTGTTTTTTTCCAGCAATGGACATGGTGGATTTGGAGGCCGGGATATCTTTGTTGTCGAAAGACTTGACGATACCTGGAAAAATTGGACCACTCCCACGAATCTTGGCAGAAAGGTAAACACCAAAGGAGTAGAGCTTTCATACTTTATTCCATCAAATGGTGACTTTGCTTACATGGTGTCAACTCAAAACAGTGATGGTTACGGTGATTTGAAACGTGTGCCCATTCGACCTGCTGACCGTCCAAATGGTACTGTAGAACCTTTAACGGTTCATCAGTCCGAATTGCCAAAACCAGATACTGTATTGATTATTTCCCAGGAACCTATTGTTACTTACCAGGAAGAGAATGAAACAGTTGCAATGATTAAATCCATTGTAAAGAATCCTGCAGTAACTATTGAAGGCAGCGTTACTAATGTCAGTACCGGAAATCCAATATTTGCCAGAATCGATATTTTTAGCATTGGAGATGATCAGCTGGTAAATTCAGTAGCAACCAATGTGTCTAATGGTAATTTTAGTCTTAGTATACCTTCTGATTCCCTTTTCAACCTGGTGGTAAAAGCAGACGGATATATGCGTCATGAAACTACCGTAATAGTCAGACCAGGTCAGGAAACCGAGTTGGATACTGACTTCGAATTAATTCCTTTGGAAGTAGGAGTGACCATTCAACTTCCTAGTGTGTTATTTGAAAGAAGCACTACCAATTTGCTCAGCGACTCTTTTCAGGAGTTAGATCAAGTGGTGGGCCTGCTGGAGGAATACCAGGAAATGGTAATTGCACTATCGGGACATACAGATAATCAGGGAAGTTCAAAATTGAATTTGGAATTATCGAAAGATAGGGTGGAAACAGTAATCTTGTATTTAGTAGGCAAGGGTATTGCCAGAAACAGGTTGTCCGGTAAAGGCTACGGGGGAACAAAACCAATTGCAAACAATCGAAGCGAAGAAACCCGCAAATTGAATCGAAGGGTAGAGTTCACCATTGTTAAAAAATAATCGACTTTTTCTTTACCAGACTTTGCTTATTGATTTTTAGATTATGTAGATTTATTCGATAATAAATAGAATTAATCTACATTAACATGAATACCTGGTCAAGAAATCTCAGACTTTTAAGAAAACAACAGGGAATTTCGCAAAAAGAATTAGGCCGAAAACTGAGAGTTAATGCAAGCCGGATCAGGGATTATGAACTTGGAGTATGTGAACCAAATTTAGAACTTCTGGTTAAGCTGGCTGAGTATTTTCACTTAAGCCTGGATGATTTTATTACCAGAGATTTAAAGGTAGTGCTATCGCCTATTATAAAAACAAAATTCCAATTACAACAATCACCCCGTATTTTGATTATAAGTGAAAATAACAATGGATCGGAGAATATTGTCCATGTCCCTGTTAAAGCTAGAGCGGGTTACCTCAATGGATTTGAGGATCCTTGTTTTGTAGAAACTCTACCTACCTATAGGCTTCCAGGTGTCAGGAATGGCACCTATCGTTCATTCGAGATAAAGGGAGATTCGATGCTCCCACTACAGTCGGGTACCATTGTAGTTGGGAAATATGTTGAGAGTTGGCGTGAAATCCGTAGTAACTACACCTATGTATTAGTCACCCAGCAAGACGGTGTTGTTTACAAGCGCGTAATCAACAAAGTTAAGTCAAAAGGTCAACTGGTATTGTTATCTGATAATCCCGTTTACGAACCTTATTCAATTTCTATTGAAAAAATAAGTGAAGCATGGGCTTATTATTGTCATCTCAGCAATGCCGGTGCAGAACAAAAAAGTAACTTAGAACAGCTGTTACAAGCAGTTGAAGATCTCAGGTTAGAAGTGGCATCTCTCAAAAGCTGAAGCTTTTGAGAGATCGAACACCCAATAAGTAATGACGAAGTAACAATTGGGGCATCATATATGGTAAATAGCTAATCATCAAACGTAAACCGTAAATCTATTTTGACTCAATAAGCGTTCCTTCAGGTGATTGTTAGTATTAGGGTTAATATGGTTTTCATAGAAAATTCACTTAGATAAAACATATTATAAAATAGCCGGCATTACTTTACCAACCTTTTTTCCTTTTCAAGTTCTGAATATGACCTAGATGATGTTTGCCATGCCAGGAATAAAGTGATAGGTTCTTGTCCAGTGGAATCAGTTTATTGGTTTCAGGATGTGTGAAGCACTTCTTCCAATCACTTTCTTTCAAACTTCTTAAAAACCAAACCCATCGTCCATGGATACCTGCTAACATGGCCAAGGAGATTTCAATCGGGGCTGTTTTGCCATCTGCTAAACCAGCCCAATCCTTTTCATCATAGCCTTTAATTATCGGCTGTGATTCAGTTACCGCCCATTTGAATCTAATATAACTGTTTAAATGACTGTCTGGCAAATGATGTATCACTTGTCTTAGAGTCCAGCCTTCAGATCGATAAGGGGTATCGAGTTGTTTATCAGTTAGTCCTGTGACCGCAGTCTTGATTTTATTGGGTAATGATTCAATATCATTAATAAACTGGTCCCGATCTGCTTTAGTAATATTATCGGGGGCCACAAATCTTCCAATTGGATATCGCAATAATTCTAAATTCATAATAGTAATTGAAAAAGTTAATAACCCATTGTTGTATCGTCACCTCTGGTGTAATCAGCAGCTCCTTCCAGTAAACCATCCTCCAGTACCAATATTGCATCCATACGGCCAATCCCATCTCTTAGTTTCAGCACATGTCCCATTTGTTCCAACTCTGAATAAGTAATACTGTCCAGAGCATTTAATTCATACAGAACGTGATCAGGCAGCCACTGATGATGTAATTTCTTGGCATTGACTGCCTCTTGCATGGTCATGCCGTGTTCGATCACATTTAAGATGGTTTGGAATACCGAGGTTATGATGGTACTTCCTCCCGGTGTACCCACCACCATAAATAAAGAGTCGTTCTTGTCGATTATAGTTGGTGTCATTGAGCTCAACATTCTTTTTTGAGGAGCAATGGCATTCGCTTTGTCACCGACCAGTCCGAACATGTTGGGTACTCCTGGTTTTACGCTAAAGTCGTCCATCTCATTGTTAAGAAAAAATCCACCCGCTTCTACCATCACCTTACTTCCATAGCTGCCATTTAAGGTGGTAGTAATGGCTGCGGCATTGCCGCTAATGTCCACAATACTAAAGTGAGTTGTTTCAGTGCTTTCTATGAAATTAACAGCGTCGGCCTTTATGGCCTGAGAAGATGTTTTTACCAGCGGGTCAATATCTGAAAATCTCTGTTGGAGATAATTGTCGCTGATAAGCTCGTCTGTTGGAATCTGGTAATAATCTGGATCACCAAGATAGGCAGCTCTGTCAGCATATACCCGGCGCTCCAATTCAGTCATAATATGTATTGTACGGGTAGCATTAAACCCCCAGCTGCGGATATCATAAGGTTCAATTCCCTTTAGTAATTGCATCAAAGCGATACCTCCGCTGGAAGGAGGAGGCATTCCAATAATCCGATAAGATTTATAAAAGCCCACCACCGGTTCTCGCCAGATTGATTGGTATAAGTCCAGATCCTCTTTTGTGATAATTCCGTCACCCTTTTTCATTTCATCCACAATTAGTTGGGCAGTAGTTCCCTGGTAAAAGCCTGCACGCCCGTTGTCCCGAATGCGGGTAAGGGTTGCAGCGAGCTCTATATGGAAAAGGGTATCTCCTTTATTCCAAGGTCTTTGACGCACTAAATACGGAATGTATAAGTTCGCTTCTATGAAATTTTGTTGTTGACTATTGAGCTTGGATGCTTCCCGGGCAGTTAGTATTACCCCATTTAAAGCAAGTTGTATAGCTGGCTCGATCAGCTCTGGAAAGGGCATACTTCCCAACTGTTCATGTATTTTGATCATACCATCCACCGAACCTGGTACCCCAACAGCCAAATGACCTCTGATGCTTAGGTTCTCGATTACTTCATCTTTCTGGTCGAGATACATGTCTTTGTGTGCGGCCAGGGGTGCTTTCTCCCTAAAATCCAAGCTTCCAATTTCTCCATTGGACTTCCGGTAGACTAAAAACCCCCCACCGCCTATATTTCCAGCATTGGGATAGGCCACAGCTAAGGCGAATTGAACAGCAATTGCAGCGTCATAAGCATTTCCCCCATGCTTCAAAATAGCCAGGCCAATTTCAGTAGCAGCTGGATGAGCAGTACATACCATACCGTTGGCGGCTACTTTTCCCTGTAATCGTTCATCAGGTAATTGAGTACATGAAAAGGCAATAAGCAATAGTACTGCTGTACTTAACTTGGCCTTCAGCATAGGAAATAGCACATTATTTTCATTTCTAACATAAATATTTTCTTGTCTGCTAGTTAGCCATTTTAACTTTTTTTGTACGCTTTTTGTTCTTGTGCTTTTTGGGATTGTAAGGTTTTTTCCTACCCTTAGGTTTAACCACTGTTACTGTATTTGCGTCATGTTTAGCACAGCTGCTACTCCCGGGCATGATCATTGAGAGCATAAAAAATACTAATAATCCTTTACGAAAAAGATAAGCTTTGAGCATGGCGTTTTATCGTTAGATCATGTCGCTAAAATGGATTTTTAATTTTATTTTTTTAACTAAAAAGCCTTATATTCTATTTCCTTTGGATGAGAAAAGTGGCTGACAAACCGTTGAATATGAAAATATCCTGTTTACTTATTGCTTTTCTTATGGCATTCATTAATTCCCAAGCCGCAGATCAGCAAGATAGTTTATTGAATAAGGTAAATGATCTCAAAGGCAGGGAAAAAATTGATGTGCTGCTAAAAATTTCTGAAAATACCCGAAGTTACGCCCCTGAACTGTCCCTGGAATTTGCGCAGCAATCTCTTAAAAATGCTACTGATCTTGGTGATACTTTGTTGATGTTGTTATCCCTTAAAAACCTTGGACTCACTTTCTACAGCACCAATGATCTTGAAAGCAGCCTGGACTATTTTACCAGGATCTTAATGATTCAGCAACAACGAGAAGATAAGCAGGGCATTGCCAGCGCTTACAACAATATTGGGATCATTTATGATGAACTAAAAAGATACCCAACAGCTTTGGATTTTTACCATCGGTCGCTGGACATAAAGCAAAAACTCGGGGATTATAGTACCATAACCAATACCATCAATAATATAGGTTTCCTTTATAATAAAATTAACAATCCTGACAATGCCTATAAATATTTCAGCATGGCGTTGGTAATTGATGAACAACAAAAGGATACTCTGGGTATTTTTAATACCCTTAACAATATAGGGTTGTATTATTTCCACCAACAGCAGTACGACTCAGCATTAAGGTACTTTAATTCCTCACTTGAAAAGGGTAAAAATTTGAACAACGACTACGATAAGGCACATTTATACAACAACATTTCCAACATTTATCTGCAGAGAAATAATCTGCAACGAGCAATCGAGTCATATAATCAATCTCTGACACTTAGTGAACCAATGGATGCTAAAGCAAGGATGATCACTAGTTATAAAGGATTGGCTGAAACCTATAAAAGACTTGGTAGATATCGTAGGGCGCTTGATTTCTACAAGAAGCAATCGGATCTCAAGGACCTGGTATATCTGGAGAAAAACGCCAGGAAGATTACTGAAATGGAAACGAATTATCAAATCCAACAAAGAGAGAAAGAAATACAACTGCTTAAGAAAGAGGGCGAGATTCAGGTACTCAGCCTGTCAAAAAACAAAACGGTCACCTACTTTTTAATGGGTGGATTGGTATTCATTTTTATATTGGCGTCCGTTTTATATCAGCGAAATCAATTCCGAATAAAATCAAATAAGCTATTAGAGAGTCAAAATAGGGAAATTGCCAGGAAGAATATAGACATATTGGACAGTATAATGTATGCGAAAGGTATCCAGGATGCTATCCGGCCAGATCCTGAAACCTTAAAAACAGGTATAAGGGACTATTTTATACTTTCTCAGGCTAGGGATATAGTAAATGGGGACTTTTATTGGCTGGCAACCGTAGAGCCTTATCTTATTATTGCCGTTATGGATTGCACAGGACATGGAGTTCCTGGTGCGTTCATGACTGTTATGGGCAATAGTTTGTTGAATCAGATTGTGCTGGAACAGGGTGTGGTATCTCCAGCGAAAATTCTCATGGCTTTACATAGTGAAATCAGCAATACCTTGCATCAGGAAAAATATAATCAGATCACTAACGAAGGAATGGATATTGGAATTTGTAAAATCCATAAAAAAACCAAGTCTTTGGTCTTTTCAGGGGCAAAGAGGCCATTCTATTATTATAAAAATAATAAATTGAATATTATAAAGGGTAACACCCAGAGTATTGCAGGCGCACTTTACAAAGGCGAGCGCAAATTTGATGAAAAATCCATCCAATTAAGTGAAGGAGATACCTTTTATTTGTTCACAGACGGAGTTACTGACCAATTTGGAGGTCCTGATAATAAGAAATTTATGAATTGGCGCTTAAAGCATCAGTTGAATATCGTACAATCACATAAAATGGCCCATCAAAAAGAGTACCTAAAAGCTGCAATATCCAAATGGAAAGGTAGAAATGAACAAACTGATGACATTCTAATTATGGGAGTCAGGGTTTAACAGGCAACCTTCTTTGTTAAACTTGCGTGCTTAGTATTGTAACACCCATTTGTGAGCGCTAGACAAAACAATCAACAGGATCTTTCCGTCCTGATTCGGGGATGTAAAAAAGGTAACAGGCGGAGCCAACAGCTGTTATACCAGCAGTACTATGGATTAGCGATGGCCATTTGTTTGAGATACTGTAACAATTATGATCGGGCTGTTGAGGTTGTGAATGATGGATTTCTGAAAATATTTACCAAGTTGGACAAATACAATCCTGATAAATCATTCAAGGGTTGGGTCAGACGCATTATGATTAACAGTGCTATTGATCACTACAGGAAGGAACAAAAGCATACCGCCCTAAATACACAAGAACATTATGAGGCCGCTTCCTTTGCTCCAACAGTTATTCAGAAAATGACATATGATGAGATGATTCATCAGATTCAACTATTGTCCCCTTCATATAGGGCAGTATTTAATATGTATGTAATCGATGGATATAAGCATCAGGAAATCAGTGAACTCCTAAAAATCAGCATTGGTACTTCAAAATCTAATTTATCCAGGGCCAGAAAGCAGTTGCAAAAGGCTTTAAAAAAAGTATACAGAGATGAACTCGGATAATATATCGGAAAAAGCATTTGATGCTGATATCAAGCGGCAACTGGAAAACTCCAGTGTTACCTTTGATCCGGAATCGTGGGAAAAAATGAGTCAAAAACTTGACTCTGTTTTCCCTGACAACAACTCTGGAAATAGTGGTTTTTTTGAGTTGTTGATAGTGGCGTTTTTGCTTTCTTCATTTTTCTTTTGGAATGTGGGTACTTTTTCTAAAACCAACTCATCAATTGTTAGTTCAGATAACATAGCTGATCAAATTTCTGATAACTCACCTGAAGAAACAGAATTATCGGGTATTTCAGAATCAGGTGATCTATCAAATAGGAGTGGCAATGTGGCAAACCAGGCAAGTGATGAGCCAATCCATGCGAAATCGGAAGATCAAGTGTTAAAGCAGGATAATGAACCAGAGAACCAAGCCAACTCCGGATCAATCTCCTTTAAAGACAATAATGCTGCAAAGGAACCAGGCACAGTCATAACAAATTTCAATTTCAATCAGGCAAGCACATCCCTGGTCCTTTTAGCTACCAATGACCTTTCCACCGATAAAGTGGAAGAGAGAACTAATTTTGAAAGAGCAGCCAAGGTTGCTCCAAATACCGAGGATATTGAACTGATAGAACAGCAGCCTTTACCGGATCAAATTAAGGGGGTCAATTTGAACATTGAAGATCCGCCGGTAGTGCAGACAAGTGCCTCCCCCTGGTTTTTGGGATTTGGCTATGGGCCCGATATTAGCCTGGTTGGGTTTTCTGAAGTAACCAAGCCTGGAACTAATTTAAGTATTTTACTGGAGTATCAGTTGAACCGGAGGTGGAGTATCAATTCGGGCATAACCTACTCAAACAAAAACTATACAGCCAAAGGAGAGGACTATCACCCTCCAAAGGGGTTTTGGGATTATGGGGTAATTCCTGATATGACAGACGGTACATGTGACGTATTGGATATCCCGATTAATGTCAGATACTATTTTAAACCTGAAAAGATCAATCGTCTATTTGCCAGTACTGGTTTAAGTACTTACCTAATGCTTACGGAAGACTATAAATACCAATACGCGCGTGATGATCCGCAGCATCTGGTACTATCATGGAGCGGGAAAAATGAAAATCAACACTACTTTGCTATTTACAATTTATCTGTTGGTTATCAGCGGTTGATGGGCAAGCGATGGTTCTTAGAGATTGAGCCTTTCATAAAATTGCCGTTAACCGGGGTGGGGTTTGGTGAGGTGGATTTATGGAGTACTGGTGCATCGTTTTCACTTAAGTACAATTTTAGATAGTTAATATTTTTGGTTTGGAAATATATGCAAAGTGTAGAAAAAGTGTTTTACGATGCCAGCAATATAGCTGTTTCAAGTCCACAAGTGTTGAATTACCGGATTTTGTTTGATCGTAAAGATTTAATAAAAGTATTGGAAGAAAAAGACCGGATGATTGCACAGTTAAAACATAAACTAACACAGTCGCGGCCGGGAAGTGACCAAGAGTTTGTAAGTAAATTAAAGAAAGAGTTTCCCAAACTTACATCCAATGATTTAAGAATTTGTTCGTTACTAAGGCAAAACCTCAGCACCAAAGAGGTAGCCCAAAATTTGGCTATTGGAGCCGAAAGTGCTAATAAGGCTCGCTACAGGATAAGAAAAAAACTTGGGTTGTCCAGAAAAGATGATTTGATTCAGTTTATCCTGGGATATTGACTATTTTTTTTACTGGTGATAAATGAATAAATCTTTAACCATATACACAGTTCCTGCTTTCTCATTACTGGCACTGGTTAGTAGTTGTGGCAGCGATGATCCACAGATTATTGATTGTGGGACATCTAATCTTCAGGTATCAGCGAACAATATAACGGATGCTACCTGTGGACTTGAAAATGGTAGTTTCCAGTTAACGATATCAGGTGGAATTGCTCCTTTTGAATTCAATGTTGCTGGTTCCGATTTTCAGATGGCCCAGTCAGGTATCACAGTGGAAGGGGTCCCTTCTGGCAATCATACCTTGACTGTGCGAGATAATGCCAATTGTTCGGTGACTGTCAATTTGAATATTTCAAATGTTAATAACCTGGCATTTTCAGCAGATTTAATAGCAGCTGGTTGTCAGACCTCAAATGGGACTATTACTATAACTGCCTCTGGCGGTAAGGAGCCATATTCTTATAGTCTTGATGGCGGGGCAGCCCAGGCGGAAAACAGTTTCACAGGTTTAACCACAGGAGACTATACTGCCTTGGTAACAGATAATGACGGTTGCCAAACCAGCGTTACCTTAAGCGTACTTAGTGGAGTGAGCTATAATAATGTAATTATGCCAATAATTACTGCTAAATGTGCCATTAGCAGTGCTTGTCATGATGGCACCAACGGGTCACCGCCAGATTGGACAGATTTAGCTAATGTACAAGCAAATGCGGAAAAAATTAAACAAAGAACATCAGATGGCTCTATGCCTCCTCCGAACAATACTGACCCGACACCCGAAGAAATCCAGGCCATAGCCTGCTGGGTTGATGATGGCGCATTGAATAACTAACGGAATAATCCATAATTCATACGAGATGTGTATAATGGGAAAAGAAAAAGAGATAATAACCAGTTTAAATTTAAAATTAATATCATGAATGAAAGAAGCGCTTTAAAAAATGTAATCATTGTTGCGGCCATCGCCGTGGTGGCTGCCTGTAGTAGCGACGATGATCCAGCACCACCACCACCCATGCTTGATTGTAATGTTTCCGGACCCAGTGTATCGTTAACGGCCAGCCCAACTGTATGTGGCGAAGATGACGGTGAAATAGCCCTGGCCATAGTTGGAGGAACAGGTAACTTAACCGTCAATATCGAACCTCAATCATTAGGGTTAGAGTTTGCTAATAACACATTTACATCTTTGGAACCAGGAACTTACACCATTGAAGTAATAGATTCAGACAATTGTAGTTCCAGTGCTGTGACCACGGTAGATTTCAACGCAGGCAATGTGAGTTATCTGAATGATGTAGATCCAATTATTCAAGCCAGATGTGCGATACCAGGCTGTCATGACGGCAGTGACGCATCGTTACCTAATTACACTATTTTCTCTGAGTTTCAGGACAGGGCCAATAATAACCCGGGTGGAGTTAGACAAAGGTTGAAAATTGATGACATGCCACGATCAGGAGGTCCTCTATCAGCAGAAGAGAAGGCTTTAATTTTCTGCTGGATAGACGAAGGCGCCATGGAAAACTAAAGCAACAGGTTTGTATGTGTTCGGAAATTAGATTGGTAAGTTATCATAGATAGCAACTATGGATAAAATTCATTTGGATTCTCTCAAAATTGCACTTTTTTGGGGGTTGACCGGGATAGGCATGGCTATAAATTCGTGTGCCTATGAAAACGAAGATGAGCTGTTCGGCAGTAACCTTTGTCAACCTGAAATAACTACCTACAGCGGTGTGATTGAGCCGTTTATCGCCAATCACTGTGCGCTGCCCGACTGTCATAATGGAAGTAATCCTGCGTTACCGAATTGGACAATTCTTGAAAACGTACAAGCCAACGCCCTTTTAATTAAAGAGCGCACAGGCAATCGTACTATGCCGCCTTCTAGTTCCGGCATAGTGCTTTCGGTCAAACAGGTGGATGATATTGCCTGTTGGGTAGACAGCGGAGCGCAAAACAACTGATGTTATGAGAATTCTGGTGATTGTGATAACATTGTTGATACATACTCAGGTAATAGCTCAGAAATATATTTCCAAAAGCGCTGTCATAACTTTTTTTTCAGAAGCTCCTATTGAAAATATTAAAGCTACCAACAAGAAAGTAAGCAGCATTTTAGACCTCACAACCGGCGAAATAGTCTTTTCAGTGCCAATCAGGGAATTCCAATTCAGGAAATCCTTAATGAAAAAGCACTTTAATGAGAATTATATGGATTCGGAGGAATATCCTAAATCTACTTTTAAGGGAAAAATTAGCGGATTTGGATCTTTGGATGGGGTTTACAGTTCTGTAGCTGTGGGCGAGCTTAATATTCATGGAGTAACTAAAAGTATTGAGGTAGTGGGTGATGTTATAGTAAATCCGCAGGAAATCACACTGCAGGCAAAATTCACGGTATTGTTGAAGGACTATAATATAAAAATACCCAAGATACTATTTAGTAATATAGCTGAATCTATTGAAGTAAGTATCGATTTTATATATAGACCATATGCTTCGAACTAGTTGTTTAATATTTTGTTTTATTTGCCTGAAAACCACAGTATTGGCTCAGGATGATTTGATGGATCTTCTCAACCAGGAAAATCTCGACTCAAGTTCAGTTGTATATGTAGAAGCCACTTTTAAAAGTAGCCGTGTGATTAATGGACACTCCGTAGAGATTAGATCTCCTGGAGTGCTGGAGTTTCTAATTTCTCACCGTTTTGGTCTCATAAGTGATGGCATAGGAGAATTGTTTGGTTTGGATGATTCGAACATACGATTTGGGTTGGAATTTGGGGTATTAAAAAACCTCAATGTGGGTATCGGAAGGAGCTCATTTGAAAAACAATATGATGGATTCATCAAGTATCGATTGTTAAGACAGCAAAATGGGATGCGAAATATACCTTTGACAGTTGTCTTTTTTACGAGCATGGCTATCAATTCTCAGGATGCCCCTCCCGATCAGGATTGGAATTTCACCAATCGTACCAGTTACACCTATCAATTTTTACTGGCCAGAAAGTTCAACCCCAATTTTTCTGTACAACTTACACCAAGTTTAATACACAAGAACCTGGTGGAAAGAGAGTCAGAAGACAATGACATATTTGCATTAGGGATAGGAGCCAGACATAAAATCACCAAACGCCTGGCCTTGAATTTCGAGTATTATTACGCTATTAATAAGCCAGAAAATATGGGTTTACACAATTCTCTTTCAATTGGGGTTGATATTGAAACCGGGGGCCATGTATTTCAATTACATCTTACCAATAGCCGTGCAATGATCGAGAAAGGATTTATCACTGAAACTACTGATGATTTTTTTGATGGAGATATCCATCTAGGCTTTAACATTTCCCGGGTATTTAACATTGGTAAACAGAAAAATACGGATTGGTAGCTAGCTAAATCTTAGGGTCAATTCTATCAATTATTGAGGTAAAATCCTGGATATTGCTTTCAAAGTCCAGATCGTTAATGTCAACAATCAGCAGCTCTCCCAAAGTGTACTGATCGATCCACTCCTTATATAAATCGTTTAGGTTGTTAAGATAATCCAGCTGAATTTGGTTTTCGTATTCACGTCCCCTCTTTTTTATTTGTGCCACAAGTTTTGGTATGTCGGACTTTAAATATATTAACAGGTCCGGGGGCCTTACATTTCTGAGCATCGAATTGAACAGGTCCAGATAGTTGTTATAATCTCTGTCTGTGATCAATCCAGACTTGTAGAGGTTTGCCGCAAAAATGTAGCCGTCCTCATAAATGGTTCTGTCCTGTATAACGGTTCCACTCAACTCCCTAATAATTTTCACCTGATTGAAACGACTATTCAAAAAATGAATTTGAAGGTGAAAAGCCCACCTTTTCATGTCTTTATAAAAATCTGCCAGATAGGGATTTTGGTCAACCGATTCAAAAAGCGGGGTCCAATGGTAATGGCGGGCAAGCTTTTCTGCAAGAGTAGTTTTCCCGGAGGCAATATTACCTGAAACGGCAATGTGCATGTAAAACAGGGTAGTTTAATCCAAGTTACACATTATATATCAACCTGGAAATTGACTCTACAAGCCTTCAGATTTTAGTTCCCAAAGAATATTTACAATCTTCCACTTTCCAGAAATTTTGGCCATGTGTAGATAATCTATCCAATTAAGGGTCTCTGCTTTGACTATTGCGGCGTTATGGTATATATCGAGAATGGTGATGCTCCTGATTAAATCTTGGGGGTTTACTTTTTGGACCCGTTTTTTCTTAGTTTGAGCCAACAGGTCTTCTGCACTAAGGTATGCTAGTGCACCATTTTTGTTTCCTGTATCAAACACAATTTTTTTGGCCATTTGTGGGTGAACTACAGTGGCCATTAATTGGGGGTTGCCCTCATACCATGCTTGCAGATATTCCTGTGTGACAGATTCGATGGCAAACCGCTCTTTATCAATTTGAGCCTGGGCCGGTACGATAAAACATACCGCCAGGCCTGGTAGTAGGGCAAATATTTTCATTGCAGTAACCTGGTTCTAAAGTAATATATTATGAATTCAGGTTAAATACAGGTAATAATCAGTAGATATATTACATGACTGCTCTAGATCATTTATTAACTTTTAGAATGCGTATAATAATACACAAAAAAAGCCCGGATTAAGGGCTTTTTTTGTGGTGGTTATTTGCAAGGAATTATTCACTCTCCTCGTCATCATCCAATTCGCTAAGATCATCTTCTTTATCATCAACACTGTCTTTAATATCATTGGTTATAATGTCATCTTCTTCAGATGATGCTTTATCTTCCGCATCGCTAGTCAACCCAGATGCATCTGATGCGCTTTCTGCAGTGTCCTTAACAGCATCTCTTAAGTCACTAGCTACCTCTTTGGCTTTGTCCATGGCTTCATGGGCAACCTCAGATGTAGCATCAGCTACGGCACTTGCAGCATCCTTAGTCTTGTCCCAGGTTTCTCCGGCCAGATCTGATGCACTTTCTGCAGTGTCTTTAACAGCATCTCCTAAGTCACCAGCTACCTCTTTGGCTTTGTCCATGGCTTCATGGGCAACCTCAGATGTAGCACCAGCTACAGCACTTGCAGCATCCTTTGTCTTGTCCCAGGCTTCTTCGGCTTTATCAGCTGCTTTGTGCGCTATTTCCGAAGAAGAGTCCGCCACATCAACCGCGAAATCAGCGGCCTTATCTATGGCTTCATCCGCCAGATGTTTTGCTGTCTCTGTTGCTTCTTTAGATTTGTTAACAGCACTATGAGCAACCTCTGAAGTTGTTTCAGCCGCTCCTGAAAAAAATCTTTTTATTGCATCAATTAATCCCATGATATTGAAATAGTTAGTTAATAGATCACTTGCCGTAAGGTAGTGCAATTGCCCTAATTTTACAAGTGCTCAGCGCCGTTGTAAATCCATCATTCTCTTTGACTTATAAACTGGTTTTTAATGCAATGACATAGTTGCGCCCAGCCGCACTAATGCCTGAGGAATAGGGTCTATAATGAAGGTTGAAAATATTATCGATGCCTACTGTTAAAGTAAGGGCTTTGCTAAAATGGTAGGAACCAGAGAAATTTAGGGTTTGCCATGCTAAAGAACCGTCAGTGGTATACAAATGCGTCTTTTGTTGCTCGCTTCGAGCAAGGTCTTCGAATTTCCTTTTACCACTGAATCTGTAGTTCAATTCACTTTGAAGCTGTTTATGACGGTAGGTGAGGGACAGGTAGCCGAAATTTGGGGTAGTATGTCGCAGTGGTCTATTTTCTGAGTCTTCACCCTGAGTTATGGTGTATGATGAACTGAATCCAAAACTTGGGGTAAGAGCGAGGTCCAATTGAACATTACCACCATAAATACGGGCACTTTCGGCATTCACCAAAGCCTGAACTTTACTCAATTCATCATCAAAATAGATGTAGTCTGTTCCTTGGTAAGTAAAATCGCCCTGAATTATTGCATTGTCTAAGAAAATAAGGTAACCGGTGGCGGAAATTTTAAGCCTGTCCAGGATAGATTTTGTTAAACCAATTTCTGTATTATAGGAATACTCAGGTTTGAGGTCAGTGTTAGGAACTGTTACTATTCCATTCGAGCCATCGAAAATCTTACCTATGTCATCCACATTAGGCGCTCTAAAGCCCGTTGAAAACAAAGCGTTAAACTGCCAACTCTGCTCTGGAATCCATGCAACTCCAAGGCTTCCGTTTAAGGCTCCATTGTTGACATTAAAGATGTTCAACGCCCCTCCAGGGTAATTGTTGTCGGTGTACCGTGCCTCTAGCCAGATCTGATTGTATCTCAGACCACTGGTTATGGTTATGGTTGTTGAAGGTCGCCATTTGTGACTTAAATAAGCAGCTAGCCCCGAATAGTCTGAGCCTCCATTGGGATACCTTGGACTAATGGGAAATTCACTACCGGTAACAAGGTCCTGTTTAACTGCTTTTGAGTCCACCTGGTTAAAGAACCATTCCAGCCCATAAAAAATAGTATGTTTTGGGTTAAAGATTTTTTCAAGGTCAAAATTGAATGTGAGTACGTCTACCTTTTCAGAGCGAATCCGAAGTAAGTCACTGCCGAAATCCCTATCATGCCGGCTTTCTTTGAGGTTCTGAATGGTAAACTGAATTCTGGCCTCATCGAAGAATTTAGTTTTATCATATAGGCCCACAAGTATACTGTTGGACAACCATTTTTGAGGGCCATAAAACCAATCCCCGGCTATTAAATCGCCATTTTCATCAGTCTCGATCAACCGGTCGTACCGTGGAATATCAGAGGTGGTACTATAATTTAGTGTGTAGCTTATTTCTGCGTGGCTACTTAGTCTGATTCTCGTTTTGCTTAGCAGGTTCAATTGATGATATCCACTGAATATCTGTTCATTTTCGTTTTGATTTTGTATTACCCTGTCCTCATTATTAATTCGTTGAACATATTGAAATCGTTTTCCATAATCAGGAAACTTGCTGGTTCGTTTATTGCCAGTTTTCAAATGTTGAAAATCACTAAAGGTAAAGCTGGTAAAATTGCTGATCTTCTTTCCTCTTATACTGAGGTCAAGGTGTCCGGTTTTTTCATTATTCGCACTGGAATATCTCAATACTGAGGTGACCTCTAATTGAGGTGTTTCATCATTAATAAACCCCGGAGTTTTGGTTCTAAAATGCATAACACCTCCCAGTGCATCACTTCCATACATAACCGATCCAGGACCAAATAGTACTTCGGTATTTCCCAATGTGAATGGGTCAATGCTAATCACATTTTGCAAATTTCCTCCTCTAAAAATAGCGTTGTTCATCCGCACACCATCCACTACAATTAACACAGAGTTTGCAGCGAATCCTCTGATCATAGGACTCCCTCCGCCTAATTGGCTTTTTTGAATAAAAACCTGATTGGTTTTACCCAACATATCAGCTGTGGTTTGCGGGTTGCTAAACTCAATTTCCTGAGGACCAATAGAGACAATTCTATTGGGGGTCTGCTTTTTGTCTTGTTCCCATCGGTTGGCCGAGATAACCACTTCATCAATCAGAATTATTCTTTGTCTTAGTGCAATCTTAAAGTTGATTAATTCCAGTTGATCAGTAGATACCAGGTAGGGTTCGTATGATGGGTGACTGATAGTAATCAATTCATTGTTTTGAAGGTCAATCACAATTTGTCCGTTATGATCGGTGGTCAATGAAAGTGTGTGATCTTCATTAAAGACCATTGCGTTTTCCACTGGATGCAAGGTATTTTGGTCAATAATGGTGATCACCTGGGCCTGTAGTACCTGAATTTGATAAATAAAGCAGAATAGAGTATAGAGGTAAAACTTATGCAAAGATCCGTCAGGTTAGGTCTTTAAAAAATTCCAAACCACAAATTTGACAAAATCACAGTTATTATTGCAACACTTGCCTATATCAATATTGATTACCGCGGTATGCTTATTTTACTACATAAACAATGCCAAAAATGCCAATTTGGTGGTTGGCAAACAGCAAATTACAAATCCCAAAACACAAATAAGTTTCAAAAGTCAAATATTCAAATCGCAAACAGGTTTCGAATGAAAACTCTAAATCTCGAGCCTGAATAGTGTGAATATTGATATTTGGTGCTTTGTTGCTTGAATTTTGCTATTAGCTAGATGAGGATCAGCTAGCTAATATTTAGCCAGGGAGCTATCTATTTCATCAGCGTATGCCAGAATACCTCCCTTTAAATTATACAGATTAGTGAAACCGAATTTCTTTTCAAGAGTTTCTATAGCCTGGGCGCTTCTAACGCCGCTTCTACAGTGAACCACTACTTTTCTATTTGAATCAATCTGATCCACCTTGTCTTCAATCTGAGCCAAGGGGATCAACTCACCATTGAGATTGGCAATTTCATATTCATAGGGTTCCCTTACATCTATCAACTGGTAGGCCTTACCAGTATCTTTGAGCTTTTCCAATTCTTGAACAGATATTTCTTTTACATTTATCATGTCTTCTTGCTGTTGGTCAAGTCCACAAAAAACCTCATAATCAATTAACTTCAAAATGCTTGGCTGAGTTTTGTCCTTATGAACATTCAGTGTTCTGGTTTCAAATGTCAGGGCATCAAACAAAAATAACCGGCCATTCAGTGGATTGCCAATTCCAGTGATCACTTTTATTACTTCATTGGCTTGTAAACTGCCAATGATGCCAGGGAGCACTCCAATTACTCCGCCTTCTGCACAACTGGGTACCAAGCCTGGAGGAGGGGGAGATGGAAACAAGTCCCGGTAATTGGGTCCGGTATTACCTTCTTTATCGGTATAATTAAATACGGAAACCTGGCCCTCGAAACGAAAGATAGAGGCATACACATTAGGTTTTTGGAGTATAACACAGGCATCATTTACCAGGTATCTGGTGGGGAAGTTATCGGTACCATCAGCAATTACGTCATAGTCAGCTAATATATCCAATGCATTTTCTGAGGTGAGCCTGGTATTGTGTTCAATAAAATTAACATTGGGGTTAAGTCCTTGCAACCTTTGTATTGCACATGTTGTTTTGGGCTTTCCTACGTCATCAACTGAAAAAAGCACCTGTCGTTGAAGGTTGGTTTCATCCACCACATCAAAATCAACTATCCCGATAGTCCCTACACCTGCCGCCGTAAGGTAAAGCAGTAAAGGGCTGCCTAAACCGCCTGATCCAATAATCAACACCTTAGCGTTCTTTAACCGTCTTTGACCTTGAATATTAAATTCAGGAATGATCAGGTGACGACTGTATCTTTCCAGTTCTTCCTTTGTGAATTTTACTGTACTCATGCGGTAGTTTAGTTTGCAATTCCTCCAGCTATAGCGGGAACAATACTAATAACTGCGTCCTGTGTAACAGGGGTTCGCTCATTGTTTAGTACTTTGATGTCCTCATCTCCCAGATAGATCCTTACGAATTGCCGGATTTCTCCCTTGTCGTCGAAAAGTTGTTTCTTCAAGTCAGGGTACAAAGAAGACAAAGCATTTATGGACTCTCTGATGTCTATGGCTTCAACTTCAATAGTCGCCTGATTGTTGGTGAATTTTCTCAATGGTGTTGGAATTATTATTCTGGCCATTATTTCTATTAATTTAAAGTTTCAAATTTGTTTTCAATTTCAATTTCTTCTTCCTCAAATTGTTCGTGGTACAATTGCCAGGAAGTGATCTTTTTTACTTGTTTTTCTTCAGTAGAAAGTATTAGATATGAGAAGAATGGCACCGCTTGTTTCAGGTCATGTTTAGAGGGTACTGCCGGATGGTCCGGATGACTGTGATATATTCCAAGTAAAGTGATTTCTTTTTCCAAAGCATACCGTTCCGCTTTTAAATAGTCTCGTGGATCAATTTCGAATCTGCGCCGTTGATCTCCCTGTTGGTTATTGGAGGCAGTGTGTACTTCCGTAATTATCCGTCCATCCAGTTGATCGCAGCCAAAGACAAATCCACAACATTCCATGGGATATGAATCTAAGGCATGATCCACCATTTTATCCATTAAATCTTTGTTCAACACCAGTTTCATGGAAAAATTGAATTTATGATTTCGGAATATTTATCTGCATTGTCTGGGAAGACCGTTACTACAGTTCCTGATTCAATTTCGTTGGCCACAGCTATAGCTCCCAATAGGTTGGCCGCGGATGATGGGCTTACCATAAGCCCTTCTTTTGTGGCAATTTCTTTCACCATCAACAAGGCCTGATCACTATCAATTTCCAACTTAGCATCAATCAAGCTTTGATCATATATTCCAGGTACCAATGCCGTTTCCAGGTGTTTCCATCCTTCCAGATTATGCATGGCCACATCTGGTTGTAAGCCAATCAATTTAATTTCAGGGTTAAACTCTTTCAACCTACGCGCTAAACCCATGGCGGTTCCGGTTGTTCCCAGCCCTACCACCACATGGGAAACAGCGCCATCAGTCTGCGCTATGATTTCTTTAGCAGTATGGTGGTAATGTGCTTTCCAATTATTGGGGTTATTATATTGATCGGCATAATAATACCTATCCGGGTCTTGTTTTTTAATCTCCTTTGCTTTCGCCTGCGCTTCATCGGTCCCGCCAAATTTTGAGGTATAGATTAAATTTGCACCATGAGCCTTTAAAATAGTGATCCTTTCCTTACTGGCATTTTCCGGCAGACATATAGTGACTTTTAAACCGAGCGCTGCTCCAATAGCGGCATAAGAGATGGCGGTATTTCCGCTGCTGGCATCCAATAATTCCCTTTCATAGTCAAGTTCCCCGGATTGCAAGGCTTTTTCAATAATGTTATAGGCAGGTCGACTTTTAATGCTGCCGCCCATCTGCATCCATTCAAGCTTGGCATAGATGTTTACATCAGCATCCTGAAAAATTCTGCTAATTTGAAATAAGGGGGTATTTCCAATCGATCCAGAAAGGTCCCTATAAACAATTGTTTCTGCTACTGTTTGCATTTTGACATAAAAAAAGCCCTTCCTAATTCAGGAAAGGCTTTGTTATTTTTTTTAACCAGATTCAATAATCCCTTCCTGCAATCGATGTAAGACAACAGCAACAGCAAGCACAAAAGGATGAATTGGTTATAATATTTTTCATTGATACAATTAAGCTATCAAGCTTATAACGCAAAGAAAGCATTTTTGTTCCTTATTTGGAAGGTATTTCTAACTAATTAGAAATGACAATTTAGAAATCCTGATTTGACGTATTAAATTTATCTTAGTTTATTCAATTATTCTATCTCTTGAAACCTATGAACTTTCGAGGCTTTTGGTCCTCTTTAATACTCCTGACAACATAGCTACCCCCTGTTCGGTAAAGACATACGGACGATACTTGCTGTATTTTCCGCGCCCCTGTTTCTCTAAGATCACAAATTGTGATCTTAGAGAATGCCACTCCTTTATGTTGAGTTCAAACATAAAGTCAGTTGGAAACCGATTGATATTTCGTCGGACCGCTTGTTTCAGTACCCTGGTCTCTACGTGATACAAGGCAGCTAAGTCCTCATCAATTAGCACTTGCTCACTGCGAATAAAAAGCATTTTTGAGACGATTGATTTCAGTTGGTGGTCCATACAGTAGTTCGGTCAATATTCACTTCTTTGATCTAGTTGACTAAATATCGGTACAGGCAGTTTCAAAATGTTGTAAGTCCAACGAATAAGGTGGTAAAATTTATTCCTAATACTTTTTTCGTAATTTAAAATTCGTATTCCGTAATTGAAATTTCCATGTCCGAACAATCCCGTCAACTAGCAGCCATCATGTTTACCGATATTGTCGGATACACAGCCTTGATGGGTGAGGACGAGCAGAAGGCATTTCAACTGCTGAAGAAAAACAGAAAAGTACAACGGCCAATCATAGAGAAATATAATGGTAGGTGGTTGAAAGAAATGGGTGATGGTGTTTTAGCCAGTTTTACCACAGTTGTGATGCTGTATATTGTGCTGCCACCATTCAGAAAACCTGTGAAGATCATCCCGACCTTAATCTAAGAATTGGCATCCATTTGGGAGAGGTTGTTCGATGACATAGACTCCTGTTGGCACCCTTTGACCTTTATATTCTCTATTCCACCAGTTAATATTTGAATTAAATTCAAACCTCTTTGATTCGAATATTAATTCCCCCCATCTATTGAAAATTAGATATCTATTTACCTTGGCATCTGTTGCTTGCTTTTTAAACACCTGAAATCTATCATTTAATCCATCATCATTAGGTGAAAAAGCGTTTGGGATATATACTTGATTTTCATCATTACATGATTGATTAAAATTAGAATCATTTGGCTCCAAGCATTCTCCACAATCATCAACTATTGCTGTTCCGTCTGGAGTGCCTGTAGGAGTACAACTGGAAAAGGCCATTGCTGCAAAAGCCTGTAGTAGGCGTATTTGTCGAAGCCTAAACATCAAGTGCAATCAAGAAGATTGTCTCAATAGCAGTTGTAACATATCGCTCAAATGTTAGCAGAAATGTTGCAAATGGCCAGATGTAAAGAGTTTCTGGTGATTTCTAAGGTTTTCGAATCTCTGCGTAACCAAGGTGGCATATCGGAGTTGGCACCTAAAATAGATGCTGAGCAAAGTTCGCTTAAGCCCACCTACCCAATTGTTAATTTTTAATCATTAATCCTTAATTGGCAACCGCGACAGGGCGCGGGTAGCCACGGTTTTCCCAATAGCCAATGAACTGGTTGCTGCCGGCGAAGGGGCATTACATACATGTATGCCGGACTTATTTTCAACTATATAGAAGTCATCCAGTAGTCCACCATCGCGACTACTGGCTTGTGCGCGCACACCAGCTCCGCCCGGTATAAGGTCATTTTTGGTTATTTCGGGAATTAGCTTTTGCAGGGCTTTGGTGAAAGCCTGTTTAGAGTATGATCGGTATAATTCCCCCAGACCTTTACCAAGGTATTTAAAAGCAATTTTTTGAAAGCCAGGCCACCGTAAAGTATCGATTAATTCACTTGGATTGATGTCCGTTTTCTTATACCCTTCTTTGGCAAACGCCAGTACTGCATTGGGGCCAGCTTCTACTCCTCCTTTTATCATCCTGGTAAAATGTACCCCTAAGAATGGGAAACCAGGGTCGGGAACTGGATAAATAAGATTCTTTACCAGGTACTCTTTCTCAGGTTTCAATTGATAGTATTCACCCCTGAATGGAACAATTCTTACATCCAAAGCGGGCTCTGTGAATTTGGTAACCTGATCTGAATACAGTCCGGCACAACTTACCACCAGGTCCGTCTCATAGGTTTCCTGTTCAGTAACTACAATGGTAGTGTCTGCTGTTGCTGTCTTAATGTCCACCACCTTCTTTTCCAACAGAATCTCTCCCCCCATTTCTGCAATCAACCTGGCCAGAGCATTGGCAACATCCAGGTAATTAATGATCCCGGTTTGGGGAACCCAAAGTCCTTCCAGTCCTGCTACATGTGGCTCGTAATCTGCTAGCGCCTCCACGGGAATTAGTTTAAGGCCAGTTAACCCGTTCAGTAGTCCTCGTTTGTGCAACGATCTAAGTAAAGCCACTTGTTCCTGATCAGTGGCTACCACAATCTTGCCGCAAATTTCATATTCGATTTTATGTTGGTCACAAAAGGCTAGTAGCTGCTGATATCCTACAATACAATTTTTTGCTTTTAAACTTCCAGGTTTGTAATAAAGTCCACTGTGAATAACTCCGCTATTATTTCCGGTTTGGTGGCGGCCAATCTGAGACTCCTTTTCTAAGAGCAATAGCTTCAACCCGGGCCTTGCTCGCAACAGGGTATAGGCTGTAGCCAGGCCTACTATACCTCCACCAACAATGATTATATCGTGTTTCAATTAGAAATAATTCGAAGGCTGCAAGTTAAGAATAATCTGGGTTCTGGTCTCGGTAGCTGGTATCTTTGCGTATTTTGGTACTTGAAGATTGTGGTTTATTTGAGATTTGTTTTTTTTGTCATTTGGGATTTGCGCAAAGCGCCGGTTGTACATGCCGGCTGAATCGGATAATTTTAATGGATAACCGCTGATTATGGCCCGAAAATCACAATGGGTAGAACTTGGAAAACGCAAGCTGGAATTATCCAACCTTGATAAGGTGTTGTTTCCGGAAAATAATATTGTTAAGGCAGAGGTAATTCAGTACTACCTCAATATTGCCCCTACGCTATTGAATCATATTAAGGGTCGTCCGCTTTCACTGGTACGTTTCCCTGATGGTGTGGATGGGGAGATGTTCTTTCAAAAGAACCGACCGCAATGGGCCCCTGATTGGATTGATTATGTGCGCTTAGGAAAAGAAAAGAAAGACTATATAATGGCTACCGAGGTGGCTTCTGTGGTTTGGCTGGCCAACCTGGCTTGCCTGGAAATGCACCAGATTCACTCAAGGAACCCTCATTTTGATTGTCCTGATTACATCGTGTATGACATTGATCCACCGGAAGGTTACCCATTTGATCAAGTGGTGGATATTGCTTTGGATCTTCGTCAGCACCTGGAACAATTTGGCTATCACTCCTTTGTAAAGACCACTGGAGGGAAAGGAGTACATATACTAACGCCTATTGAACCAAAATGGGATTTCCACACTGCCTTTGAAGCTGCGTCGGCACTTGCCAAGCCATTTGTACAAAAAAGGGCTGTCGATACCACCTTACACATTAGAAAAGAGGCCCGAAAAGGAAAAGTACTGATTGATATTTATCGCAACAGGAGTTCACAGAGCATAATCGGTCCCTATAGTTTACGGGGCAGGGGAGTAGCTCCCGTATCCATGCCGCTTACCTGGGATCAGTTGGCTGACGTCAAGGACCCAAATGAATTCAATATCAAAACAGCGTTGGAATTTGTGCTCCAGGAAGGAGATGCCTGGGAATCTATGGGTGCCTATGCCGTTCCCATACATACTGAAAAAAAGGCGGCTAAGAAAAAACAAAACTTACCGCCGGGTGAAACCTATAAGACACCTGAACAACTGACTGGCTACCAGCAAAAAAGAGACTTTTCAAAAACCAGAGAGCCGCAAAGTGACCTGGTGGTGGGGTTTGACCAGGCATTTGTGGTGCACCGCCACCATGCATCTCGTTTACATTATGATCTTAGATTGGAGGAGAATGGTACACTTCGCTCCTGGGCTGTACCTCGTGGACTACCACCCAGGCCTGGGATCAAACGATTAGCGGTACAGGTAGAAGATCACCCAATTGAATATCTAACATTTGAAGGGACCATACCAAAAGGTCAATATGGAGGAGGAGAAATGTGGCGCTTTGCCCTGGGGAAATATGAGAAAACCAAGGATAAAAAGAACGGTTTCTATTTTAGACTGGAGAGCCCGGAGTTAACAGGGGAATACCGAATTCATAAAATGAAAGGCAAGGAATGGCTGTTGGAGCGGGTCACTACCACCCAGATCAATTGGGTACAGGATGAAATTGAGCCCATGCTTTCAAAAACCAGTAGAAAGCCTCCCTTAGGCGAAGATTATGTATATGAAGTAAAATGGGATGGCATCCGGGTGATGATTGCATTGGATGAAGGTGAGATCACCATTAGAAGTCGTAGTCAACGGGACATTACTCATTTATTTCCGGAGCTTTTGCTTCCCGAGAAAGCTTTCAGGGCCACTTCAGCATTGTTTGACGGCGAGATTGTTTGTCTGGATTCCGAGGGAAAGCCACATTTTAAAAACGTGATCAGCAGAATGCATCAATCGCGTGCCGGCAGCATAGAACGTTCCGTTAAAACCGACCCTGCTCATTGCTATCTCTTTGATTGCCTCTACCTCGATGGCAGGTCTATAGTTTCAGAACCATTGAGCAGACGACGTGAATGGCTGCAAGATGCTATTAAAAGAGACACTCCTTCTCCTTATCGGGTAAGCGAAATTGTCGAGGACGGACACGCTCTTTTTCAGGCTGCTGAATCGATGGGACTGGAGGGTATAATGGCCAAACGTCTCAATAGCAAATATCTTCCTGGCAAGCGGACGGACAATTGGATAAAGGTCAAGGTCCGTCAAACCGTGGATCTGGCAATAATTGGTTATACCAATGGCAAAGGTGACCGTACCAGCTATTTCGGCGCCCTACAAATTGCTGAGAAAGCAGGGGATCATTGGGTTTACAGAGGAAAAGTGGGTTCAGGGTTTGACCAAAAAACCTTGAGCAGCGTTCATAAGAGTTTATTAAAAATACCCAATAGTGCGCGGGTAGTTGATGTGAAACCACTTGATGATGCCAGAACTACCTGGATTCAACCAAATCTTTTTTGCGAAATTGAATACGCTTCAATAACCCCCAATGGCACTTTTAGAGAACCCGTTTTCATCAGGATGAGACCAGACATTAACTTTTAAAAAATTGGAAAAGTGCAATTTATTGGCTAATTTGCCACAAAATATCTTGAGAAATGAGAGCCATTTGGAAGGGGCATATAAGGTTTTCTTTGGTAACTATTCCGGTACGGATATATACCGCTATTGACACCGCAAAGACCGTCAGTTTCAATCAGATTAACAAAGAAACCAACAGCCCCATCAAGTATGAGAAAAGAGACAAAAGTACCGGTGAGTTGGTACTTGGCGAAAATATTGTGAAAGGTTACCAGTACGAGCCGGGGCAATACGTCATCATTGATCCTGAGGACATTGAGCAGGTAAAGATAAGAAGCACCAAAATAATAGAAATTGAGGCCTTTGTCGACGCTTCAGAAGTACATCCAACGTTATATGATACCCCTTATTTTGCGGGACCAGATGGAGAAATCGCGATAAAAGCTTATGCCCTTCTTTGTGAAACCCTGAAGGAAACCAACAAACTAGGCGTGGGGAAAGTAGTGATCAGGGATCGGGAAAGTCCTGTTTTATTAGCTCCTCAAGATAAAGGCCTGGTAATGTACAAATTGCGATATCCTGATGATGTAAGGGACATAAATGGTATTCCGGACTTAAGTACCGAAGAAGCAGATGAGAATCAACTTAAATTATCCCGTACCTTAGTTGAAAGTATGTCCAAATCATTTGAGGAGGTGAAATTTAAGGACAAATACAGGGATGCCTTGAAAGACATGATCCAGGCCAAAATAGATGGTAAAGAAATAATAACTTTGGCAGAAGAAGAACGGCCGACTATTGATATTATGACAGCTCTTAAAGCCAGTATTGAACAAGCCAAGGATGAGAAAAAGCCTATGAAACCTGCCAGCCGGACAGGCAGGAAGGCTTCAAAAGGTGAATCAGGAAAAGATATAAAGCGTAAACAGGCCTAGGGCGAATGACTAAAATAGTCAAACTATCAAGTTACCCAACCACGCGACTAGGGCTAAAGCGTGTACGAAAAAGGAAAAAGAAAACGCCTGAAGACTATGGACAATTATGCCTTTTTACGCCCAAAGCACCCTCTGGAAGGATTGTACAACTTACATCGATCAATTCTTTTGACGAAGCCTTAACTTTGGATGAACAGGGTGACCTGAATGGTGCCAGAGAAGCATATAATGGAGCTATCCAATCTGGTGACAGGATAGCTGATGCATACTGCAATCTGGGGATCCTTGAATCTCAAAATAATACAATAAAGGCAATTGATTGTTTTACCCGGTCTCTAAAATCAAGTCCAAGACATTTTCAGTCCCATTACAATTTGGCCAATTTGTATTCTGAGGAAAAAAACTATGCGCTCGCCCGTCTTCACTATGAGATTGCTATAGAAATTGCACCGGATTTTCCAAATGCTTATTACAATCTGGGACTGGTATTGGCGCTGATGAAAATCTACTCAGAAGCGATCCGGGTACTTACCAAATACATGTCGCTGGCCCCGTTGGATGAGTTAGGAAAAACTAACGAGTTGATCGGTAGCTTAAGAAGGTCTTTAGTAGAATAACCCCTGGTTTTATTATGGCTATCATAAATCGATCAGTCTTGAAGTGAGCATCAAATATTTAAAATTGTTGCTGTTGCTCTTGCTAGCCCCGGTATTGGCATACCCCTATACTGATGAAAGTCATTATAGCAAAACTTTTCAGGAAATCAGATTTTACAGGGTTTTTACACCCCCTCATTACCATCCGACAGATACTTCTGTACGCTATCCGGTAATCTATTATTTTCATGGTTGCGGTGGCAGTTACCAGCGCAGTGGAACATACAGTTACGCTGATTATGGGTTGATCGCCCCAAAGGCAATTAACCAAGTAGATGATGCTGCCTATAAATTTCCAAATAATGCGGATTTTGAGAATTTTGTTTACAATAATGATGTGATCATTATTAGTGTAGATGGAAGCATTGCAGGGATTCCTGGATGCGGCGTATATTTTCCTTCACAGGTCGATTCATGGAAAGGAAACTATTACAATTTTTCATCTTACATCAGGGAATTAATACCAGTAGTTGATTTGCGATACAATACCAGGGCAGGCCCTCAATATCGTGCGGTAAGCGGGCTTTCGATGGGGGGACAGGTGGCTCTTTGGATTGCTGCCACCAACCCCCATTTATTTAGTAGCGCTTCCGAGTTTTGTCATTCACCATCATATTATGATGTTGGAGCGCCTTCATATTTGACCACAATTGATGTAACCCAGCTATGGAGAAATTTCCGTGGTTTGCCCATCAGGCATACCACCACAGACCGGGACTATCTCAGGTATTATACTGAACAGTTGTTTGAGACCTACGATGGTGCAGGCTTTAAAAATGAGTACTATTTGGCAGATTTTTGCAACCATCATGCCGCCAGGATTGATCTGCAGTTTGGCTTCCATCTAAATTCATTTAACCAACCCAAAAACAGGGTCGCATGTTTCTCACATGTTAACTTATACCCGACATTTGAAGTTTGGGGATACCAGGTATCGAGTAACAAAAGAGGAAATGGCTGGATATATCTACATGATGTAACCAAAAACGGACTGGGAATTTATACCAGGCAACGCTTTCCATATGCTAAAAGCCTTTCAGGGTTTAATATCAAAGTAACTACGCCACCTTTTTATATCCCAAATGAAAGCTATACGCTTTCCCGGTATTCGTACAAAAACAACACCATCAGCAACCAGGATATAAAGGCCGATTCTATGGGTAAATTGACCATAACCTCAACTGGAGGAATGGGGGAGGAGATCGGTATTGTTGGAGAAGGGCTTCAACCACCAGTGTTTATTCTTACTGACGCTATTAATGAAAATATTTACCTGAAACCGGAAATAAAAAGGCCTCTTTCCTTTAATATAGTGAACTTGTCAACTTTACCTCAAACCATTGAATTCGCCGTGTCAACGGAAAACAATGATCTGCTAACTATTCTAAGCCAACCCAAGTCAGTGAAGGTACCGGCACAAAGTAAAGTTCATATTGACTCTCTGGTGGTGATAAAAGGTAAAACTTTAGACGACTTTAAGAATACAGGATACATCAAAATTAGTGCAATCATTGGGGGAGTTGAACAAGATAGAGAACATATCATTCAGGTTGTAGTAAAAAATGCTACCACTGTAAGTGAATCTGCCAGTATTAAAATATTTGACGGCAGATCGGAAGAGCTTGCTTTGTATAAATATGATTGGAATGGCTGGGACCATCCCTTTTCGTCTGGAATAATATCAGAAGGGACTGGAAATGGGAATGGAAAGGCCGAACCGGGTGAGATCTTTTCCATATGGGTTCGTCCTCAATCAGCTGTTGACCAACAGGATATTACCACCTGGCATCCAACTACTCCCAACAATTGGGGCGTAAACCGAGACATTACCATTGAAGAGGTCAAGCAACACAGGTTCAGTACAGGTAGGGCAATTCTATCCGCTCAAATAAGTATCCACAGGAAACCTGATCGCGATAATCCTATCAGAATTCCTCTTCAGGTAGAAACATTAAAGGTTGAATACTTAGAGAATGACTGCCATAGAAACACCGCCGATAATTTTAACTATTCATATTATGACCTGGTCATATACCAAGACGGTTCCGCAGAAATAGAAAAAAAATGAAACAATAGAAGGCCTTAGTCATCGGGTTATTCTTCTGTTTCATCAAATTCTAACTCGTCGGCTTCAGATAGAGCGTCCAGATCATCCACTAGATCCTCCTCATCAACAATATGATATCCCCCTGAGGTGTTGATTTTCACCAAATAAAATATTTCATCTGTTTCAAATGGAAGCGCCGAGATCAATTCTCCTTTGGCATTATTAAAACGCAATACATACTCCTGATATCCATGTGGGTATTGGTTCTTTAGTTGCACCAGTATTTCAGGTGGCATTTGATTGTAGTCCTTAATAATTCTCTTTTTTTTCATTGTATTTAAAGTTTTAACGAACGCAATATATCAGTCAGTGATGTCAAAAAAAGTCGATCATTTTAAGAAAACTATTACATGCAAGATTTCAATTATTATTATATTTTTTGACGATATTAACCGATCTGACTAATCGCTCAAACCAACCAATCGATCTTTGAAACAAACTGGTTCCGGAATTACCAAAATAGGTTTGATTACAGCTACTTCTCTGGTAATAGCCAACATGGTGGGAACCGGCATATTTACTAGTTTAGGGTTCCAGGTAGCCGAACTGCCAGTGGTTTTCCCATTGATATTTTTATGGGTGGTAGGCGGAATAATTGCATTATGCGGTGCATTGACTTACGGAGAGCTTGGGGCGGCCTTACCCAGATCCGGAGGAGAGTACCATTTACTTTCCAAGATATATCACCCCATAATCGGTTTTATATCTGGCTGGGTTTCGGCAACACTGGGCTTTGCAGCGCCTACTGCATTGGCAGCGATTGCACTGGGTAAATATACTGAGGTGGTGTTTCCATCAGTTGATGGAACCCATTTGGCAGCTATGGTAGTGGTGGTTATTTCCATTATTCATTCTTACAGTGTCCGGCTGGGCAGTTTATTTCAAAACACTTCAACATTCTTAAAGGTGTTGCTTATCCTGATTTTTGTGGTTGCTGCTGTTTTCATACCCGCCCCACAAAACATTTCGGTACTGCCAAAGTGGTCAGATATTCAACTAATCGTCAGCCCCAGTTTTGCGGTGTCACTGATCTATGTTTCATATGCTTACACTGGTTGGAACGCAGCGGTCTATATTGCCGGGGAGATTAAAGACCCAGGAAAGAACCTCCCCAGGTCATTATTTACGGGAGCAGCCATTGTACTGTTGCTGTATGTTTTATTGAACTACGTATTTCTTTATACCGTCCCCATGGCAGACCTTGCTGGTAAGGTGGAGATTGGATTTCTGTCAGCCATCAATATATTCGGTACCACAGGCGGCAAATTGATGTCAATGTTAATCGCATTACTACTGGTGTCAACCGTGAGTGCCATGGTGTTTGTGGGTCCCCGAATTTCCATGACCATGGGAGAGGACATGCCGGTGCTGGCTATATTTAGTAAAAAAAGTCGCAACGGGATTCCTGTAAATGCAATGTTATTTCAGCTGGTTGTTACCTTGCTGTTTATATACACCTCCAGTTTTGAGCAGGTCCTGATATATGCAGCATTTATGTTGACATTCTTCACTTCACTTACAGTATTTGGGGTGTTCATTCTCCGTATTAAAATGCCTGCCCTGCCAAGACCCTATAAAACCTGGGGGTATCCAATTACCCCAGCAATATATGTGTTGCTTAATGTCTGGATCATGGTATATGTTATTCAAGAGCGGACTGCGGAAACATTGATAGGGATTGGGATTGCAATGGCCGGGTTAGTGCTGTATTTTATTAATGCCATTTGGTTCAGGCGAAAGCCGGGTTAAAGTTATTGTTCCTCGTCGATTAATTTGTTCTCTACTCAACATGACGGTGCTGTGTTTCCGTTGCAAAAATAAATGAGATTCAAGAGAATATTTTGTGCTTCCACACCTCTCACTCGCTAACTCGCTCATTCAGTCCCTCACTCATTCACTCCCTCTGTCCCTCTGTCCCTCTGTCCCTCATTCCCTCAGTCCTTCACTCATTTCCAATCCCCCTGATGATTTAATAAATTCACCGTATTAATATACCCGTAAACTGTAAATCAGTTAATAATCTTCCCTTTTTTTGAAATAAGTATATTAATTCAGCGGTATGGGTCTAAATCTGGACTTAGGTTTGATTTTATTTTGTAAAAATTCTACTTTTAGGATTAGAAATCAACGCAATAGGATTGTTAAACATTAATTATTAGACATGACAAAGAGTAAGTTAGAATACATTTGGTTGGACGGTTACAAGCCAACCCAAAGCCTAAGAAGTAAAACCAAGATCGTCAGTGATTTTAGTGGTGCCTTGGAAGATTGCCCGATATGGTCATTTGATGGAAGCAGTACCGAACAGGCCGAAGGTAGTTCTTCAGACTGCATATTGAAACCTGTGGCTATTTTTCATGACTCGACCAGAAAGAATGGTTATCTGGTAATGACTGAGGTGTTGAATGCTGATGGATCACCTCATGCAAGCAACGGGCGGGCAGCTATCGATGATGATGACAGCGATTTCTGGTTTGGCTTTGAGCAAGAATATTTTTTCTGGGATAATGATACTGACAAACCTCTTGGGTTCCCTGAGAAGGGTTATCCAGGGCCTCAGGGACCGTATTACTGCGGTGTTGGTACTGGTAAAGCTTACGGACGTGAGATCATGGATGACCATCTGGACCAATGTCTGGATGCCGGTATCAACTTAGAGGGTATCAATGGTGAAGTGGCCGCCGGACAGTGGGAATTTCAAATCTTTGCAAAAGGCGCCCGATCTGCCGGTGACCAGGTATGGGTAGCACGCTACCTGGCTGAGCGAAATGCTGAACAGTATGGAGTGTCCATCAACTGGCATCCCAAGCCTGTGTCGGGTGACTGGAATGGCTCCGGAATGCACTGTAACTTCAGTAATAGTCTGCTAAGGGAAGCTGGAAGTGAGGATGTGTTTAAGATTGTTTGTGATGCTATTGGAAAGCAAATAGAAGCACATATTTCCGTATATGGTGCTGATAATGACATGCGTTTAACCGGATTGCATGAAACTCAGGCCATAGATCAATTTAGTTATGGCGTTTCGGACAGAGGAGCTTCTATTAGAATTCCCAATGTAGTGGTTGATAACGGATGGAATGGGTATCTGGAAGATCGTCGTCCTGCTTCAAACGGAGACCCTTATAAAATTGCAGCAGTAATTATTAAGACTGTAAAAGCCGTCAATGTTCCGGCAGCTTCGGTTTAAAGAGTAGTGGACTTTCAGGAATTTGTACAATCACTTGACCAGGAAACTCCGCCTAAGGCAGAGCCAATGTTGGTGGCCCTTTGGTATGATAGTAAAGGAAATTGGGAGCAGGCACACAACATCGTCCAGGACATAAATGGTTCAATGGCTTGTTGGATCCATGCCTATCTGCACCGTAAGGAAGGTGACCTGGGTAATGCTGGTTACTGGTACAGCAGGGCAGGTAAAAACCGGCCGGCGGTGGATCTGGAGACTGAATGGGAGGAGTTAGTACAAAAATTGACATGATCGATAGTTATAAATGTCCAACATAAAGTAAGTAGGGGAGTCCTGGTACTTGGGAATTGTTTATTGAATGTTTCTTATTGGACATTTTAGAATTGATTGAATAGGAATGAAATAGCAGTAAACTCTATGGAAAAAGCCACATTCGGTGCAGGTTGTTTCTGGTGCGTAGAAGCCATTTTTCAAACCCTTGAGGGGGTTACTCAAGTGGTATCGGGCTATACAGGCGGTCAAGTGGAAAACCCTACTTATCATCAGGTATGTTCAGGAACTTCAGGCCATGCAGAGGTTACGCAGATCACCTACGATCCTGAGATCATTTCATATACTGAACTACTGGAAGTATTCTGGAAAACACATGACCCTACTACCTTAAATAGACAGGGTAGCGATATTGGCTCTCAATATCGCTCAGCGGTATTTTATCACAATCAGCACCAAAAAGAACAATCGGAAAAGATGCTGGCGCAAATGGAGGCCAGCCAACTATGGCCAAATCCAATAGTAACTGAGATTGCTCCCCTTGTAATTTTTTATTCAGCAGAAGATTATCACCAGAACTACTTTATGGAACATGGAAAACAACCTTATTGTCAAGTGGTTATAAAACCAAAAATTCAAAAACTGGAAAAATTGTTTGGAAACAAAGTTAAGAATTGAATTTTTGGTTAAAAATTCTAACCTTTGTTATTAGACCAAATTAAATAAAAATGACTTTTGTTCGTTTTTATTTAGTATATGTCTATTTTTTAAATACTAATTTATTTTTTAATTAAACCTGTGAATTATGTTTACTAATAATAAAGAAGATTCCCGCATAGTAGAGATCAGCAATTCAAGCAACACCATCAGCAAAGATACCTCTATCGATGGAAATGTAGAAACCACAGGAAATCTTAGGATCGAAGGTAAGGTGAAAGGTAATATTCGCGCCCGATCAAAGGTAGTGCTGGGAATTTCGGGTGAAGTAGAAGGCAAGATCTTCGCACAAACCGCAGATATTGAAGGTACGGTAAAGGGAATGGTACAGGTAGAAGGTCTTCTGACCTTAAAATCCAATGCCCACATTAAGGGTGACATTAACACCGGTAAGTTGATAATGGAAGCCGGAGCAGTTTTTGATGGTAGATGTAAAATGGGTTCTTTTAAGATTTCAGAGGACCTGACTTCAGTGTCAACTAAGAACGTACAGAAAGTAGCGCCAACTTCAAAACCTTTGGAGAAACCTGAACCAAAAATTACAAACCCTAGTTTATCCAGTCATCAGGTTTAATAAAGTGCCTCATAAATTGAGACGGGGTAATACTTATAGTCTGGCAATTATGGCGCTCTCTTGAATAAAGAACTTACCAAACCAACCTTAGCTCAAATTGTAGCTGCCAAATCTACGTTGGAACCTGAAATTATAGGTTTATCCCGTGAACAGAGAAAAATCTATGGCTATCGTTTAGGTGTCGGAAAAATACAGATAAGCCTGATAGCAGGGTGCCACGCTGATGAACCAACCGGCTCAATTTTCTTAAACCATTTGACCAATTTTCTGGGGTCATTACCACCAGACCATCCCCTCGTCGAAACATTCCAATGGTACATAGTTCCATATGCTAATCCTGATGGTTCTCATAATAATCGCTATTGGAGTCAGGAGGGGGATCAACAATTCGATCTGGGATTGAATCTTAAGTATGCGATTAGGGAATTACCTGGTGATGACATTGAATTTGGATTTCCGACTGAAAGTGTCAAGTCGATGAGGCCTGAAAATGATGCCATATTTGGATTTTGGAAAAGCGCTGGAGGAAAGTTCGATTTGCATGTTTCTCTTCACGGCATGATGATCAGTTATGGCCCCTGGTTTCTTATTGATAAAGATTTTATTTCCGAGGTTTCTGGCATATTGGCTGCTTGTAAACATGAGGTTGAGTTGTTAAGATATCAATTGCATGATGTGGAAAGAAAGGGAGAAAAAGGGTTCTTTCGCTTTGAGCCAGGGTTTGGGTCCAGGCCTGATAGTGAGGCCATGAAAAAACATTTTAGAGACCTGGGAGATAATGAAATGGCCAAACGATTTCATCCCAGTTCAATGGAGAGCATTAGAAGTCTGGGGGATCCTTGTTTGACGTTGGTAACTGAAATGCCACTTTTTATTGTTCCCAAAGACCACTCAGGGTTGCCATGGCCTGATCCTACTCTGAATAACTGGACAGAAAGGATGAATCAGTGGAAACTGGATTTAGATCAGGGTCGAAAGAAAACCGATCAAGTCACCCAGGAAGCCTCCGATCTGGGGCTAAGAGCTATGCCCATAAGGGACCAAATGCACTTGCAATGGACTTTCATCTGGTCAGGGATCATTCATCAGTCATCTCAAGTGGCTCAATAATTTGATTTGAATTAATTTTTCACTATTTAGCACGCCTAAAATGTTAAGTCTTAAAGGAAAAACGGCAGTAATTACCGGTGGTGGAAGCGGCATCGGAGCCAGCATGGTCTATAGATTTGCTCAACAGGGGGCGCAAGTAGCAGTACTTGAGGTGAATTTACAGAATGCGCAAAAATTAGTTGCAGAATTTGATGACCCGTCTTTAAAGATTAGCTGTTATCAGGTCGATGTTGCTGATCAAACGACGGTAATACAGACAATGAAGCAAGTGATTGCTGATCATCAATCTATAGATATATTGATCAACAATGCCGGGGTATCACAAATAGGATCACTGGACCAAACTTCGGAACAAGATTTTGATCGTGTCTTCGCTGTTAACGTCAAAGGGGTATATAATTGCTTGTTTTCAGTAATTGAGCACATGAAAACGCGTAAGCAAGGTGTGATCCTGAATATGGCTTCTGTAGCGGCATCGGTTGGTATTGCTGACCGTTTTGTATACAGCGCTAGCAAGGGCGCTATTCGCTCTATGACTTTTTCGGTAGCTAAGGATTACCTTTCATACAATATCAGATGTAATTGTATTTCGCCAGCCAGGGTCCATACACCTTTTGTGGACGGCTATCTTAAATCTACCTATCCTGGCAGGGAGGAGGAAATGTACCAACAGTTGGCAACTTCACAGCCAATTGGAAGGATGGGTACTCCGGAAGAGATCGCAAATCTGGCACTATATCTTTGCTCGGATGAGGCCGCCTTTATCACCGGCACAGACTACCCAATTGATGGAGGATTTATAAAACTCAATACATAAATATCTATGAAACTAATTAGATTTGGGAACAAGGGACAAGAGACACCAGGTTACCTCGACGATTCTGGAAACAGGAGGGACCTGAGTTCCTTCGGTGAAGATTTCAACCAACAGTTCTTTGGTGATGATGGTATAAAGCGGTTGAAGGAGTGGCTTGAAAGTCAACAACAATCATTACCCATAGTAGATAGCCATATTCGCTGGGCCCCACCGGTAGCGATACCAAGTAAAATAATTTGTGTAGGGTTGAATTACAGCGATCATGCCAAAGAGAGCGGTATGGCTATTCCTGAAGAGCCGGTGCTATTTTTCAAAGCAAGCAGCGCCTTGACCGGACCCTACGATCCCATTATAATTCCGCCAAACAGTGAGAAAACAGATTGGGAGGTAGAATTGGCATTGGTAATAGGAAAGCAGGCCTCATATGTTGACCAACAAGATGCCATTATGCATGTGGCAGGGTACACTGTTATGAATGACCTTAGCGAAAGGGCCTACCAGTTGGAGGGGACAGGTCAATGGGTCAAAGGTAAAAGTTGTGATACTTTCGCACCGCTGGGTCCATACCTGGCTACTTCTGAGGAAATAGCCAATGTTAATAATCTCGATTTGTGGTTAAAAGTAAATGACCAATTTAAGCAACAGGGTAACACTGAAAAAATGGTTTTCAATGTCCGGTTTTTAGTAAGTTATATAAGTCAATATATGACCTTGCTCCCTGGTGATATTATCTCCACGGGAACCCCTCCCGGAGTAGGCATGGGCTTCAAACCTTCCCAATATCTGAAAGCCGGCGATGTAGTGGAATTGGGCATTGCAGGACTGGGCTCTTCAAAACAAAACGTTATAAATTATGAATTATGAATTAGTAATTGTCCACATCTTAAAACCCATCGCCAACTGACTCGTTTTAACGGTAGACGAGCGATTCAAATGCTAACAGGAAAAAATTTACTCCGCATTCTGCTGTTACAATTAATAATCATTTCAACACTTTCAGCCCAGGACAAGGTGACCCTATCTGGGTATTTATATGATGCTTCTAATGGTGAAAGTCTCATTGGAGCGACAATTTATGTTTCCAACCTAAAATCAGGAACAGTTTCAAACGTATACGGGTTTTATAGCCTGACATTGCCCCCGGGATCGTATCAGATAGAGTACCGATATATTGGATTTGAGCCCACGATTAAGGAAGTGGATCTCACAAACAACCAGCGGCTGGATATTGAGCTATTGGGCGAAAAACAGTTGTTGGAGGAGATTGTCATATCAGGCAAAATAGAGGACCTCAATGTTTCCGGCATTCAGATGGGAGCGCATGATATGAATATAGGCACTATCCAAAATATTCCAGCATTTATGGGGGAGGTTGACGTCCTGAAAAGTATTCAATTTCTCCCCGGGGTAAGTACTGTAGGAGAAGGGGCTTCGGGATTTAATGTTCGTGGTGGAGGCGTTGGTCAGAACCTGGTACTACTGGATGAAGCACCGGTGTACAATTCTTCTCATATGTTGGGTTTCTTTTCTGTGTTTAACCCTGATGCCGTGAAAGACATCAAATTAATTAAAGGTGGCATACCCGCTCAGTACGGAGGGAGAATTGCTTCAATTTTAGATATCAGAATGAAAGAAGGTAATAGTAAGAAATTCACTGTGAGTGGGGGAATAGGATCTATCTTTAGCAGAGTGACTGTAGAAGGCCCTCTAAAAAAAGACAAAGCCTCGTTTATTGTGGCTGCTCGCAGGTCCTATGCTGACGCTGTGGCCAAAATTTTCACCAATGTATTGGATGATGGCGCGGGGTTGAATTTCTATGACCTCACCATGAAAACCAATTATAATATCAACAAGAACAACCGCATTTACCTTTCTGGTTATTTTGGTAGAGACAAGTTTAAGTTTGACGCAACTCAGGGATTTAACTGGGGAAACAGCACTGGCACACTCAGGTGGAACCACATATTCAACCAACGCTTATTTTCGAATTTTACCATATTTTTTAGCGACTACGACTATAAACTGGCATTTGGAGATGATGATCTTGACAAATTTGACTGGAATTCCAGAATAAGGACATTCAATTTCAAGCCTGAATTTAGTTATTTTATTAACCCTGAAAACAATCTTTCATTTGGAGGTGAGCTGATCAAATACAACTTTGAACCGGCAAATGCAGTAGGAGTAAGCAATGGAGAAGTTTCGGATGTCAGCGTAGAAAAAAAGAACGGACTGGAGTGGGCGCTATATATTAGCAACCAACAAAAGCTAGGGCCCAAATGGGAGACACAATACGGATTGAGGTACTCACAATTTATGTTGGTGGGACCGGGTAGTTATTATGAGTTTGACAATCCTGAAGCTGGTACCCGTAGAAGGGTGGTAAATGCATTTAATGCTGAGGCTGGAGAAGTGATTCAGCGCTATCAAAATCTTGAACCCCGAGTTTCTATAAAGTATCAGGTATCCAATCAAGCCAGTATAAAAGCCAGTTATAACCGGACTGCCCAGTATATACACCTGGTTTCTAATACCACCGCATCTAATCCTTTGGACATTTGGACACCATCTACTAATAATATAGAGCCGCAAACAGCGGATCAATGGGGGCTGGGATACTTCAAAAATTATGGTCCCAAAAATGATTTTGAAACTTCGGTCGAGTTGTATTATCGAAAATCAAAAAATCAGATTGACTACATTGATGGAGCAGACATATTGATAAATGAATTTATTGAGGGGGACTTGTTGAGCGGAGACGGGAGGGCTTATGGGCTGGAGTTGTTGGTTAAGAAAAGTAAGGGTTTATTCAATGGATGGGTAAGTTACACTCTGGCACGAACGGAGTTAAAGGTAAATGGCATTAATAATAATAAATGGTATCCTACAAGATTTGATCAAGCCCACAATTTCAAGGCGGTGGTGTTTTATGAGCCGGAATCCAGATGGAAGTTATCTGCAAATTTCACCTTACTCTCAGGCACTCCTACTACTTTTCCCACCTCAAGACTTGAAGTACAAAACTATCTGTTGCCATTTGACTACTATAGTTCCAGAAATAATTTAAGAATACCATTGTTTCATAGGCTTGATTTTTCTGCTACCCTTAGTGGAAAGAAAAATCGAAAAGGGAAAGAGCGAAAGAATGAAGACTATTGGGTTTTCAGTGTTTACAATGTGTACGGAAGACGTAATCCGTTTTCCATTTATTTTGCCCAGGCGGAGGATCGGCCCATAGCAGGCACACCCATAGAAACCCAAGCCACCCAAGTTTCTATTATAGGAAGTATTGTTCCAGCCATCTCTTACAATTTTAAATTCTGATGACCAGTATCCACAAAATATTCTGTTGTCTAATTGTGCTGGCCGCATGTGAGGACCAGATAACCCCGGAGCTTCGGGAAGCTCCTCCAGTACTGATTATTGATGCATTCTTAACCAATCAGAACAGTGTTCAAACCATTAGAATCACTCAATCGCACTCCTACTTTAACAACTCAGCGCTACCAGGCGTATCAGGTGCTTCTGTACTAGTGTTAAATTCCAATGGGTCCATTGTTGAATTCAATGAGGTAGAACAGGGATATTATCAGTGGGATCCCATGACTAAGGGTCCTATTGCTATTGAGGGTGATAGTCTGATGTTACAGGTAACCATTGGAGAAGACTTATTCAGGTCAACCAGTAAAATAAACAGAGTGCCTGAAATAGACAGTATTACTTTTCGATTCGAAGAGGAGAATCTTTTTTTGCCGGACAGCTATTTTGCGGAATTTTGGTCACGTGACCTGTTGGGAGCTGGCGACACTTATTGGATTAAATCCTTTAAGAATGGGGTATATTTAAATCAACCCAATGAAATTAACATTGCTTTTGATGCTGGATTTAGTGAGGGTGGTAATGTTGATGGCCTGATATTTATCCCGCCTATTAGAGACTTTATTAACCCCTTTGAGGAAGATGAGCATGATGCATTTAAATCTCCTTTTGAAGATGGCGATTCAATATTTGTTGAAATACATAGTATTACCAATGAGACCTTCTTTTTTCTTAATGAAGTAAGAATTCAAACAGACCGTCCGGGCGGGTTTGCTGAATTATTTGCAACACCGTTGAGCAATGTGCCCACCAATATTGAATATATTGGGAATAAGGACGGGGTAGTAGTAGCGGGTTTCTTTAATGTTGCCTCGGTGAGCGGGGCGGGTAAGAAGTTGGATGTTAGTGAGGTGCCCAAAGGAAATTGATCTCAGATCTCAGGTCTCAGATCTTAGGTCTCAAATCTCAGTTTAGCAGAAGATCTGAGGTCGTATATTTGAGATCTGATATTTTTCCTATCTTGCTTTGTCGATTATGAGTAGATGAATATGATTAGCCACTTCACAACAAATTTACTGCAACTCGTTAGATGCTGTTTATGGTTAGCACTTTCATTAATGGGCTTGGTTTCATGCCAGAATATGCAAGGCCAGGAGCAGCAACTTTCGGAAGATATGCAGATTGTTCATTTGGGGCAGGGTGACGGAGAAAAATTTGAAAAAATAAGCGCCAGTTTTGCTGAAAGAAACCCTGGATATGATATCAAATATCTAGAAAGTATAGAGCGTCTTCCTGCACATGATTTCCACAGAGTCTTATTTGTCCAGCAAGGCCAGCCAACGGTTGAATTATCCAGTGGCCTAAATTCTGAAGTGACAGTAGGAGACATCATTTTGCTTGAACCAGGTATAAGCATGACAGCTGACAGTGCTCTTTCATTATTGGAATTTACTGTCCCGACTGAATTTCCGGATAACGTTCCCAAAATTATTCGTCCCGACTGGGATTCCAATATAACTGATATTCCAGGTGGTTGCGCTACCGAGACCAATGCATATCGCAGGATACTGCTCACCTGGAAACAGGAAGTAGGCCAATACCTTTATCATGCACTCAATGCTCATCGGGTGAGGATCATGGATTCTTTTAGTCATTACCATCCATTGGAAGGAGGTTTTGATGAGTTCTATCTGGTACAAATGGCCTTGCCGGAAGCAAAAATCATTACCAGTAACCAGGTATCTGCCATTAATCAACCTAATACGGTCTCAAAAACTCAGGCCATGGATCTACTCAGAAGTACACCATTGGAGGTAGGGGACCTTGTTTATCTTCCTCGAGGCGTAATGCACCGCGGCATCGGAGGAGTACTGGCACAGGTAATCACAGTTCCTGGATTTATACCCGGCTCTGAAGTTGGTGTAGACCATCATCTTAAGGCAATTAACCAAAGGCTTAACCTCTCTCAAAATGAGGCGCTTCCATACCATGTTGATGCGGCAAATGCTCCTATAATTAAATAATGAAAAATGAATAATGAACAATGAACAAACTATCTTTCTCTTTCCATTTTTTTGTTTTTCTGATAATCGGTATTGGCGGTATCAATCAATTTGCATTTTCCCAGAATGTACCAGAAAATTTTCGTTTACTCTATCAGCAAGATTTTACTGCTAACAGCGCGATCAATGAATTTGAAATGTCAGATCCTTCCGCATGGAAAGTGATCACCGATGACCAGGGTTGGCTGGAGCTGTATGGAGAAAGCCAGTATAAAGCCAGAGTACGCGCTCCTTTCAATATCGCTTTGCTAAAAAACCATGTTTTTGGAGATTTTATACTCGAAGCCAATCTCGCCCAATCCGGCAGGGAATATGGGCACCGTGATCTATGCCTATTTTTTGGGGCCAAAGACGCCACCAATTTTTATTATGTCCACATTGCGTCCGTAGCGGACCAGAATGCCAACAACATATTTCTGGTAAATGATGCTCCCAGAACCAATATAGCCACCAAAACCACTAGGGGAACTGATTGGGGAGACACCAATAGCTGGCACAAAGTACGGATTGAACGCAACATTGCAGCAGGTAAAATCAGGGTATTTTTTGACGACATGTCCGCACCCATTATGGAAGCCATAGACACACATTTTGACTATGGCCGGATTGGATTTGGGTCTTTTGATGATACCGGAAGGTTTGACAATATCCGAATATGGGGCCCAGATCTATACACGCAACCCGAGGGATTTTTTAAATAAATGGGTGTAAACAAAAAATTGCCCCTGAGCACTCTATTGAACCTTAATGCATTACTTTTATCATCTCTTTTTTTGACCTCTTGTGGTGATGATAATGCCAATGGAAAGCCAATTTTGAGCTTTGCCAGCGAGGGTGATTTTTCCGATAGCCTTAATGTTTCAGTACAACTTGCAGATGGTTTTGAATTAGTGCTATGGGCCCCGGGGCCATTGCTGGCAAATGCAGTAGCCATCACCTTCGATAACCAGGGGGCAGCGTATGTCTCCGAAACGCATCGCCGTAAAAGTTCTGATCTGGATATTAGACAGCACCGGGAGTGGATGACAGACGACCTTGCTCTACAAAACCTTGAAGACACAAAAAAATTCCATCTGGACAAACTAGCTAGAGAAAATAGTAAACAGAATAGCTGGTTATCAGACTTTAACGAGGATGGATTTCACGACTGGGAGGATCTTACCGTCCAAAGTGAGCATATCCGCAAAATATGGGACAGTGATGCAGATGGAAAAGCTGATGTTTCTTCTTTGTTTGCAGCTGAATTCAATGAAATGCTAACCGGGGTCGCCGCCGGCATAATGTTCCATGATAATGAAGTCTACTTGACCGCCGCACCTAATGTCTATCGTTTGCAGGATAAGGATGCTCTTTGGGAGTGAGGTTACTGGAAAAAACCTCCATTACTGGATAGGGTGGATGGTCGGTATCGGGAATTACCATCCCGTGACCTTGAGGACGCTCAACGTGCATTTTCTTCCGTTCATAGAGTTCTACTTGCCTCAGATAATATGGCTATCAGGACTTCTGCGGTGGAAACTGTAGGACGTTTGGAATACAGCGATGCCGAAGCAATTATAGCGAGCTACTGCATTCAGAAATCACAACCTTTGGAGGTGCGAAGGGCTGCGTTACAAAGCCTTAGCGAATTAAATAGTAGCTCCATAGAAAAGGCATTGGAGGTGTCACTTGAGGACAACCAAATTGAATTAAGGACCGATGCCCAGGCGATATTAGGGTCTTTGAATTTGCCTCCTGAGAAAGTAGTAGAAATGCTTAATAAAATACTCGTCGATGCTACAATTAAAGAACAACAAATGGCCTTAAGAAGTTTGGCTAAATTAGATCATCAATCTGCCGAAGTAGTATTGAATCAGTGGTTGGAGTTTTTTCTTGAAGGAGAGATTGATCCTGCCCTTAGATTAGATGTAATGATGGCTGTTGAAGAAAGCACCTTCGAAATCTTAAAAGAGAAACTCGATAATTTTAAATCCAGTAGGGCTTCAGCACCAGCAGTGGATCGTTACCTTGAATCTGCTTATGGTGGTACGGTTGGGCTTGGCCAGCGTATTTTTTTCAGAAACAATTCAGCCCAATGTATTCGCTGTCATAAATTGGATGGTTATGGTGGTGAGGTGGGGCCTGATCTAACCGGTATTGCCTCTAAACTGGATCCAAATGGTTTGATAGAAGCTTTAATTGACCCATCCGTACGTTTGGCTCCAGGATATGGCACACTTAGTTTAGAATTAAAAACCGGAGAGAAGCTAATAGGAGTATATGAAGGTGAAACTACAGATTCTGTTACCATCAGAGCCTCTGATGGAAGTATTCAATCATATACAAAGCATAGTATTCAAAGCAAGTCATATTCTACCTCAGCAATGCCTTCTATGGAGAATATTTTGAGTAAGTCCGAGATTCGTGATCTTATGGCTTATTTGAAAGAGTTGAGGTAGCTCTCTATTGTTTAGACGCCAGGGGATTTTTAGTGAACAAGCTAATAAATTAATGAATTGTCGGCACCACAAATACAGGCGGTTACCGATGCGACCAGACTTCATATATAGACTGGCCCTTACTGCTTTTTCCACTGTGGTGCCACTCATCATTTTTTAATTCGTAATCGAAACTCAGCGCAGCCCCGACTCTCGAGCTATCTCGGGAAAAGAACTCAATATGTTCGGTATACTTACCATCTTCGGTAGTGTAGGTGCCTCCTCCTGTTGCTCTAAATACCATGGTTTCTGAATTAAAAGCTATCCATTGAAATCGTGTTCCAGAAAGTATTTTCATAGTTTTTCTTGCGCCTGGTTTCCTAGTAGTCATTTTGCCATCTCTCTCACGGCCTGTGATCAACCAGGCCCCATATAGTGCTCCTGGGGTACCATCATCCAGACGGTTCCAGGTGTTCGCACCCATCTTTAGCTTTTTGGAGTTCATGCGGGTGACTCCATCCATTAAGGGATTATAGTTGATAGAATCGTTATCAGTACGGTATTCCAGCACATAAGAAAATTTCCCCTGGTTAAATCCAAACGATCCCCCCATGG
>PVMK01141131.1_pt1 | contig 87070 bp, 86 predicted proteins | sample 1853481 | NCBI WGS metagenome assembly PVMK01 (sample SAMN08533507, study PRJNA380276) | Marine sediment metagenome, whole genome shotgun sequencing project.
GCAATCGGACCGACAGCTTCACGCTCTGCCTCGGGGGTCACACCGAAGAAGCCAACCTCCTCGGTCATGGGCTCACCATCGGGTCCGAGGACGTACTCACCATCAACCACGATCGGACGATCGATCACAACCAGAGTCGAGTTGAGATCAATTGCCGCACCGTCGCGTTCGATGGTTATGACTACGGCTTCGCCACCGTGCGTGCTGGCGAAATCAACGAAACCATCCCATGTGGTCACTGCAGTTCCGTTCGTCGCAACGATGGCATCTGAGGCCTCGATACCCGATTCGTACGCCGGTGTGGTTTCAGAGGTGCCAGGGACCAGCTCGCTGACGCCCGCGACCGTGGTTGTCCTGACCGGAGAACCATCGTCATCGAATACGACAACACCCCACACCGTCCCCACGAACCACAGGAGCAGGAGAGCTACGACGAAGTGGCTGAAGATCCCCGCTAGTACGACGACAGCTTTCTTCCAGAAGGGGGCAGCGCGGTACGTGCGTTCCTCATCCTCGGTCGGTATCTCCTCGAAGGGATTCATTCCGATGATCCGCACATAGCCACCGAGCGGAATGGCCTTGATGCCGTACTCAGTTTCACCCCTCTGGAGGGACCAGAGTTTTGGACCAAACCCGAAGAATGCCTCGGTCGACTTCATCCCGAACGCCTTCGCTGCAAGGAAGTGACCACCTTCGTGGATGACGATCATGGCAATGATGCCAGCGATCATGACGGCTGGTCCCATGGATTCCTTTGCTTGCTCTCGTTCGGTCGCGCCTGAAAGGTACACCGTGTGGCCATTTGTGGTTACACGGGCACGCGATAGCGATTTCTTCGGCGTCCCGATGCCTACTCTGTAGTTATCGCATCCAAGATGTTCATCTTCGAGGCCTTTCGTGCAGGCCAGATGGCGGCAACCACGCCCGAGATGGCGGCGAGCACGAGGGCGAGTATGACCTGACCGACAGGGATGCTGAACGCGCCGAGTCCCTCGTCAGCAAGTGCACGCACAACGGCCCAACCCAGCACGATGCCGATTCCGACGCCCAATAGCGCGCCGAAGGTGGCAACGATCACCGCTTCCCACCGGATCATCCTCCGAACCTGGCGACGGGTCATCCCCACAGCCCGCAAAAGACCGATCTCGCGCGTTCGTTCGAAGATCGAGAGCGTCAGGGTGTTGGTGATGCCGAGCACCGCGATGATGACTGCGAAAAGCAACAAACCCGTGAAGAGAGCGAGTGCCTGGTCGATCTGTGTCTCTGCCTCGTCAACGACCTGTGACTTGGTTTGTGATTTCACGCTTCCGAAGCTGGCAACCGTCGGCTCGATTGCCTCCTGAGCCTCAGCGACAGTGACTCCGTCAGCTGCGTTCGCGAATACGACGCCATCTCCTGTGTAGGTGAAGTTCGCCAGATAGGTGTCGGTCGCCAGATAGATGTTCGTGAAATCATCTGCCTCGAACGTCCCGACGACGGTGAGTTCAACCGCACCGGTTCGAGCGAAGCGTACCGGTACGGAGTCACCGATCGACCAGCCATTGTCCTCGAGGTATGGCGTTGCGACGATCATGGTCCCAGGCGCGGCCACGGCAGCCACCGCATCTCCGTTGGCCTTGACGGAGAACACCTCGTCGACGGTATCGGGATCGAACGCGCCGACGAGTTGGCCATTGCCGTCGATCTCAGCCTGTCCGAACTGAATGGCTGACACGACACTCAGCTCATCGTATGTCTTGAGTTCAGCCGCGAAGGCTGGGCTGACGGCCGCAGGCACCTCGGGGTCCGTTTGATTGGTCGACTGGAACGACAAATCGGATGGGAACAGGTCGAACACGGTTTCTGAAATCGATGCCTTTGTCGACGATCCGAACACGGAGAAGAACACGACGAGTGCAACCCCCACCATCAACGCAGACGCCGTTGAGGCTGTCCGTCGGGGCTTGCGCTTTGTGTTCTCCTTGGCAAGGGTGCCCGAGACCCCAAACAGGTAGGGAAGGGGCCAACCGATGACATCGGCCAACGGCTTCGCAGCGAGGGGCGCGAGGACCGACACACCGATGAACGTGACTGCCGCCCCCGCGGCGACATACGCGATGGCAGTGCCAACGCTCGCGAAAAAGGCCAACGGACAGCAGCAGCACACCGACAGCTGTGATGGCAATTCCCAGCGATAGCGCGCGTACGGAGACTGCGCCGCGGTGTTCTGGCAGCTTCTTCCCGCATTGCGGCAACCGGAGGAATGCGAGACGCCTTGCGAGCGGGCAGAAGGGATGAAAGCAGCGTCAGGATCATCCCGACGAGAAGGGCCACGATGATCGTTCTTGGCAGCAGTATCAGCGATCCGGGTGGAATGCCGAGCCCTGCGGCGTTCATGAGTGCCCTGATGCCGAATGCCATCACGAACCCGAAGGCGATACCGACGACCGATCCGACAAGACCCGATGACCAGCGCCTCGATGACAACCATCCAACGCACCTGCCTCCCGGTGGCACCGATGGCGCGCAGCAGCGCGAGCTCCTTTGTGCGTTGCGCAACGATGATCCGGAACGTGTTCTGGATGATGAAGGCGCCGACGAACACCGCGACACCCTGCGAATGCCAGCAAACCGATACTCAGGAAGCTGAGACCTTCGTTGATCTCGGCGGCCTGCTCATTCTGCTCCGTTTCACCAGTCACCGCTTCGACGCCCGCGGGAAGTACAGCCTGAATTCGTGCAGTCAGCGTCTCAGCTTCGACGCCCGGTTCCGCCTGCACGAGTATGCCGGTCAATTCGTCACCGAATCCGAACACCCTCCGGGCCTCTTCGAGTTCGAGGCTCACAAGCGTCGCGCCAAGCAAGCTGTCCGAGCCTCCGAAGGAAGCACTCCCGACAAGTTCGTACTGTTCCGGCCCGACGAACCCGACCACGGTGATGGTGTCGCCTATGTTGAACCCTGCATTCGTGACCGTGTTGACGTCGAGCACCACCTCTCCGGGGCCTTCGGGCGGCCTACCGTTCCCCTCGTTGATCTGCATGGGGATTGAGGGCAGGGATCTCTCCCCATGAGAATCCGAGCGTCGGAGGACCCTGGCCGCCAACCGGGTCGCCGCTGCTGTCGAGCACCTGGATCGAGATCGAACCAACCCCCGGCTCTGCAGCCTTGACCCCATCCACGGCAACGACATCGTCATACACCGAAGCAGGGAACGGCTCAGTTGCCGCGCCGAAATCGCCAGATTCAGCTCGTACGCTGACGTCTGTTCCCGCGTAGATGTCGTCAAGAAGGGTGTCGAATTGTGCGTTGATCGTGTCGGTGAATATGAACGTCCCTGCCACGAGGCCGACACCCAATACGATCGCCACGGCAGTGAGCAGGAAACGTACCTTGTGAGCGAAGAGCGATTTCATCGCTGTCTTGAACATGATTCAGCCGCCGAGGCTCTTCAGTTTGTCGAGTACGGAATCGGCGGTTGGCTCCATCATTTCGTCGACCGTCTCCCCATCCTCGAGGAAGATGATCCGATCGGCGTATGCCGCCGTGTTGGGATCGTGCGTCACCATCACGATCGTCTGACCGAACTCGGTGACCACCCTCCGCATGAACCCGAGCAGCTCCGCTCCGGCCTTCGAGTCGAGATTCCCACTCGGTTCGTCGGCAAAGATGATCTCTGGCTTCGAAACAAGCGCGCGAGCCGCCGCGACGCGTTGCTGTTGTCCACCGGACAGCTCGGAGGGAAGATGGTCCAGTCGGTCGCGTAGATCGACGATGTCGAGGATCTGGTTGTACCAGTCCTCGTCCGGTTTCTTGCCGCCGATGGTCAGGGGCAACAAGATGTTCTCCTGCGCCGTGAGTGAGGGGACAAGGTTGTATGCCTGGAACACGAAGCCGATACGCTCGCGCCGTAGAAGGGTGAGGTCACGATCCTTGAGCGCGGACAGTTCGACCTCACCGATATAGGCACTGCCCGACGTGAGGCTGTCCAGGCCCGCAATGCAGTGGAGAAGCGTCGACTTGCCCGAGCCGGAGGGGCCCATGATGGCCGTGAATCGAGCCCGGACGAATTCAGCCGTGGCACCGTTGAGTGCGTGCACGGCAGCGTCGCCCTCGCCATAGGTCTTCACACCGGTCTCCAGGCGAGCGGCGAACTCGGGTGGTCGTATCCGTTGTCATGGTGCCTCCTCGAACTGAGGCCAAATGATACGATTCATGCTGGTCCAAACGAACAACAATCTACGCTCAACTCCGAAGGGCGCATTCCTCGACAGCGTACGCTCTGGCCTCTGCGTCAGCCGCGGCAACATCCTCGACATCCCTCGGCATTGACGCATCGTGTCGTTCAAGAACTGTCGCCACGATCTCGGAAATATCCAAAAAGCGAATTCGCTCCTCAAGAAATGCATCGACGGCTACTTCGTCAGCAGCATTGAGTACCGCAGTCGCGGTACCGCCGATGCGTCCCGCCTCATAACCGAGGCCCAGACAAGGAAATGTCTCCGTATCCGGAGCCTCGAACGACATTGTGGTGCCGGCGATGTCGAAGCCACCATGGTTCGCGGCTACTCGGTCTGGTTCCGTGATCGCGTACTGAATCGGCTTTCGCATGTCGGGGAATCCGAGCTCAGCCTTGACGACGCCGTCGACGAACTCGACAAACGAATGGACGATGCTCTGGGGGTGTATGACCACTTCGATATCGTCGTACCCAATATCGAAGAGATAATGCGCCTCGATGACTTCGAAGGCCTTGTTCATGAGGGTCGCCGAGTCTGTCGTGATCCTGGGACCCATCGCCCACGTTGGGTGATTCAGTGCCTGGGATACCGAGACCGATCTCAGCTCGTCACGATCCATGCCAAGGAACGGCCCTCCGGATGCGGTGAGAATCAACCGCTCGATGCTCGAGTGCTCCTCCCCCACCAGGCACTGCCAGATCGCTGAATGCTCGGAATCGACTGGTACAAGCTCGCCGCCTCCGGCGTCGAGTGCTTCACGCACAAGAGAACCGCCCGCGACAAGGCTCTCCTTGTTTGCCAACGCTAGACGGTTGCCTGCGTACAGCGCCGACAGCGTTGATCGGAGTCCCGCAGCGCCGACGACGCCATTGACCACAGTGGTATTGGGAATGGCCGCGGCCTGGGTGACCGCACCCGGTCCGAAGTGAACCCTGTCTCCGAACTCGAACTCGAAACGATCCCTGCCCTCACCAGGCTCGGCAACACAGATCATCGCATCCGGGTGTGTCAGCGCAATCGAATGGAGTTCGTTGGACGCACCATTCGCGGCAACGGCGACGACGGGTACACCGATCCGCGAGGCGACTTCGAGTGTCTGGCTCCCGATGGAGCCTGTGGCGCCGAGGATGACGAGAGGATTCAGAGTATGCCGGCCCAGACAAAGATCGCCCACGCGACAGGGATCACGAACAGCAGTCCGTCGATTCGGTCGAGGAACCCACCGTGGCCGGGGAGAACGGAACCCATATCCTTGAGACCGAGGGATCTCTTGGCCGCAGACATCGCCAGATCGCCCAGCGGCGCAAAAATGGCAACGGCAACTCCAAGGGCGAGGCCCGACGTCATCTCGAATGGCGGGAAGAAGTGGAGCAGGGCACCAATCGTGATGGCAACGATGATCCCTGCAACCAGGCCCTCGACCGTCTTTTTGGGTGAAACCCAGGGCGAGAGCTTGTGCCTCCCAAGAGCGCGGCCGAAGAAGTACTGGGCGATATCCATAGCGGCGACGGTTACGACCACGGCCAACACGAGCGTGCGATAGGAATCGGCTTTGGCGATGAGCATCGTGAACGAGCCGAGCCCCACCCAAACCATCACAGTGGTGGTGAGCGCGAGGTTGGACATCGGGTCTGCCCTATCTGGAACAACGGCATAGAAGAGCAGCAGCGCGGTTACGACGAGGACGAACGACAATGGTATCCACAACGCGCTGCCGAAATAAGCCCCCAGGGATGCACCGGCGATACCGACGAATCCAAACAAGGCGATCGGCTTGCGGCCCGATCGAGAAAGAGCCGTGTAGAACTCTCCCGCGCCGAGGACGAACACAGCAAATGCAAACGCCACGAGGGCGGGCTGCCAGAGAAGCGATGCGGCCAGCGCAGCGATCAGGACGATGGCTGTGATGATTCGAGCGATAAGGTCACCAGATGCCCTGGCACGGGTGCGACCGAGTCCTTCGGCTTCGACAACGTCCTCAAATCCCACGACCGTAGCGTCCAAGCCTGGAATCGGTGCTGCGAGGGCGACCTGTTCCGTATCCTCGTCGTCGGCAGCAGCGATTGACTCAGCGAGTCCCGCGTGCTCCTTCGTTGCGGTGTGGAGGTAATCCTCCTGCGTCATGTCGAAGAGGTCTGGTGACGATCCCTCAGAGGACGACGCGCCTCCATCATCGTCGTCCGCGCTCCACAACGGACCGAACCCGACTTCTGCCACCGGGCCGAACTCGTGCGTGTCCTCGCTGTCGGACGCCGACGGGTCGTTGTTCCCAGAACGCTGATCGGATTGCTGGACGACTTCGAGTTCTCCGGTGTCATCTTCGTCGTCCGCTTCGTCCTCCGGGGCAGCATCGGGTAGTCCATCCGATTCGTCCTCTCCACCCTCGGCTCCATCATCGTCGGAGGCTGCTACGACTTCGGTCTCCGCGGTTTCGTCCACGACATCCTCGGCTGCTCCAGACTCATCATCCGTCTCTGAGGCGAGTATCTTGGAGGGATCGGTAGCAGGTCCGGGCTCGTCGTCGAGCCAGTCGTCGAAGCCTCCACCTGACTGGTCGTTGTTGCGGTCATCGGTCATGTTGGGTCAACGGTACCTGTCTTCGTGTCGTCACGAACGTAATCAGCGGTTGGGCGCGTGGTTGAGGGAGGTGGGAGGTGACCATGGACCGCGTCGTTGCTCGGATCAGACCTCGAGTAGCTCTTCTTCCTTGCGAACAACTGCCTCATCGATCTTTGCGGTGTGCCTGTCCGTCAAGACCTGAAGTTCCTTCTCCGCCCGATGAACGTCATCTTCAGAAACATCCTCGGCCTCGATTCGATCCTTGCAATGGCGCCGAACATTGCGCACAGCGATCTTTCCATCCTCCGCGATCCCGTGCACGACCTTCACGAGTTCTTTGCGACGTTCCTCGGTGAGCGATGGAAACGCCAGCCTGATGATGTTTCCGTCATTCGACGGGTTGAGGCCGAGATCAGCTTCTCGGATCGCTCGCTCGATCGCCTGAATCGATGATTTGTCAAATGGCTGGACGACGAGCATTCGAGCCTCGGGAACGGAGAAGCTCGCCAGCTGCTGAAGCGGCGTCTCGGTTCCGTAATACTCAACCGTCACACGACTGAGGATTCCGGCATTCGCCCTTCCCGTTCGTATCCCTCCGAATTCGACAGCTGTGTGCTCAACCGCCTGGTCCATCTTTGTATTGGCTTCTGAAAGCAGTTCGTTGATCACGGTTTACCTCCCGGCGTCCACCAGTGTGCCAATCGATTCTCCGCGGACCGCCATTGCCACATTGCCCGGCGTGGTCATGTTGAACACGCGAATCGGAAGATCGTTCTCCATGCACATCGTAACTGCTGTTGTGTCCATGACCCCGAGTTGCTCAGAGATCGCATGCATGTAGTCGAGTTCTTCGAGGAGTTCGGCCTCCGGATGGACAGCCGGATCGGCTGTGTAGATGCCATCGACCTTGGTTGCCTTCAGAACCGCATCGGCACCGATTTCAGCGGCGCGAAGTGCTGCCGTGGTATCCGTTGTGAAGAACGGGTTTCCCGTGCCAGCAGCGAAAATCACTATTCGGCCCTTCTCGAGGTGCCGTATCGCACGCAACCTGATGTAGGGCTCCGCCACCTCCTGGATGACGATGGCTGTCTGGACCCGGCACTCGGCACCGGCACGCTCCAGTGCGTCGCGCAGGGCAAGGGCGTTGATCACCGTTGCCAGCATTCCCATGTAGTCGGCATTGGCTCGGTCCATGTCCTTGGCGGCTGCGCTAAGACCGCGGAAGATGTTTCCGCCGCCGACGACGATCGCGATCTCGTATCCCTCGGCCTGTACAGCTGCGATCTCCGCCGCTGTTCGATCGACTGTGACCGGGTCGATTCCGTAGCCGAGCTCCGCATCGGCGAACGCCTCGCCCGAGAGTTTGAGAACAACCCTTCGTTTTGCCATCTTTCAGCCTTCCCCGATCTCAACCCTTGCCATGGAGACGATAGATATGTTCTCACCCATCTTCACCGCAAGATCCTGAACCAGTTCGCCAACCGTACCTTCGAACTTGTCTGAACGGACGAATTCCTGATCCAGCAGCACGTTGTTGCTGTAGAAGGAATTGATTCGGCCGTCGACGATCTTCTCGATGATCGGATCGGGCTTGCCCTCGTTGCGGGCTTCGGCGGCGATCAGTTCCTTCTCCTTGGCAACTGCATCACCAGGTACGTCCTCGCGCGAGAGCCACAGAGGCCTTGCCGCAGCTGCGTGCATGGCGATGTCGTTGGCCGTCTGGAGAAAATCGTCACTCTTCGCGACAAAATCGGTCTCGGAACCGAGTCCTACCAGAACGCCGATGACGGGACGGCCTGCCTGGACATGCATGTACACACCGACTGCACCTTCACCCTGATCCCTGCTTGAACGCTTCTCTGCCTTTGCGATTCCCCGCTCGCGCAGAAGATCCTTGGCCTTGTCCACATCGCCACCGGTTTCGGTGAGAGCGTTCTTGGCGTCCATCATCCCGGCGCCCGTCTCCATGCGCAGGGCCTGGACGTCTTTCGTCGTGACATCAGCCACGGTCTCCTCCTCAGCGTTCTTGTCGTCGGACGTTGCCTTCTTGTCCTTCTGCTTCGCCTTGGCGATCTCAGCGCCGGCAATGCATCCGTCAGCGATTGCGCCAGCAACGAGGTGGGCAGCACGGATGGCGTCATCGTTACCGGGTATCACGTAGTCGATCGGGTCCGGATCACAGTTCGTGTCGACGAGAGCGATAATCGGAATGCCCAACCGGCTCGCTTCGGCAACAGCGATGTGCTCAGCGTTGATGTCCACGACAAAGACGGCATCCGGTTGGCTCCGCATGTCGCGAACACCACCGAGTACGTTCTGGAGCTTTACGAGCTCGCGCCTGAGTCGGATTCGCTCCTTCTTCGGGAGGGATTCCATCTCCCCGCTCGTCTCCATCTGCTCCAGTTCGCGCATGTAGAGAATCCGCTTGTGGATCGTTTGGAAGTTCGTGAGCATGCCGCCGAGCCACCGGTTGTTGACGTACGGCATGTCAGCTCGAATGGCTGCGTCCTCAATGGCCGCCTGCGTCTGCTTCTTGGTGCCAACGAACAGAACTGTCCCACCGGCGGCTGCGATGTCGGAAACGACCTTGTAGGACTCGTTCACGGTCTCGAGTGTCTGGCGAAGGTCGATGATATGAATCCCGTTGCGCTCCGTGAAAATGTAGGGGCGCATCTTCGGGTTCCAACGGGCGGTCTGATGACCGAAATGTACGCCTGACTCCAAGAGCTGGCGCATGGCTACTGCTGCCACGATCGTTTCTCCTTGTTCGGGTTCTGCTTCCGTTCATCCTTCAAGCCCCCGAACGTCCACTGTGATGGACGCACCACGCGGGGATTGCGACAAACGTGATTGATACAGCGAGTGTATCCCGTGGATTCGCCTACACGCCGAACAAGCCTTAGCGAGCTGCGGGTTCGATGAATCGGTTTCTCAGGCTCATAACGGCCTTCGTGTGGATCTGACACACCCTCGACTCGGTGACGTTGAGTACGCCGCCGATCTCTGCAAGGGTCAGGCCTTCGTAGTAGTAGAGGGTGAGAACGAGCCGTTCTCGATCGGGAAGTCGGTTGATCGAGTCAGCGAGCATGTAGCGCGTCTCCTCCTTCTCGAAACTCCCAGAGGGGTCAATTGCTGCGGGGTCAGCGATCATCTCGGACATTGCCCCGGAATCTCTCTCAGACGGATTGAGGAGCTCATCCAGCGCAACGAATCCAAGGTTGGCTATCTCGCCGAGTTGATCGCGAAGAGTGGCGAGGGGAAGATCCATCGCCGTGGCGACCTCTTCCTCTGTTGGAGTCCTTTGGAATCTGTGATTGAGTTCAGCCATTGTGCGCTGGATCTCACGAGCTCTCGATCTCACAGATCGCGGTACCCAATCGAGATGTCGCAGTTCGTCGAGGATCGCGCCTTTGATCCGATTCACTGCGTAGGTCTCGAACTTGAATCCGCGTTCTGGCTCGAACTTGTCAACGGCGTCGATCAGGCCAAACGTCCCAAACGACACCAGATCATTCTGATCGACATTCCGCGGAAGCCCAGATCCCACTCGACCTGCAACGAACTTCACGAGAGGCGAATAGTGAAGGATGAGACCCTCGCGGGCGCGTTCGTCACCCGTCGACTTGTACTCGGACCACAGGTCCTGGAGCTCTTGATCTCCTCGTTCACGCACGTGGGTGGCTTCTCTCGTAGGTCTCTGTCATATGCTTTCGCGTGACGGCAGTGTATATCTGCGTGGTTGCGAGTTCTGTATGTCCGAGCAATTCCTGGACAGATCGAAGATCTGCACCATTTTCCAGGAGATGGGTCGCGTAGGAGTGACGTAGAGCATGTGGGTTCGTTCCGACTCTCGCCCCGACAATCCTCCGGATTCCGCGCTGACCGAGCGGCGCTCCTCTGACGCCTAACCACAGGGCATCCCCTGACTCGTCTGTCTCGAGCAGTGGACGAGAAAGCTCGACATAGCGTTCGAGGGATCTCCGCGCGGCTCCTCCAATCGGCAGGGTTCGCTCCTTGTCACCCTTGCCCGTCACACGAACGAAATCGCTCTCCCCCACCGAGCCAAGGGTGAGAGATACCAACTCCGAGACACGCATCCCTGTTCCATACAACATCTCGAGTACGGCGCGATCGCGGAGTCCGACGGGATCCGCGTCGACGAGGTCGTCAAGTACGGCGGAGAGGGCTCCAGCAGGGATCGCTCGCGGAAGCAGCTTCGGTCGTTTCGGCTGGGGCGCACCGACTGCGGGATTGCTCTCGACAACGTCGCGGCGCGCAAGGTCAGCGAAGAAAGCTCTCACCGCGGACGACTTACGCGCCACCGACGTTGCGGCATATCCCCTCGTGGTCAGATTGGCGACGAAGCGTCTTATCAACTTCCGGTCGACATCTCCAGCGTCTGAAACGCCCCCGCGATCGGCGAAGACAACGAAGGCTTCAAGGTCACGCGAATAGGCGTCAAGGGTATTTTCAGAAAGCCCTCGCTCGACACGCAGACGTTTGAGGTACTTTTCAGCTTCTACAGTGAGTTCGACAGATGGCACCTGTCCATGGTGGTCGCAACGGCGTCAGCCGTCAACGACCTCCGCGTCCTTCGGACCGTAGATCGGTGCGAGTAGGTCGAGCACTTCGGCAAGGTCCTCGGGTCCCAGCACTGGAAAAGCACCATCACGGATGAGGAGGTTCGTCCCAACCGATGTTGCGCGATCAACATCACCAGGGACCGCGTACACCGGCACCCCGTAGTCAAGAGCTATTCGGGCAGTGCTCAGAGCCCCACCCTTCACGCTCGCTTCCACGACGAGAAGTACATCCGAGCACCCCGCAATGATCCTGTTACGTGTCGGGAACCTCCAGGCTTCGGGTGGCGTACCGGGAGGGAACTCGGAGTTGATCATGCCACCGGCATCGAGGATCATGTGGTACAGGCCACGGTGGGACGCTGGATAGATCACATCGACACCAGATCCCAGCACGACATGGCAGTGTCCGCCACCGCTGACGGCACCGCGGTGGGCAGCGCCGTCGATCCCGCGTGCAAGCCCGCTCACAACACTCCACCCAGCCTGCGCCGCCACCCTTCCATACATCTCGGCCAGCTCGAGTCCATATGCCGTACATGACCGAGTGCCAACAATGCCCAATGACGCCTGCGAGGATCCGACACCTCGATTGAACAGCCACCTCGGGTGGCCTTCGTACGACGGGAGTCGTTCGGGGAATCCGGGCATATCGCCGAACACGAGGTCGACACCGAGGTCAGCAAGCTGCCGCACTCTCTCCTGAGCCTCAACGCCGATCATCTCGCGCGTCCGGTCGGTGACCCGAACGCGATGCCTTGCTATTGCGGTCACGACTCTCTCATAGGTGGCATACCTTTCCACGAGTCGATCAACCCGTGTGGGTGAGAGGCCACCAAAGGCCAACTGGATCCGTGCTTCGCCCACTACTTCGAGCCTCTCAGAAGGACCGCTTCCTCGACGTGCTGTGATTCAACGGCGGACGATTCTTCCAGGTCGGCGATTGTTCGGGCCACGCGCCTGATGCGATCCCATCCCCGAGCTGAGAGACCAGCCTCGTCAACCGAGCTCGCCAGCGTTTGCGCGGCGGCACGAGTCATGTCCAGACCATCGAGGTCAGACCCGGACAGACAACTGTTCAACGCACCCCTGTCAGCCTGGCTCTGTCTCGCAGCCACAACACGCGACCTCACCTTGCTTGAATGCTCACCTACCGGACCTGTGAGAGCAGCCAATCTGAGTCTCTTCACGTCCACGCGCAGATCGAATCGGTCGAGGAGTGGGCCGGAGAGCCGCGCGGTGTACCTGTCTCTGCGCGAATCAATGCATACACAGCCCTTCGTCCGGTCACCAAGAAAACCGCACGGGCAAGGGTTTGACGCCGCGATCAGCTGTACATCGGTCGGGAACCGAAACGACGCTGACTGTCGGGCAATCGACACGAACCCATCCTCGATCGGTTGTCGCAGCGCGTCGAGCACCGAGGTCGGAAATTCGCCAAGTTCGTCGAGAAAGAGCACTCCACCGTGGGCACGAGACACTTCGCCAGGTGTGGGTAACCCTGAACCTCCTCCGACGAGCGCCGCCATCGAACTCGAGTGGTGCGGCGCCCGGAACGGTGGCACTGCAGAAGGAAGCCTGTCCGCTCCCGCCGCCGCCCACACGAGAGCTACTTCGCGCTGCTCTGTCGCACCGAGGGGCGGCAGAATCGATGGGAGTCTCCGAGCAAGCATCGTCTTTCCCGCACCGGGAGGTCCAATGAGAAGTAGGTGGTGTCGCCCTGCCGCAGCGATCTCAAGAGCCCTGCGAGCCACGGGCTGATCGCGTACATCCGAGAGGTCGAGCGCATCGTCGACGCTCTCAGCCGGTTCTGCAATGCCGTCGGGTAGCCTCCGGTCCTGGGCGACGGCAACGGCATGTCGCAGAGTCGTCACTCCTGCAACCACCACCCCGCTCGAAACCGCCAAAGAGGAATCTGACGACAGCAGGCATGTCTTCTGTTCGCGTTCAGCAACGACAGTTGCACCGAGAGCTGCCCTCACCGGACGGACACGTCCATGCAGGCTCAGCTCTCCGACGGGGACGAACTTGTCGAAGTTGATCTTGTTGTCACTGGCTGCCGAGAGGACGGAAAGCGCGATTGGCAGATCGTACGTCGCCCCGACCTTCGGCATGTCCGCCGGAGACAGATTGACGACAACGTTGCCACCGGGAAAGTGATATCCGGATTCCCTTATCGCCGAACGCACGCGTTCCCTGGATTCGCGGATCGCGGCGTCAGGCAGCCCCACGATCTTGAATCCGCCCGATCCCGCTGACACGACGGCCTCGATCCTGACTGCTCGAGGTTCAACTCCGACCAGGGCACATGAGGTAACTGATGAGTACATGACCTGAACGTATCTCGTCACAGTGACACGAATTCGTACGATCTGGCGACATGCACACCGTTACGATCGTCGGTATGGCGCTCATCGAAGTGACGGATCTCCACAAGGCGTTCGGTGATGTCCTGGCAGTGGACGGGATTTCGTTCTCTGTCGATGAGGGAACGATCTTTGGGTTCCTCGGACCGAACGGCGCGGGCAAAACGACAACTATCAGGATCCTGGTCACGCTCTCGACACAGACGTCGGGCCGAGCGGTCGTAGCCGGGATCGATGTGTCATCTGATCCCGGCGGCGTGCGTAGTCGAGTCGGGTACGCAGCCCAGTCAACGGGAATCGACCGGGATCTCACCGGGGAGGAGAACGTTGTTCTCCAGGGCCGACTCCACGGCATGTCGCGATCCGACGCGTCGTCCGAGACCGCGTCGATACTTGAGGTGCTTGGTCTTTCCGATGTGAAGGACCGAAGGGCAAGCACCTACTCCGGTGGGATGGCGCGCAGACTGGATCTTGCTCAGGCCTTGGTCCACAAGCCAACCGTGCTGTTTCTCGACGAGCCAACAACCGGCCTCGATCCACAGAACCGCCATGCCCTGTGGACCTACCTCCATGATCTCAATCGCGATGGAATGACGATGTTCCTGACCACCCAATATCTCGAGGAGGCCGATGAGTTGGTGGACAACCTCGCGATCATCGACAACGGAAAGATCATCGTCGAGGGATCTCCTGCTGAACTCAAGCGTGGGATCGGAGGCGATACGGCAATACTCACACTGCCGTCGGATACTCCCTCCGAGGATCTCGATCGCGCTTCTTTGGCGATACAACAACTCCGGGACATCAACGCCATAAAGATCGTGGACAGCAGCGTCATCGTCTACCTCGGGGACGGCGGTAGCCGGATAACTGAGATCGTCCGAGCGGTCGACGCGACAGGTTTGCAACTAGTCCGTCTCGAGCTCTCCGAACCCAGTCTTGATCAGGTCTTCCTCAAGCACACAGGCGCGCGCCTCCGCGTGGAAGAAGTGAAACCGCCAAGCAGGATGTCGCGCATGAGGGGCCGCAGATGAACGTCGTTTCAGAAACGCTGACCATCACACAGCGAAACCTCACGAAGTCGGTACGGGTACCGATCCTGCTGTTCATGTCCCTCTTCCAGCCGCTGCTGTTCCTCATACTCTTCTCCCAGATCTTCAGCTCTCTTGCCAACCTCCCCGGATTCCCCTACGACTCGTACCTGCAGTTCCTGGTGCCAGCGATCATCGCCATGACAGCGCTCAGTTCGGCATTCCAATCAGGCCTCGGCACGGTTGCCGACATCGAAGATGGCATGCTCGACAAGTTCCTCATCGCGCCGATCCATCGGGTGTCGATCATGGCCGGGCGGATTCTCGCCGATGGCATACGGATCATTGCTCAGGCGGGCGTCGTGATCCTTGCCGCGTTCGCCATGGGTGCCAGGTACGAAACGGGCATCGTTGGCATCGCGATGATGATATTCCTTGCGTCGATCTTCGGTATGGCGTGGGCGGGCCTATCCAACGTCGTTGCTCTCAGGACTCAGAACGCCGAAGTCACGATGGTCATCGGAATCGTCCTGCTGTTCCCGATCCTGTTCCTCTCCACAGGCTTCATGCCGGCAGCTCTGCTCCCTGACTGGCTGGACACCGTTGCGAGGTTCAACCCCCTCACGTACCTCATCGACGCAGAACGTGCCCTCGTCAACGAGGGCTGGGACTGGAACCTCATCCTTCAATCCATCGGCGTCACGCTGCTTCTTGGCGCAGTCACCCTCACCGCCGCCACGCGGGCCTTCCGGAAGGCGATCTCGTAGTCGGCGTGTCGGCACAGACTTTGTCGATGTTGATTGTCACGGAACATCCCCCTGATTCGTTGCCAGAATGAGGCTCTGCGTTGCGCGACCAACGGCACCTTCGGCATCGAAAAGCTCTGAATCCGCCAGCCCGATCCCAGAATCCTGCCAGTGCGATACCGAACGCGACGCGAACCACTCACCCACGGGCTCACGGTGAAGCGACATGGTGAGATCCGCGTTTACGAATGTTGTGTGACCGGGGCGGCCGTTGGGCGAGATCCCGTTTCCGCAGTCTGCCAACGGCGCGATTCGTTGGAAGGGCGACGGATCCTCATCGGCAAGGATCGGGTGCATCGTTCGCAACCACATCGTCGTCGGCCCCCCTTCAGCTATTGGACTCTGCGGATCGTATCTGCATTCCACTGACGAACCGAACCATGCCTCGCTGTGGAGAGCGTCAGAAATCACGAAAGGACCTGGCACAGAGTCAGACAAGTTTGGGACATCGATCAACGCCGAGACAACTTCAAGATCATCCGCAACACGGATATGCAAACCAAAAGCTCGTGCATAGATTCGGTCATCGTCATAGATCTCTGCCTCGGTGTGTGTCACTGTTCTCCCCGGTCTGCGGACCTCAGCCTGCACGCGGAACGGTGCCATTGGGATGGGACGAATCAACTCGACGGTCAAACGAGCGAGCTGTTGATTCGGGACAAGTGCCTCAACAGCACGAACCATGAGCGCAACCGGAGGGCCGGCGTGGCACGCGTCGACGTCCCACGGGCCTCTGACCTGGTCGGAAGGCGTGAACCATGACCCATCTGTCGTTGTGAAGTATGGGGAGGGCATTCGAGACCTACCGGCCCCTGAATTCGGCGTCCCGCTTCTCTACGAATGCTGCCGCACCCTCCGCGAGATCCTCAGATCCAAGAAGGATCGCCTGAGCCTGCTCCTCGAACGAGAGCGCCTGCTCGAATGTCATGGATGAGGACCGATCAAGCGCCCTCTTGATGATCGCTTGTGCAAGCGGCGCACCCGCTGCGAGACTCTCAGCCAATTCGCTGACCTCGGCGTCGAGTTCCTCGGTCTCCACAACCGATGAGATCATGCCGTATGCGAGGGCCTCCCCTGCATCGAACACGCGCCCAGTCAATGCAAGCTCGCGTGCCCGGGCCAACCCAACAAGACGGGGTAGCAACCAGGTGCCACCAAAATCGACCGTCAGTCCTCGCTTCACGAATATCTCTGAGAAGCGCGACCGCTCCGTGGCGATGATCACGTCACAGCCAAGTGCGAGATTCATCCCTGCCCCCACCGCGCCTCCATCGACGGCAGCGATGGTTGGTTTCGAAAGCCGGTGCAGCGCGATCGCTGCAGCATTCGTCCTGCGCATCCGTGCTGCGTTGTCAGCCGCACTCGGCGTTGCGACGACGCTTCGGTTCATGTCCGCACCGGCACAGAAGTCGCCGTCGGCGCCCCGAATGACGAGCACCCTCTGAGGAGATACTTCGAACTGCCCAAACGCATCGGCGAGTTCTTGCCACCCGGTCGGCGGCACAGCGTTCCTCCTGCCCGGGTTGGACATCACGAGGGTCCGTATCGCTCCGATGTCCGTGATTGAGATGAATGCGGCCATGGCGCGCCAGCGTACCCCAGACACCTGAACCATGAGTCGACATCGCGAAACAAGGGTGTTCACCGGCTTCTCTCCTACTCTTGTCGCGATGGCAATGTCGACGAGCAACCCCATTGAAGTGCCGGGCCTCCACGGTGCGTTCGATGATCACACGGTGCACCCCATTCAGCCGTATCAGGCGCGCAAGACATATGTGTGCCCTGGTTGTGAGACTGTCATCGAGGTCGGTGTTGGCCATCTCGTCGTCGTCCCAGCGGATGCACCAGATCTCAGACGCCACTGGCACCGTGGCTGCTGGTACAAGGAACGTCGCCGCCTCGGCCACCACCGTTCAACCGATTCCGCGTAACCAGCGAATCTCAGCTCCGGACACGCCGATTGTCACGCCAATCGCGTCCAATGCAACGATCGGCCGTCCGTAACCTGCAGTGGCTCTTCGAAGCCTTCTCATCTTCTCATCCGTGAGTGCCTCGAAAGGTTCGGCCCCGCCAGACACGGTCTTCACCTCAACCGCAACGAGCCCCATGCTGCCTCGATAGACGATGTCAATCTCATCACGGTCCACGAATACGTTCGTAGCAACGACACGCACCCCCCGCCGAGCGAGAAACGCGACTGCGACTTCCTCCCCGCGGAGACCCAGCCTCTTCGAAGTCGAACGAACCATCCCCCGACCGTACCCCGACCAAGAGACAGATCTTCGCTGAAGCCTGACAGCTGATCCCGTCAGATTCCCCCGGCGCGACCCACCGGCCAGATGATCACAAAGGCCTTACCAACAACGTCGTCCACAGGAATTGGGCCGAAGAAGCGCGAGTCCTGGCTTGCTCTTCGGTTGTCCCCCATAACAAAGAGGGAGTCGACAGGAACGGTTACCGGCCCGAACGGTCGGATCGGTAGATCGGGCTGTTTAAGATACGGTTCGTCAAGACGGACACCGTTTACAAACACGCTGCCGTCTCTGCCCTCAACGACATCACCAGGTAGACCAATGACTCGTTTGATGAACTCGGACTGAGGCGTTGCAAGTCCGATCGATTCCTTCAGATTGCGAATCGCCCGCTCGATGGCATCCTCCTCCGGCTGCTCGAAGCCAGCCCGAGGATCATCAAAGACGATCACGTCGAGTTGCGAGATGTCGGAAAACTCGTACGAGAGCTTGCTGACCAGAACGCGGTCGTAGATCAGAAGCGTGTTCTCCATGGACGACGAGGGAATCCAGAAGGCCTGGAAGAGGAACGTCTTTATGAGTACCGCTATCAGCAGGGCTGCACCAATGAGAAGAGGGAACTCAAGCCACAGTGGCAGTTGCTTCTTTGATTTCCCCGTAGAACCCGATGGTTCAGCCGGCTCTGGCACCGAAGAGGTCGCGTCGAGGTCTGGTGGAATCACGCAAGAACCTTACTCGTGCCCTCAATGAACCCTGCGTCAGGATTGGGAACATGTGATCTCCCTCCGAGATAGTCGTGCCAAAGCATCCTCGCCGCTGTAGAGCGCCACGGGGACCAGGCCAGGGCGATTGCATCGCCCACCTCTCGGCCAGGGACGTCGACCATCTCGAGGTTCTTCGCCATCGCGACGTAGAGAGCGCGGTCGCCTGTCGGCCATGTATCACGGTCTCCGGAGACAAACAGCAAGAAACACGACGCGGTCCATGGTCCAATGCCCTTGATATCGAGCAACTCCTTTCTCGCTGCCTCTGGTTTGCTCGGTAGATCCGATGGATCGAACGTCCCTTCCACCATGAGCTCTGCGATACCACGAACATATCCGGTCTTCTGACGCGAGAAGCCGTCCGATTTCATCTCAGCGTCGGAGGACTCGAGCACTCGTTCCGGAACGACATCTCCGATGCGTTGGTCAAGCCGCTTGAATGCCGCGTTCGCCGAAGCGAGCGAGACCTGCTGTTCGAGAATGAAGCGAACGAGCGTCTCGAATGATGCTTCCCTACGCCACAGCGGTGGTGGACCGTTCCGCGTCAACAGTGTCGAGAACACATCTGTCTGGCGAGCGAGAGCCTCAGCATCGGCAAGCATCTCGTTTCCCGCAAGAATCAAATCAGCCGGCTCGCTCACGCGATCCGGCTGCTGCTGAATATGCCGAGGAATCGTCACGAACTAGTCGCGCTTCTCCTTGATGCGGGTGGCCTTGCCCACCCGATCCCTCAGGTAGTACAACTTCGCGCGACGGACGTTACCGCGACGGATGACTTCGATCTCCTGGAGGATCGGTGAGTGCAGGGGGAAGATGCGTTCAACACCGACCCCGAAGCTGATCTTGCGAACGTTGAACGTCGCACGTGAGCCGTTGCCACCCTTGCGGGCTATGACAACACCTTCATAGATCTGAACACGCTCGCGGCCGGCTTCGATGACACGCACATGGACACGCACTGTGTCGCCCGGCGCGAAGTCCGGAATGTCGTCGCGCAGCTGCGCAGCTTCGATCTGCTCGATCGTGTTCACAGGATCCTCCGAATAGGAAAGGTGAGGTGATTCGAGGACAAATCCTACCGAGGTGATGGCACTATCGTACGCGCCAGACCACTATTCGTCGATAAGATCCGGCCGCCGCTCGAGGGTGCGGAGTCTCCGCTGCTCCGACCGCCAAGCCGCGATCCTGCCGTGATCTCCTGACAGGAGAACGTCGGGCACAGACCAACCGCGAAACTCGGCTGGACGGGTGTAGACCGGCTCCTCGAGTAGGCCGTCCCTGAAGCTCTCCGATTCGGTCGACGCAGGGTTTCCGACGACCCCGGGTAGCAGTCGTGCAACACCTTCGATCACCACAGCCGCAGCCACCTCGCCGCCCAGAAGCACGTAGTCGCCGAGCGAGATCTCCTCGTCGACGAAATGGTCGATGACCCTCTGGTCCACGCCTTCGTATCTGCCACAGATCAGTGTGAGATGGGTCATTCCTGCAAACCGATCGAGTGTTGCCTGTGTGAGCGGCGAACCAGAAGGCGTGAACATCACCCTGTGCGATGATACGAGTGGCTCAAGCGTCCCTGCGAGTGGCTCAGGCATCATGACCATCCCCGCTCCGCCGCCGAACGGTGCATCATCCACCTGCTTGTGCACTCCCTTACCGTGCTCGCGAGGATTGTGAAAATCCATGATGATCTGCCCATTTCCGATCGCCTTGCCAACGAGCGAGACCTCCAAGGGTGAGTCGAAATATTCCTCGAACAGGGTGACGACGCTGATTCTCACGACGTCTACTCCTGGCCGACCCTGAACGCGGAGACGACGAGCTCCGCTGTGTATCGAGCGATCTCGCCGACGTCCTGGGCCGGTTCGTCTGCGTCCATCACAGCTTTCCCTCCGGTCATGATCATTTGTTCCATCATGCGTCCGGCGAGACGCCCAGGCACAAGCCTGAAGATCCCTGATTCCACGCCATCGCGATAGGTGGACGCAAACGCCATCGACAAGCCGGTGTGAGCCTCAGAGATCTGATCCTGGGCCTGTGGCGACAGGTGAGGAACCTCCGTGTGGAGAATCAGCCCAATGTGGTCCATGCCAACGAACTCAACCATCAATCGAGCCAGTTCGAGAAGTCGTTCATCGGCAGGCGACGAATCGTCGACAGCCTCAACGAGCTCTTCCACGAGTGGAGGAAGGTCGCGACGCACCATCTGCACCAGGAGATCCTCCTTGGAGGAGAAATGCTCGTAGAACGTGGTACGGCCGATCCCGACCTCGGCCGTGAGATCGGCATGGGACATTCCTGTGTAACCGAGCTCGCCGATGAGCTTTCGCGCCGCGTCGAACAGCTGATCGCGAACATCGTTGCTATCGGATTTCATGGTCATGCAGAAGAAGGGTAGAGCGGAGTTAGTTCAGTGCAAACGGTAGAGCGCGGACGATCGACGGCGACGACGCCACTTACACGATCGTCAGCCCGACCTCGATCGGTTCATAGATCGTGTTGCGTCTTACGGGGTTCCGGTCCAGATCGGAGATGAGGTCTCGGAAGTCTGCGGAGGACACCTCGGTTCCGTGGTCGGCGCCGGCGGCCCTCGATATGGACTCATCCATCAGCGTTCCGCCAACGTCATTGCAACCCGATCGTAGAAGTGCCTCGGCGCCGTCAAGACCCAGCTTCACCCACGAAGCCTGGATGTTGTCGATGAGGCCCATGAACGCTATCCGCGATACCGCATGCATGAGGATGACCTCGTCCCAGGTGGGGCCGGGTCTCGACTGTCCCCTCAGCCAGATCGGTGACCCCATGTGCACGAACGGAAGTGGCACGAATTCCGTGAACCCACCTGTCCTTCGTTGAATCGCACGCAACACCTCGATGTGGTTCGCCCACGAACGCGGACCGTCAACGTGACCGAACATAATCGTTGAAGTGGTACGCAGGCCGATGTCGTGAGCGGTCAGCATGACCTCGGACCACTGGCTCGTTCTTACCTTGTCCGGGCAGAGCGTCAAGCGCACATCGTCATCGAGAATCTCCGCGGCCGTGCCGGGGAGCGTGCCAAGGCCTGCGTCCTTCAGCGCAATGAGAAGCTGGCGGACGGTGATGCGTGAGGTCTCAGCTCCCTGCCAGATCTCAAGCGGAGTGAAACCGTGAATATGCATATCCGGCACACGCTTTTTGACCGCCTCAACCACGTCGATGTAGAACTGCCCAGTGAACTCGGGATGGATGCCACCCTGGAGACACACCTCTGTCGCTCCCCTATTCCATGCCTCCTCCGACCGATCAGCGACTTCATCGATCGTCATCAGATAGGGCTCGCCCCGAAGATCGAGAGACCGAGGGCCCTTCGAGAAAGCGCAGAAGCCACATTTGAAATAGCACTGATTCGTGTAATTGATGTTCCTGTTCACGATGAAGGTCACATCATCGCCCACGATCCGTTCGCGCAACGTGTCGGCAACATCGGCAATGGCCTCCACATCCCCACCATGTGCGCGGAAGAGCAGCTCGACTTCGTCGCGCGACGGTGCGGTGCCATCGAGAGCGGCGTTCAGGATCGCGGCCACTGCAGGCGTTGCATCGTGAAGCGACATCCCTGCAGCCTGTTGCCACTTCTCATCGGGCCACGCTGCGGATATTCGCGCGTCCGGCTTGGGAGTGGTGACATCCTTGCCGGGCGCCCAGTTGGTACGCGGCCGTGCACGGCCGCGTCCATCGATCTGATTCAAATACGTGGCAAACGTTCCCTGGTCAAGAACGTCGGCCGCCTCGTCGTAGCTGATGTCGAGCGGGAACACAGTGCGCTCCACAAGTTGACCGCGAGCCAACGCATCGCGTAGCTCACCGATTCTCTCCGTGTCCCAATCTCGGAGAAGAAGGTCCCTTGCGCCATCGGAGACTGCATTGAGAGCATCGTCGACGGTGTCAACGAACGTCGACACGACCGCATCGGTGCCGGGAAGGTCTGTCATTGCGGCACCGTGGCGAACTGACGAACGTGACGTGCGGAGAAAACGGGCCCTCGTGAAAGCAAGCGCATCCATGACCTCCATCCTCGTGCCATGATCCAAAACGGTGATTCGCCACCCAGGTATCGCTCCCTTGCGCAATATCTTGATTTGTTCCGGTGCGAGAGCGTACGCCGGTGCGGGCAGATCCTCCGTGCCGCAGACCAGAAGCAGTCCCTCCTTTTCGGCTTCGACGACGTCTTCGGGGGTTGGAGAGGCCACCTCGACGGCAAGCGTTCCTTCGTTGCGGCGCGTCGCTGCCCACACGTCGTTGACAGAATCGGCTGGACGGAGTTGGAGGAAAGTGATCGTGGTCATGACGGTCCGGACGTTGCTGGGGCTGGAATGGGAATCGGTCGCGAGATATCAGCGTAACCATCTGACGTGGATCGATCTACGACAGATGGGAGCAAACCCGGATCGATCCAGCCCTCAGTCAGGTACTCGGGATATACGGGCAGCCTGGGGCGCAACGTGAATCCGGCCGCAGCGGTAACCGCCTCTAGGTTCTCAAGCGCTGGCCAAGGCGCTTCAGGATTCACCCAGTCGATGGTGAGGGGGCTCACCCCACCCCAATCGTTGATACCTGCATCGATGTACACCGAGAAATCCTCTGTGAGATTCGGCGGCACCTGCACATTCGCTTCTGCGCCAAGGATCCATCGCGCAAGGGCGACCACGCGCACGAAATACGGGATTTCTGGCTCGGGGGCATGACGCATGCGGGTATTCGCCTTCGCCCTGAAATTTTGGATGATGAACTCCTGAATGTGGCCGTTCTCCTTCTGCAGAGCGGCGAGTGCGAACAGGCTGTCCACGACCTCTTCGGGCGTCTCCCCGATGCCTACAAGGATTCCTGAGGTGAACGGCACCCTCTGGCGTCCGGCTTCGCGGATCGTCTCGACACGCACGGAGGGAACCTTGTCCGGACAGTTGTGATGGGGCATGCCAGGTTCGGTCAGTCGATCCGAGATGTTCTCAAGCATCAGCCCCATGGATACGTTGGTCGGCCTGAGCAGCTCGATCGCTGCTTTGTCCATGATCCCCGGATTCGCATGGGGGAAAAGCCGAGTCTCGACCCTGATCAACTCGGACATCTGCGCAACGTACTCGATCGTTGAACTCACGCCCTGGAGCTCGAGAAACTCTGCGGCCTGGGGCCACTTGTCCTCAGGGAGGTCCCCAAGCGTCAGGAGTGCCTCCGTACAGTCCAGCATGTCACCAGCTCTGGCGATCGACAGAACATCCTCGGGAGTCAGATACTCACCCCCCGCACCGGGCGGCTTGACGAACGTGCAGTAGGTACAGGTATCCCTGCAGAGGGTCGTAATGGGGATGAAGACCTTCCTCGAGTACGTGATCGAGCCACCATGCCCTGTATCACGTAGGCGCCGTGCCTCCACCATGAGCGGCTCAACGGGTTGCGCGCCGCGCAGCAACCCGACGGCGAGGTTCCGATCTGGCGCTGCGAAAGGCATTGGGAGAAACTATCACGCTCGCGAAGCGTCGACGACGCGATGACGGTCGATGATGAAAGCCCGTCCGGGGTAAGGTCGCTGGATGTATCGACTGGTTGCATTAATCGGATCCGCTCTGGTCCTGTCGGCATGCTCTCCCGGATCGCAGGAAGCGACCATCACCACAACAACGTCGGTCGCTACTACAACAACCCGTGCACCGAGCACTGAAATCTGCATTGCTGGCGACCTACCGTTCGGGGACGACGGCCTGATCGCAGCACTTGGCGAGGATACGGGCGACGCGGCATCCCTCGCCGACATACGGTGGGATCCCTCAGCGACCTGTGAGCGCATCACCGTGACTTTTGGTGCGGTATCTGGCGCACCCGCTGCCACTTTGGGACCAACCGGCGTCTCCGTGATCCCCTACGCTGGTGTTGTCCGGATCGCCCTGCCCCTCGAGGTCGAGGTCTCTGCCATTGCGGACAGTCTCCTTGAGGGCGATCTGGTCCGAGCGGTGTATGTGTTCCGTCGCGATGGTCAACTTGCGATCGACATCCATGCATTGGACGACGTCCCTATCGTCGCACGCGCCTTCACGACTGCATCACCGGCCTCCCTGGTTGTCGACGTGGCCCGCGCGCCCACGGATGCTGCTCCCGTGGGAGTGACAGCATCACACGCCGTTGTCGTGGTCACCCCGACACCGGGTCCCGGCACGTATCCCATCTCGGTCGAAGGCTACGTTGCACCCGTGCGGGCATCGGTGCACGTCCAGCTGATCGCGGATGGTGCAACGTTGATGGATCAGACCATTGCCCTTAGAGGTAACGCCGACGCATGGCAGAGCTTCGTGACAGCCATCGACGATGGGCCCTATCGGATCCGTTGTAGTGTTCGTAGGGAAGCGTCGATGATGATGCTCAACCCGACAGCGGTGCAATGGTGTCGGTCACCGTGGAGTAGCACAGGTGATCGTTCAGCCGTCGCAGAGTGTCACGTAATCAGTGGGAGGAAGACGGGATCGATGGCGAATCGTGAAGCAACCTGGTTCAGGGTCGGAGACGCGGACATCATCGATGTGGGATCTGTCACCGTGGTCCAGGCCGGGCACCACACCATTGCACTTTCTCGCACTGAGACCGGGTGGGGGGCGATCGCCAATCGTTGTCCACACCAGGGCGGGCCACTGGGAGAAGGGCTGATCGAGGGCTGCTGGTTGATCTGTCCCTTGGCATGGCTGGGAGTACGATCCGATCAACGGCGAGACTCCTGGACCGTTCGATGACAAGGTCGCGTCCTACGAGGTCGATCTGCGCGACGACGGTATATACGTTGCAGTGCTCGAACCGGAGGAACACGACGAGACGCTTATGACGCAACTCGTCGACCGCCTGGTCAACGGCGGAGTCGACGCAGTGTTCGGCATGGTTGGCCATTCGAATCTCGGATTCGCCGATGCCCTTCGAGCCGCAGAACTCGCAGGGAATCTCTCGTTCATCGGAATCAGACACGAGGGCGCCGCATCGTTCGCTGCGTCGGCGTACGGGAAACTCACGGGCCGGCCCGCGGTCTGCTTCGCTATTGCTGGACCGGGCGCAACAAATCTCTATACCGGGATGTGGGACGCGAGCATCTCGAGGACTCCCCCTCCTTGCCATTACCGGCCAGATCCCAACAGCCCAGCTTGGTACGCGTGCGTTCCAGGAAGTGCCGCTTGAGAAAGCACTCGGCCCGGCCGCAGGCTGGTCCAAGCGCCTCTCTGCGAGCGACGGCGCCCAGGTTGCGACCGACATGCTCAACTATGCGACAACCCAACGTGACGTTGCACACCTGGTGATTCCGGACGACGTACAGATGCTGCCTCCGCAGGTCGAGGTGGCCAGCGGTCCCGACACCTGTCCACAATCCGCTGCCACTCGCGGAGGCGGACGCCAACACGATCGTCGAGTTGCTAAGTGATGCAGAGAACCCGCTCTTCGTGGTGGGTCGCGGTGCATCACAGCGCATCCGACACGATCCTTTCGCTGGCGGAACACATCGACGCAGCGGTCGCAACGACATTCCCGGCGAAGGGTTGCATTCCTGAGATTCACCCGCTTGCGACTGGCGTGCTCGGTCGATCCGGCACACCCGTGTCAGCCGCGATGCAGACGCGAGCTGATCTCATCGTCGTATTCGGTGGAGGTATGGCCCCCCACACAGGGATCACAGACAAACGAACCGTGATCCGCATCGACACGGACCCGTTGGCATCGAGACGCAACACACACAACGTTGAGGTGTTCGCCCTCGCCGATGCGAAAGAGGCCGCTGTGGCCATAGCCGAGCGTTCCGCGGCGATCGACAGGCCTGAGCTCCGGGAGTGGCTTGCAAGTCGCTGGGAGTGGTGGAGATCACGGAAACTGTCCAGACGTGAAGTCGACGCCGACGGGACGCTTGACCAGCGCGGCCGTCTTCGATGATCTTGGAAGACATATCCCTCACAACGCGATCGTTGCGCTCGACGTTGGCAACACCACGTATTCGTTTGGCAGGTACTTCGAGGCCGATGGCCAGAGGATCGTCATGAGCGGTTGGCTCGGGTCGATCGGCTACGCGCTGCCAGCGGCCATAGGAGCAGCTGCGGCCTACCCGGATCTCACCATCGTGGCGGTGGCAGGCGACGGAGGCTTCGGACAGTATGCAATGGAACTCTCGACCGTTGCAAAGTACAACCTCGATATCAAGGTTGTGCTGCTCTCGAACGACGAACTCGGCAAGATCACAGCTGAGCAGCAGCTCGCCAACACCCATGTGTGGTCGACGTCGCTCAAGAATCCCCTTCGTGGGCGGGGATGGCGCAGTCCCTTGACCTCTTCGGAAGACGAGTGACCACACCAGATGAGCTCGCAGCCGGAATGGCAGACCTCTTCGCACACGATGGCCCCGGTCTGCTGGAGATCAGAAGCTCGAGACTCCAGTACTGATCTCGCCGCCTGTGTGAGATCAAGCCTAATCGCGCGACTTGACCAGCGACGGCCACCACGAACGAGATTGGAGGTGCGCGCTATCCAGCGATCGCGATGCGTTCGCTCTCCTGCTGAAGGCCCTTGGCCATACCGCCGATTCCCTTACGCATCTGCTTGTCCGTATATCCCCTTCACGAGGCGGCCCATGGTGTTGAGCGTGTAGGAATAGTGCAGCGTCAGTTCGGTGCCACCATCTTTGGGGGCGATGTTGAAATCAGCCACGGCGTTCGAGATCGGTAACTTGGACGTCTCGTAGATGTTGACGGTGAGGCGTTCGTTGGGTTCGTGAAGATCGATCTTCTCATGGACTCCCCCGAACGGTGCGAAGCCACACTGGCGCGTAGCTCCTTCGCCGACGGGGTCATTGGATGTCAATTCTGAGGTTGTGACACCTGGGCTCCACCGTTGGATATCTCCAAAGTCGTGCAGCACCTCCCAAACCGCCTCAACTGGCGCATCGATCTGGCGAATGATTGTGAATTCTGGCACGGAACATCCTTCCTTGGTGGAGGGTAAACACGTCACCATGTTCTGAGATTCCCGGATACGTGACGACGTCGTACGAGTGTTCTACAACGCGGCGAACAACTGCCACTCATCGGGGACGCCTTTGAGAGTATGCATACCGCGGTCCTCGAACACGACCCGTGATCCGGCGACGAGGTCTTTCACGGTGCGTGATACGAGCACCTCATCCGATTTCGCCAGGGCTGAGATACCGAGCGCCGATGTGAACGGCAATCCCGGCAACGTTGTCGCCAACGACCTCCACCTCGCCTGTGTGGAGACCCAGATCGAACCTCGAGGCCAAGAGGATCCAAGGGCCTTGCTGATCGATCGCGCGGCGGCGATCGCTCGTCCGGGACCATCGAATATCGCGAGGACACCATCTCCCCTGTGTACCGACCACTCGTCCCCGGTAGGTCTCGACCTGAGCTCTCACCACCGCATTGTGCCGATAAAGTAGTTCTCGCCACTCGCACTGTCTCCCATTGCTGCGGCACATCCGGGTGGAACCAACGATGTCCGTGAAGAGGACCGTCGCAAGAACGCGATCCGGGAGCAGCTGCCCGTCCTGTGGCCTGTCACGAATTCCTCGATCTCATCGGCGATCTCACTCCAGTCGTCACCGTTGAGCACGTGGTCTGATCCGCGAGCACCACCAACTTCGAACCCTTCGATCCGGGCGGCGATCCAGCGACCCTCCTCAACGTTGACGTCGGCATCGTGCTCTCGCGTAGATGCACAGTGTTGGGACATGGATGGACGGGAGGACCTCTCGTCGTGTCGATCTGTGTGTTCATCTCCAGAATGTGGGCTGCAGCCCGCGGACTCGAGCTGAGACGCAGGTACCTCGCTGTTGCGATCCGAAACGCCTCGTCGTGCATCCGACTCGGCGCGAGGTACGCGGGGAGTGCGTCAGGGTCACCGAAGTTTCGTTCGGCTCTCTGCAATTTCCTTGGCACGATTCTCGCTCGAGGGCGCCCAGGGATAGTCCTCCGAAGGGATTCTCTTGGCATAGCTGCTGACGAGTATCAGGCTGTCCGTTCGCTCCGGGTATGTCGCTGCGAACAGGATGCACATGGTCCCACCCTCGGAATGACCGAACAGGGTGGCGCTCTCAGAACCGACGGCATCCATCACAGCACGAACGTCATCCATTCGTTCCTCCAATGTCGGTAACGACTCAGCGGAACGGGGTCAGACATGCCTGTTCCGCGCTTGTCGAACACGATGAGCCGCGAAAAGCTCCCGAGACGCTCGAGAAAACGAGCCATGCGCGGGCGAATCCCACATCACTTCGACATTTGATATCCAACCAGGGTGCATACACAAGATCCCGTGATCCGTCGCCCGGTGACCTGATAAGCGATATCTGAGATCAGACTCGATGCGTAACGCGTGACAGGCATGGGAGCGACTCTACCCGGCCCGTCCGTGGGAATACGACGGGGCGTCACAACTCCGCGAAAGACGCGTCGCGGATTCTTGACCCGTCGGGCATCCTATAGGTGTGCCGACTCTCAACCGATCCGAGATCTACGAGAAATATGCCGATCAGCTGATCCGGTTCGCCACGGGTATCGTTGGTCCGAGTGATAGCAGGGATGTTGTCTCCACAGCGGTCGTGAGTGTGATGTGGTCGGCCAACTGGACCTCGGTGGATCATCATCGAGCCTACCTGTACAAAGCGGTGCTGAACGAGGCCCGCAGGCATCTTCGCAACAGGGACCGAAGGCGGGCAGCAGAGCTCCAAGCCGCAGGCGGTACACAGGTCGAGTGGATTCCCGAAGTGCGCCCTGACGTTCTCGAGGCCGTTGCACGGTTGACCCTGTCGCAGCGGGCGATCGTGTTCCTCGCTTATTGGGAGAACATGAAACCGGCTGAGATCGCGCGCTTCCTCGACCTGAGCGACGGCACGGTGCATCGCCAACTCGCGAGGGGCGAAGCACGACTGAGGAGAATTCTCAATGACTGACCTACGTGACCCGCGTATTTGTGCCTTGATCGTGGAACTTGCAGAGTCGAGTCCTGAGGCACCCAAGTTCGAAGAACTCCAAGTTCTCGCGGCACGGCCGGCAGGCGATGGTCCCGTCCGTCCGATGGCCGCTGCAGGGACAACAACCCTCCGCGGCTGGACTGTGGGAGTCGCAGCCGCCGCCGTGACCCTGATACTGCTTGGAGGTGTGATCTGGCTCGTTTCGTTTGGAACAGGAGGCTCTCCCGCAACGGAGGACTCCGCGCCAACGACCGAAGCGGCCACGCCAACGACCGAAGCGGCAATCACCACCGAGACGGCCCCAGAGACCGTCGCCACGCTCGCCACTGCGCCGACCCTCCCTCCCGGCGAAGGCTCCATGCTCTCGTTCGTTCAATCCGAGGCGCCCACGGACGGTGATCTGAGAGGCGGTGAATGGTTCAAAGGGGCTTTGTATGTGGTGAACGAGGAGCATGCCCTGTTCCGAACCACAGACGGTTTCGCATGGGAACTCGTCCCGGGGCTACCGAGCGCGACAAACGTGCGGCACAGCATGCTCCAGTCCGATGGCGACCGTTTGGTACTCGTGGTGATGCCACGGGACGGCAACTCGATCCTGGTCAACAGCTCGTCCAACGGCCGCGAGTGGATATCGAGCGCGATCGAAGCACCGGCTCCCGACGGCTCAAACATGGCGGGAGAGTTCGGATGGGATGAGGGCTTCTTCTATTCAGACAACTTTGTCGTAGGCCCTAAGGGAATCCTCGTCACTGCCACGTTGTCGTTGTCCCTTGAGGGCGACGGATTCGCCAACAGTCTCGTAGCGCCCGACGAAGGCATTCACGTCGAGGTGGTGGACCTCGACCTGGACCGTGGAGTCATGATCGTGAAGTTCCTCGATGAGACCAACAACATGGAGCAGATCGGAGACCTTCGGGAGTTCGATCTGAACGCTCTTGGCTTCTCGGAAGCGTTCTCGAATCTGATCGATGCCATGACCGCAGATCCAAACTGGAAGCCTCAGGTCGATGGCTTTCTCGCTCAGTTGACAGGCGAGATGTCAACTGGGTCTGCGTTCGCGTCGGTTGGCTACGCATGGTTCAGTCCGGATGGCACGACGTGGGAGACAGTGAGCCGCGGTGGTCCACTCGACGGCGGCGAGTTCTCCAGTGTTCTAGCAACTTCGGATGGGTTCGTTGCGACCGCCAACACCCCATATCGAGCGGGCGAACTGCCCACGTACATGCGCTACCTCGCCGATGGGTTCGACAGCACCATCGTGTGGGAATCCGATGATGGGATGACGTGGACCAAGGCAGCAGGGCTCACGAGCCGGCACGGCACTCAACCATCAAAGCTTGTTGAATGGAAAGGCGCCATCGTTGAACACATTGGCGTCGGAATGGTTCGCTCAGCCAGCGACGACACGGAGGTGTGGATGTTGGCATCTCCCCAAGAGCCGGTCTTCCCAGACGTTCCAACAGACGGGATGTTGCTCTCGATCACCGACTTCGGATTGTTCGGATCTCCCTCATACGGCTGGTGGGGACCCGACGCCAAGGAACTCCTCTTTTCCGTCGATGGCACCAACTGGAATCGCTGGGAGCCCACCGAGTTCAGTTTTGGCGGAGGCAATGAGCCGGGCGAGCACGAGGGCGCCGTCTGGGTCACCGGGGTCGGCGACAACTTCGTCGTTCTTCAGCACCGGTCGTGGGACGAGGCATCGAATACTGCGTCGAACAGCCTCTGGGTGGGCACGCTGTCATGAGCTCTAGAATCGCCACATGTGCAGATCAATACACAGACTCCGCGACGGCAGCGTGATCGACGATTCCGATGCCATGGTGGAAGCAGCTCGTCAATACGTTCGAAAGGTTTCGGGCTTCTCTAAGCCCGCGGCGCACAACCAGGTGATCTTCGATGAGGCAGTCGCGGAGATAGCTGTTGCAACGCGGCGGCTGATGGACGGTCTCGTCGTCAGATGACACCGGATGCCTGACCGGTGCCCGCCTACATGTTTCTTCTGTACCGTCCCCCGACGTCGTGCAGTGCAGTCGACATCTCGCCAAGGGAGCAGACCTTTGACGCGTCGATAAGCGACGCGAACACGTTCCCACCAGCGAGGGCGACACGTTGGAGTTCCTCAAGTGCTGCCTCGGCTTCCTTGCCGGATCGCGCGTGCAGCGACTCCAGATCCTCCAAGAGACGGACCTTGTCGTCATCGCTGGAGCGGATCACCTCGGTGGGCCGTGTGAACGGCGAACCCTCGGCGGAGAGGAACGTGTTGACTCCGATAATTGGCAGCGCTCCCGAGTCCTTCATGTGCTCGTACTTGAGCGACTCCTCCTGGATCTTGGAACGCTGATACATGGTCTCCATTGCCCCAAGTACCCCTCCACGATCCGTGAGGCGGTCGAACTCCGCGAGCACGGCCTCCTCGACCAGGTCCGTCAACTCCTCGATGATGAAGGAACCCTGGAGAGGATTCTCATTGCGGGCCAGACCAAGCTCCTTGTTGATAATCAGCTGAATTGCGAGGGCCCGGCGGACGGAGCCCTCGGTCGGTGTGGTGATGGCTTCATCAAACGCGTTGGTATGAAGGGAGTTGCAATTGTCGTAGATCGCGTAGAGCGCCTGGAGGGTCGTGCGTATGTCGTTGAACTCGATCTCCTGGGCGTGGAGTGACCGCCCAGAGGTCTGGATGTGATACTTCAGCTTCTGGGACCGCTCCCCTGCTCCGTACATCCCGCGCATTGCCTTGGCCCATATCCGTCGCGCGACGCGGCCGATCACCGCGTACTCAGGGTCAACGCCGTTCGAGAAGAAGAAGCTGAGGGACGGTGCGAAGTCGTCGATATCCATCCCCCGCGACCGGAAGTACTCGACGAACGTGAACCCGTTCGCAAGTGTGAACGCGAGCTGGCTGATCGGGTTCGCTCCCGCTTCAGCCATGTGATAGCCCGAGACCGACACGGAGTAGAAGTTCTCGATGTTCTCGTCGATGAAGAACTGCTGTATGTCTCCCTGCATCGAGAGTGCGAATTCTGTGGAGAAGATGCAGGTGTTCTGGGCCTGATCCTCTTTGAGGATGTCCGCCTGGATCGTGCCACGTACGGTTGCAAGTGTCTCCGCCTTGATGCGTTCGTATACATCCGCCTCGAGCACATCCTGCCCGGAAGCACCCAGAAGCAGCAGCCCGGAATCATCATGGCCTGGTGGCAGTTCGCCGTGGTACATCGGTCGCTCAACGCCTTCTTCGGCGAACTTGGCCTCCAGTTGTGCTTCAACAGACTCCAGAAGTCCGGTCTCACGGATGTACCTCTCGCAGGCCTGGTCGACGGCAGTGTTGAAGAAGAACGCAAGCATCATCGGTGCAGGGCCGTTGATCGTCATGGACACCGATGTGGTCGGGTCGAGGAGATCGAACCCCGAGTAGAGCTTCTTGGCATCGTCGAGCGTGGATATCGACACACCCGAGTTGCCGACCTTTCCGAAGATATCAGGACGACGATCTGGGTCCTGTCCATAGAGGGTCACCGAGTCGAACGCCGTCGACAAGCGCACCGCAGGCATTCCAGCGGCGAGATAGTGGAAGCGTCGGTTCGTCTGCTCGGGACCGCCCTCCCCGGCGAACATCCTCGTGGGGTCCTCCTGCTCACGCTTGAATGGAAACACGCCAGCCGTGTAAGGGAATCGGCCAGGGAGGTTCTCCTGCGAGAGCCAGCGAACACGGTCTGCCCATCCGTCAAACCGGGGATGGATGACCTTTGGGAATGTTGTGCCCGACATCGTTTCGATCTCGTTGTTGACAACGATCTCTCTCCCACGAACCTCATACGTGACATCACCTCCAGCGTGGGCCTCGACCTCTGCATCCCAGGCCTCAAGTGAGGAGAGGAGACTCTCAGGAACATCTGCGCGCAGCCGGTCGGAGAGGTTTCCAAGTGACGCCTCCGGCGCCAGGGCGGCGGCGCGAGTGACTGCCTGGAGGTCGCCTGCCGCGACAGCAGACCGGTCGACGCTGGCGTCATACGTACGAATCGTCTCGGCGATCTCGGAGAGATACCGGACACGACTTCGTGGGATGATCGGATCACCACCGGTGCGTCCCTCACGATGGTTCACTCCGTCGAACGAGTCGGGGAACCGTTCCTGGACGATGCGCATTATCCATTCGTAGAGTTGTTGGGTGCCGTCGTCATTGAAGCGCGACGCGATGGTGGCGACGACGGGCAGGTCCTCGTCTGAGACCTCGAACGCACCACGATTGCGGCGAACCTGTTTTCGGACATCCCTCAGCGCGTCGTCTGCCCCCCGACGATCCGCCTTGTTCACGGCGATGACGTCCGCAAAATCCAACATGTCGATCTTCTCGAGTTGCGTCGCTGCCCCATACTCAGGCGTCATGACATAGACGGCTACGTCCGACGCATCGACGATCTCGGTATCTGACTGACCTATCCCCGAGGTCTCGAGAAGAATGAGGTCGAATCCGGCAGCCTTGACGATGTCGACCGCTGACGCAACGTGGGGTGACATCGAGAGATTCGCTTGTCTCGTGGCGAGGGACCGCATGTACACGTTGTCCCCCTCGACAGCATTCATCCGAATCCGGTCACCGAGAAGGGCTCCACCTGACCTTCTCTTGGTCGGATCGACCGAGATGACAGCGATCTTGTGCCCCGGGAGATCTCGCCTGAATCTCAACACGAGCTCATCGAGGATCGACGATTTACCCGATCCTCCTGTGCCTGTGAATCCGATGACAGGGATGCTTCGTTCCTCAACCGCCTCACCGATCGCCTCCAGCAATGCTGTGCGGTCGTCACCGTCATTTTCAGCGATCGTGATCGCCCTCGCAATCGCGTGGGCATCGCCCGCAAGCACACGTTCGACCATGTCGTTGACAGGCAGCTTTGCGTGATGGGCGCCGGCGATCAGGTCATCGATCATCCCCTGCAGACCCAACTCCCTCCCATCATCCGGTGAGTAAATGCGGGCGACGCCATCAGCCATGAGCTGGGCGCTCTCCTCGGGCAGGATCGTGCCACCTCCACCTCCAAAAAGCCGGATATCCTCGCCGCCTGCTGCGTCGAGAAGCTCTCGGAGATATCGGAAGAACTCCATGTGCCCGCCCTGGTACGACGTGACCGCAACCGCGTGTGCGTCCTCTTCGATCGCTGCCTCCGCGATCTCGGCTGCACTGCGGTCGTGCCCGAGATGGATCACCTCGGCACCCGATGCCTGGAGGATCCTTCTCATGATGTTGATCGCCGCGTCGTGCCCGTCAAAAAGTGACGTAGCTGTCACAAGGCGAACGTGGGGCGATGAGACCATCTCAATAGGATAGGGAGAGATTCACTCCTCAACGGAGATTGGGCCGCAATCGCTGTCCATTTCCACTACTCGTGTTGATCAATGGTTCGGTCGTCGGTTGGCGGCAGATGTTCGCGTCCCTCCTTCACCCCGATGACCGTGGTGCCAGCGACGGCGATTCCGGTCGCCGAGGTCACCGCAAGTGCCACAAGTGCGCCGGCGTCGACAAAGACCCCACCGAGCGCAGGCCCCAGTGCTCGGCCCAATGCCATCACTCCCTGCGCATCGCCGGCCCGCTCAGATGGTTCAAGAGATCTGTCGACGAGCATCTGGAGCACACCAGGAACGCCCACCCAGAAGGCAAATCCCCACCAGGTCATGCCGACGTAGAACATCCAGGTCGGTCCAACAACCGTCAGGAGGGCCGCGGGCGCGATCGAGGCAAGGAACCATCCGGGATAGCGAATACGAGTGGAAAGTCGAGCTCCAAAGATCGCGCCTGCGGCATTCATGCTGAAGGCAATCGATGAGGTGAACGCAGTAAGACCGTGGATGTCTCGCGCAACGATCGTCTGGTTGATGAAAAGCGCGGAACCGAAGAATGTCAACGCAAACAGTGACGCGAGCAGAATGCGATTGGACCGAGAACCTGAGATGACTCCCCTGGCGCGCTTGCGTCCCCCGACCGGTGCCCACAACACCGCTGCTGGCACGGCGGCGATGGCAAGGGTCGCATAGATCGCCTGGTCACCCCAACCGGAGATAATCGCCATCAACGGTGCTGCGATAAATGCGGTCATGGGTCCAGTCGCAGCGATGGACGACATCGAACTCCTCTTCCTCATGGCGTTGGACCACGTCAGCCATGTCATCGTGCCGGCAGCTGCCCCTGCCAGCACACGGAGGAAAAGAAGAACTGCGTACATGCCGGCGAAGACACTGAACAGGTTCAGGACCACGAGGGAGATCGCGGCCGCCCTTAGGAGTTTGCCCGAAGGTCGAAGCAGTCGCGGGAAGATGAAATTCACTGCAGCGAACGCACCGACCTGCGCCACTGAGATCGATCCAGCGAAGCCCTCAGAGATCCCGTAGTGCTCGGAAAGAGGCGTAATGAGAAACGGGGTCGACGCGAACAGCAGGGTCACGGCGGCTGTCGCCGCGATCAACGCAAGCGGTGTGCCCCGACGGCCACCGTAGAGAACTCTCGAGGGAACATGCATCACCGGATTATCGCTGTGACTGGAGCCGTGAGGTTCGGTAGGAGGCTGCTGATGGATGCCGTTGGTCAGATCGGCGATCAGGCGCATCACTTGCAAAGGGCTCGTTTTCGCGACTCCTTGTGGGGAATTGCGGAAACGAGGCCACAGCGAGTGGTGATGGAGGGTCGTCGAGCTGGCCGACATGCACTATTCAGCAGTCTCCTAAGATCGATTGATGCCAACAATCCGAGTGTCGCCCGACAATGTCGACGTGCCTTTTTCTCTCAAGGCAAACATCCTGAATACCCTCCTCGACGCGGGTGTCCCGATTGACCATCTCTGTGGCGGCAGGGGCCGTTGCTCCACCTGCCGAGTGTTTCTCGTCGACGGACTCTCGAACGTGTCTGAGCGCACAGAGGCGGAGGATGTCATGGCGACGAAACTCGACTTTCCGCCACAGGTACGCCTCGCGTGTCAATCAACACTCAATGATTCGGTGCGGTTGCGAAGACTCGTACTCGACAAGACGGATGTACTACTCGCGTCTCAACTGGGTACGCCTCGGCTCGCTGGACCCGCGGGTAGAGAGGCCGAAATAGCAATTCTATTCGCAGATGTTGTTGGATACACGAAGATGTCCGAGGTTCTCCCCCCATTCGACATCGTTCATCTACTCAATCGGTTCTTCAGCCGGACGGAGGATGTAGTTGCCAGGAATCGCGGGGTCATCGATAATTACATGGGCGATGCGGTGCTGGCCCTGTTCGGCCTCCACGGTGAACCTGATCCGGCTCTCTCAGCAGTACGTTGCGGGCTGGCGGTGCTCGACGTTGCCAGCGAGCTTTCTCGCTATGTGAAGAGGAGCTACGGATTGAACTTCCGTGTGCGCGTTGGTATCGATTTCGGTGAAGTTGTCTTCGGCCTCATGGGCGCAGGCGCTTCGGCGCGCGAAACGGTGATCGGCGACACCGTCAATGTGGCCAGCCGGCTTGAATCGGCGAACAAGGACACCGGCACTGACATGTTGGTCAGCGATGCCGTGTATCAACTCACCGGAGATGCGGTCACCTTCGGAGATCGCCACGAACTGGACGTCCGCGGCAAGCTCGGACCGGTCATTGCTCACGAAGTTCTTTCGGTTGGAAACTAGGTCCAACTTCATCTTTTCTGTCACACCCTCTTCGTAGTCTGTGGGTATGTTGAAAACAGATTTCGACCCGACAGCGTTCGCCAGGGACACCATTCCGCCCGGTCTTGATCAGATGACGCCTGGCCCTGTTCTTGCCGCGTTCCTCTCCGGAATCGATGTGACGATGGTGTCTGGGTATGACCGGGTAGTTGTGTTGCGTGCCCATCAGCGTATGGCGTCGCACTACCAGGCCCACACCTACAACGACATGACCGCAATCACCACCGTACTGGCTCAAGACGGCGAAACAGGAGAGATAGACCTCGCAGCGGTTGAGATCCGTGCGGCTCTCAACCTGACACGACGGGCGGCTGACATTGAACTGTCCTTCGCGTTAGATCTACAGCAGCGTCTCCCGAAGGTCCATGCCATGTTGATGGACGGATCTCTTGATGTGAAACGCGCCAAGACGATCGACCGTGAAACCTGTCACCTCACCACAGCCACTGCACGAAGCGTCGTGGAACGTATAAGCGAAGCTGCACCGCAGCTCACCACAGGCCAGCTCGGGGCTCGTATCAAGAAACTCTGCATCCAAGCTGATGTTGACGAGGCCAAGAAACGCTATGACCAGGCCGTGGACAGCCGCAGGATGATCGCAGAACCAACGGTCGATGGCACAGCCAATCTCACCGGTTTGGATCTGCCACCAGACAAGGTTGCTGCCATCACCCGTCGTGTCAACAAGATTGCACGCTCACTACGAGGTGACGGCGAGACACGCACCATGGACCAACTCCGTGCAGACATCTACCTGGACCTCCTCCAAGGAACCGGCCACACCACACGCGACCGAGGCGTTGTGCACATGACCGTCGACCTCGACACATTGACAGGACTCACAGAGCATCCTGGGGACCTCAATGGATTCACACCCATCATCTCAGACATCGCACGACAGATCGCCACAGATCAACCAGATGCCGAGTGGCGCTACACAGTGACCGACAGCGAAACAGGGCAACCCATCACGACCGGTATCACCAGCCGCAGACCCACAGTGTCACAACGCCGTGAGGTGGAGACACGAGACCGTACCTGTGTCTTCCCTGGATGCCGCATGCCCGCCACGGACTGCGACCTTGACCACACCACCACATGGGCTGAAGGCGGATCCACAGCGTCCGGCAACCTCGCCACACTCTGTCGCAGCGACCACCGTCTCAGGCACAACGGCTGGTCCTACAGGACCAAGCCCAACGGTGGTCACCAATGGACAAGCCCACTCGGTCACACCTACACCACATGGAAAGACCCGCCATAGATCCGGTGGTCATCTGCCCGCGACCGCCAACCACCTACTCGAGCAATCCCCCAGGAAGATCCACCACGATCCGGCGATTCTCGACGTCCACTTCCGGCACCAGCGCAGCCACAAACGGAATCTCAGCCCTCGATCCTTCATGCGTCTCGACTATCAGGCGATCCTGGGAGGCTCCTGTAATCACGTTCGCGACAACTCCGACGGAGTCACTCTGGACTGTGAAGACTTCACAACCGACAAGGTCCTCGGGCCACCACTCACCAGGAACGAGCTCCCTTCGGTCCGCTTTATCGATGGTGAATTGGATCCCTCTCATCGCATCGGCAACATTGCGATCGTTCACGCCGCTGAACGTGATGATGAAGTCGCCCTGATGCCCACGAACGCCTGTGATCTCAAACTCCCTCGGAGCATCCTCATTCGTGACAAGTACGGCGCCTTCGACAAATCTGTCCCCGGCGTCCTGAAGAGTTCCCCGAACGACAACATCCCCGTGGATTCCGTGCGCTCTGCGTACGTACCCGGCGGGGATGCGATCTTGACCTTCGGGGGCCATTTCAGATGGTGTTCGGAAACAGCGTCCGGTCAGTCCAGGAAGTCAACATCAACAGCGAGTCCTTCTTCGTCACCGGCTGCGCCTGCAACGTTGCGGATTGCACGCGCAACTCGGCCACGCTTTCCTATGACACGACCCATGTCGCTCTTTGCGGCACGAACCTCGGCCACGACAGCGTCATCGCCATCCGATACGACGTTCACCTCAACGGCGTCCGTGTCATCGACAATCTCCGACACAACGTAGGTCACGACCTTGTCAACAATCTCGCCCTGGCTCATGATTCATCCGAACTGCTATCAGCGGCATCGTCAGCCGCCTCTTCCTCAATCACTTCTTCGTCGATCGTGGCCTCGACCGTTTCCTCAGTCGACTCCTCAACGGATTCCTCCGCCGACTCCTCGACAACGGCTACGACTTCGGCCGGCTCCTCAGCATCGCCGCCCACCGTGTGAATCTCGCCCTTGGCGACCTTGAACTGGGTCCATGCGCCGGAGATCTCCAGAAGCTTCTGCGCTCGCTCGGTCGGCTGCGCACCGGTGTTCAGCCAGTAGAGGGCACGCTCGTTGTCGATCCTGATGACCGAGGGATCCTGGCGTGGATCATATATTCCGAGCTGCTCGATGTACTTGCCGTCACGGGGCTTACGCGAATCCATAACAACGACCCGATACGTCGGCTGCTTCTTCTTGCCAAGCCGCGTGAGGCGGATCTTGGTTGCCATCTGGTTACCTCTTCTTGTAGGGGTGTTGCATGCCCGGCATCGAGAGCCCGGGGAAGGGGTTCTTGCCGCCGGCCATGGCTTTCATCATTTTTTGCGCTTGTGAGAACTGTTTGAGAACTCCGTTGACATCTTGTGCTCTTGTTCCAGAACCTGCAGCGATGCGACGCTTTCGGCTGCCGTTGATCGACTTGGGGTTCCGGCGCTCGGACGGGGTCATCGATCTGATGATGGCCTCAACGCGAGCGAGCTGCCTGTCGTCCACCTGAACATCCTGCAGGGCGGACCCTGCGCCGGGGAGCATACCAACGAGCTGTTGCAATGGACCCATCTTCTTGAGCTGCTGGAACTGCTCGAGGAAGTCCTCGAGGTCGAAAGTGGCCGATAGCATCTTTCTCTGCTGCGCGTTCTGCCTCTGCCTGGTCGTAGGTCTCCTCGGCTTTCTCGATGAGCGACATGACGTCACCCATGCCGAGTATTCGAGAGGCCATCCGATCAGGGTGGAAGACGTCGAGGTCGCCGATCGTCTCGCCTGTACCGACGAACTTGATGGGGAACCCCCGTGACTTCACGAGCCGAGATCGCTGCACCGCCCCTCGCGTCGCCATCGATCTTTGTGAGAATGAGTCCTGTGATATCGGTGTATTCGGAGAATCCCTGTGCAACATTCAATGCTTCCTGACCGGTCATCGCATCGACGACGAGTAGCGTTTCGTCGGGGTTGGCTACCTTCTTCACTCCAGCAAGTTCCTTCATCAGATCAGTGTCGATCTGCAACCGGCCTGCTGTATCAACAATCACGACATTCGCGCTCTCGTCCCGTGCGGCCTTTAGCGCTGCCTTCACGACTCTCCCCGGATTGCCCTTCCTATCTGCATAGACAGGTACGCCGATCTTTTTCCCGAGGGTTTCGAGTTGGTCGATGGCGGCAGGCCTCTGAAGGTCAGCCGCAACGAGTAGCGGACGTTTCCCCTTGCCCTTGAGATGCTTGGCAAGCTTGGCGGCCGTCGTCGTCTTACCCGATCCCTGGAGGCCGACGATCAGAATGACCTGAGGTGGCGCAGCAGGTCGATTCAGGGGGACAGCCTCTTCACCGAGCGTGACGATCAGTTCCTCGTGCACGATCTTGATGACCTGCTGTCCCGGCGTCAGGCTCTTCGTGACCTCGGTACCGATCGCTCGCTCCTTGACCCTTGCCGTGAAAGACTTCACCACAGCAAGGTTCACATCGGCCTCGAGCAGGGCAATGCGAACCTCGCGAAGAGCAGCAGTCACATCGTCCTCGTTGAGGCGACCCCTTGCTTCGGAGCTTGTCAAACACACCGCCAAGGCGTGAAGAGAGGGAATCGAACATGCGGGAAGTCTAAGGATGTCGCCGGAGAACGCTGCATGGCCACCGCGTTAGCGAGTGCAAGACCTGATAGCCTGCGGCCATGAACCTCACTGTCATAGATCATCCCCTCTCGCGCCACTACCTCACGGTGTTGCGCGACAGGGGCACCGACCCCCAACAGTTCCGCGCCGCAGCGAGAGGACTCACCTACGCGCTCGTATTCGAAGCGACCCGTCACCTTCCAACAGTGGAGTTCGTCGTCGAGACGCCGATGGAGGAAACAAAGGGATACCGGGTCGAGAATGTCGTTGCGGTGCCGGTTCTACGTGCAGGGCTCGGGTTGCTCGATGCCGTACTCCAGATGGTGCCCGATGTAAGAGTCGGGTTCGCCGGTGTTGCGCGCGACGAGGAAACGGCCCAGCCACTCGAGTACTACGCAAAGCTGCCTGATCTCTCGAACGCCACAGTGCTGATATGTGAACCGATGCTTGCGACCGGCGGTTCCCTCTCATGGGCCGTGGACAAGGTGAAGAGCTCCGGAGCCACCGATGTGATCGCTCTCTGTGTGGTCGCCGCCCCAGAAGGTGTTGCACGAATGTACGAGGACCATCCGGACGTACAGATCTTCGCAGCGGCGCGCGATCGTGGACTGAACGAGAACTACTACATCGTTCCCGGGCTGGGCGATATGGGAGACAGATTGTTCGGAACAACCTGATGAGCAGGTCCTTCGAAGATGCGGTGATCGAAATCGTCGACGGTATACCAAGCGGAGAGACCTCAACATACGGTGAGGTTGCAGAGGAGGCCGGATTCCCAGGAGCGGCGAGAGCGGTTGGGAACGTCATGCGCACCGTTCCTGGCCTGCCCTGGTGGCGAGTCATCACCACAACTGGAAGGCTCGTGCCAGGTCTCGAGACAGAACACACACAGCGCCTTCGATCCGAAGGCATTCTGGTCACGAACGGGCGTGTACGTTTGGGAGGAACACATTGAGCTACTCGATGGTCGAACTGATTCGGATCAAGCGCGACGGCGGCGAGCTCGAGCCTGACGCGTTGCGGTGGATCATCTCCGAATACACCGCCGACGCCATACCTCACTATCAGATGTCCTCGCTCCTGATGGCGATCATCTTCCATGGCATGACACAGGAAGAATTGGGACCGTGGACCGAGGCAATGCTCCATTCAGGTGATGTGCTCGACCTCTCTGGTGTAGCAAAGCCGATAGTCGACAAACACTCCACCGGCGGGGTTGGAGACAAGATCTCGATACCACTTGTCCCAATCGTCGCAGCTTGCGGTGTCGCAGTGCCGATGATGTCCGGGAGAGGACTTGGCCACACAGGGGGAACACTGGACAAACTCGAGTCCATCCCTGGGTTCTCAACGGTGATCGAGCTATCCACCATCGATGCTCAGTTGAATGACCTCGGCGCCGTCATGGTTGGAGCAACTAAAACGTTGGTACCTGCTGATCGGAAGATCTATGCGCTTCGCGATGCAACTGGAACCGTGCCCTCAATCCCGCTGATCTCATCATCGATCATGTCAAAGAAGCTTGCTGAAGATCTACATGGACTGCTCCTCGACGTCAAGGTCGGTAGCGGTGCCTTCATGAAGACCATTGAGCAAGCATCCGCGCTGGCTGAAATGATGGTCGGAATCGGCGAGAGCCACACGACGCCTGTAATCGCTCTGCTCACTGACATGTCCCAGCCGCTCGGTCGCGCGGTGGGCAACGCAAACGAGATCGCCGAGTCGGTTGAAATCCTCAGAGGCGAGGGCCCAGAAGACGTTCAGGCCTTGACTCTTCGATTCGCTGTCGAAATGCTGCTTCTCGCGGGCGACGAATCCGTAGCCTCAGCGACCGCCCGGGTGGTGAACGTTATCGAGTCTGGAGCGGCATTCGAGAGGATGCTAGAACTCACCGAAAGACAGGGGGGCGATCCCGCGACGTTGGAGAACACTGATCTCTTGCCGCATGCCGCACACGAACACGTTGTGACCGCATCACGACCCGGCATCGTTTCTCGGTGCGACGCGTTGGAGATCGGAATGGCTTCCGTACGACTCGGTGCCGGGAGGGCGACCAAGAAGGAGAAGATCGATCCAGCCGTCGGATTCCTGGTCGAAGCGAAGATGGGAGACGAAGTCGCGATCGGAGATCCGCTGGTCCGCATCGCATACGACGACGAAACTCGGCTTCAGGCAGCGCTCGATGTGCTCGATAATGCATGGGAGATAGGCGACGAACCTGTAGCGCCGAACAAGCTGATACTCGGGGAGATACGATGACAACCGATCCAATACACGCCCTTCATGCGGCCGCTGTCGTAATCGCAGCCAGAACCGGTGTCGACAACCATGATGCTGCTGTGGTACTCGGATCTGGCCTGAGTGACTACGCCAGGGATCTCGACGGGGCGATCGAGATCCCGTATGAGGACATCCCCGGTTTTCCTGTCCCCCAGGTCGTAGGCCACGGAGGCGTTCTTGTCTCCGTCCCGATCGCAGACAAACGACTGCTCGTGCTTGCGGGGCGGGTCCATGCTTATGAGGGTTGGCGAATGAGCGAAGTCGTCTTCGGCGTGCGAGCAGCGGTGTCAACCGGTGTACGCAACGTCATGCTCACGAATGCAGCTGGCGCGGTGTCCGACCAGCTCTCACCCGGCGACCTCGTGATCATCTCTGACCACCTGAACCTGACGGGCAGAAGCCCGCTGACGGGTCCAAACGACGACCGCATCGGACCGCGGTTCCCTGACATGTCGGAGGTCTATTCGATCGGCCTGCGGTCCGACCTGGCCGATGTCTTCAGAGAGGTCGGAGTCGAGCCCCACGAGGGTGTGTATGCCTGGTTCCCCGGCCCGTCCTACGAAACACCCGCTGAGGTGCGCATGGCGGGAATCCTCGGTGCCGATCTGGTGGGGAATGTCGACAGTGCCAGAGGCAATCGCTGCGCGCCACATGGGGGCAAACGTCGTCGCAGTGTCCCTTGTGACCAATCTCGCAGCAGGAATATCACCCACTCCACTCTCCCACGATGAAGTAACTGCAACCGCTGCCCGAGCCGCATCGACGTTCGGATACATCCTCAACCGCTTCCTCCCTATCCTCGTCTCCCACGACTGATAGATATGGCGAACTTTGAGCACGCGCTCAAAGTCGCTGTATCATCCACCGGAGCAACAGAGGAGCCCGATCAATATGAACATCGCGGTCTGCGTGAAACAGATCCCGGACCCGGCAGCGCTGTACGAACTCGACAGTGAGAACCACTGGGTCATCCGCCCCAACGATCAGGTGCTCGACGACACCGATCGCTTCGGTATCGAGGTCGGACTCCAGCTGGCCGAGGAGTCAGAAGGAACAGTGACTCTCTTCTCCATGGGACCATCGGGGTCGCTGCAGGGCATCCGTCAAGCACTTGCCATGGGGGCTGATAAGGCTGTACTCATCGATGATGAGAGCCTGAAGGGATCAGATGCCCTCACCACCGCCCGGATCCTGAGTGCTGCCATCGCCAGGGAAGGCTTCGATCTCGTAATTGCAGGCATGGAGTCAACGGACGGGATACACAGGAACGGTCCCCCAGATGATGTCCGAGATCCTCGACGTCCCCTGTCTCTCATTCGCGCGAAAGGTCGACGTCGGGGACGGTACCGTCAGCATCGAACGCCAGACCGCCTCTGGCTACGAGGTCGTGTCCGCCAGCCTCCCCGCACTGCTCGCAGTCACCGCTGGGGTCGTTGAACCGAGATACCCAACGTTCAAAGGCATCATGCAGGCCAAGTCGAAGCCCGTCGATACGCTCACAGCAGCCGATCTTGGCGTTGAGCCTCACATCGGCCAGACCATCTCAAGTGTGACGGACGTTGAGGCTCGACAATCAGGAACGCTGATAGAGGACGAGGGCGAGGCCTATCTCAAGATCGTCGAGCTGCTCGAACAAGTGAAGGTGATCTGAGATGACTGCATGGATTTTCGCAGAAGAGATCGACGGCGCTCCGGCCGAGGGGAGCCTTGAGCTCCTGGCCAAGGCACGGAGCCACGGCGATCTGATCGTGTTCTACGTCGGTAGCGGGTCCGAAGCCGCTTGGGCGACATTGGGCGATCATGGAGCCACAAATGTCTACCACCTCGATCCTGGGGATTCACTCCCCTCAGCTCCAGCGGCTGCTGCTCTCGCCGATCTTCTGGAGAAGGACGGCGGAGAGGTGGTGCTGTTCGGCGCGGGGAACACCGACCGCGACGTTGCAGGTCGCCTTGCTGCCCGCCTTGACAGGCCGCTCGTTGCTGGTGCCCTTGATCTCGACGCGACCGATGGCATCTCAGTCATGTCTGAGATCCTGGGAGGAACAAAGGCGGTGACCACAACAATCACCGCTGCATCGCCAGCTCTCGTCGCGACGAGGCCGAAGGCCTTCACAGCCGAAGCCGTCGGCGGCAGCGCCCCTGAGGTGGTTTCGATTCCCGTTCCCGACGTCGGTCGATCCGGCGCGGTCATCGTCGAACGCCACGTCGAGGCATCTGAGGGTCCTAACCTGGAGGCTGCCGCAGTCGTCGTTTCCGGAGGTCGCGGTCTCGGTTCCGCTGAGGGGTTCGAGATGGTGGACGAGCTTGCAGGGCTTCTTGAAGGTGCCGTGGGAGGTACTCGCGCCGTTGTCGACGCCGGATGGGTTCCGTACTCCTATCAGGTGGGGCAAACAGGCAAGACCGTCAAACCGAACGTCTACATTGCCTGTGCCATCTCTGGGGCAATGCAACACGTCGTGGGAATGAAGGGTTCATCCACAATCATCGCGATCAACAAGGATCCGGATGCTCCGATCTTTGCGATCGCAGACCTCGGGATCGTTGGGGACATCCACACCGTGGTCCCACAGCTGATAGGTGCGCTCAAGGAACGCTCCTAGGGTTTCAGTGCTTCGGGACCGAATGATTGTGGGAGAAGCTCGTCGAGCGAGAACTCAACCGGAGATCCGTCGCCGTCACGCATGAGAATCCGGCGCACACCGAATTCGCGCATCACTTGACGACAACCACCACACGGAGTGCACGGCGCACCATCGAGACAGACGACGGCCACGGTATCGATCTGAGTGGCGCCTCCGGCGACGGCTGTTGTGATCGCGTTCACCTCTGCGCACACCGAAGCTCCGTATGCAGCATTCTCGACATTGCAGCTTTCAACGGTTGATCCGTCGGGGAGAACAACGACTGCCCCCACCCGGAAACGCGAGTAGGGCGCGTGCGCCCTTGCCGCGATGAGCTCAGCTTGTTCGAGAAGCGAACGGTCGCTGTCGGTCATGGAGCTCCTGGTCATTGCGCAAGAAGCGCTTCTACGAAGTCTTCTGGCACGAAGGGTATGAGATCGTGCATCCCTTCGCCAACTCCGATGAACTTGACCGGAATCTCAAGCTCTCGTTCCACGGCTATGGCGAATCCGCCGCGCGACGTACCATCGAGCTTGGTGAGCACAACGCCCGTAACACCTACGGCGTCTGAGAACTCCTTCGCCTGCGCTATTCCGTTCTGCCCACTTGTTCCATCAAGCACGAGCAGGGTCTCGCCTATGCCTGACGCTTCCCTCTCGAGGACTCGAACCACCTTGGCGAGTTCATCCATCAGATTCTTCTTGCTGTGGAGCCTTCCGGCTGTATCGACGATCACGACATCCGCACCGTCCGCGCGAGCTGTCGTGACCGCATCGTGTGCTACCGAGGCTGGGTCTGCTCCCTCGGCGCCTGAGATCACCGGCACGCCTACGCGGCTACCCCATTCACGCAGCTGCGCGTCCGCGGCAGCCCTGAAGGTGTCAGCGGCTCCAAGCACAACCGTCTGATCCTGCTCAACGAGCCCATTGGCGATCTTTGCAATCGACGTTGTCTTACCGGTGCCGTTGACCCCGACGACCAGCACAACAGCAGGCGACCCATCGAGATGTAGCGAGCGATCGCGATCTCCGAGTGCTGCCTCCAGTTGGCTGATGAGACCTTCTCTTGCCTCGGCACCGTCTGTGGGGCGGAGCGCCCTCACGTTATCAACGATCTCCGAGGCAGCAGAGGGCCCGACATCGGCCGTAATCAGGGCATCCTCGAGTTCTTCCCACTGCTCATCCGAGAGCTGACCGCCGCCGAATACTCCTGAGAGGGACAGCGAAATCGCCGATCTGCTCTTGGACAACCGCTGCCTGAGACTCTCGGCGGAGGGTTTTCCGCTCTCAACCCTCTCCTCTGGCTCTCTGGACTCCTGCCTTCGGCTGCGAACAAGCACGAGGGCACCAACCAGCAGAAGCACAACAATTGCGATCGCAAACAGCACCGAGGTATCCATTGGGATCAGGCTACAGGCTTCAGGTTCGAGAACGCGAGAGTGTGCTGTTCGTGCTTTGTCGTCTGTCGTCTGTCGTCTGTCGTCTGTCGTGTGTCGTCTGTCATTCGTCGTTCGGTCATCCTCTTCGACAGTACCTGGGAGGAACCCCCAGGTTCCATCGTCACCCCGTACAGGACATCTGCTGCCTCCATGGTCTGTTGTTGGTGCGTGATCACGACCAACTGCACACTCTTTCGCAGAGTGTCGACCAACCTCAGGAACCGATGGAGGTTCGCATCGTCGAGAGCAGCCTCGACCTCATCGAGAACGTAGAACGGGCTTGGTCGCGCCCGAAACACGGCGAACAAGAACGCAAGCGCTGCAAGTGAACGCTCACCACCCGACAGAAGCGAGAGTCTCCCCACCTTCTTGCCAGCCGGCTGGGCCACGACTTCGATTCCGGTGGTGAGCGGGTCAGATGGATCCGTGAGTGTCAGCTTGCCGCTGCCACCGGGAAAGACGAGCGCGAAGTTCTCGGCATAGAACGACGAGATCTCCTCGAAGGCTTCCATGAACAGTTCCACCATCTTGTCGTCCAGGGCGGTTATCACTTTGCGCAACTCGTGACGAGACTCCTCAAGGTCCGCTAGCTGGCTCGCGAGTTCGTCCGCCTCGGCAGCGATCTCGGCGTGCTCCTTTGCGGCGAGGGGGTTGATGGGTCCCATGCGTTTGAGGTCGGCCTCGAGACTTCCAAGCCGTTGCTGCGGGTCGGTCCCACCATCGATGTCCGGCTTTGGCGCCGTCTCAGCCTCTTGCGCCGTGGCGTCGGATTCGCGGCGCAACGTCTCCAATGACGCCTCGTGTCGAACAGCAAGCCCGGCGAGTTCGACCTCCAACGCAGCCAGTTCGTCACCAACGGAGCGCGACACCCGCTCAAGCTCTTCTCTGCGCACCTCAGCGTCGGACAACTCCTTGCTGGCCGCACCGAGCTTGCTGCGCATCTCGCGCTGTCGGTCGCGAAGGGTTGCGATGTGGCCGGATACGATGTCGATGGTGCGTTCTGCCCTTGCCTGGATACCGTCGAGATGGGCGATCTCCTCATCCGATCCCGGCAGCAGCACAAGTTGCGTCGCCTCAGTCGACACGGCTGAGATGCGCTGTTCCATCATCTTGCGGCGCTCGACAATTGAAGCAAGGTCTGCAGCGGCGTCCTCACGGGACCTTCTTGCTTCGTTCCTGCGAGCAGCAACGACCTCTCTCCGATTATTCAATGCATCCCATGCCGCCTGACGAGCGGCCTCCTCGCCCTCGAACTCCGCCACTCTCTCACGCAGTTGGCCGATGCGTTCGTGTCGATCGCCTGACGCCTCCTCAAGTGCTCCTAGACGCTGGGTGAGCCGGTCCCTCTCGGATTCGGAGGCAACCTTGGCACGGTCGATCATCGAGAGAGCCTCAGTGAAGCCCGCAAGTCTCGCCTCCGCTGCCTCGAGACCCTCCAGTGACACTCGTTCCTCATCCGCTGCGACGTCGAATGATCGACGCGCAGCTGTTGCCTGACTCTCGGTGCGAGCGAGGTCGCGTTCAGCCACCTCAAGCGACACCCTCGCCGCCTCCAAAGCAGCGGGTCCCGCTCCATCGGCTTGGGCGACAGACATGCCTTGGCGCGTTATGAGGTCGCCCTCGGGAGTCACTGCACGAATACCGGGCACCTCGGTCACGATCTGCCAGCCCGTCTTCCAACCCTGCACCAGCACAACATCACCGATAAGGCTCGTGGCGAGCCCGGAATCTGCCCCGGACCCGAGCAGATCGGCAAGCACGTCAACTCCGAATCGGTCAGCAATGGCCTTGACATCAGCCCTGGTGCCGTTGGACGCGACAACCATCGATACGCCACCGCTCCCGCTTCTCTTGACAGCATCAACGGCACCCTGAAGCGAGGAGGTATCCGTGGCAACGAGGGCATCGCTCCAGGAAGCGAGCGCTGCATCCACGGCCGCGGCAAACTCAGGTGGCGCATCGAGCTTGGCCACAAGAGTTCCCACGATGCCGCTGGACTTCGCTGCCACGGCGAGAGACTCCTCGTCGACAAGACCACCGAGTGCAGCCTCGAACGCCTCGACACGCGCTCTTGCACCTGCACAGTCAAGACGAATCTCGGTGCGCCGGCCGTCGGCCGCCTGCCACACGGTCTCCGCCTTCTCCCTAATGCCTCTCTTCTGTGAGTACAGGTCAGCCAAGAACGTCACGTCAGAGTCGGTTTCCTTGATCGAGTCACTGAGACGATCCCGCTCCCCCAACTCCTCGACAATCCGTTCATCCACAACCTTGATGCGAGACGATGTCCCCTCGGATTCCCTCAGGTCCCGCAATTCTGCGGTTTCGAGCGCTCTGAGATCCCCCCTCAGATTGGCGACGACACCCTCGGTGGGCAGTTGTACCTGTTCGGCAAGCGACCGCTCCTCGTCCTCGAGCGCTGCGAGGGCTGTCTCCCTACGCTCCGCCTCGTCGTTGGTCTTCTGCTCCTCGATGGATGTCCGTTCGATGTCCGACTCGCGTTGTGACTGTTCGAGAGCAAGGTCCTCTCTTCGCTCATCTGTGCCTTCCAACCTCGCCGCTATCGATCGCGACCTCTCCTTGGCAACGATCGCGATCCGCCGTAGGCGCTCTCGAGCTGTTTCAAGTCTCGCGGCAGCCGCGGTATCCCTCTCGAGATCCCCTCCAACGGTTCCTGCCCTGGCTCTCAACACACCCAGGGATTCCCTGAGTGCCTCGAGTTCGTTGTCCGAAGCCTCGCGTGTCCCTGCTGCTCGGTCACGATCCGTCGTGGCTGATTTCTGGCGGATCGAGATTCCCCTGAGTTCCTCACCACCGAGCCACAATCGCAGCGCCTTGGCCTGGTCTCTGACCGAGTCGAACCGTTCAGCCGCATTGGCCTGGCGCTTCAACGGTCGCAACGCACGCTTCTTCTCGAGCAGGATGTCGTTGAGGCGCTCCATGTCATGATCCGTCCGCTCGAGACGTCTCGTCGCTCGATCTCTCCGACTTCGATGTTTCGTGACTCCAGCCGCTTCCTCGATCACAGCCCGATGATCCTCTGGACTCGCGTTGAGGACATCACCCACCTGACCCTGGCTCACAAGCACGTGTTGATGACGTCCAATCCCACCGTCGGACAGCAGGTCCTGGATGTCGAGCAAGCGGCAAGGGGTTCCGTTCATCTCGTACTCGGAGGTGCCGTCCCTGAACAATCGTCTGGTGATCGTGATCTCTGCAAGGTTGAGCGGCATGATCTCGTCGTCGTTGGCAAAGGTCAACGAAACCTCTGCACGCGGCAGAGGCGGACGTGTCGCGGTTCCAGCAAAGACGACATCTTCCATCTTGTCTGTGCGCAGCGACTTCGTCGCCTGGGTTCCCATGACCCACGCAAGCGCGTCAAGGATGTTCGATTTGCCTGACCCATTGGGCCCAACGACGACGTTGACGCCTGATGAGAATTCGAGACGGGTCCGGTCGGCGAACGACTTGAACCCTCTGAGTGTCAGATGCTTGAGTTTCACGGTGTTGGAGGATACCAGATTGAATTACACGTGTGTAACAAAGAGGGTAAACGGTAGGCGGTACGGTCGCCAAGCGGGCTCCCGCCCGCCGCTCCCTCACGGTAGACGGTATTGCGAGCCGTCTACCCTCTACCGTCTACTCTCGACCGCGCAGAGCGATGCGTGCGGCTTCTATTGCTGCTGACTTCTTGGAGGCTCCTGTGCCGGTGCCAACGACCTTGTCGTCCACGATAGCTGTTGCGGTATAGAGCACGGCATGATCGGGGCCCGCTCGGTCGTAGTCGAACGTGACCACCCTCCCCTTGCCTGCAAGCTGTTCCTGGAGGCTCGATCTCGGGTCAGTCACGTTTGGTGCAGCCACTCGCTGGGCAATAGTGGCTCCCAGGAGATGCAGCACAACTTCGAAAGCTGCCTGGGCGCCTCCGTCTACGTACACCGCTCCGAATATCGCCTCCAGGACGTCGGATTGGATGGACGATCGTTCGCGTCCACCGTTTCGATCCTCCCCTACTCCAAGACGAATCGAGGACAACAGACCGTTCTGTTGCACCACAAGCGCAAGAGTGCCCTCATACGACTCGACATCGTTCTCTGACGCAAAGGACGAATGTGTCAGAGACGTGACCAGGAGCTCCGAGTCATTGAAGCGATATCCGATGGCTTCCTCGACCTGAAGGAGATCGAGTGAATCTTGCATGTCAGTGGACGGCACCTTCGATACCTGCGGCCACTTTGTCAACAAGGCCTCTCGATGCGCCTTCGGCTGCAATTTCTATCGCATTCCCGATCGCGATCCGTGAAGACGAACCATGGGCGATCACCACAACACCCTTTGTCCCGACAAGATGGGCGCCACCGACTGATTCGGGGCTCAGTCGAGACCGTATCTCCATGAACGCGGGCATCAAGTCCTGCACCGCGTCCACGTACTCGGGCTTGGCGAGTGTCTCGAGGATCAATTGCTGGATCGCTTTGCCTGTGCCCTCACCGGTCTTGAGGAGAACATTCCCCGTGAAGCCGTCAGTGACGATCACATCGGCAACGTCGGTTGCCAGATCGCGCCCCTCGACATTCCCCACAAAGTTCACAGCCGCGGAATTCGTCAACAGCTCGAAGGCACCCCGCTCAAGATCTCTTCCCTTTGAGTCCTCCTCGCCGATATTGAGAAGGCCGACGCGGGGACGCTCAATACCCTGATAGACCGTTGCGAGCGCGGAAGCCATGACGGCGAACTGCAACAAGTGTTCCGGCTTGCATTCGATATTGGCGCCCACGTCCATAACCACGTGACCAGTTGGAAACATCGACGCAATACCGGGGCGGACAACATCTGGCAGCCTGCCGATCAGGAATGCGGCTGAAGCGAGGGCCGCACCCGTCGACCCGGCCGAGACCATGCCATCTGCCTCTTTGGCCGCAACCATGCGGGCAGCAACGGCGACGGACGCGTCCTTCTTGTCGCGGATTGCCCTCTGGGGCACATCATCCATCGTGATGATCTCAGACGCGTGTCTGACATCAATCATAGAATCTCTGCCGTCGAGGAGAGATGAGATCTGACTCTCGTCACCGACGAGGACGACCTGAACGCCCTTCTCAGCCGCAATGATCGCCCCTTCGACGATCTCACGAGGAGCTGAATCGCCCCCCATTGCATCTACGGCGATGAGAGGCATGTGAGCTATGACGCTGCCGTTACTTCGCGGCCCTTATAGGTTCCGCACTCCTTGCACACGCGATGAGGCACGTGAGGCGCATTGCACTGAGAGCAGCGGGACACGGTTGGACGTTGCACCTTCCATTGCGCCTTTCGGCGCCGTGTCCTGGACCGCGACATCTTCTTCTTGGGGACAGCCATGTGTAATCCTATTCCGTTCTTTCCTCAGGCTCGAGCAGGCCCTTGAGCACCGCAAAAGGCGAGTTCGACTCGCCATCAACGCCGGAGTTCTCTGTATTCAAGTCCGTTTCTGCACTAGTCACAACTCCAGGGCAGTCGTCACCGCAATCTTCGACGATCGGGAGTGACAGCATCACCTCATCGCGCAGCATCTGAGAGACATCGATTTCGTGACCTTCGAGAGGATAGGACTCATCGTCGTCGTTGTTGCGGTCGAAAAGTGCCCCAACCGACGCGTCGCGGTCTGAGAGGGTTTCTTTGAGACAGCGATAACACGTGTCCTGTGTCGTGAACCGAACACGACCGGTGACCGCGATTCCACCTGAGACAGGGTGCAACACCAGATCTGCCCGGAGTGGCGGATCCTCGGCCATCTGGATCATCTCGATCTTCCAATCAACAGGCTCGACTATCGACACCGGTCGCGACGAAGCCTCGTTACCAACAAGGTCAGAGACATTGAGGAGGAAGGGGTTATTGGACATAGGGGAAGCGTAGACAGTAGTAGCGGTAGACGGTAGACGAACTCTTCTACCGTAAGGGAGCGGCAACCGCAGAGCGGTTGCTCGGCGACCGTACGGTCTACTCTCTACCGTCTACTCTCTACTGAGAAACCGGAGGCTCCGGCGCTGCCGGCAGAGCTGTATGGAGCTCTGCGCGCGCCTCTGTGACGTATCGATACAGCTCACCGAGGATGCTCTCCGCTTCCGCGAGATGTCGTTCGGCGTAATCCTCTGCTTCGAGCCTGATACGTCGAGCCTCGGCTTCGGCATTCCGGAGCAGAGAATTCGCCTCCTCAACAGCCTCCTGAACAATGTAGTTCTCCGCGATCAGCTGTTCCGATTCGGCTTTTGCCCGATTCACCAATTCCTGAGCCCGCTCGTTCGTCCTGGCGATGTAGGACTCACGCTCGCGCACCATCCAGCGCGCAGATCGAAGCTCTTCCGGCAATTCTTCTGCGACCTCATGTAGACGGTCAAGCATGTCCTCCTGGCTGATCATGACATTGCTCGACAGCGGGACCGCACGTGCGTTCCCTATCTCAGTAATCAGTTCTTCCAACAATTCTGCCAACCGACCCGGAACAGGTGGGGTTGGTGCGTGCTGTGCTTGTTGATCTGTCATTGCAGGCGCTCCTTCAATGCGGCGCGGACCGGGACCGGGGACCATTTCGCCGACCGATCCACCGAGTCGGGCCACTTCCTTTACCAGTGAAGAGGATAGATATCCGTATTCCGGTTTCGTCGCAACGAAGAGCGATACGACGTCGCTGGACAATTGACGGTTCATCTGGGACATCTGGATCTCGAACTCGAAATCGGTCACAGCCCGCAATCCTTTGACCACAGTTCGCGCCCCGACCTCCTTCGCGAAGTCGACGAGCAGGCCCTCGAACGATGCAACGCTCACATTGGGCCAGGCAGCAACGCACTCCTCGAGAAGCTCGACACGTTCGTCCGCGGTGAACAGCGGGGTCTTGGACGGATTGTGCACGACAGCAACGATCACTTCATCGAACAGCGATGCACACCGCTCGACGACATCAAGGTGTCCCTTGGTCGGTGGGTCGAAACTTCCGGGAACGAGTGCTCTTATCACTCTGGGGCCCTCTCCATCATGGTTATGACAGCATCACCGTACCGTCGCTCGTCGACTCTGTGGAGGAATTCGGGAAGCTCAATGCTGCTGCGAACCTGACGGTGAAGCACCACAATCCCATCGGAGGAGAGCACTCCCTCGATTTGTTCGAGCACATCACGGACCTCACGATCGTCATCGGCATACGGAGGGTCTACGAAGATCACGTCGAATTCTGCATTCTCTGCCGCAAGGAAGGCTTCCCACGCTGCGCTGCACCACATGCCCACCGAGTCCCACACGATCGGTGTTGCGTTCCAAACACCTGGCCGCTTGTCTTCCCGATTCGACGAACATCACGTCCGTAGCGCCTCGGCTCATCGCTTCAAGGCCCAACGAACCAGTTCCTGCGAAGAGATCCAGAACCCGGGCACCGCTGACCCGGCTACCGAGAATCGAGAAGATCGACTCGCGGGCTCTTCCTGTCATGGGGCGGGTTCCTGACTTTGGTGCATCGAGCTTTCGGCCCTTCGCAGCCCCGGCAATGATCCTCACTTCAACTCCTCGTAAGCCATTGCGCCGACTCACCAAGAAGCGCCGAGACTTCATGCATGACCTCAGTGACAAAGGGCCCATGCGGATCGTCCTGAACTGCAGCAACGGCGACTGTGTGTGCGACATCGAGAAGGTCGCGATCTCGCAGGATGTCACCAAGACGCAGGTCTGCTGCTCCCGACTGGGACCCTCCAAAGACGGTGCCCTGGCCACGAATCTCGAGGTCGATCTCTGAGAGCTCGAATCCATCGGTGGATCGGACCATCGCCTCGATGCGGCGTTCGCCGTCGGGGGTCGTCGGATCTGATGACAGCAGACACACGCCGCCAAATTCCCCCCGGCCGACGCGGCCACGAAGCTGATGAAGCTGACTCAATCCGAAACGATCGGCCGTCCTTATCACCATGAGCGTTGCGTTCGGTACATCGATTCCGACTTCAATGACGGTTGTGCATACAAGCAGGTCGATATCGCCTGCTCGGAACCTGCTCATAACGTCCGACTTCTCATCCGAGTGCATCTGTCCGTGGAGAAGCTCGCAACGCACACCGCGCAGCGACGAAGTGATCCGGGCAAACTCCGTCACCGCCGATCTGGCATCGATCTTCTCCGAATCCTCGACCAGCGGACATACGACGAACACCTGCCGACCTTCCGCCACCACCTCCTGGATGCTCGCGTCGATCTCGTCGTCCGCGGTTTCCGATATCGCCAACGTCGTCGTGGGAGAGCGCCCGGGCGGCATCTCGTCGATTACGGACATCTTGAGATCACCGTACAGCGTCATCGCTAGCGTCCGTGGAATCGGTGTCGCGGTCATGAGCAGAAGGTCAGGAACTCCCTCACCCTGGTTCTTGTCGCGCATCACGACGCGCTGCTCGACACCGAAACGATGCTGCTCGTCCACGACAGCGATCCCGAGGGAGTGGAAGTCAACGTCCTCCTGGATCAGCGCCTGGGTACCGAATGCGATGTCGATTGTGCCGTCTGCCAGCCAAACCAGACCTTGGGTGCGCGACACATCGCCGGACACGAAGTTGGTCGTGACCCGGCTGCCGGTGAACAGCCCTATCCGAACCGGCCGCGTCGAGAGCGGCTCTTCTGCGAAAAGAGACGTCGTACCGCCAGCTCCAACATCCTCGATGGTAGGAGCCATACCTGCATCCACCAAAGCGAGTTCTGTTCCGAGGTAATGCTGGAAGGCGAGCACCTCTGTGGGCGCCATGAACGCCCCCTGGTGCCCGCTTTCAACCGACGTGAGAAGTGCAAGAACGACAACCACCGTCTTGCCAGAACCGACCTCTCCCTGGAGGAGACGGTGCATTGGAGTCTGCGCTTCCATGTCCTGCAATATCTCCTCGAGGACTCGCAACTGCGCTCCGGTCAGTCGATGCGAAAGAGAGTCCATGAAGCGTTGGAAGAGTTCGCCCTTTACCGAGTTCTGCACTCCGATCTGGGATTCAAACTCATCGTGGGCACGGACCTTGAGAGCCATCTGTATCCGAAGGAACTCGTCGAAGATCAACCTTCGTCTTGCCGGCTCGACGTCCTCGAGCGAGTCAGGCAAATGGATCCGCGATATCGAGGTCGTGCGATCCACAAGCGCGAATCGATCGAGTACGGCTGTGGGCACGATGTCCTCGATGGGAATCGAACGCCCGACAGCGTTGTCCACGGCTTCACGAACCTTGAACGGCCCAAGGCCGCCCAGGCCCGGGTACACGGGAAGGACCCGACCGGTGACGGCGAGCCGCTCACGGTCGAGCCGGTCGACATCAGGACTCTTCATCTGAAGCGACCCCTTGAACGTCTCGATACTCCCCGACAGCGCCACCTCCTCGCCCTCGACCAGCTTCATGTAGGGGTTGAACCAGACGCAGCGCACACTGGAGGTTCCGTCCGATACACGAGCTTCCACCATTGTGCGACCACGCGATATTCGCCGTTTCGAGAACGATGTCACAACACCGCCGACGGTGACATCCTTGCCCAACGGCGCTGCTTGGAGATCGAAGAGTTGGCTGCGATCGAGATACCGCCTCGGCACCGTCAGCAGGAGGTCAGCAACACTGCTCACTCCCTGGGCTGACAGTTTCTTCATCGACACGGCACCAATGCCCTTGACCTTGTCGGCAGGTATGCCAGCCAAATACGCGAGCGTACGACCTTTGCTCCGGGTCTCTGATGGCGGTGGAGTCGTCATGGACGTGATGTTGGTAGACATGGAAACCTAATACCACAACAGACCCGGCCGAGAATGGAATACATGTGCTGGACTGCTATCGTTTCGGCGCACCTCAGGAGGATTCCCCGACATGGCATACAAATGTGAGATCTGTGGCAAGGGGCCGTGGACAGGCAAACAGGTCAGCTTCTCGCACAAGCGGTCGTCCAAGACCTGGCGCCCGAACATCCAGAAGATTCGCGTGAAGTACGGCACGAACTCCCGCCGAGCCCGCGTATGCACCTCGTGCATCAAGGCCGGCAAGGTCGAGAAGGTCTGATGCAGGGCGTCGTCAAGGCATACGACGCGACATCTGGTATCGGAACCATCATACGTGATGACGACCGGTCAGAAATACTCCTCAAACCCGGCAGTCTCGATGGCTCGATGTTCCGTTTCCTGAGACAGGGCCAACGGATCTGCTTCGATCTGACCGACGAGGACACGGAACCCTACGCCACGAACCTGAAATTCGGTTCAGACGGGTATTAGGAGACTGCTGGATAATGGCGTCCACGGTCTGCAGTTCTACGTCTACAATCACTTCATGGTTCAAGCATTTGTACTCATCCAGACCGACAGCGGTCGGGCATCCGAGGTTGCCAGAGCGATCAAGGAACTCGAAGGGGTGTCATCATCTGAAGCCGTAACCGGCCCATACGATGTCATCGTTTCTGCCGAAGCTGCCGATGTCGATGCACTCGGCCATCTTGTGGTCACACAGATCCAGCCGGTCACCGGGATCGTCAGAACCCTCACCTGCCCTGTCATCCGAATCTGAGCGACATCGCTGAGCGGCTTCGCATGCGCTGTCACGCGCCTGTTGCCCCATCACTACCGAATCGACAGCCGCTGCCTCTCGTCACGACGGGCCATTGCAGCGTCGACCAGAGCGGAGCACAGTTCGGCGTACGTCATGCCTGAAGCGATCCACATCTTCGGAAAGCCGGAGATCGATGTGAATCCTGGCATCGTGTTCACCTCATTGAACAGGAACGATCCGTTCGTGTTGTCGTAGAAGAAGTCGACCCTCGCCAGACCCGACAATCCCAACTCGACGAACACCCGCTCGGCGAGGGCGCGAACCTCTGACGCAGCGGCTCGGGATAGATTCGCTGGCGCCTCAAATAGTGAAGCGCCATCTGCGTACTTGGCGTCGTACGTATAGAACTCAGCCTCGACGATGACCTCACCAGGAGCTGAGGCAAGGGGGCCATCGAGCACTGCCACCTCAATCTCCCGACCGTTTACCGCTCTTTCAATGATCACTTTCGTGTCATACCTGAATGCGTTATCGATCGCATCCTTGAGTGCCTGGTCCGTCTCCACCCGCGCGATACCGATGGAAGATCCCTGAGCAGAGGGCTTGACGAACACGGGATAGCGAAGAGAGGTCGAGACCTGCTCGATCACGGCTTCTTGATCCGATTTCCAACGGCCAGGATGCAGCCGGATCCACGGCGTCGTACCAACACCAGACATCTGCACGACTCGCTTCGCGAGATCCTTGTCCATTGCGAGAGCGCTGCCGAGCACGCCACACCCGACATACGCCACGCCACAGGTCTCGAGCAGGCCTTGTACGGTCCCATCCTCACCGTGGGGGCCGTGAAGCACGGGGAAGACAATGTCGAAACCGACCTCATGGTCCGCGACGCGGAGCAAACCATTTGGTACCGTCATTTCGACCGGACGACCCTCGGCCCTGAACGGCTTGAAATTCGGGTCCGCAAGAAACCAATTCCCTTCGCGATCGATTCCTACAGGGATCACGCGGTGGCCAGCCTCTTCGAGGGCTTCAAATACTGAGACAGCTGATGCGCACGAAACCTCATGTTCGGACGAACGTCCGCCGAAGAGAAGTAGTACCCGGGCCATCGACACAGGTTACCGTGGGAGTTGACGTGGTAAGGGGTTTGGGCGCGTGGCAGACATAGATCTCATGATCGACTATCGGATTCGTGTAATCCGCACCGGTTTGATCGTGTCGTGGCTCGGAATGGTCGCGCTTGCACTGTGGGCTCTCTCCCTCGAATCGGCGGACGACTATGCAATCGTCGTCACTCTTGGCTCGCTCTCCGTAGGACTCCTCATCGTCACCTTTGCGCCCTGGCGCACCATGCTGACATCCCAGGTAGCGGACTGGACAATCCTCGTATGGATCTTCGCTGCACTCATCGCAGTACTCATCTACGAGACCACATCCACGGGAATACCGAACGGCACTGGTTTCCTTCTCGTTCTGTTCTTTGCCGCAGCCACGTTGATCCCTACTAGAGCAATGATCACGGTCGCGATAGGGACGACCATCACGTACGCCGCCGCAGTCCTCACTTCGGGACCGACCGAGTCTTCATCCTTCATTGGACTCTTCCTCCCGTTCATCGGCGCAACGGTGTTCGTGCTGTTGATCTCAGTGGGGATTCGCACGCAACTCGAGGCAGCCGATGCGGCGTATCGGTCCGTCTCGTATCAGGGAGCCGAACTCGCCCGCCAGGAACAGGAGGTGACGCGCCTCTATGAGGACTCGCGCACGATTGGAGCTGGCTCGAAACTGGACGAAGTGCTTCCCGAACTGATAGGGAGAGTTGCTGATTCCGTCAAGGCGAGGATCGGACTTGTCCTGCTCTACGACGCCTCTACGGAGCGCCTCGAATTGATGTCCCCCATCTGGGTGTCCGGGCACACAGTGAGCGCCGACGAATTCAGCCTTGCACTCGACGAACCGGGCGTCTCCCAGCGAGTGTTCATGAGCGGAGATGCAACGGTGGTCAACGACACCGCAACGCTCGCAGCGCGCGATCGTCTTGCCGAAGAGCTCGAAGCAGAGAGGGTCGCGGTTGTCGCCATGCGCGTCGAGAATCGCACCATCGGCGTGCTCCTTGTTGGCGACAAGGAGACAGACTTCACAGACGAGGACATTACGACTCTCGAGTCGGTCGCAGCGCCCGCAGCACTCGTGTTGAATCAGATGGCCCGATTCGAGGAAGTGCGCTCAACAGGCGAACGGATGACGGAGCTCGCCCAACTCAAGACCGATTTCGTCTCCGTTGTCTCACACGAGCTGAGAACACCACTCACGTCGATCATCGGTGCCATTGGTACGCTGCAACGCCCCGAACTGCTCCCCGATGACCCTCGTGCCCAGCAACTGATCGCGATGGCTGCCAAGCAGGCGAATCGCCTACGGACCCTGATCGAAGATCTCCTCGTCATGTCCCGGATCGAGGCAGATGCTCTCCCGATACGTCCTGAGGAGATAGACCTCGAGCCATTCCTCGTCGAACTATTGGATGCTCTCCCCAGCGGGGACAGAGTCGACCATGAACCGGCTCCAGACGTGGGCATCGTTGTTGCTGATCCGGATCATCTCGCGCGAGTCGTGACAAACCTCGTCGAGAATGCTACGAAGTATGGAGGTGACGGTGCGATCGAAGTTGTCGCGGTCAGCAATCGCAATGAGGTGAACCTCTCCGTCATCGACCACGGTCCCGGCATCTCATATGAGCAGCATGAGGTCATCTTCGAACGATTCACACAGCTCCAGCCGCACGCCACCAGATCAAAAGGGGGCGCTGGTCTCGGGTTGTCGATCGTGAAAGGTCTCGTCGAAGCCATGGACGGAAGGGTCTGGTACGAGCCCACACCCGGAGGCGGGGCGACTTTCACCGTCGCGATTCCAACGGCGGCTGCTACAGCCCCTCGGTGACACCGGCCGCGACGGCGTGGAATCCTCCATCAACATGGACGATCTCCCCTGACGTTGCAAGGGCGAAGTCTGACATCAGCACGCAGGCCATTCTCGCGACGGGTTCAGGGTTCGACGTGTCCCAACCAAGAGGAGCGCGAATCTCCCAGAGCCCATCGAACTGAACGAAGCCTGGAATCGATTTCGCCGCGATAGTCGCCAGAGGACCAGCTGCGACAAGATTTGATCGAATGTTCTCTGGGCCGAGATACCTCGCCAGGTACCGGCTGACTGACTGGAGCGCCGATTTCGAGACACCCATCCAGTCGTATGAGGGCCACGCGGTCGAATTGTCGAAGTCGAGGCCGACAAGCGCTCCGCCACCTGCCTCGTTGAAGAGAGGCCTGAGGCCCGCTGCAAGGGTCTTGTAGGAGAATGCTGATGTGAGGAATGCAATCGACGCGGACTCCGGAGCGGTTTCCATGAATGAGCCGCCGAGCGCATCTTCAGGCGCGTACGCGATCGCGTGCAATGCGCCGTCAAGACCTCCCCATTTTGCTCCGAGGTCGGACACCAGCGTCGCCATGTGGTCAGTATCAGTGATGTCGAGTTCGAATACCTCCGCTTCCTCGGGCAGACGATTGGCAGATCTGCGCGTCAGCGACAGACCGCGACCGAATCCGGTCAGCACTACTTCTGCGCCCTGCTCCTGTGCAACGCGCGCAACGTGCCAAGCGATCGAATCATCTGTGAGAACGCCGGTAATAACGAGCCGTTTGCCCTTGAGCATCGAACCCCTCTCCTCCTAGGCAATAAATAGTAGCCAGAGATCCTACGACACATTCGCCCAAGCACGAAGCCCAAGACCCATTACGAACAGCAGGAGGATCCCATAGGTCAGCGCGGGCTTGCGTGCCATCGTCGAGCGATACACGTACGCAAGGCTGAGCGTAATGACGATGACGACACCGTAGAACACGTGAAATGCATTTCCCGGTCTGACGTCGTTGCTGTAGAGGTACACACCTGCAACGACCTGGAGGAGAATCGCCAGGATCGCGATTCCCCTCGCCCACTCGAAAGCCTTGGGAGGCGTGCGTTTCATCAGAGCCATAATCAGGCCCCACGACCCGACGAGGCCCGTTGTTGCAATCGCCACGTAGAACCAGTCCTGGTGGAAAGCGAGAACAGTGTTCATGGTTATGTGGATCCTTGACTCTCAATGAGACGACAGACCACTAGGTTATCGCCATGGTCGAACTCCACCCACATGACATCGCGCACGGCGGGGAAGCCGTTGCACGCAAGGACGGCAAGGCCCATTTCATTGCGGGAGCAATGCCTGGCGAGATAGTCGAGGCCGCCATCGTCGAGGATCGCGGCTCCTGGGCCAGAGCAGCCCTCGTCGAGGTCATCGAGCCATCCCCCCTCCGCAGGAAGCCGCCTTGTCAGTATGCAGAGGTGTGCGGCGGCTGCCAATGGCAATTCGCAGACGGAGACACGCAGAGACAGTGGAAGAGAGACATCGTGTTCGGCCAACTTCAACACCTCGGTCGACTCTCTGATCCGGTCGTGCACGATACGGTCAGAGTTGGGTCGGACCTCGGCTACCGCAATCGGATGGACTTCCATGTTGTCAATGGCCATCCTGGGCTCTATCGACCGCGAAGCCATGACATCGTTCACCTCGAGCAGTGCCCACTGCTGGTGCCCGCACTCCAGGATGTGTACGAACGCCTTGGTGACCTTCACGGCGTTGAGCAGCTCACGTTGAGGGCGGGCACACGAACGGGCATTCGATTGGCCATAATTGAGGGTGAGATCCCCCAAGATGTCGAGGATTGGGGGGTTCCCGTGGCTCAACGCACCAACACGTCCATCCGGCCGGTGATCGGATCACCGCTTCTCACGGAGATCGTCAGGGATGTCGTCTTCGAGATTCCGGTGAATGGCTTCTTCCAGAGCAATACCCCTGGGGCGGACATGCTCGTCGACCTCGTCTCGGATGCCTTGGACGTACAGAGCCATGAGACCCTCCTCGACGGCTTCTGCGGCGTAGGTCTGTTCGGAGCAACAGTTGGGCAGGATGCAGCGAGGGTGATTGGCATCGACTCTTCCAGAGAAGCGATCGTCGCCGCTCGAAGCAACCTTCGCAACGTCGGCATCGACCACAATCTGCTGGTTGGGTCGTTCACGAAAGATATCGAGTCCTTCGACGAGTACTGGGATGTTGCGGTCGTCGACCCCCCGAGGAAGGGCCTCGGAGAGAGAGGCGTTGAAGCTGTGGCATCTGCCCAACCTCGTGCCGTTGCGTACGTCTCCTGTGATCCGGCAAGCCTGGCCAGAGATACCAGATTCCTCGGCAGCCTCGGCTACGACTTCATCGAGGCAACCCCTGTGGACCTCTTCCCACAGACCTTCCACGTCGAGACAGTCGCACTCTTCGGTAGACGGTAGACGGTAGACAGATCTTCTACGGTCTACCGTGGGTGAGCGCAGCGAGCGGTCCGTCTACGCTCTACTCCCCGCGAGCTTCGCTCGCTTACATATCGTCGAGGAGCTGCTGGCGCTTGGCTTCGTACTCTTCCTGAGTGATGTGGCCCTGATCACGCAGCTCCGCCAGCTTCTGAATTGCCTCTGCATTTGCAGCGCCACCACGTTCGGATGTCGCGGGCTCTGGCGGCGGAGTGTGCCCACGACTGAGATAGAGGGTTCGTTCCTCTCGTGCTCGGTAGAGCTCCGTCTGAAAGATGTCCGGGTGTGGGATGTCCTTGAACTTCGACTGCCCCGATGTGCCTGCGGACTCAACGAGCAGATCCCCTGCGCCGATCATCCGCTCGATCATCGACTGTGAGAAGTTGACGTTCGTGATGTTCTCGAGCGGTATCTCGATGCCGCTCTTGGATACGAGCCCGCGGCGAGTCATCAGCCGCTCGGTCGTCAGCACGTAGACGCTTGTCCACCATGTGAGCACCGGCTGGACAACGAGCCAGATCGCCAGACCGATGTACACGACGAGGACGAGCCAACCGATCGAGCCGAGATTGAACCACTTGAGGATCAGGGCCAACCCGATCGAGAGCAGCAGAAACCACCCTATCGGTACGAACAGCAGTTTCCAGTGGGGACGAAACGTCGAGATGATCGTTTCGTCGTCGGTGAGTGTGTCCTCAGGCCATGGCATGCCCGCATCCTATGTTTGCTCGCGCCACTGTGGGCGCTCTCCGCACTCCGTTCCCCGATTCTGCTGGCCGGCTGCTGACAGCTGCGCGACGCGAGAAACCCCAAGGAAGCCGAAGCCCCCTTGGGGTGTTCTCAACCTCACCTCAGATCTTTCAACCTTTGGCTCGGCCACTCCGCAAGCGGAGTGTGAGCTATGAGCCGAAGCTCACAACCTTCCTCCGGACCGTCAGCCGAGGCTGGTGCGGCGGGGCTTTCACCCCGGCCCACCTTTCGGTGGTTCCGTCGGTCGAATCCGTTGCCGGACCCTGGCCGGGTTTTACGCCGGTCCGCCTCCGGTCTCCCTTCGGCGTTGCATCGGGTTGCCCCTCTGCGTGAAATAGACAATGCCACACCGCGGGCACGTCCGCAAGCCGAAACACCGCTTCGTTTTCGCGAGCTGTTTCAAGTTTTCGCGACCGCGCAAAGTAGCCAAAAACTACACACAAGAAGAACACGTCCTCCCTTCAGCCTCGATTCACGGGCTGTAAGAGCTGTATCTGAGTATGTCCAGTCGCTGCATAGGTTCACACGGCTTGCACCATGCACGGATTCGGTGTGTGGTCGTCCTCCCCTCGTGGGAGGACCAACGAGCGAAGCGAGTCAGGAGGGGGAGCCGGCTTGCGAGCCTCATGCGGTAAGCGCTGTGGTCGCGGGGATAGTGCTCGCGCGCGTGCAGAGATCCGTATTGCAGGATTGTGCAGTTGGGGATGGACGTGGTTTGCGGCCCCCTCCTGAACAGCGACTTTGTCGCTCTTCCGTCCTCCCACGAGGGGAGGACAATCAGACCGGATGCCTCGACCCCGTGGATCGAGGTTCAGGGGGGACAGCTGTTGACGATTCCTGGACGCGCAAAACCCCGAGGAAGCTTGACCGAAGTCTCGCCCTCTCGGGGTTTGCTCCGAAGTGACAATGTCACTCCAGTCCGGGCCTCGGCAGTCTCCCACCTTGCCCCGGTGGTTCCTTCTCGCCGGGAGCCGAAGCTCCGTTTGATCCGAAACGAATCTCTTCTCTCCTGAGGCCGAAGCCTCTTTCGGTCCGAGACCGCATCTCGGGGCCGAAGCTCCTCGATGCGTCCCTGTCCAGAACCGAGATTCCGTCCAGGTTTGGAGATCCACCCGAAGGCTTCCTTCCAGTGACCTCGTGAAGGCTGGGCTCCCCCGTGAGGTCGTACCTCCCGTCGAAACGGTTGGTCGTGCGATCCGAGTCTCCCCGTCTCGCTGGCGGCCATCGGTTTCCCGATCAGATCACCGTGAGGTGAGCCAGCCGCCCTGCCTTCCGGACTTTCGCCCTTCGAGCAAGAGGGAAACTACGGGTACCTGCAACCTATCGCAAGCCAGAACGTTGGTTGCTTTTCGCGATGTAGGAATCGTTTTCGCGCGCAAGAGCTATCAGCCGGCAACTGACAGCCAGTTTCCTGTCGTACACGGCGGGTACAGTCCACACCATGGAAACGAACACCACAGATGCCGCTCCTGACACCCCTGTATTGGCGACGCTCTCCCCGTCTCGCGCAAGCGATTTCAAGACATGTCCGCAGCTCTACAAGTTCAAGGCGATCGACAGGATTGCAACGGAGCCGACCGTCCATCAGGCTCGAGGCACGACCGTGCACCTCGCGTTGGAGAGGCTGTTCGAAGAACCAAGGCAGGAACGAACACCTGAACGGCTGTACGACCTCTTCAGAGAGGCCTGGGCAGAACTCAAGCCAGCTGAATACCCAGACCTGTTCGACTCGCTCGAGGATGAGCAGTCCTGGGGCGTTGAGGGCCTCAACATGCTGGCAACCTATTTCTCGATCGAGGATCCCACGTCATTCGATCCTCAGGCCCTCGAGATGGATCTGCTCGTGGATGTGGATCACATGAAGATCAGGGGGATTCTTGACCGCATGGAGGAGGTGACAGAGATCGGTCCGGACGGCTCAGAGAGAACCGCCCTCGTAATCACTGATTACAAGACAGGCAAGGCGCCTGGAGAACGATACGCGAACAAGTCCTTTTTTGCTCTCAAGATCTACGCCCTTCTCATTCGGATCTCGATGGGCGTGACTCCCACCCGGATCCGATTGCTCTATCTCAACGGTCCGACCGAATACACCATGGAGATCACGGACGGCCAACTCGACGCAATGGCGAAACAGCTCGCAGCCCTGTGGAGTGCAATAGAGAAGGCGATCACCACTGATACGTGGCCTGCCACGACATCCGCACTGTGCTCCTGGTGCGATTTCAAGGACACGATATGCCCCGCGTGGGCGGACGAACGAGCGGCATCCGCGGAGACCGATGCCTGACGAATCCAGCGGTGGCGAAACACTCACGTTGTCGCATCCTGCAGATAGCGAGACGCGTGTCGGCCCTGAGGACTGGGAGTCACATGTACCGCTTCCAGGCCTGCCCCAGATAGTCGTCGGTGGGCCTGGTACCGGTAAGACGCAGTTTCTCTGCGAACGTGTTGCATCTGCCATCGAGGCGGGTGTCGTGGCACCAGACGAGGTCCTGGTGCTCACGTTCTCGAGAAGGGGTGCCAACGACATCCGCGCAAGACTTCTGACACTGCTCGGAAGTGATTCGCACCGCATCGCCGTCTCTACGTACCACGGTCTCGCGATGCGGATTGTTGAGTCTCACGCACGTGATCTCGGATGGCATTCTCCACCCACGGTGCTCGCCGGCGTGGAGCAGGAGCACTTTGTCGCGGGTCTCCTGCGTGACGAAGCACCCGAAACATGGCATCCTGCTTTTGGGCCGATCCTCACGTCACACCAGATGGCAGCAGAGATCACGGACTTCATCCTCCGATGTCACGAGCATCTCCTCAACGCTTCGGACATCGCGGCACATGGACGTGACCAGTGGCGTGGCCTACCCGAGTTCTTCGACACATACCTCAGCGTTCAGGTCGACACAGGCCGAACAGACTATGGCCGGATACTTGCGGACGCCGTTCAGGCCATCGAAACCTTGCCGGACGCTTCGCCAACGTACAAACTCGTTGCCGCCGACGAATATCAGGACACGTCACCCGCACAAGCTCGACTGCTTCTCGGCCTCGCAGCGAACACCCCAAACCTGGTGGTGGCGGCTGATCCCTACCAATCGATCTACTCGTTCCGCGGTACCGATCTCTACAACGTCTTCGGATTTCCCGAGGCAACAGAAGCTGCACTTGGCATTCGAGCCGAGAGACTGGTGCTCACGACTTCCCATCGAGTTCCTGAGGAGATCCTCTCATCCGCCGTCTCGGTAACGGCCAGAGAGTTGCCTGGTGGCGCAGGAAAGGTCATGAGCTCTCGTACGGGTGGATCGGTGTCCGCCCACGTGTTCTCCCTCGAGGCACATGAAGCCGACTGGATCGCGGCTGACATCGAACATGTCCATCTCAGGGATGGCGTACCTCTCGAGCGAATCGCTGTCTTCATGAGATCTGCATCGGCATTCACCGGCGAACTCACCAGAGCACTCGAGCGTAGGGACATACCCCACACGTTCGAGGAATCACGACTTGCGGACGAGCCGATCATCCGATTCGTTCGCGACCTGGTCGTCGCCGCGACATCCGACGACAACCAGGATGAAGCGGTCAGGCGTGTGCTCCAGGGGCCGTTCATCGGTGTGTCTGCTGGCGCTGTAGCTGGGATGGATGCACGCCGAGCGGTCGGAGACTCCTGGGCTGACATCGTTGCGGCAAAGGTGCCAAACGGAGAACCGTTGGCTCAGCTTCTGTCTGACGCAGGATGGGCAGAATCCGCGCGTGCCCCCATCGGTCTGTGGCGTGTATGGAGCTTCTCTCCCCCAGCTGGCCGAGATCGCAACGGACCCAACGCGGGCGGACGATGTAAGGGCATGGTCCGCTTTTCGCCCAGGCACTGGACCGCCTGGAGGAGCGATCGCCACAGGCAACGCTCCTCGATCACGAAACGATGATCGGAGAATCCGACTTCGAGGCGGCTCCGCTCTTCGAGTTCCGGACGGAGGACGCGCAAGGAGTCACGGTCACCACTCTGCACCGATCGAAGGGCACGAGCTTCGACGTCGTATACATTGCTCAAGCCGTGGAAGGGGCGATCCCCGATCTTCGCATGACAGATTCGATTCTGGGATCTCGCCACCTCAATCCCCATCTGCCGTCCGACACCGCGTCGTACCGTGCGTTCAGACTCGATGAGGAGCGAAGGCTCGCCTACACGGCCATGACGAGAGCATCCGCAAAGGTAGTTTGGACCGCAACCATGGTCGAAGGCACACAGGGCTCCGTGCCAAGTAGATTCCTCTCGCTTGTCGCTCCAGTGACTGCAGCAAGCCACGCCACGGTTCCATTGACTCCGCGGTCATTCGAAGCCGCGCTCAGGCGACAGCTCAACGACCCCCTGGCCACCGATGTGGAGAGGCTCGCGGCCGTCTCGATACTCGCTGAGGGCCCCGCTCACGGTCTGGCCCACCCATTCGACCGATATGGAACACTCGAGAGGGGTCCCGACGGAAACATCGTGCCAGCATCACTGCGAATGTCACCAAGTCAGGCGAACAGCTATGAGGAGTGTCCGAGAAAGTACGCCGTTGACCGGTATCTCATGACCCAGACCGAACAAACCGACTACATGCGCTTCGGATCCCTCATCCATGAAGTGCTCGAAGAGGCAGAACGCCATGCCCTTGCCTCCGGCCATGACAGGGCCACATCTGTGGAAGCAATCGAGTGGCTCACACGAGTGTGGGAGGAATCAGGGTTCGGCGAGGACGCTGTGGGCCAAGCATGGCGACGCCGCGCAGTCAAGATGTTGGAAGACATGTACCGGCTGTGGCCCTCCTCCGCCCGACCTGTCGCCCTGGAGACACCACTCCCCCTCACGATCGACGGGACACCGTGGTATGGAGTGGCAGATCGCATAGAGGCGATCGGGCGGGAGGTTGTGATCGTCGACTACAAGACAGGTGCCCAGATGACGAAGGCCGATGCGGCCGAGTCATTACAGCTTGGATATTACGCAATGGCAGCTGCCGAGGATCCAGACGTCACGTTGCACGGCACGGTCTCAGCAGCCGAGTTCTGGTACCCAAAGATCACCAACGCACGCGCCATAGGAATTCGCCAGTTCGACATGGACAACCTCGATACCGTCAGGGACAAGCTCATCGATATCACATCTGCAATCCGAGACGAACAATTCGAACCTGCACCGGGTCCGCAGTGCGAGTCGTGCCACCTGCAACTCGTCTGTCCAGCGCGGGCTGCGGGCGCAGAGGCCTTCGCATGAGTGTGGAGTTCGAGCCGACCAACGAGCAGTGGGCGATCATCAGACATGCGGACGAGTCGCTGCGTGTCGCGGCAGGAGCCGGAACAGGAAAGACAACGACGATCGTCGAGCGAATCGGCTACCTCGTCGTTCGCGGTCTCGACCCTTCGAGGATCCTCGGGGTCACCTTCACGAACAAGGCTGCAGACGAACTCAACAACCGAGTTCTGCGCGCCATTGGTGGTGACCACGCTGACCGTGCCCCGGAGATATCCACGTATCACGGATTCGCCGCCTCGATCCTCGACGAGTTCGGGGCCTACGCAGGGTACGATCGCGCAGCGATGCTGATGGACGATGGCCATCGAACGGAACTCGCCTCACGCGTGCTGCGAGCCATCGAGACACCAGATCTCGACCTCACCTCGCTCTCCACACGCCGCGCGGAGATGCTGGCGCTGGCGGGCAGCCTCACAGAGAACCTCCTGGATGCCGACACTGTGAGAAACGCAGCACCCCTGGGCATCGGTGACGTCGATCTCGAGGACGCTGATGAACTGACCCACGCATGGAGAACGCGCCTTGCGTTGCTCGACGCTGCCGAAGCGTTCCAAGCGGAGAAACGCAGGCTCGGACTCGTCGAATACGGCGACCTGATTCGGCTCGCGGTCCAGGTCATTGAGGACTCGCCCGACGTTGCAAGCGAGATCAGCAGCCGCTACGACGCCGTTGTCCTCGACGAGTACCAGGACACGGACCCCGCCCAAAGAAGACTTCTCACGACACTTTTCTCGGAGAGAGTTCCCGTGACAGCCGTCGGTGACACGGACCAGACGATCTACGAGTGGAGAGGAGCATCGGCTGAGAACTTCGCCGCGTTCCCTAGGGACTTCCCACTTTCGAACGGTGCCCCTGCCCCAACGCTTCCACTCAGTGAGAATCGGCGCTCGGACAAGATCATCCTCAACCTGGCGAACCGAATTCGTGGCGAGATACCGCACGTCGACGGCGCCAAGGCCTTGTCGCCTGTATCTGGCGCGCACCAGGGAGAGCTGGTCACTTCATGGTTCGACACGGATCGGGCAGAGGCCGGCTGGATCGCCGCTCAGATCGCGGTGCACCACGTTGATGGGCACGCGTGGGGCGATACAGCCATTCTCGTTCGGAATCGCACCCACATCCGTCCCATCGTCGAAGCGATGGATGCAGCAGGGATCCCCTTCGCCGTCGGCTCAATGGGCGAACTACTCGCCGTACCCGAGATCGCAGACCTACTGGCCTGGCTTCAAACGATCGAGACCCCATCAGATGATGTGCCGCTTCTGAGAATTCTGCTCGGCGGCCGATTCCGAATCGGCATGACGGCCCTTGCCCAATTGCGAGGATGGAGCAGATCCAAGGAGGGCAGCTCCCTGTTTCAAGGCCGCACTCAATGCAGACTCGATCGAAGAACTCGATGCGAGTTCGCTATCCCGAATCCATACCTTCATGTCACTCCACCAGGAGCTTGTACATAGGAGCCAGGTCGTTGGTGTACCGGCCATCGTCGCAGCCGTAATCGAAACGCTCGGATACTGGGATGAGATCGCTGCGCTCGAACCTGGCGCCGCGCTGATTGCGGGGCTCAATGTCGGACGATTCACAGATCTGGCCGACCAGTGGCGACCGATCGAAGGTGCACCGACTCTTGGTGGTTTTCTCCGGTATCTCGTTGCATTGGCGGAGTCCGGCCGAGCAGACGAACTTGCATCTGAAACGCACATCCAGACTGATGCGGTCTCAATCCTCACGGTGCATGGCGCCAAGGGACTCGAATGGGACCATGTCTATCTCCCTGCAGTTGCCGATAAGGTCTTTCCCAGCCGCTCCCGTGCTTTCGATGATCCAGACCGGATCTCCAGGGTCCTGCCGTACGAGTTGAGGCTGAACCGTGAGATCCATCTCGATGTCGCCGCGGCAGTGCCAAAGAAGCGGACCGAGATCCTCAGACAACGCCATCTCGACCAGGAGTGGAGACTTGCCTACGTTGCGGTTACACGCGCTGCACACAGGTTGGTGATCAGCGGGCACGGGTGGGACGGAAGCACAAAGAATCCTCGACAACCGTCGCCTCTCTGGACACTGGCGAACGAGATTTCCGAATCCGAGATCGGCGTGATCGAACCCGTCTCCGACTCTCCACCTCCGCCGCCGGCATATACCGAGCCGGCACCGTCCCCCGATCCGCTGTTCAAAGCTGACGCTGCCGAGGCACTCCGACGGACAGCCCATGATCCTGGGTGGATCGAAGCTGAGTTTCCGGACCTCGCGATCTCCGTTCGAGAGCGGATCGTTCAACTGGAGCTCCTGGTTGAGGACCTCGCCACGCCCCATTTGGAGGAATCGCCAGATAGATTCGTTGTGTCGGTTACCAATCTCGTCACGCTTGCGTCGTGCCCGCAGAAGTTCGAGTGGACCCATCACGATCGGCTGCCGCGCCGGCCTCAAGCGTCCGCTGTTCGTGGAACCGCTTTTCACCGACGCATCGAACTTCACAACCTCGGAGTGATTTCATTCGATGATGCCCAGGACGCTGGCCGCGACACCGATCCCAGACCCTCGGCTCAGGCCACCAAAGGCGAAAGGGTCGACCCGTGGAGCATCTTCGAGCGATCACGATTCTCGACGGAGACTCCCATCCACATCGAAACTCCATTCGAAATCGAGGTCGGCGCCGGTTCGATTCGCGGAAAGGTCGACGCGATATATGACTCCGGCCACAATGCATGGGAGATCGTTGACTACAAGTCAGGAAAACACAGAGATGATCCTGCACTCAGTGTGCAACTCGAGGTGTACGCCCTTGCAGCGGCAGACGGAGCCCTATCTGCCCAACCACCAGAGGACATCGAGGTCACATTTGCATACTTCGGTGACGACGAGCTCGTCGAGATCACCGAGCCTGTTGACGACATATGGCTGAACAAGGCGCGCGACCACATTGAAGCGCTTGTCGATCAGGGAGTAAACGGGCCATTCGAGGCATCACCATCCGATGGCTGCCGCTGGTGTGATTTTCTCCACCTCTGCCCCGCCGGACAGCTGGAGGTCAGGCGTTCTCAGACGATCTGACCATCAACGGTCTCCAGGATGATCGTGACTGGTCCGTCGTTGACGAGCTCAACTTCCATCTGCGCCCCGAACACACCCTCCTCGACTCCGATTCCTTGCTTCCTGAGCCCAACACAGAGCGAATCGACCAAAGGTTCGGCATAGGTGGGCGATGCTGCCGCCGCGAACGATGGCCGTCGCCCCCTGCGAGCGTCTGCCAACAACGTGAACTGGCTGACGACAAGGATGCAGCCTCCGACGTCCAGAATGGATCGGTTCATCTTCATTCGATCATCCACGAATATCCTCAGCCCGGCAACCTTCGTCACGAGGGATTCGACATCGGACGTTCCGTCGCCTGACGCGACTCCGACAAGAAGGAGCATCCCGACTCCGATCTCGCCGACGACCACTCCATCGACTGTCACACGGGCCTCAGACACCCTCTGGATCACCGCACGCATTGCATCTCCGCCGTTCTGTTGCACGCCGAACCTACACTCGCCGCGATGATCTGGTCAGCCCTTCTCTCCGTTGCAAGAGGTTTCGTCATGGGAGCCGCGGACATCGTCCCAGGTGTCTCCGGTGGCACGATCGCCCTCATCTTCGGAATCTACGAGCGGCTGATCGAATCCATCCGTGCAGGCTCGTCAGCACTGGGAAATCTCGCAAAACTCGACTTCCCTGGTTTCAAGCGGTGGATGGGTGAGGTCGACTGGCTGTTCATCATCCCGCTCGGTACGGGAATCCTCCTGGCCGTGGTGACGCTTGCCAGCATCCTGGAGCACCTGCTCGAGGAGCAGGCGGTTCTGATGGCCGCACTCTTCATGGGGCTTGTTGGTGGATCGATCGTCGTGGCGTGGGCGATGCTCAAGAGCCACGACGCCAAGTACATCTGGATCGCGGCCGCCGCCGGCATTGTCACATTTGTCGCTCTTGGGCTTCGGGGCGGAACGTCCGAGGACACCGTCGGGCAGATTCTCGATCCACAGTTGTGGGCCTTCTTCCTCGCTGGCGCCATCGCCATCTGTGCGATGATCCTGCCGGGCATCTCCGGTTCGTTCATCCTCGTGCTTCTTGGCATGTACGGGCCGCTTCTCAACGCCGTAACGACCCGGGACTTCCTTGCGCTCACGGTGTTCATCGCTGGCACGGTCATTGGCCTTGCACTCTTCTCACAGATTCTGTACAGGGCGCTCAAGCTGCATCACGACACAGTGATTGCAGTCCTCGTCGGGTTGATGGCAGGATCGCTCCGGATCCTGTGGCCCTGGCCCCTGGGCGTCGAATCAACAGCGCTCGGCACGCCAGACAGCGACGTTCTCCTTGCGACGCTCATCGCCGTTGCTGCCTTTGCAGTCGTCATCATTGTTGCTCACTTTGCCCAGAACCTCGAAGCAAGCGATCACGAGGCGGCCAAACCCGCCTGACTGGTCCGCGAACGGGCTCTCGACTACGTCTTCTGGCCGAAGTCAACCACGCCTTCGGCCAGCAATCCATCGATCTGGGGGTCTGACAATCCGGAGCCTGTCAACACATCGCGCGCCGCATCGGCTGCCACCGGCTCTTCATGTACCTCATTGCGTCGTGCTTTGATATGGGGGTGATCTGCCCTCTCTGACATCGCCAGCACAGGGGTCACACACGCGTCGCTTCCATCGAAAACGCCCTGCCAGTGATCACGCGTGTTCTTGGTGAATTCCTCGCCAAACCTATCCGCAAGCAGAGGCCAGTTCGCCGGATCGAACCGGTTGGGAAGCAGAGACTCATCGAATCCGAGACCTTCAACGAATGCCGAGTAGAACTGCGGTTCGAGGGCACCGACCGCCATGAAACGGCCATCGGATGTCTCATAAGTCCTGTAGAACGGCGCACCACCATCGAGAAGGTTCGAGGCTCGTTCCTCGACCCAGGCACCGGCGTTGGCAAGGTCCTCGATCGGCGTCATGAGGGCCGATACGCCATCGATCATCGCCGAATCGATGATCGCACCCTTTCCAGTGCGGGACCGTTCCACAAGTGCAGCAAGAATGCCGACTATCGCGTACAGCGATCCGCCCGCGTAGTCACCGAGCAGGTTTAGCGGCGGGACGGGTCTTGCGGGCCCACCAATCGCCTCGAGAGCACCGGTCAGACCGATGTAGTTGATGTCATGGCCAGCCATGGAGGCGTAGGGACCGTTCTGGCCCCACCCTGTGAGGCGAACGTACACAAGACCTGGATTCGACTCGATACACCGCTCCGGGCCCACTCCAAGGCGTTCTGCCGTGCCGGGCCGGAACGCTTCGATCAGAACGTCAGCAGAGTCGATCACAGATCGGACCACGCGACCTCCAGCCTCTGATTTGAGATCAACCGCGATGGTTGGACGAGGACGAACTCCGATCTCCGTCAACCGCGCATCCAACGAGTTGGCGGACTGGGAGATTCGCTCGATACGTATGACCTCACACCCCATCTCAGCGAGCATCGTGCAGGCGAGCGGGGCGGGGCCTATGCCAGCGAGCTCGACAACACGGATTCCTTCGAGCGGCCCCGGCGACTCCGAGACGCTCACAGTGACCCAACGCGCTGGACCACGAGGTCAAAGAAACGCTCGGCATCGACTTCGGTCATTATCGTTGCGTTCGGCTCAGCATCAGGTATCTCGTAGGTGTTGCCGATCGTCTCCTCACTGACATGGTCGATCGCGACGTGGGCAGCATGGCCTTTGAAAAGTGTTGGATCTACAAGATACGCGATCACGCAGGGATCATGAAGCGGCGCGCCAGGTATGTCATACTTGTCGACGTCGTAGCGTTCGTAGAACCTCAACATGCCGACGGCGGCGGCAGCTACCTCTGTCCCTGACGCGGCCAGAGCATCAATATGTCGGGGCAACATCAGGGCTCTGTGAGTCACATCGAGTGGAAAGATCGTGAGCGGCACGCCGGAAGTGAAAACGACATGAGCCGCATGTGGGTCCACGTAAGCGTTGAACTCGGCAAGCTCTGTGGTGTTTCCCGGCTCCGCAAATGCTCCACCCATCCATAGGATCTCGCGAATCTTCGGGAGGATCTTCGGCTCCTTGGCGATCGCCATGCCGATGTTGGTGAGAGGCCCAACCGGACAGAGCGTCACAGAACTTTCGTCGGCTCCAAGGCAGTAGTCGATGATCGCATCGACGCCGTGTTTCGACGACGTAGCAACCGAGGCTTCTGGAAGTTCAGTCCCATCCACGCCGCTGGGGCCGTGGACGTATTCGGCAGTGAACAGTTCACGCAGCATTGGACGTTCACAGCCGCGGTGCACCGGGATGTCCTCCCTACCAGTCAGCGCGAGAAGTCCATGGACATTGTCGGTCACGAGGGGCTGGGGAACATTGCCTGCCACCGTCGTGATGGCATCGATCTGTAACTCGTCGGATGCGAGAGCGAGCAAAATTGCGATTGCGTCGTCTTGCCCCGGATCCGTATCGATTATCAATGATCTTCGTTTCATGCCTACTCCCCTCGATCCCGCTCCACTCGATACACCGTGCCTCCGTGGGACACGACGTAGAGCTCGTCATCGCCACCAACACCAAAGCCTGAAACCCCTGGAATGGATCCTGTCATCTGCGTCCAATCATGGTCACCCGTTGACAGCGAGTAACTACGGATGAACCCCGTGCAGAAGTCCGAGTAGAAGAAGTGCCCGTCCAGCTCCGGAATCGCACGGCCTCGATATACATATCCACCTGTGATCGAGCAGCCATCTTCGTGGCCATACTCGCTCACAGGAAGAACGAACGGATCCTTGTCGCACTCGTCATCCTGAAAGCACGATGATCCCTCCATGACAGGCCATCCAAGGTTGGCGGCCCCCGCATCTGTGCGAAGAACCGATATCTCCTCGATCTCGGCCTGACCGACGTCCGCGATCCATACGTCTGCTACTGCGGCGCCACCTGCAAAGGGGTCGAAGGCGAATCGCCATGGGTTGCGAAGACCTGTCCAATACACCTCGGGCGCCCCGTCAACACCGTCCCTGTATGGATTCAGCTCTGGAATATCGTAGGGTGCGCCGTTGCTGCCAGGCACACTGACCCGGAGCATCGAGCCGAGCAGCGTGTGGAAATTCTGGCCGTTCTCAAAGCGGTCATCGGCGGCGCCCCCATCTCCCATGCCGATCCACAGGAAGCCCTCCGGTCCAAAGGCGATCATGCCACCATTGTGATTCTCAGCCGGTTGGTCCACTGCAAGGACCCTCACCTCGCTTGCTTGATCGAATACGCCGTCTCGGACAACGAACTGCCCAATGACGGTTTGCCCGCTCGTGTCAACATAGTTGACGAACGCAAGGCCGTTCTGGTCGAAGTCCGGATGAAAGGCGAGGCCCAGGAGGCCTTGTTCGCCCTCGAACTTCACCGAGTCTCGAATGTCGAGAGCCACTGCATGCCCCCCGTCCTCCGCCCGACCATCCGCGCGAACGACTCGGCCCGGCTGCTCCACCACATAGTCCGTGCCCCCGGCTGGATCAGCGACAAGAAGAACCGGCCTCTCGAAACCAGAGTCGACCTCCGCCAGGCCAATCCGGAGCTCGGACAGCGGCACGGTCGTCTGCGGTGCCACAGTCGTTGTCGACGCCTGTGGCACCCCGGTCGTCGTCACCGATTCTGCGAGCGTGCTCGTCGTCACCGCGGAACGCACGGTGGTAGTTGTCGAGTCCGTCGCATTCGAGGTACACCCGATCACCAAAAACGCCAGCACAACAAGGCCTACATAACCAATCTGAACCATGCCCGAAGCGTACCGCTCGCTCCATCCTGATAGCTGGTCGCTGAGCACTGACGGCCAACTACTGGAAGGCAGCATCCTCCTGATCGGTCAGGAATTCATAGATTTCGACCATGTCCACACCAGGGATCGTCTCGACAGGCATGGCAGCAAGAACGTGGCTATTGGGGCGAACCGATGGCCACGCATTCCCGTTCCAGCGCTCTGCCATTTCTTCACTCACGGTCCGACAGCAGTCGCCTTCGGGGCATTGGGACACGGAGCGCCGATCCGTATTCCACCCTCTGAACCATTTCGCGTCCTCGAAACGCGCTCCCACGGTGATGGCACGCGGAGATTCGTTCTCTGATTCGACGAAGGTCGCACACCAGAAGGTCCCAGCCGAGGTATCGGTGTACTGATAGTGGATCGTGTAACGGGCGTCAGAGACAAACGCCTGGCGAGTTCCCCATTCCCGACACAAGCGTTGACCCTCGATCGCTCCGGATGAATTCTTGGGGAACGGAACTCCGTTGTTCGAGTACGCCTTCCATATGATCCCCTGCTCATCCGATCTCACGAAGTGGGTCCCGAGTCCGAGGTGCTCCGTTGCAAGATTTGTGAAACGGTGCCCAGACATTTCGTAAGACGCAAAGAAGCGATCCTTCAGGTCTTCAACCGAGAGATTGCGATCGGCCTTTGCATCTAACAGGAATGGGACGGCGGCAGCCTCTGGCAGCAGCACAGCGCCAGCGAAGTAGTTCGCCTCGACACGTTGCGTCAGGAACTCCGAGAAGTCCTTTGGATCGGGGTGGCCGAGTGCAAAGTGACCGAGCGTCTGGAGGATCACGGAGCGAGAACTCTTGGAATCGAAACTATTGCGGCCGTGCACGTAGATCTTCCCGTTTGCCATGTCCGTCACCGACCTCACCGAAGCCGGCACCTCGGAGCTGCGAATGACCTTGAAACCGAAATGGCGTGCGAGCGCGTTCAGGTCGCCCTTCGACATCGCCCCCTGACCCTCGAAACCGATGGCTCTCACGGCATCAGCTGCAATTGCTTCTATGTCACCGAAGTAGTTCCCACGTTCGGTCATTTCCGCTCGAAGCTGCGCGTTTGCTGCCCTGGCCTCGTCCCGCGTGAACGGCGCGGCAGCATCACGTCCCCTGAGTTCCTCGTAGAGGCGCACGATGTGCTCGAGCGCAGCGTCGGGAACGCGAGTCGTGGGTTTCAGATAGGGAAGACCAAGATCGCGGTATGCCTGGTCGCGCTGGGCACGTTCGATCGTCACCTCGAGTTCTGCTCTCCTCGAAGGCGCCTCGACCGACATCAGGTCCGAGACATCCACCTTGAGCGCTACCGACAGGTCGTTGATCAGACCCAGCTTCGGCTCCTTCTTCCCATTCTCGAGAAGCGAGAGGAATGGGGCTGGCTTTGAGACCTTACCTCCCAAATCATCCAGCGTCATGCCAGCTGCTTTTCTGTAGTGCCGAACGCGTTGGCCAAACACCAGAGGGTCAATTATCGCCATCAAGAACACTACTTCATAGGAGTTTATAGAACATTCGTACTTCTTATCTTGGCATAGATTTGCTTTTCGCGCAATTTTAGCGTTTCCTAAGCGAACCAACGAAGGGCGACAGTGCACGACATACAGATTCTCCGCCAGAATGCATCAGGTTTCGACGAGGTTCTCTCACCCGACGCACTCGATTTCATCGCCGACCTTCACACTCAGTTCGATGAGCACCGCAAGGCGTTGCTCGCAGCACGCGCCGAACGCCAGGAAGCGCTCGATGGCGGCGTCGCTTTCGAGTTCCTCGCCGAGACGGCCTCCGTCCGGAACGGATCCTGGGTGGTTCGACCCGTACCCGAGGATCTGTTGGACCGACGGTGCGAGATCACTGGACCGACGGATCGCAAGATGGTGATCAATGCTCTCAATTGTGGGGCGAAGGTATTCATGGCGGATTTCGAGGATTCGAACTCACCGACCTGGGCGAATATGGTCGGTGGACAAGTCAACTTGTTCGATGCAATACGCAGGCAGATCGACTTCACAGCCAATACTGGCAAGTCGTACGCCCTCTCCCCCGACATCGCGACGCTCATGGTGAGACCACGCGGATGGCACCTGACGGAATCCGGCATGCGGGTGGACAATCGGCCGGTGTCCGCGTCACTCTTCGACTTCGGCCTCTACTTCTTCAACAACGCAGCGGAACTGCTGTCTCGCGGTTCGGGTCCGTACTTCTATCTTCCCAAGCTCGAAAGCCATCTCGAGGCGAGGCTGTGGAACGACGTCTTCGTCTTCTCCCAGGAGAAACTTGGATTGGCCATCGGCACCATCAAGGCAACGGTCCTGATTGAGACGATTCCTGCAGCGTTCGAGATGGACGAGATTCTCCATGAGCTCAGGGACCACTCAGCCGGGTTGAACGCCGGGAGGTGGGACTACATCTTCTCCGTCATCAAGAAGAACCGCAACACCGAGGGCTTCGTGCTGCCGGACCGCGGCCAGATCGTCATGACGGTCCCCTTCATGAGGTCCTACACCGAACTCCTCGTCCAGACCTGTCACAAGCGGGACGCATTTGCAATGGGCGGTATGGCGGCGTTCATTCCGTCACGATCCGACGAGGAGGTCAACCGTCTCGCGTTCGCAAAGGTGAGCGAGGACAAGATGCGCGAGGCAGCCGATGGTTGCGATGGAACCTGGGTCGCTCATCCGGATCTTGTTCCACTGGCGACTGAGATCTTCGACGAAGTACTCGGTAACTCTCCAAACCAACTCTCGAGGAAGCGGCCAGAAGTATCCGTCTCGGCTGAGGATCTCACTGCATTCGTCGTGGAGGGTGGAACTGTCACCGAAGGAGGCGTGCGCCAGAACGTGGATGTCGCGATCCAGTACATCGCCTCCTGGTTGCGAGGAGCAGGAGCCGCTGCGATCTACAACCTCATGGAGGATGCAGCTACCGCGGAGATATCTCGATCACAGATCTGGCAATGGGTGCATTCCGGTTCGTCGACAGTTGAGGGAGATCGGATCACACCCGCATACGTGAACAAGATCGCGGACGAGGAGACCGACCGACTTCGGGCCCGAACTCGGCCACGACGTGTATGACGGAGCTCGGTTCGAGGAAGCCAGAAACCTGTTCACCGAAGTAGCCCTTGCCGACGACTTTCCCGACTTCTTGACCATTCCCGCCTACGAGATTCTCGAACGCTGACACGATCCCTGAACACAGGAGCACACATGACCAACGACGGAACAATCGCACAGAGAGCCGAAGAGATCAGAAGCGATTGGGAGACCAATCCGCGCTGGAACGGTATCGAGAGGGACTACTCACCTCAGGATGTTGTCCGACTGCAGGGCTCGTTTCTCGAGGCCCACACCATTGCCACGATGATGTCAGAACAGCTATGGCAGAAACTGAACGAGGAGGACTACATCAACGCCCTCGGGGCGATGACCGGTGGACAAGCCGTCCAGATGGTGAGAGCTGGACTTCAGGCGATCTATCTCTCCGGGTGGCAGGTTGCTGCGGATGCGAATCTCGCAGGTTCGGTGTATCCGGATCAGTCGCTTTACCCGGCGAATTCCGCGCCTGACCTCGTGCGACGAATCAACAACGCGCTCCAGCGAGCGGACGAGATCGAATGGTCAGAGGGGGATGACCGCAGGAACTGGATGGTCCCGATAGTCGCCGATGCTGAGTCCGGTTTCGGTGGGGCGCTCAACGTGTTCGAACTCACGAAAGCGTTCATTCGCGCCGGTGCTGCCGCTGTTCACCTGGAAGATCAACTTTCGTCGGAGAAGAAGTGCGGCCACATGGGGGGCAAGGTGCTTGTGCCCACCTCTCAGCATGTGCGCACGCTGAAGTCTGCGCGACTCGCTGCAGATGTGATGGGTGTTCCGACACTGGTGGTCGCAAGAACCGACTCGCTCGGCGCGTCGCTGCTTACGACTGATGTCGACGAACGCGACCGAGAGTTCCTCACCGGTGACCGCACCGCCGAGGGCTTCTACGAGGTCGACAACAGCCTTGAAGCTGCGATCAGCAGAGGACGTGCCTATGCACCGTACGCTGATCTGATCTGGTGCGAAACATCAACGCCTGACCTCGGAGAGGCAGCGAGGTTTGCCGATGCAATCCACGATGAACATCCGGGGAAGATGCTCGCGTACAACTGTTCCCCATCGTTCAACTGGAAGCGCCATCTTGACGACGCGACCATCGCAACCTTCCAGAAGGAACTTGGTGCCATGGGCTACCGATTCCAGTTCATCACCCTTGCAGGCTTCCACGCCCTCAACGCAACGATGTTCGATCTTGCCAAGGGCTACTCAGAACGCGGCATGGAGGCGTACGTGGAACTCCAGGAGGCCGAATTCGCAATGGAGAGCTCGGGCTACACCGCAACCCGCCACCAGCGAGAGGTCGGGGCCGGTTACTTCGACCAGGTGTCCCAGGTCATCTCAGGCGGTCCTTCGTCGACCCTGGCGCTCGACGGCTCAACGGAGGAGGATCAGTTCTATGACGGCTGAGCAGGGGAAGTCAACAGTTCACAGTTTCGGATGTGCCGACTGAAAACTGTGAACTGAAAACTGTGAACTGAAGACTGTGAACTTCAAATTCCTATTGCGTCTGCCAGTCGGTCGCGGTACGAATCGACAGAACCCAGGAGCAGCGACGTTGACTTCGCTCGCTTGAAATAGAGATGGGCATCGTGTTCCCACGTGAAGCCGATACCGCCGAATATCTGGATCGTGTCGCCCGCTGCCTTCATGTACGCGTCCGAGCATACGGACATGGCCAGGGGCACCGCGATCCGAGCCTCGTCTGGGTCGTCGATCGAGCGAGCCGCGTGCCAGGCGACCGATTTCGCGTGCTCCACCGACACGAGCATGTCGGCGCACATGTGTTTCACAGCCTGGAATGACCCGATCGCACGACCGAACTGGTAACGATCGTTCGCATATTCGACAGACATCTCGAGGCATCGCTGGGCACCGCCTGCCTGTTCCTGAGCGACGGCGACGACGCCGATGTCGAGTGCTGAGGTGACCGCGTTGCCGCATGGAACTCCACCCAGATACGCGTCGGTCTCCACGGCGACCGCACGCAGAGAGACCTCACCGAGGGGGCGAGTTGCATCGAGTGCCGGAGTTGGAACTACCGAGAGGCCCTCAGCTTCGGCGTCCACGACGAAGAGGCCTACACCATCGGATGTGCGTGCCGAAACAATGAACTGATCAGCGTTCGGAGCGTCGATCACGTACCGCTTAGTCCCGGAAAGAGTCCAACCTTGTTCGACCGCCTCGGCCAGTGTTTCTATCGAATCGACGTCATGGGCATCCTCGAATACTGCAAGAGAAGCGATTCGGGCACCTGACGCGATGGGCGGCAGCAACGCAGCCTTCTGCGCATCGGACCCCGAGACGAGGATCGCCTCCGTAGCCATCACGGTCGACAGCAGCGGCACAGGAACGACCAGACGACCCAGTTCCTCGAACACGATCGCCGTCTCAGCAACTGAGTACCCGGCGCCTCCATACTCCTCTGGAACGTGGAGACCCACGAGACCCATCTCACGGAGTCCGTCCCATACGTCCCTGTCGATCGCCGTCTCTGTGAGGCTTGCTTCCCTCACTGCATCAAACGTGATCGTTGCCTCGAGGAACTCGCGAAGGGTGTCGCCGAGCATGGTCTGCTCATCGGTCCGAGAGAATGCAATGGGATCAGCCACGCCGTACCTCGCTCCACGGAAGATCTTTGTCAACACGAGGTTCGCCAGGAAGTCCCAGGACGCGCTCACCAAGGATGTTGCGCATTATCTCTGAAGTTCCACCTTCGATGCTGTTCGCCCTTGCTCGCAGAAACGCCCTTTGGCTGCTCAACACCCGTTCAACCTCACGTGTCTCATACGATGTCGGCTCAAGCGTGTAGCCCTCGGGGATCGTTGCGCCCTCGAGTCCCTGCATTGCAACGGTGAAGGCCGTCACCTCCTTGTTGAGGTCAGCCCATGCCAGCTTTCCAGTCGATCCCTCCGGCCCTGGCACTCCAGCCTGCATGGTCTCGGACGCACGCAGGCTTGTGAGACGCATCGCCTCAACCTCGCCCCACAGGCGGGCAAGTTCTCTCCGTGTGGCAGCGTCACCAGATCCCGACTCGTTCCATGTCTCGACTGCCGCACCGATCGTGCCTGTGCCTCGAGGAACTGTTCGGCCCCCGATGGCGACACGCTCATTCATGAGCGTTGTCATCGTCACTCGCCATCCAGCCCCGACGTCATCGATGCGGTACGCGTCCGGAATCCTCGTGTCGTTGAAGAACACCTCATTGAACTCAGCCTCGCCGGTGATCTGGTAGAGCGGGAGAATCTCGACACCATCGGCCTCCATGTCAACAACGAAGTAGGTCATGCCGCGGTGCTTCGGCTGATCAGGATCTGTCCTCGTCACCACCAATCCCCACTTGGCGAGATGTGCAAGCGTTGTCCACACCTTCTGACCATTTACGATCCACTCGTCGCCATCCCTGATAGCCCGCGTCGAGAGACCGGCAACGTCCGATCCGGCTCCGGGCTCGGAGAAGAGTTGACACCAGATCTCGTCCATTACGAACATCGGACGAAGCCACTTCGACCGCTGCGCCTCAGTTCCGTGGGCGGCAAGAACTCCGGCGCCCATTCCGATTCCGAGGATATTCGCGGTTGTGTTCCAGGTCGGAGCGCCCGCTTCGTTGAGACGTCTCGAGACAACCACGCGGTAGCTCGGGCTGACTCCAAGTCCCCCGTCGCCTTCCGCGAAATCGACCCATGCAAGTCCTGCATCGAATTGTGCTCCCCAGAATGCCCTCGGCTCCGTTGACTCCGGCGGGTAGCTTTCGAGCAGGTCGTCTATTGCGCGATCGACCACCGTGGCCTGCGGCTCGTTCCCGCTCACGACGCCTGGCCAATGATGGCGAGCGTAAGCAGTTCAGCGATAAGGGCTGGCTTCTCCTCACCGTCGATCTCGATCGTCACTGCATTCGTGATGAGTACCTGACCTGGCGCCTTCTCACTCACATCCTTCAGAACGCAGATGGTGCGAATCCGTGAGTCGACCTTGACAGGATTGATGAAGCGAACCTTGTCAGAGCCGTAGTTGATGTACATCACGGCACCTTCAGGCAGGAGCATCGACTCGAGCGTGAGGTAGCTGAGCAGGGACTGGGTCAGGAAACCGTGGGCGATCGTTCCTCCGAATGGGCCCTGTGCCGCCGAATCGGGATCGACATGGATCCACTGGTGATCCATCGTTGCGTCGGCGAACTTGTCGATGCGGTCCTGATCGATGGTGAACCAGTCAGAGCGACCAGTCTCCTCACCGATGTGGTCCGCAAGCTCGGAAGCGGGTACGAGTGGCATAGGCGTTCCTGGGTAGGGAGTACGGAGCAGAGGGTAGACGGTATGGCACCACTGCAGGTGTGGTCGGCTCCTCTACCCTCTACCGTCTACCCTCTACCGTACGGCCTACCGAAGGGAATCGCCTTGGAGATCAACGACCGTGTGGTGGTCATCACGGGCGGTGGCAGCGGCATAGGGGCGGCGATGGCGCGCCGCTTCATGGATGATGGCGCAGCAACCGTCGTCGTCACGGATATCGATGGCGCTGCTGCAAGGGCTGTCGCCGCAGACGTCGGCGGTGAGCCAGCAACACTCGATGTCACGGATGAGGACGCCACCGCTGCGCTCATTCGGGAGATCGAGGACACCCACGGCGGTATCGACATCCTCTGCCTCAACGCGGGCATCCCGACTGACGGATCGGTCGACGCACCCAACGAGGATTGGCAACGGACCTGGGACGTCAACGTCATGGCACACGTCTACGCGACTCGCCACGCGCTCCCGGCCATGCTTGAGAGAGGCGAGGGATATATCGTCACGACGGCATCGGCAGCTGGCCTCTTGACCAACATCGGTGCCGCGCCGTACTCGGTGACAAAACACGCTGCGGTTGCACTGGCAGAGTGGCTCTCGGTTACCTACGGCAGTCGAGGAATCGGTGTGTCCTGTCTCTGTCCCATGTTCGTTGACACCCCAATGCTCGATGCGTTCGCCGGCCATACCCACGAGATGCGAGACTGGGTCGAGAACCTTGCGATCGATGTAGATGATGTGGCCGCGGCAGTTGCCGAAGGCATCAGGGAGGAGAAGTTCCTCATCCTCCCCCACCCTGTCGTCCTCGACTACTTCCAGCGAAAAGCCCTCGATTACGACCGCTGGATTGCAGGAATGCGGACCCTGAACCAGGACCTCACAAAGAAGGATGTAGACGGTAGACGGACTCTTCTACCGTAAGGGAGCGCAGCGACCGTACCGTCTACTGTCTACTGTCTACCGTCTATCGCAATGACGATCTTGCCCATGGCCCTGCGGGTCACGAGGAGGTCGTAGGCGTCGACGATCTGGTCGAGGGAGAACACCTTCGTGATGCGGGGGCGCAGCTCGCCGTTGGCGATCATCGACGAGATTACTTTGAGGTTTTCGGCGGCGAGTCGTGGATCACGGGCCGTGAAGGCCCCCCAGAACACGCCGACCACGCTTGCTCCCTTCAGCAACGCAAGATTCAACGGAAGTTCGGGGATGGCTCCTGCCGTGAATCCCACAACGAGGTGTCGGCCCTCCCACGCGATCGCCCGAAATGCTGACTCGGTGAGGTCGCCTCCCACAGGGTCATAGATCACGTCGGCTCCGAGGCCACCGGTCAGATCCTTGATCCGTGTCCTGAGATCCTCTGTGGTGTAGTTGATCGTGTGTGTAGCACCGAGTTCTTCACAGAACATCAGCTTCTCATCGGTACTCGCGGCTGCGATCACCGTAGCTCCCAATGCCTTTCCGATCTCCACCGCGGCCGAGCCGACGCCCCCAGCTGCACCAAGGACCACAAGTGTGTCACCAGCCCCAAGCTGTGCGCGCTGGACAAGTGCGTGATAGGACGTTGCGTAGGTCACGGTGGTCGCCGCCGCGAGCGACATATCGACGTCTTGAGGCAGGGGGATCACGGAATCAGCGTCGACTACGCGCAACTCGGCAAAGCCGCCGGCAACTCCCGCCACGGCGATTCGCTGTCCGACCAACAGACCTTCGACGCCCTCACCAAGTTCGGCGATCACACCGGCCGTTTCGAGGCCAGGAACGAAAGGTGGCTCTGGTTTGAACTGGTACAGGCCCTGGATCACGAGAAGATCGGGGAAATTCAGGCTCGCGGCATGCACCTCGACAAGTACCTGACCCGCGGCTGGAACCGGATCCTCAACCTCGGCAACTGTCAAGTTCTCGTGCGACCCGTACTCGGTGCACAGGACCGCCCGCATCAGGCAACCTCGAACAATCCAGCAGCTCCCATGCCGCCGCCGACACACATCGTGCATACGACGTACTTTGCACCGCGCTTCTTACCCTCGATGAGAGCGTGCATCACCATGCGGGCACCGGTCATGCCGTACGGGTGGCCGATCGAAATCGCTCCCCCGTCGACATTCAGCTTGTCGCCGGGGATCCCGAGCTCGTCGCGGCAGTAGATGACCTGCACCGCAAACGCCTCGTTGAGTTCCCACAGGTCAATGTCGTCCATCGTCAGGCCAGCCTTGTCGAGGAGCTTTGGAACTGCGTAGACGGGTCCAATCCCCATGATGTCGGGATCGACGCCCGCAACAGCCATGCCTCGGTAGTAGCCCAACGGCTCGAGGCCTCGCTCGCGCGCCACTTCGGCATCCATGACGACCGTTGCCGCAGCTCCATCGGAGAGTTGGCTCGCATTCCCCGCAGTGATGGACCCAGCAACGGGCGCAAGCCC
>PVMK01124305.1_pt1 | contig 86969 bp, 81 predicted proteins | sample 1853481 | NCBI WGS metagenome assembly PVMK01 (sample SAMN08533507, study PRJNA380276) | Marine sediment metagenome, whole genome shotgun sequencing project.
CATGTGTGTGTGATTCTTCTTTTGTATTTTTCAAATTGTTGAAGTTATTAGTGCTATTTGATACAGAATTTATCGAGATAGGTTCGGTAAGTATGATAGAAAATTGTTTTAGTTTTTTCCAACGCGTTTTGCAGCTCAAAGGCTGCATATGTGTTTATTCCAAATTAAAATAACATCATCATTTTTAGTAACTTTACTGAATGTCTATGTAGCATAATTATATCTTTTTATTGATTTACCTTTAATTAATTAAACTGTAAACCATTATAAAATTAAATATCCTATGAAAAATATATTGTTAATACTAGTCTTTGTTTTTAGCTCTTTTGCTTTTATACCTTCGAATTCGCCTGGTTTTAAAGAGAGCTTGGATGAATTAATAACAGATTACATGGAGAAAAATTTTATACCTGGTATAGGCTTTGGAATTTCGTTTCAAAATGATGAAACTATTGAAGAATATTATGGTTTTTCAAATCTTGAACATGATTCACCGATAATTAATAGTTCTATTTTTGCTATAGGTTCAATAACTAAAACTCTTACAGCTATTGCCGTTTTGAATCTATATGAGGAAAATAAATTAAATTTAGCGGATAAACTTTCTAAATTCTTTCCTGAGTTTCCTAATAGCAATAAAATTACAATTCATGAATTATTAAATCATTCTTCAGGAATGAAAGATATTTTCGAAGTGCCTGAAATTATAGAACATTTATATCATCACTGGGATCCTAAGCAAATGATTGAAATCATGAAAGTTTTTCCATCAAATTTTGAACCCAGAGAAAAATCTGTATATAATAATACTGCCTATATCATGTTAGGAATTATTATAGAGAAAGTATCCGGTATGCCTTATGTTGAATATCTAAGTGAGATGGTACTTAATCCTTTAGAAATGAATAATACCATGTTGGCAAATGATTTTAAAATAATAAAGAATAGGACGTCAGGTTACATATATGTTGATGGAGAATTATTAAATGCACCGTATATTGATATAGCTTCAGTATTTTCAACAGGAGGTTATTTTTCTACAGTTCCTGATATGTTAAAATTAAAGGATGTATTAAAAGGGAATAAAATCTTAAACTTTGAAACTGCTAAACTAATGCTTAAACCTGATACAAAGGAAGGTTTGACTCGCAGCCAAACTAGTTTTCCAAATGAGAAAACTTTTTTTGGCTATGGAAATGAGATAATTCAAACAGATAATGAAATAATTATAGGTAAGTTAGGAGGGATGGTAGGTTATACTGCTTATTACTGTTATCTGAAAGAAGAAGATGTATACTTTACAATATTATGTAATCTTGGAGATCAAAATAGTAAAATTTTAATTCTTTCTAAAGACATTATATCCTTATTAAAGCAATATAAATATAAAAAGGGAAATTATTAATATTATCCAAATTTGGTAAATTCTTAGGAGTTCTTGTTTTTATTGGACTAATGTCGCAATTTATATTGCTTCTTTATGTATGAATTTTAAGTAAGCATTTAATATATACAAATCTAAGTTATTTAAACTATTCACATTCCTTTTTAAAACTAACAATTTTGTACTTCGTTGATATTTTCTACTAAACTGAAAGTTTGGTATTGGCGGCCAATTTATAACAATGCATCATAAAACATAAGGGTTTTAGTGCTTTTTGAAAGGTTTAGGCAAGAAATTAGCTCCGCCAAATCCGCGATCGGACGGTTAAATTAAAAATACTAAATTTGTGTGTAATCGCATATTTGACTCAGGGCAAAATTGATAAGTAAATGTTTCAAAAATCCCTTACGTTTCATATGCTCACCGTTGGAATTCATTCAGCTGAAGCTGACTAAAGTTGCTACGTGCTTCGCACTCCCGCCTCTTTAGAAATGAATTCCAATGTCCTGCTAAACCAAATTGATCGAAGCCTTTTTATTATATACAGCTTAAAGCTGCCCATCGAGGGAAAACGATTTCCAACATAAGCTAAATGCAATTTGGATCTGCTTCTCGAATTTCCAAGCTAATGAATTTGACAATAAACGTCACGCTAAGGCGTGACTAATTGTCGAACTATAATTTGAGCCATCAAAAACTATAGGGTCTGATTCTCAAATTATAGTTATACAAATTCATTATCTTTCCATTCTTAAAGCTGAACTGCGTTTAGCAGGACATTATGCTCAATTATCTGGACGTAACATTATAAGCATCTAATCGTCTTCAATTAAAAGGAATACTTTGGATACAAAAAAATTACTTTCTTTAGGTTGGATTACTGCAATCACTTTTATTTTAGGAACTTTTATTCTGGGCAGTCAAATAGAAGACTATAGCGCGATTTCCCAAACTGTAAGTGAGATTGGAGAAAAAGGCTCCCCACTTTATATACAATGGCAAATATTTAGTATCGGGATTGGCTGCTTATTAATCCTATTTGCCATTGGAATTGTGTCTTTTGCAAAGAAAAAAAGAGACTTATCTATTGTACCCAGTATATTTATTTTGGTTTATGGATTATCACAGTTGACTATTGGCATTTTTCCTTCTCCTCATCCTCTACACAATATTTTTGGCCTTTCAATGACAGTGGGTTATTTTTCTCCTTTGATATTTGCTGTGCGATGGAAGAACCAACTCGGCATGACATTTAAAAGATTATCATTAATTGCTTTTATTTTAATTGTACTTGGCATCTTTTTAAACTTAACACCCGCTTTTGCCCCGTCTCTTTACCCTTTGGAATATTACGGCATAGTTCAGCGCTTTTTGCTTTTTACGTTCTACATTTATTGTAGCTTTATAAGCATTAGCACTATCAATTTTTCACTAACTTTACAAGAACCAACTGAGCATAACAAAGAATAAACGCTATTAAAACAAGCTTCTATTCAAACCGTTAGAAACAATATAACATGAAATACGCATATAAAAATTAACGTATGAAAGGAATAATTCTAGTTTTAATAGTATTTGGAATATTTTCTTGTAATCCCAATTCGGAAATTAAAAAAGATAAAAAGACAGGGAATTTTAGAGGAGTATTTAAACATGGTAACTTTTCTGATCAGATACTATTCGAAATAGATCGAGATTCTGTAAATTTCAATGTTTTCTTTACGAGTTTAGAGCAAAATGCTAATCGAATTCCGTTTCAAAATGTTGAAGTAAACGGAGATTCAATAAATTTTAAGCTACAAAGTGATTTTTACACGTACTCTTTTAGAAACAAATGGATTGATAATTACAGCAAACTTCAGGGGTCACTTACTGTTGACACTATTACAACCCTTTACACATTAGAAAAGGAAGTTTTAGATAATAGCAATGCTCCAAAAAGTGAGGAAGTTAGTTTTCAATCCAATGGATTAATTCTAAATGGAACTATATGGTATCCTAATAATAATGACGGAAAAGCCCTCATAATTGTGACTTCTTCTGGAAACTCAGACAGAAGTGCTTCACGTGCAGAAGCCATATTATTTGCTCAAATGGGATTTACTACATTTCATTATGATAAAAGAGGTACTGGAAATTCTGAGGGTAATTGGAATATTGCAACAATTGAAGAACTATCAGCAGATGATGTCACGGCTATAAAATATTTCTATAACAAGACGGGAATTCCACTTAAGAAAATAGGAATAAAAGGGAGCAGCCAAGGAGCTGCAAAAATACCATATATTTTAAGTGAATTAGAGAATTTGAAATATGGGATTGCAGTAAGTTGTCCAGGAGCTACCTTACTAGAAAGCGATTTGAATTATTGGAGGAATAGAAATGCAGATGTAATCGGAAATGAAATTGTGGCTGCAACTAAATTTCAACGAAAGGTTTTTGAATTTATAGCAGGTGAACTATCCAGAACAGATTTAGAAAAGGCTATAGATAATGAAAAATCTAATTCGTGGTTTGCCAACGTATGGGTGCCAAATCTGGATGAGGTTCAAAAAGATAAAAAACTTCTATATAGTCCCATTCCTTACTTTGAAACAACAAAGCAAGCGATTCTGATTCTACAAGGAACAAGGGATGAAATAATACCTACAAATAGCCATGAAATCATTTCAGAGGCACTGGTAAAATCAGATAATGATAATTTTAAAATCATTTTATTAGAAGGAGCCTCTCATTCAATGTATAATATTGGAGAAAGCGATTTTCCTTATTGGTCTAAATTGCATCCTGACTATTTAACAACTATTGAAGATTGGATAAATACTGTTTCTAACACTAAATAAACCGCATTAAAACAACGGTTTATTCTTACCGTTTGCAACAATAAAAACAAAAGGTAATCATGAGAATTGCATCAACAACATTTATCGGATTTTTACTTATTCTTTGCTCGTGTAAAAATGAAACTTCAAATGTAATTACTAATGTCAAAGAAATTAGTTTTTATACTCCAGATAGCATTAAAATTTTCGGAGATTTATATGAATTAGATAAAAAAGAAAAAACAATACTACTCTTTCACCAAGGCAGGTCAAATGCAAGGGAAGAATATGCACCTATCATTCCTATTTTAATTGAGAAGGGTTACAACATTTTAGCGATTGACCAAAGAGCAGGAGGGCAATATTATGGAAATTATAATCGTACTCTTGCTAACATTCCTACAAACAGTTATGGTGATGGTTATGGTTATTGTGATGCATATAATAATCTTGAAAGTGCTTTAAATTTTATAATAGATTCCGGATTTTCGGGAGACAAAATTATTTGGGGAAGTAGCTATAGCGCTTCTCTTGCCATACAACTAGCCAATAATAGACAAAGTGATATTAATGGAGTATTAGCATTTTCACCTGCATCTGGTGGATCAATGAAAGATTGCCTTCCTGATAAATATTTTGAAACATTAAAGATCCCTTTGATAATATTAAGACCACCTAATGAAATGGAGAATGAAAACTCAAAGTTGCAATTTGATTTAGCAAATAAGTATAATCATCAAACTTATGTGCCTAAAAATGGCGTTCATGGATCATCTATGCTTGTTGAGGAAAGGGTTGGAAGTGAAGTTGAAGATACATGGACAGTTGTTCTATCGTTTCTAAAGAAAATTGAAAAAGAATAAAACTGTTGCCAACAATGGCTATAAGTAATTGCTCGTTCTCGCTTACTTCTGCAAATCCTCATGGGTTTTCAGTTTGGTGCGTACTTGCAAAGTTAAATGCTAACCCACGCAACTACTCATAGCCGAGACCGTTGTTGTGTGAAAAATAAATAACATCAGGCTGTTGTAAAAATGAATGAACTGGCTTCTGTATTAACCTCTAAATTGAACATTTCAAATGATGATTTGTCTCTTATTCTCAATAATTTTGAGAGCAGAAAAGTCATAAAAAATGAATTTCTTTTAGAACCTGGGAAAAGATGTATTGAGATGTATTTTGTTAGAAGTGGCTACTTAAGAGTTTATGGTTTGTCAAACGGGATGGAAACCACCCTTTGGATTGCTGGAGGAGGGTCTTTCATCACTTCATTGTCTAGTTTCATTTTTGAAATGCCAAACAATTGGTATATTCAGGCTGTTACAGATTGTGAACTTGAAGTTATTACACGACCTAAACATTTTTATTTATTAAAAAATTGTCCAAAATGGATGGAGTTTGACATCAACTTACTGTCTAAATCTTTTGCTATGTTGGAAGAAAGAATGTATCAACATCTCTATACAAATTCAACCGAGCGGGTTGAAAAGTTACAATTAAGTAATCCAGACGTCTTTAAATATGTTCCTTTATATCATATTGCCTCTTTGTTAGGAATCACTCCTGAAACATTGAGTCGAATCAGAAAAAAATTAAATTGATTTCTTGATGAATATCAAGAAGATTAAAATTCCAATCATTGATATTTGTATTCATAAACTCACCATTATAATTAAATAGTTTAATAAATATGAGAAATGAAAACATACATATTATTGTTTGCAGTAATTGTTCTTTTAAAATCATATAATAAAAATGAACCACAAATGTTTAACCACAAAAATGGCTATTCTATGCAAACTGATAAAACCATAAAGCTATCTGATGGCAGGATTTTAGGATATGCCGAGTATGGTGATTCTTTGGGGTATCCTGTACTTTATTTTCATGGAGGGCAAGAGAGTAGACTCTCTTCAAAATTCATGGATAGTACGGCTAAAAAATTAAAGATTCGACTTATTTCACCTGATAGGCCTGGGGTTGGTATTTCAACGTATCAAGTAAATAGACAATTTCTGGATTGGGGTAATGATATTATAGAACTAGCAGATTCGCTGGAGCTTAGAAAATATTCGGTATTTGGTTTATCAGGTGGAGCACCTCATGTTCTGGCTTGCATAATGTCCGATTCATCAAGAATTGAGAATGCATCTATTATATCCGGAGCAACTCCCTACAATTACAAAGGAACCTTAAAAGGTATGTGGTTTCCTGTTAAACTTATCCATTGGTTTGCTAGTTGGAAAAAAGACAAACAACTTAGAAAGTTTATCCAGAATGATTTCGATGGACTTGTAAACAAACCAGAAAAGAGGATTAAACAGTTTCAAAAATATTTGCCTAAACCTGACAAAAGGTTGATGATTAATCAACCCGAATATGGTTGGGAGTTTATTGAAGGAAGTAAGGAAAGCTACAAGCAAGGGATTGAAGCCGTTGTACAAGAATGGAAACTATATGTTTCAGATTGGCATATGAATTTAAATGCAATTCAATTCCCGATAAATCTTTGGTATGGTTCTGAAGATAAAATGGCTCCAATTTCTAGAGGTAATTACTACAATACTCAACTTCCAAACTCAAGGCTGAATGTAATTGATAATGAGGGGCACTTTTCGTTAATAAGAAATCATTTAGAAGAAATATTAGTTGAATTAAAAACTACACACAACAAAACGTAAAATGCGTTAAAACAAGAACAAATAAATTATGAATACAAAAATTAAACTTTTATATATCCTCTTTTTTTTCTGCATTATCAATCTAATTGGTTGTGAGAAAGATGAATTTCCCAGCAAATATTTGGATTATCAAACTATTGCTGAATTAGAATTACCTTTTAATGATGAGTGGTTTGTAGTCTGGGGAGGACGTACTAAAGAGGAAAACTATCATGCCTCATTAGTTGACCAAAGATTTGCCATTGATGTGGTACAAATCGAAAATGGTTCCACTTTTATGGGAAATGGGACACAAAATGAAGACTATTATTGCTTTGGAGATACCCTTTATGCTCCAGAATCAGGTCAAATTGTTGAAATGGAGAATTTAGTTGCCGAGAATATCCCAGGAGAAACTAATAAAAACCAACTTTTTGGTAATTACATTATTATCGACCATGGGAATGCAGAATATTCAGTTTTAGCACACTTCATGAAAAACTCAATCATTGTCAACATTGGAGATTTGGTGGCTAAAGGACAAGTTATTGGTCTGACTGGTAATAGTGGTAATTCGACTGAACCACACTTACATTATCATCTCCAAAACAAATCTTCAATCGGACAAGGGGTGGGATTGCCAGCACAATTTCGAAATTACTTTGCAAATGATCTTTTTGTATCAATCGGTGAACCTTTAAAAAATCAAACTATTAGAAGGAACTAATCAAAACATTTTATATAAAATCATAGCCACACAAGGCAGACGCTCTAACCAAAGCTGTGATTCAAACATTTAGGGGTATATTTAATTAGAGTGAGGCATTTAATTTCAAAGTATGAGATTATTCAATAGATTATGATTACATGGATAGTCCTTCCATCTCCTCAGGTAAATTAAAGCAGAAGCGAGCAATAAAACAGCTCGTTTTTTTATTCGAATGAGTTTTTAATTATATTTATCTCCAATAAACCCATTTTACTTTGAATTAATATCTAAAACAAAGATTGATGAAACTTCATTTATTGGACAGGAGTAGTTCAAACGATAGTTCGTTCACCATTAAAAATAATAATTATCCGTATTTTCTAAAGCTATGGCATTTTCATCCTGAACTTGAATTGGTTTATATTAAAAGGAGTAAAGGAACACGTTTTATAGGCGACAGTATTGAAAAATTTGAAAAGGGAGAGATTGTTTTGATTGGAGAGAATTTGCCACATATGTGGCTCAATAATGAGGAGTATTTTGAAAAGACATCAAAACTGGTTGCAAAAGCCGTTGCCATACATTTCAAGAAATATTTTCTTGGGCCGGAATTTTTTAGTGTACCGGAAATGAAACTTATCTCAAAATTATTTGAACGAGCAAAATTCGGGATCAAATTTGAAAACCTTAATAAGAAAATTGTTGCTATAATAGATGAAATTTCCACTCTTGATGGTTTTGAAAAAACAATGAAGTTATTAAGTTTGTTAAACCATTTAGCCAAACATAAACAATTCAAGTTATTATCCAGCCAAGGTTATATTGACTCGTTTAAACATATTGATAATGATAATTTGGTTAAAACTTATGAATATGTATATGAAAATTTCACAAAATCGATTTACCTGAAAGATGTTGCCAAGGTTATTAATATGAACCCTGCTTCATTTAGCAGGTTCTTCACAAGAGTGAATCGGAAATCATTTTCCAGATTTCTCAACGAAGTTCGAATTGGGTTTGCCTGTAAACTAATGATAGAAAACAATTTGGACATTACTACGATTTGTTTCGAATCAGGATTCAATAATATTTCCAATTTTAATCGACAGTTTAAAAGTATCAAAGGAATATCACCTACAAATTATATTAAATTACATTTAATTGCTGATTCGATTAATTAAATAGTATTCGATAATAATTGAACAGTATAGGAGAAAAATAATAATAATTTTAATATTTGCTTTACCATTATTCAATGGTAACAGTCAGGAACAAATAAATGAATAAAAGTGGAAGCTCATTTGGGAAGATCCTTTCGAAAAGGAAGGTTTTTTAGATATTGGGGAAACTATATGTCTGATCATAAGAATTGTATTTAGATAAAAGATGGGAAAATAATTTTCTGAGGAATTGTAAATGAGGTCAGAGCAAAAGACACTGTTCCTTGTGGCCATTAGATCAGCCGTTCTATATCATGATCGATATGCAGCTGGGAGGATCGAGGGATAGCTATGTAAATCCCGATAATTTACCGGTCCAAATGATCATTGATTGGGTAAAGGTATACCAATAAAAAGTGATTTTTTGAGAGCTTAAAACTCATTTACATACAATATAAAATTAGCATATTTATATATTTTTCAGTATCTAGGCAAAAATAGTATCAGTAAAAGTAAAATATCATGTTGGCATTTGGATTGGATTAGATTAAATTTGTTTCAAACATATTTTAATGGATAAAATCATAATTACAAATGTAGTAGTTAAGGATATTCGTTTTCCAACAAGTCGGACTTTAGATGGATCGGATGCGATGAATCCTGACCCTGATTATTCCGCAGCATATGTAATTTTAATAACAAATCATCCAGAAAATATCGAAGGCCACGGACTTACTTTCACCATAGGAAGAGGTAATGAATTATGTGTTGCAGCAATAAAATCATTATCCCATCTGATAATAGGAAAATCTTTAGAAAGCTTTACCGATGATATGGGAGGGTTTTGGAAAATGATAACAGGCGATAGTCAACTACGATGGTTGGGGCCGGAAAAAGGTGTGATTCATTTGGCTACAGGAGCTTTGGTTAATGCCGTTTGGGATTTATACGCAAAAATTGAAGCAAAACCATTATGGAAATTGTTAGCCGATATGTCTCCGGAAGAATTGGTAAAATGTATTGATTTTACCTATATAACCGATGTGATTAAATCTGATGAAGCAATTCTAATGTTAACGAAAATAGAAAAATCAAAAGAAGAACGAATTGCAGAACTATTAAAAAATGGATATCCTGCTTATACTACCTCTGCTGGCTGGTTAGGATATTCTGATAAAAAAATGAGGCGATTATGCAAAGAGGCCAAGTTAAAAGGTTTTAAACATATGAAGATAAAGGTTGGCTCAGACTTACAAGATGATATACGTAGAGCAGCCATAATTAGGGAAGAGATTGGTGATGATCTGCAATTGATGATGGATGCCAATCAAAAATGGGATATAGATGAAGCTATAAACAATATTGAATCTTTGGCTAAATTTAATCCGTATTGGATTGAAGAGCCCACAAGTCCGGATGATATATTAGGTCATGCCAAAATTGCCAAAGCTGTGGCACCAATAAAAGTGGCTACCGGAGAACATTGTCAAAATAAAGTAATGTTCAAACAATTAATGCAAGCCGGGGCCATAGAAATATGTCAGATAGATAGTTGCAGAGTTGGAGGCGTGAATGAAATATTAGCCATTCTTTTGATGGCTGCAAAATTTAATATTCCGGTTTGCCCACATGCCGGAGGAGTTGGACTATGTGAATATGTTCAGCATTTATCAATGATTGATTATATTGCAATAAGCGGTTCAATGGAAAATAGAATCATTGAATATGTAGACCATTTACATGAACATTTTTTAGATCCTGTAATTATAAAAAATGGAGCATACATGCCACCAAAGGCGACCGGTTATAGTATTACAATGCATACACAATCGCTTACAGATTATACTTTTCCGGAAGGAAAAATCTGGCAAGAAGAGTTAAAATAAATTAACTAAATTTAATAAAATGAAAAGAACATGAATAAAATTATAAACAGATGAAAAAATGGATTAGCTTATTAGGAATATTATTAATGATGCATTCAATCTATAGTCAAAATGACTATAGACCCACACAAGAAAATTTAGATGCCAGACATTGGTTTCAAGACGCCAGATTCGGATTGTTTATACATTGGGGGGTATACAGTGTTTTAGGAGATGGTGAATGGGTGATGAACAATAAAAATATTTCTATTGAGGAATATGAAAAATTGCCATCGTTTTTCAATCCAACTTCTTATGATCCAAAGGAATGGGTAAAAATGGTTAAAGATGCAGGTATGAAATATATTACTATTACTTCAAGACATCATGACGGTTTTTCTATGTTTGATTCAAAAGCAACAGATTATACAATTGTTAAGAAAACACCCTATAAAAAGGATGTTTTAAAAATGCTTGCCGATGAATGCCAAAAGGAAGGAATTAAATTATTTTTTTATTATTCATTATTAGATTGGCATGATGATAATTATTTCCCCAGAGGAAGAACCGGCAATGGAATTAAAGGCAGGTCTGAAGGAGAATGGAATAAGTATATTGCTTTTATGAAGGCGCAATTGACCGAATTATTGACCAATTACGGTGAAATTGCGGGAATTTGGTTTGATGGTCATTGGGATCAAAAAGAATGGGATGGGAAACATTTTGGAAAACTACAGGTAGATTGGCATTATGATGAGATATATAAGCTAATTCATGATCTACAGCCCCAGTGTTTAATTGGCAATAATCATCATATAGCACCTATTGAAGGGGAAGATTTTCAGATGTTTGAAAGAGACTTGCCAGGGCATAATACTACTGGATGGGGAACTGATGCCTCTGATGTTGGTCAATTACCAAAAGAAGTATGTGAAACTATTAATGGTTCCTGGGGTTTTAATTTACAGGACGGAAAGCATAAGTCAGAAAAGGAGATAATTCATTATATAGTAAGATCGGCTGGTTATGGAAGCAATTTATTGCTTAATGTCGGCCCAATGCCTAATGGAAAAATTCAAACAGAACATATTGCATCCTTAAAAAAAGTGGGGGTCTGGATGAAAGAAAATGGAGAAACTATTTATAAAACTACCGAAGGACCGATTGTACCCAATGACGAAATGGCATTTACCAGAAAAGGAAAAAAAGTGTATTTGCACATTTTAGATGATAGCAAAGAAACGTTTTTTGTTGAAGGCTTTAATGGAAAAGTGAAAAGTATGCAATATTACAAGAGTAATGAAAATGTAAACTATGAAATCACTAAATACGGAATGTTTGTAGAGGTGCCAAAAGAAAAAAAAGATGGTATTGATACCATCATAGAGATCATATTAAAATAAAATTATGTCAGAATTTAATTTGCTGGGTAAAACTGCAATAATTACAGGTGGAGCAAGTGGGATTGGAAAAGCCATCGCACTTAAATTTGCCCAAAAAGGCGCAAATGTATGTGTGCTTGAAATCAATAAAGATTCAGCAATGGAAACGATTGATAAAATAAAAGCATCCGGGGGTAAGGCCACAGCATATAAATGCGATGTAACCAATCAAAAAGAAGTAGCATCTGTAATTGGCAGAATTTCAGATAATAGCAGCATAGATATTTTAGTGAATAATGCCGGGATTGCTCATGTAGGAAACCTTGAAGGAACACTTGAAGAGGATCTTGACAGATTATATAATGTAAATATAAAAGGAGTATACAATTGCATGTTTGCCTGCATGCAAAATATGAAAAAAAAAGGTGGAGTAATTTTGAATATGGCATCTATTGCAGCTTCGGTGGCAATTTCAGATCGTTTTGCTTATTCAATGACCAAAGGGGCTGTACTCGCCATGACCTATTCTGTGGCAAAAGATTATATCCATGATAAAATCAGATGTAATTGTATATCACCGGCTCGAATTCATACACCATTTGTTGATGGATTTATTGCGAAAAATTATCCCGGAAAGGAAAAAGAAATGTTCGAAAAATTATCAAAAACACAACCTATAGGAAGAATGGGAGAGCCGGAAGAAGTGGCCAATTTAGCTTTGTTCTTATGTTCTGATGAGGCTTCTTTTATAACCGGTACAGATTTTCCTATTGATGGTGGATATATAAAATTAAATGGGTGATGAAGATAAATATTCTGTTATTTATTTTTAGCTCTTTTTATTCTATGCTGTTTATGCCCATAAAAAAGAATCAGATCCTTTAATTAATAACATAAATGAAAGACTTTATCCTGAGTGGTTCAAAGTTGCCAAAGAAACAATAGTATAACTTTAAATCAGATCTCGGTGAACGACATAATTTTGTGAATGCGAATCGGGAGAAAGTAGCAGACCTACAACAGTTGTTGAATAAATATATTATTGAAGAACGAAGTACTACAGGAGTAAAACAAAAAATTGATACTAGTGTTTGGTAGAAGTAATTATAGTGGATGGAAAAACCAGAAGCAATTAATTAAAAATCAGGGAAACAGGCAACTTATAAAAAATAAACATCATGAAATTAATACGATTTGGAACAGTAGGAAATGAAAAACCGGGAGTGCAATTAGAAGATGGTACCCGACTGGATGTAAGTGGGTTTGGACAAGATTATACCGAAGACTTTTTTGGCAATAAAGGAATTTCTAAGTTGGAAGTTTGGTTAAGTGAAAATGAAAAATATTGTCCTGTGATTGATGATATTGTTCGCTTAGGATCACCATTGTGCAGACCTTCAAAAATAGTTTGTGTAGGCCTGAATTATGCTAAACACGCAGCAGAAAGTGGAATGACAATTCCAACTGAGCCGGTCTTGTTTTTTAAAGCAACTTCAGCAATTGTTGGACCAAATGACGATTTAATTATTCCTAAAGGAAGTGAGAAAACGGATTGGGAAGTTGAATTGGCTGTTGTTATAGGTAAAAAAGCAAGTTATGTATCTGAAGAGAATGCTTTAGAGCATATTGCGGGATACGTGTTACATAATGATTATAGTGAAAGAGCCTTTCAGTTAGAAAAAGAAGGGCAATGGGTAAAAGGAAAGAGTTGTGATACCTTCGCTCCTATTGGGCCATTTATAGTTACTAAAGATGAAATTAAAGATCCAAATAATTTAAATCTGTGGCTCAAACTTAATGGAGAGTTGATGCAAGACAGTAACACGTCTGATTTTGTTTTTAATATTCAAAAAGTAGTGAGCTATATCAGTGAATTTATGACCTTATTGCCTGGAGACATTATTTCAACAGGCACACCATTTGGTGTAGGTTTGGGATTAGATCCTCAGAGATATTTAAAAGCAGGAGATATAGTTGAATTGGGTATTAAAGGCTTGGGTTCGTCAAAACAAACAGCTGTAGCATATACCGAATAAAATATTATACATGAGAATTGACAGTCACCAACATTTTTGGAAATACAATTCAGTTAAAGATAGTTGGATAGATGAGTCTATGCTAAAAATTAGAAGGGATTTTCTTCCACAAGATTTGAAACCGATCCTTGCTAAAAATAATATGGATGGTTGTGTTGCTGTTCAGGCTGATCAATCTGAAAAGGAAACTGAGTTTTTGATAAAATGTGCCGAAGATAATCGTTTTATAAAAGGAGTTGTTGGCTGGGTTGATTTGTGTGCCGAAAATATAGAAGAACGATTGTCGTATTTCTCTAAATCTAGTTTATTCAAAGGTGTTCGTCATATTTTACAGGAAGAAAATTCTGATTTTATGTTAGGATCAGATTTTCAATACGGAATAAGTAAATTGAAACAATTTAATCTTACATATGATATTTTGATACATTCCTCTCAATTGGCCTCTGTATTAAAATTGGTTGCATTATTTCCCGATCAGCCATTTATAATGGATCATATAGCCAAACCAAATATAAAGAACCATGATATTGATGAATGGAGTGCCCAGATGGGTGACTTAGCAAAATTTCCAAACGTGTGTTGCAAGGTATCCGGTCTAGTGACAGAAGCCAATTGGAATAGGTGGAATTATTTAGATCTCAAGCCATATTTGGATCTTGTATTTGTTGTATTTGAACCGGAAAGAATATTGTATGGTTCAGATTGGCCGGTATGTTTATTAGCAGCAAAATACGAACAACAATTGTATATTATTGACGAATATATATCTCAATATTCCTCAGAATACCAATTGAAAATCATGGGAGGTAATGCCATTAAGTTTTATAATTTAAACCTTTAAATAAGTCATGAAGGTCGGTATTAATTTTTTACGTAGAATAGAAGTAATAAGGGATAATAAAGATTAAGATATGGATTTAAAATTAAACGATAAGGTTATAATAGTTACCGGTGGATCAAAAGGAATTGGCAATGGTATTTGTAATTTACTCGCCGAAGAAGGAGCGATACCGGTTATTATTGGCAGAACAGAATCAGATATTTTAAAAGCTGTCCAATACATTAAGGTAAAAGGAGGCAAAGCTTCATATGCTTTAGCAGAACTCACTGATCCTGAAGATTGTAATAATGCTGTAGAACAGGTGATCAAAGAATTTGGAAGAATTGATGGATTGGTTAACAATGCAGGAGTTAATGATGGTGTTAGTTTAGAAAATGGGTCTTATGATGATTTTATTGCTTCCTTACACAAAACCCTGATCCATTACTATTTAATGGCCCATCATGCTCTACCGGAACTTAAAAAAACTAAGGGAAGTATTCTTAACATAGGTTCTAAAACATCAATAACTGGACAAGGAGGTACATCGGGTTATGCAGCTTCTAATGGAGGAAGAAATGCTTTAACCAGAGAATGGGCTGTTGAATTACTACCATATAGTATCAGGGTCAATTCTATTATTGTGTCAGAATGTTTTACTCCTCAATATAAAAACTGGATAAAGAAATTTCCAAATCCGGAAGAAGAATTAAAAAAAATAAAGAATAAAATTCCATTGGAAAACAGAATGACCACCATGGAAGAAATTGCCAATACTGCAGTTTTTTTACTATCAGACAGATCCAGCCATACTACAGGACAATTGTTGTTTGTAGATGGAGGCTATGTTCATTTAGATCGTTCATTATAAACTTCATCGAAAAAATTTATTTGAAATAGTAATGTTTGTTAAATTGGAAAAGATAAGCATATGATACAATAAACCTGATCAGTAGAATTTCAAAATTTAAATAAGTTCATCATACTAACTAATTAGCAAACATGAATAAAACAGATAAAATACCCGTTGTTTCAAAAAAGATGGTAATCCCTTTTATCTTAATTACCTCGCTTTTCGCCTTATGGGGATTTGCCAATGCAGTTACCGACCCAATGGTTCAAGCCTTTAAAAAAATATTAGAACTATCAAATTCACAAGCCGCATGGGTACAAATGGCATTTTATGGAGGATATTTTTGTATGGCATTACCGGCTGCTATGTTTATGAGAAAATATTCTTACAAAGTAGGTATTCTAATAGGCCTAGGCTTATATGCTGTTGGAGCTTTATTATTTTATCCTGCGGCAATTACGGAACAATTTTGGTTTTTTTGTATAGCATTGTATATTTTAACTTTTGGTTTAGCATTTTTGGAAACAGCCGCTAATCCATATGCCCTGGCTATGGGAGCCAAAGAAACAGCCACGCAACGATTAAATTTAGCGCAAGCTTTTAACCCGGTGGGTTTGATAGCTGGTCTATTTGTTGCGCAACAGTTTGTGTTGAAAAAATTGCAATCAGATGATATATCTGATTTTAGTGCTTTGGATGAAGCTTCTAAAATCTTGATTAAAACTTCTGATTTACTGGTAATTCGCGACCCTTATGTAATGCTTGGATTGGTACTTATAGGGGTTTTTATCCTGTTTATCATCATAAAAATGCCTCAGGCTAAAGATGAAAATGGGATGCCCAATATCGGATATACTTTCGCTGTTTTAGGCCAAAACAAAAAATATGTCTTAGGTGTTATTGCTCAAATTTTCTATGTAGGTGCTCAAATAATGTGTTGGACATATATCTATCAATATGCAGAAGCTATTGGAATGGATAGTGTCACTGCCGGTTATTATCAAATGGCAGCTTTTGTACTATTTACGGTTGGTCGTGCTTTTGGAACCTATTTATTGCGCTTTTTGAGTTCCGGTAAGTTATTGATGGATTTTTCCATACTAGCCATAATATGTGTCGCCGGAACAATTTGGATTCCTGGAATGGTTGGCTTATATTGTTTGGTGGGCGTTTCCTTCTTTATGTCGTTAATGTTCCCAACCATTTATGGAATTGCTCTCAATGATTTAACAGAAGAGCAATCGAAAGTTGGATCTGCAGGCTTAGTAATGGCAATTGTAGGTGGAGCCTTAATGCCAAAATTACAAGGAATCATTATTGATGCTGGTGGCAATGGCGTTGATGATACAAAAATATTAGGTGTTACTGAAGTCAATTTTTCGTTTATATTACCATTACTTTGTTTTGTATATATCGCCTGGTATGGATTAAGGGTGTATAAAAAATATGAAACAGATAACACATAATGTGAAAAAATATTTAATTAATAATTGTTAAATGAAAAGATATACATTGGCATTAGATCTAAAGGATGATCCAATTTTGATTGAAAAATACAAGCGTTATCATAAAAATGTATGGCCTGAAATTGAAGCAAGCATTTTAAATTCAGGAATAGAATCATTAGAGATATATTTGATTTCAAATCGCCTTTTTATGATTTTGGAAGTAAATGAAAGTTTTTCATTTGATAAAAAATCAGCAATGGATATTAATAATTCAAAAGTACAAGAGTGGGAAACTCTAATGTGGAAATATCAACAAGCCCTTCCTTGTGCCAAAAAGGGTGAAAAATGGATGCTTATGAATAAAATTTACGAACTAGATTCAAATAATTATGAATAACTAAATTATGTAATTTTGTTATGTAACACTATTGGATTATTTTAAATATTATGATTACAGTTGGATTATTTATACCATGCTATATTGATCAGATGTATCCCCAGGTTGGAAAAGCTACCTTAGAATTATTAGAAAAATTAAAGGTAAATGTGACCTATCCAACGGGACAAACTTGTTGCGGACAACCTTTATCAAACTCTGGATTTGAAAACGAAAGTATTGGTGCCTGTCATCATTTGGTCAAAAAGTTCAAAGATTTTGACTATATCGTTATACCTTCCGGTAGCTGTGCATATCATGTAAAAAATCACTACGATATTATTCCGCAAACCAAAGAAGTTATTAAAGTTCGTAAAAACATTTTTGAGTTATGCGATTTTATTGTTAATATTCTTGGAATTACGAATGTAGGGGCAAAATTTCAACATAAAGTAGGAGTTCATAAAAGTTGCCATGGATTGAGGGGGTTGAGACTGGGTTCTTGTTCTGAAGTTGTTGGTAAACCATTTTCATTTATCGAAGATCTATTAAAAGAAGTAGAAGGAACAGAGTTAATACAATTGTCAAGAAAAGATGAATGTTGTGGCTTTGGAGGAACATTTGCCATAACTGAAGAAGCAATATCGGTGAAAATGGGAAATGATAGGATTCAGGATCATTTGAATAACGGAGTTGAGGTTATCACTGCAACGGATACTTCCTGTTTGATGCATCTCGAAGGGCTGATAAACAGAAACAAGCAACCATTGAAAGTAATGCATATTGCAGAAATACTAAACAGTAATATTAATTAATTCTGACAATGAGACATTCTGAAGCAGCGGCAATATTTAACAAAGATGAACAAAAAGTAAATTGGCATGATCAAGCCTTATGGTTTGTCAGGAATAACAGGGATAATGCTGTAAATAAAGTTAAAGGCTGGGAAGAGTTAAGAAATTTAGGATCTCAAATTAAGGCTCATGTATTATCGAACTTAGATAATTATTTAATACAGTTTGAAGAGAATGCGATCAATAACGGAGTTGAAGTTCACTGGGCCAAAGACGCGGCAGAACACAATCGTATTATTCATCAAATTCTTAAAGAAAATAAGGCTAAGAAACTGGTAAAAAGTAAGTCAATGCTTACTGAAGAATGTCAACTGAATCCTTATTTAGAAAAAAATGGCATTGAAGTTATTGATACCGATCTCGGAGAGAGAATTGTTCAATTGGCAAAAGAACCTCCAAGTCATATAGTTTTACCTGCAATTCATAAAACCAAAGAAGAAGTCGATGAGCTTTTTCAAGAGCATCTGGGAACAAATGCATGTGGGGGTGACCCACAATATCTAACGAACCAGGCAAGAAAACATTTAAGAGAAAAATTCATTCATGCAGATGCCGCATTAACAGGAGTTAATTTTGCAATTGCAGAGACGGGAGGATTTGTTGTTTGCACCAATGAGGGTAACGCTGATATGGGTACTCATTTGGCGCCTATTCATATTGCCTGTATGGGTATTGAAAAATTGATTCCAAAGCAAATACATTTGGGTGTGTTTTTACGTTTATTGGCTCGCAGTGCCACGGGCCAACCAATTACTACTTATTCTTCTCATTTCAAAAAAACTCGTAATGGAGCAAAAATGTATCTTGTAATTGTTGATAATGGCAGATCAGAACAACTTAGCCGTCCTGATTTTAGATCTTCACTGCATTGCATTCGATGCGGAGCTTGTATGAACACGTGTCCGGTTTATAGAAGAAGTGGCGGACATAGTTATAATGCAACTATTCCAGGACCCATTGGCTCTATTCTATCACCGGGAAAAGATCTGAAAAAGTACAGCACTTTACCATTCGCGTCTACTTTATGCGGTTCGTGTACAGATGTTTGTCCTGTGAAAATTGATATTCATACACAATTGTACAAATGGAGACAAATTATTACTAAAGAATTGCCACAACCAATTGTTAAAAGAATGGCTATGAAAATTATGGGAATTGTTTTTGCCAGTCCAAAGAAATTTGCTAGAATTGGTAAAATAGCACGCTGGTCTTTACGAAATTTTCCTAAAGCATTGATCAATGCTAAACCAAACATTTGGAGCAATCATCGGGATTTGCCGGAAGGTCAGCCTGAAAGTTTTGAGGAATGGTATAAAAAAAGAAATAAAGATGAGTAGTAGATTTGAAATATTATCAAAGATAAAATCCAATAAACCGGCTTTTTTAGGTTTACCTGACATAGATTTGGATAAGTTTAATGAAGACATAAATTTATTGGATAAATTTATAAAAATGATTGAGGAGGTTGGCGGAAAAGTGCTGACGTCAACTTCAAACAAAGATCTATTCTCTCAAATTAATAACTTGTTTCCTGGTTTTAAAATTAGGTATTCAATTCTTAAAGATTCAGCATCATTCAATACCATCCAACTAAAAAATATTAAAAGACCTCAAGAACTTGAAGGCCTGGATCTTCTTATTTTAGAAGGATTATTTGGAGTATCTGAAAATGGTGCAATCTGGATCTCTGATAATGAAGTTCCGATAAGGGTTTTACCCTTTATTACAAAACATTTGATTTTGGTTTTAGACAAGACAAAAATAGTGTCAAATATGCATAAAGCTTATGAATTATTATCTGTTCCTAATGACTATGGCTTATTTATTTCAGGTCCTTCTAAAACAGCAGATATAGAACAATCTCTTGTTATTGGTGCACAAGGAGCTTTAAGTTTAACTGTTTTTTTAAAATAAACAACTAGATCAGATTAACAAAGTTTACACCATCAAATTACTTTAGTATTCTGTAAATTTTATTCATTTTTTAATAGAACATCCAATTGCTTTAGTATGAGTTACCTCAACAGGTTTACCGTCAATTAAAGCATCAATAGCGTTTTCAACATATTTAGTTTTAACTGTTTCAGCGCTTCTGGAACTATCATCTATGGCACCAATATAATTTACAATATAGTCTAGTTTATTTTTTTTCAAAACAAAAACATGGGGGGTTCTTGTTGCCCCATAAAGTGGAAATACTTCTTGATCTTCATCAAATAAATACGGGAAAGTAAACCCTTTTTGCTTAGATCTTTCTTTCATCATTTCAAAACTATCTTCAGGTGATAAGGCCGGATTATTAGGGTTAATAGCAATAACAGGGTAACCTTTTTTCTTGTACTTTTTATCCAAAGCTATAATTCTATCCTCATTGGCAACTGAATATGGGCATGAATTACAAGTAAATATGATAATAAAACCTTTTGCTTTCTTAAAATCTGCCATTGAAACCATTTTATCATCAACATTTTTAAGTTTAAAATCTTCTGCCTTATCTCCAATTTTATAGTTTTCAATCATAGTTGAAATACCTGTATCAACTTCTGTAAAAGAAAAAATAGAAACAATAACAGCAATTGCAATTATTATTAAGAGTATAAAATAATGTATATTTTTCATGACATTAATGTTTTAAAAATTTAGAAATTTCCTTCGATAAGACTTCCTTTGTAAATGATTGTTCAAAAAATGCCCTTTTTCTCTTATTATATATCAATGTGGCTGGAATAGCTCCAGACCAGAATTTATCAACCTTTGGAATCCACGTATTTTCATAGGGATCATCAAGAAGTATTACTTGTGATACTAATTTATTGTTTTTGACAAAAGGAATTAATTGACTTTCAAATTTATCCGGCATATCCAAGCTTACCAAAGTTATTTTAACTTTATTATTCTTATGGATTTTAAGTAACTCTTCAAATAATGGTAATTCTTCAACACAAGGTTTACACCAGGTTGCCCAAAAATTAATAATATAAGTAGTATCATTTTTATAATTTAGCAATGGCTCAAGCTGAGAAAAGTTATAGACTTCAATTATATCATTTTCGTTAAGAGTCATTAATTTAGTGTTTTGTTCTTTACAAGAAAAAACCAGAATTATTACTAAAAATAGAATGAGTCTTATCATTTTTACGAACTAAATCATTCAAATTTAAATAAATATGCCTTTTTCAACCTAGTAAAAGAATGACTTTATAAAAACTTTAACTAAAATGATTCAAAAAAATATGCTTATTATTTATCAATAAATAACCTCAACGAAAGTTGAGGTTTTTTCTATTCAAATTATTATTATTTTATTGATCCCACCAAACTGGTATAATGGGAGATTGTTGATTGGCCAAAACATATTCGCTATTTCGATTTAATTTGGTAGTTGGATAATTAGTTCTTCTAAACCATTGGCCAATAAATTCGGTATCTTCAGAATCTTCTTCTTCTCTAATTGTCAAACCTTTAAATACCTCGTCAGAAAAATCATATCTTCTGTGGTCAACAAAAGTTTCAGGGTTTAAGAAGTTATGAATATATTTTTCCTTCATAATCTGATTAATTTTGCGCTAATAAATGTTATTTTTGGTTAATAATGCCGCTAATGGAAATAATGTATAAAATTGAACATAAATGCGCAAATACGTATAAATTTTAACTTAACCAATTGAATATAGCTGCATTTTTAATTAAAAAAGATGCTCTTCTACTTAAATAGTTGTAAATATTTTTTATTTATTTACCTAAATCATTTGCATTATTCTTTCAGGTTCCTTATTAGGAATTGTATAGAAATAAATGAATAACTCATTGTTAACTATTTAGAACGAATTTCATTAATACTCAAGGGTAATAATCCTAGTTAATTAAAATAATGCGATGGACTTTTAAAAAATCACCAAAGAATGATGTGGTTAATCAGTTGGTTAGCCAGTTAAAAACAGATAAAAGAATAGCTCTTTTGTTAGCACAAAGGGATATTTACAACTATGCCCAAGCCAAACATTTCTTTAGACCAAACCTTGGTGATCTTCACGATCCGTTTTTAATGAAGGATATGGCTGTTGCTGTTGAACGAATCGAAAAAGCGATCTTTAATCAAGAAAAAATAATGATCTATGGCGATTACGATGTTGATGGCACAACTGCTGTTTCTTTAGTTTATTCTTATTTATTAACCATATACAATAATGTTACAACTTATATCCCTGACAGATATGAAGAGGGCTATGGTATTTCTTTTCAAGGGGTCGATTTTGCATCTGATAATGATATTTCTTTAATAATAGCTCTTGATTGTGGAATCAAGGCAGTTGATAAAATTGCTTATGCGAATAAACTGAACATAGATTTTATTATATGTGATCACCACCGTCCGGGTAATGAAATACCGAAGGCCGTTGCAGTTTTGGATCCAAAAAGAGAGGACTGTAATTATCCGTATGATGAATTATGTGGATGCGGAGTTGGGTTCAAATTAATACAGGCAATTGCAGCTAATAGAAAGCAAAATTTTAATCAGCTGCTACCCTATTTAGATCTTGTAGCCATTGCAATAGCCGCAGATATAGTTCCTTTAACCGGAGAAAACAGGATATTGGCTTATTACGGTTTGCAAATTATTAATTCAAAGCCTCGTCCAGGGATAAGAGCATTGATAAATGAAGTCAAAAAAGAAACATTGGATATAACCGATGTCGTTTTTATTATAGCCCCTCGAATCAATGCAGCAGGTAGAATTAAACATGGGCTGCATGCCGTTACATTACTTATTGAAAACAATTTTGAAAACGCGCAAAAATATGCAAATGAGATTGATAAATTTAATCAATATCGAAAAGAACTTGATAAACAGACCACAATAGAGGCTTTAAGGCAAATTGATAAAAATGATGAAAAGCAAAATTTCACTACAGTGGTTTATGATGAGAATTGGCATAAAGGAGTTATTGGAATTGTTGCCTCGAGATTAATTGAAACCTATTATAGACCAACTCTGGTATTTACCAAAAGTAGAGATAAATTAGCTGCATCAGCAAGATCGGTAAAAGGCTTCGACGTTTATAATGCTTTACAGGATTGCAGTGAATTTATTGAACAATTTGGCGGGCATAAATATGCGGCAGGTTTAACTCTTGAACCGAAAAACTATTTTAAGTTTAAAGATAAATTTGAAAACGTAGTTAAAAATAGTATTCCAAAAGAATTGCTTACTCGTGAAATCGAAATTGATTCTTCTTTATTCTTATCTGATATCACGCCTAAATTTCAAAGAATCTTAAAGCAATTTGGTCCGTTCGGTCCACAAAATATGAAGCCAGTTTTTATTGCTACCGGTTTACGTGATAACGGCTATGGGAAAAAAATTGGAAAAAATGATGAACATTTAAAATTAAATATCATCTCCGGAGCTGATCAAAAAACTTATAATGCAATTGGTTTTGGATTGGGAAACAAGTTTGATATCATAAATAATGGCAATTCTTTTAAAGCTGCTTTCACCATCGAAGAAAATCATTGGAATGGAATCACCTCTTTACAATTAAATTTGAAAGATATTAAAGAAGATAATTGATGGTTTTCCTTAATAGAATGAAATTATTTATGCATTTTAACATTAAATTATAAAGTGTACTTCTGTTAAAAAATTAGTACATAAGATGTTTTAGGTTTTTGATAGTTTCAGTCGGATTATCACTTTTAAAAACAAAACTTCCAGCAACTAAGGCATTGGCTCCTGCGGCAACTAATTTTTCAATGTTTTTATCATTTACACCTCCATCGATTTCAATAATTACATTAGAACCTGTTTTTTCAATCAATTTTTTTAGCTGGCTGATTTTTTTATAGGTGTTCTCTATAAAACTCTGCCCCCCAAAACCAGGGTTTACACTCATGATCAGTACCAGATCCAGATCTATAATTATATCTTCTAAAACCGAAACAGGAGTATGGGGATTTAAAGAAATTCCAGCCTTCATATCTTCTGCCTTGATGGCCTGAATTGTACGATGCAAATGATCACAAACCTCATAATGTACAGTTAATATATCGGCTCCAACTTTTTTAAAGTCCTTAATAAATTTATCGGGATCTACTATCATTAAATGCACATCCATAGTTTTTTTTGCATGTTTCTTAATTGCCGAAATTACGGGTATTCCAAAAGAAATATTAGGTACGAAAACACCATCCATTACATCAATGTGAAACCAATCGGCTTCGCTTTGATTAACCATTTCAATTTCTTTTTGAAGATTTGCAAAATCTGCTGCTAAAATAGATGGAGCGATAATATGTGACATGTTTATTTTTTTCTCAAAAATAAAACAATTAAATGATTTAAAAATGGAAAATAAACTACATCGTGAAAATAAAAAAGCTTACGAAAAATCGTAAGCTTTTTTATTTATCTAATATTTTATAATTTAACCTAAATAGGTTCTCAATATTTTACTTCTTGAAGTATGCTTTAATCTACGGATCGCTTTCTCTTTAATTTGACGAACACGTTCTCGAGTAAGATCAAAAGTTTCTCCAATTTCTTCTAAAGTCATAGGATGAGCATCTCCTAAACCAAAATACAATTTAACTACATCGGCCTCTCTTGGGGTTAAAGTTTCCAAAGCACGTAAAATTTCAACTTTTAACGACTCATGTAACAAACTTTTATCAGGATTTGGCGATTCGCCAGAATTTAGCACATCGTACAAGTTAGAATCTTCTCCTTCAATTAACGGAGCATCCATAGATACATGTCGCCCTGAATTTTTCATTGATTCCTTAACATCGCTAATGGTCATGTCTAATTCTTTTGCAATTTCCTCAGCTGAAGGAGGTCTTTCATTTTCTTGTTCTAATCTCGCAAAAGTTTTATTGATCTTATTGATAGAACCAATTTTATTCAATGGCAATCTTACAATTCTTGATTGTTCGGCCAAAGCCTGTAATATAGATTGACGAATCCACCATACAGCATATGAAATAAATTTAAATCCACGAGTCTCATCAAATCTTTTTGCTGCTTTGATCAATCCAAGGTTCCCTTCATTAATTAAATCTGGTAAAGTTAAACCTTGATTTTGGTATTGTTTCGCAACGGATACGACAAATCTTAAATTGGCCTTTGTTAACTTTTCTAATGCCAGTTGATCGCCTGCTTTTATTTTTTGCGCTAACTCAACTTCCATATCAGCAGTAATTAAATCTACCTTACCTATTTCTTGTAAATATTTATCTAAAGAAGCAGTTTCACGATTCGTTACCTGCTTAGTTATTTTTAGTTGTCTCATTAAAAATATGGAATTTAGTTTTATAAAGTTTTGCTGTGTATTATCTTATACGTAAAATCTAAAGTAAATGTTACAAAGCACGAAAAATAAAAAAACCTCAAATAAATTTGAGGCTTTTGAAAATAATATATTCTGTCTTCAGATGCTTAATCTCTTCGACGATTATCGCGATTTCGATTATCTCTTCCGCGATTATCTCTACCTCTATCGTTGCTTCTTGGAGGTCTTTCTACAAATCCTTCAGGTTTCTCCAATAAGGCTTTACGAGATACTTTCTCTTTACGCGTTCTTGGGTCAACACCAAAATACTTCACATCCAGAACATCTCCTAATTTTACAACATCACTAACATTATTAGTCCGTTCCCATGCTAATTCACTTACATGTAATAACACTTCGTTACCAGGAGCCTCAACATATTCTACAACAGCACCAAAATCAAGCATTTTTATAACTTTAACCTCGTATACACTTCCTTTTTCCGGTTTGAACAACAAGGAATCTATTTTAGCTAATACTGCATCAATTCCATCTTGATTGGTTCCCAAAATTTCAACGATCCCTTCTTCTGTAACAGGATCTTCATTAATCACGATCGTACAACCTGTAGTTTTTTGCAATTCTTGAATTACTTTTCCACCAGGTCCAATCAAAGCACCAATAAATTCTCCAGGAATTGTACGGGTAACCATTTTTGGAGCATGTGCTTTAACATCTTCATTTGGAGCTGCAATTGTATCTGTTAGTTTTTCTAATATATGTAATCTACCATCACGTGCTTGCATTAGGGCTTTAACCAATATTTCATAGGGCAATCCCTTAACCTTAATATCCATTTGGCAGGCTGTTATACCATCTTTGGTACCGGTAACTTTAAAGTCCATATCCCCTAAATGATCCTCGTCACCTAAAATATCAGATAAAACTGCAAATCTATCACCATCAGAAATTAATCCCATAGCAATTCCTGAAACAGGTCTTTTAAGCTGTACACCGGCATCCATCAATGCCATTGTACCAGAACAAACGGTAGCCATTGATGATGACCCGTTACTTTCCAATACTTCACTTACTACACGAACAGTATATGGGCAATCTTCAGGAATCATTCCTTTTAGAGCTCTTTGAGCCAAATTACCATGCCCTACTTCTCTACGGGATGTCCCTCTTAAAGGTCTTGCTTCTCCGGTACAAAAAGGAGGAAAATTATAGTGCAGATAAAATGTCTCTTCTCCTTCAAAGGAAGGCATATCTATTTTATTTGCTTCTCTGGAAGTTCCTAATGTAACTGTAGCTAAAGCTTGCGTTTCTCCACGAGTAAATATAGATGATCCATGCGTAGATGGTAAATAATCAACTTCACACCAAATTGGTCGAATATCCGTTGTTTTTCTTCCATCTAACCGCAACCCTTCACTAAGAGTTAATTCACGAACTGCTTCCTTTTGAGCTTGGTTAAAATATGTTCCGATCAAACTACCATATTCATCAATTTCTTCCTCTGTGAACAAAGCTATAATTTCTTCTTTTACCTCAGCAAAAGCTAAACTTCTTTCATTTTTAGAAGTTCCTTTTTTCGCTATATCATAGCATTTTTGATAAGCTGCATTGCGAATCTTTTCTGCTAATTCTTCATTTGAATCTCCAACTTCATACTCCCGGGTTTCTTTTTTACCAAATGCTTCTGCCAATCTCACTTGAGCAGCACATTGCATTTTTATGGCTTCATGAGCAAATTTAATTGCAGCTGTCATTTCCTCTTCAGAGCATTCATCCATTTGACCCTCAACCATCATCACAGAATCTGCAGATGCACCAATCATCATATCCATATCGGCTTCTTCTAATTGCGCTCTGCTTGGATTGATTATAAATTCTCCATTAACTCGCCCAACGCGTACTTCAGAAATAGGGGTTTCAAAAGGAATATCACTTAACTGGATAGCAGCAGAAGCAGCTAATCCGGCAAGGGCATCTGGCATTACATTTTCATCATGTGACATTAATTGAATCATCACCTGTGTTTCATAATGATAATTTTTTGGAAAAAGAGGTCGTAACACTCTATCTACTAACCGCATAGTTAGTATTTCATCATTACTAGGTCTTGCTTCTCTTTTAAAGAATCCGCCAGGATATCTTCCAGCTGCCGCAAATTTTTCTCTATAATCTAATGTTAATGGTAGAAAGTCTACCGGGCTTGTATTGTAATTAGATACTACTGTACATAATAACATTGCATTTCCCATTTGCACAACAACGGAACCGTGTGCCTGTTTTGCTAATTTTCCGGTTTCAATGGATATTTCTCTTCCATCACCAAGGTCAATGACCTCTTTAAAAACTTTTGGAATCATAATTTGATTTTTGTATTTACTTTTTTAAAGTAAATTTATTAATTCATGGTTAAACATAGTAGTTGTGTTGTTCACTCAAATTTTTTAAGCGTAGTTTGCCAATGAATTACTCTAGTTTCTCAATTCTTTTTATTTAAAGAATCTAAGATTTTTAATGAATTTATCAATTTTAAAGTATGTTTGAGTTGATATAAATTCTAATCAAATCAAAAAGAGAGGCATAAAGCCTCTCTAAAATATTATTTTCTTAAACCTAATTCTTTAACTATCGCACGATATCTAGTGATATCTGTTTTAGTCAAATAGTTTAATAAATTGCGTCGTTTACCTACCAATTTTACTAAAGAGCGTTGTGTATTAAAATCTTTACGATTAGATTTTAAATGCCCTGTTAAGTGATTGATTCGGTGAGTGAACAATGCGATTTGTCCTTCAGGTGAACCTGTGTCATTTTCAGATTTTCCATATTTTTTGAAAATCTCGTTCTTTTTTTCAGCTGTTAAATACATGCTAACATTAAATTTTAATTAATAATTTTTATGTACTAATATTTTATTAGGCGGCAAAGATAATATTATTATTTTGATAAACAATATTTCATGAAGTACTTTGATAAAAATAACCGTGATATTAAACCATTTTGAAATGCTTAAGTCCTAACAACACATTTATAAATAAAATTGTTATGAATATTAATCTAAAAATTTTACTCAAATGAAAAAAATCTTAAGCAAATCAATCGGAATTGGTATCATGATCTTAACCCTAACTGGATTTATTTTTACAAGTTGTAATGATGATGATATAAATTTAAGTGATGATCTTTCTTCTCAAGATTTAATAAACGCAATAAATCAAACTGAAATTGAAGATATCAGCGAAAGTGTAAATGATATCATTGAAAATGTATATTACGATGTTGATAATGATATCGCTACTAAAGAGGTTGATGACAAAATTAACGAAGAGCAACAATTTTTACCCGACTGCTTGACCATTACAAAAGTTATTACCGATGGGCATAAAAATATTACACTTGATTATGGAGATGCTTGTACAACCAGAAACGATAATTTTTTAAGCGGAAAAATTATTATTGACATTATCAATAATGATGAAATTAATACAGTGAACATCAATTATACTTTTGATGATTTTTATTTCAATTATAAAAATGTAACAGGTGAAGTACATAAGATTAGGATTAGAGAGAATGAAAATGGAAATCCTCAGGCTATAATTAATAAAGACATAAAAATTACTTGGGAAGATGGATCATTTGTCACTATAAAAGGTGAAAGAAAAAGAGAATGGATCGAAGGATTTGGCAATCATTTTTGGGGTGATAATGTGTTTTTAGTAACCGGAACCTGGATGGTTACAAACAAAGATGGAAACGTTAGAACTGTGACAGTTATTGAGCCTTTAAAAAGAAAAATGGCATGCAGATATATTGTTAGTGGAGAAGTTGAAATTCAAAAAGGAGATGAGACCATGGTTTTAAATTATGGAAACGGGGAATGTGATGATCTGGCAATAGTTACTATTGGAGATCGTGAGCATGAAATTCACCTAAGAAAAAGACATTAAGCAAAAATTTAATCCTATTTATAAAAAAGCTCCGAAACGGTACATTTTCAGATCTTTTTTAATTTCCTCGAGTTTTATTATTACTTTCTAATAGGTTGGTTTTGAATTAAATCAATATATAAATTAACCTGCTCTTTTAAATTTTTTCGTTCTACAATTTTATCCAAGAAACCATGTTCTAATAAAAACTCAGATCTTTGAAAACCTTCAGGTAAATCTTTACCCGTCGTATCCTTAACAACTCTAGGGCCTGCAAAGGCAATTAGGGCTTTTGGCTCTGCAATATTGATATCACCTAACATGGCATATGAAGCAGTAGTTCCACCTGTTGTTGGGTCAGTACATAATGAAATATACGGAATCTTTGCCTCAGAAAGCTGGGCTAATTTTGCAGATGTTTTCACTAACTGCATAAGTGATAAGGAAGCTTCTTGCATACGTGCACCACCAGATTTTGAGATCATTAAAAAAGGTATTTTCTTTTTAATACAATAATCTATGGCTCTTGCTATTTTTTCACCAACCACGCTTCCCATCGATCCACCTATAAAACTAAAATCCATAGCTGCAATTACCAGATTTTTGCCAAAAGATTTTCCGACGGCCGTACGAACAGCATCATTTAATTTAGTTTTTTTCTTAGCTTCTTTTAACCTGTCTGTATATTTTTTCGTGTCGGTAAATTTTAAAGGATCTTTAGATGTGAGTTTAGCATCCATTTCTTTAAATTTATTATCATCAAATAATATTTCAAAATATTCTGCACTGCCTATTCGAACATGATAACCATCTTCAGGACTCACATATAAATGTGCCTTTAAATCATCTGAATCAATTACTTTTCCACTAGGTGTTTTATACCATAGCCCCTTAGGAACATCTTTTTTATCTTCTGTAGCAGTTTGGATTCCTTTATTTTTCCTTTTAAACCAAGAACTCATATTGTTATTGTTTTTAATATCAAAATCAATTATTGACAGCTATTTAAACTTATAAATAGTTCGGCAAGTTATAAAAAAAAAGAGAACCAAATATAAACTGATTCTCTTTATTGAATTATAAAGTATTTATGTTATTTAAATCTTCGAAAGCTTGTTTTAACCTTTCTTTAAAAGAAGTCTCTCCTTCACGAACCCATTTTCTAGGATCATAATATTTTTTATTAGGTGCATCATCACCATCAGGATTTCCAATTTGACCTTGTAGGTATTCTGTTTTATCAGCCATATAATCTCTAACTCCAGCCATGTAGGCATATTGTAAATCTGTATCAATGTTCATTTTAATCACACCATAACTAATTCCTTCTCTAATTTCTTCTAAACTAGATCCTGAGCCACCATGGAATACAAAATCAACCGGATTTTTTTCTGTATTATATTTCTGTTCGATATACTTTTGAGAATTATCTAAAATTTTTGGTGTTAATTTTACATTTCCCGGTTTGTACACTCCATGTACATTTCCAAATGATGCTGCAATGGTAAACCTTTCACTTACTTTTAATAATTCTTCATAGGCATATGCCACTTCTTCAGGTTGCGTATACAATTTCGAAACATCAACATCTGTATTATCTACTCCATCTTCTTCTCCGCCCGTAATTCCTAATTCAATTTCAAGGGTCATCCCAATTTTACTCATCCGTTCCAAGTATTTTTTTGAAATTTCAATATTCTCTTCTATTGGTTCTTCTGACAGATCGATCATATGTGAACTAAATAATGGAACACCATTTTCTTTATAGAACTCTTCACCGGCATCCATCAATCCATCAATCCATGGTAATAATTTTTTAGCGCAATGATCTGTATGCAAAATAACCGGCACATCGTAAACTTTGGCCATAACATGAACATGTTTTGCTCCGGCAACGGCACCAGCAATTGCAGCTTTTTGGTTTTCATTACTTAAACCTTTCCCTGCATTAAAATGGGCACCTCCATTAGAAAATTGAATAATTACAGGGGCATTTAATTCTTTGGCAGTCTCTAGAACTGCATTAACAGTACTTGAACTTATTACGTTTGCAGCAGGTAATGCAAAACTTTTTTCTTTAGCTAATTTGAATATTTCTTGAACAACATCTCCTGTTGCTACTCCAGACTTGATTTTTTGTGACATTTTATTTCTTTTTATTGAATTTATAATACCCGGTAAAAATACGAAATATTAATTATTAGAAAGGATAATTAATACCAATATTATATACGGCATTTCCGAAGTTATAATTTGTAAACCATTTATGATTTGGAGGTAAATAAGGCTCATATGTTTTAAAGCCGATATCAAATCGAAAAACTAAAAAACCAAAATCATATCTTAAACCCAAACCTGAAGCAAGAGCTGTATTCTTAAAATCGCTGAAACTTTTAAACTTTCCTTCTTCAGATACCAAATTTGAATCGGTAATATCCCAGATATTACCGGCATCAATAAATAAAGCGCTATAGATTTTATTGGTGACTTTAAATCTGAACTCCAAATTTGTTACTAATTTAAATGTTGCTACATTATATTCTAAATTATTCCGTTCACCACCGGGCCCCAAATCAAAAGTTCTCCAAGCTCTGATTTCATTACTACCCCCGGCACTATAACTTCTGCTAAAAGGGATATTATCAGAATTACCATAGGGAAATGCCGCACCAACAAAAGTTCTAAAAACTAAAATATTCTCTCTATTAAAATCCCAATACTTTTTAAATTCAAATTCTGTCTTTATATATTGGGCTATGGGCAAATCAAAAAGTAATTTTTGACCAATCTCATTTTCATTTTTAACCAAGGAAGTTGTAAGGGCGCCGGCAGAAACTATACGAGCAGTGAAGTAGGTAAAATTTTTATCCTCTATGTTCTTTTTTGTATTATACACGAATGCATAGGATATTACCGGTACCATAACATCTTCAATCAGTATGTCCCTTCGTTCATTGACATCTGTTACCGTATCAAACTCATCGGGATTAGAATTTTCATAATCATTGGCTGGATCTAAAAAAAAGTCCATAAAGTTTAATATATCATTATCATCTCTTGGCAACATTTGTCCAAAAACGTCTTCGGCAACATTATTTAGTTTTTGATATTCAGAATCATATATAAAAAAGTAATTATCTATATTTTGATTTTTAATATATTGTAAATTAAAAAGATCTATTCTATGCCCGGTTTTTTTTGAATTTTTCCAGGTATATACCATTCCTGCGGTAGTTGTTTGTCGATCTAACCCAATATTTTTTTGAAAGCTGACGCTGGCGTCCAAACTCGTTCTGGGGGCCATATATTTGGGTATTAATGAAGTTGTGTTTACCGGAAACAAAATCCTGGGAAATTTTAAGGATGCCGATGAAAGTATTTCCCAGGCATTGAAAAATTTTGAGCTGTTTGAGGCGTCATTTGATACATTTAAAAAAGAACCCTGAAAAGCCAATTCAAGCATTTCAGACCCACCAAACATATTTCGACCTAATAATGAAAATTTTCCCAAAATACCAAAAGGCTTGATGTTTGAAGTTGTAGCATCAAGATCAACGGTAAGGGAATATTTTTTCAATGGGGTTAAATATACATCCGCTGTTAAAGATTCATCTTCATTTTCAGTATAATTAATATTGAGGGATGAAGAAAATGAATTTAAATTTCGCAAATAGTTTCTTGTAGAATTTCTTTCGGAATCTTTATAAAAATCATTTGGGCTTATAAAAAGAGAATTAACCAAATGTTTAGGCTTGTATTTTAATTTACCATAACTATAAAAGTTATATCCTTTGAAATGTACCGAATCTTTATATGTACGGCCTCTATTCTTAATAGAAAAATCTGTAAAAATATTTACTTCAGTAACCTTTTGAGCTTTGTAAGGAACGGTATAAATACTATCATTTTCATTAACGACTCTATTTGGAATTTTCAATAACACATTTTTTTTATAAGTATGTTTGATGGAATCTGTCCAAAATCCCATACTATTAGTTTTAAAATGATAAATTCCTGAATTTCTAAATAGATTTATTAAGCGATTTTCTTCTAGTTTAAAATTGTTAAAAACAAAGGCATTACCTTTTTTAATAATCGATTTATCCCTTGACAACTGATATATTGAATCTATAACTTTTGATTCAATATCTGTAGTTATCGAATCGATATAATACTGTTGATTTGTAGTAATTTTATAATCTACCTCTAATTCTCTTTCTTCTATTTGTCGTTCCTCATAATCAACACTTGCTTCAAAAAACCCTTTTGAAATAAAATAATTTTTTAATGAATTTGCAGATTTCTCTGTTTTGGATTTATCATATATTACTGGAGCCTGGCCTTTATTTAAAAACCAATTATTAAACCCTTTATTGGAATTGTAAATATTATAGGTTTGTTTTTTCGAAAAAACATTTTCATAGTTTTTATTTTTTTTCGGATGATTTGCTGCCCATTCTTCATAGGTTTTTTCAAAATCAGGATTTCCAAAATTGTAAAAATGTAAGGATAATGGGATTCCAAGTAGATAACTATTTGGTCGCTGTACTAAAAATCTATTGATTTCTGCTTTTTTATTCTTCTTATCGTTAATGAAAATGGTATTCTCTTTAAGCAAATTCTCATTTTCCTGTACATATTTAATACTGCTGCATGACACCAAATACAACAGTATTAAAGTAAAGAATAGTATTTTTGTGAAAATCTGTGGCAAACAAGCAATATTTTAAATCTATTTCAAAAGTAATACTATTTAAATGTTAAGCAAAAATCAATTAAAATTAATACTTAGTTTAAAGAAAAAAAAATTCAGGCAACAACATAAATTGTTCTTAGCGGAAGGTATTAAGGTGGTTGAAGAACTTCTAACTTCGAAATTTGAAATACAACAATTATTTTGTACAAGTAGTTATATAAATAGGTTTAATGTTGAAAAACCCCAGCTTATTTCAGAAAAAGAATTACATAATATTAGTACGTTTAACAGCCCTAATCAATTACTTGGAATTTTCAAGATCCCTAAAAATGAAATAATAAAAACAAAGGGTTTTACACTGGTGCTGGATGAAATTAATGATCCCGGAAATTTAGGTACAATTATACGGCTTTGTGATTGGTTTGCTGTTGATCAATTAATTTGTTCAACCGATACGGTCGATCGCTATAATCAAAAAGTTGTTCAGGCAAGCATGGGGTCTTTAGCCAGATTATCAATAGTTTATACCGATATCAAAAAATTTATTGAAAGTGAAAATCGCTCTGTTTATGGAGCTTTATTACAGGGCGAAAACATCTATAAAAACAAATTGACAAAAAATGCCATTTTGGTTATGGGTAATGAAGCCAATGGTATTTCTCCAAATATTCAAAATTTGATCAAACAGCCAATTACTATACCTCAATTTGGAGCGGAACAGAATACCGAAAGTTTAAATGTAGCTTCGGCAACGGCAATATTATTAAGCGAATTTAATCGTTAAAATTGATTTATTGTTTTGCGGATTGCCACCAGTTTTGTCAACAAATCTTCTAAATAATCTAAATTTAACATATTTGCGCCGTCTGATTTAGCAATACTTGGATCAAAATGAGTTTCTAAAAAGATCCCATCGACACCAACGGCTATTCCTGCTTTGGCAATAGTTTCGATCAATTCCGGTTTCCCGCCGGTAACTCCACTTGCTTGGTTGGGTTGTTGTAAAGAATGTGTAATATCTAATATTGTCGGAGCATATTTTTGCATGGCAGGAATTCCTCTAAAATCAACTATCATATCCTGGTAACCAAACATAGTACCTCTATCGGTAATCAGCGCCTGTTCATTTCCACTATCGTGTACTTTTTTAACAGCATGTTTCATTGCTTCAGGACTCATAAACTGTCCTTTTTTTAAGTTGACTACCTTGCCGGTTTTGGCAGCAGCGACTACTAAATCCGATTGACGTACTAAAAATGCCGGTATTTGTAAAACATCAACATACTCGGCCGCTTTATTTGCATCATCAATTTCGTGAATATCTGTAACTGTGGGCACATCAAAAGTATTTCCTACTTTCTCTAAGATCTGTAAGGCTTTTTCATCTCCGATTCCGGTAAAACTATCAATTCTTGATCTATTTGCTTTTTTAAAGCTTCCTTTAAAAATAGTAGGAATTTCTAATTTATTTGTGATCTCCAATACTTTTTCTGCAATATGCATTGCCATATTTTCTCCTTCAATGGCACAAGGTCCGGCAAGTAAAAAAAAATTGTTGCTCTCAAGGTGCTTTTATCCGTGGAATTTTATTTAAGTCCATTTAAAATAAATTTTTGCAAAGATACAATTTAACTTGATAATTATTAAAATTGCGTGAATGGCAAACTCCATTAATAGTCATTAGGCTTTAACACAGGTAACTCTGATATTGCTGATATTAATAACTTCTATAAAACGAATAGACAACTTTATAAATATCTGTTTATCAATCTCCTTCAGTAATGGTGTAACCTAAAATATTGAAATATCCCATTGAATCCTAATCCTGCTTCCTGATTCAAATTTTGGATCAAACTCATTGTATTCCAGATAGGAATAATCAAAAGTTAATTTATTTTTATGTCCTTTAAAAAACCAATTACATCCAATGGTATATTCAAAATCACTATTATCTGTCAAATCAGTATCTGGATCGTAAAATGCCTGTCGGGCAAAAATTTCAAGAGCTTTAGGAAATTTTGGAAATACATGATGAAAAAAATAACCAATTTGAAAATAATTACCAATTAAAGTGGTCTCTTCAATATTTACTTTATCATCAATATTCTTAATGTGAAATTCTTGTTGCCATGATAGGCCTTTGTATTTAAAAGATGTTTCAAATAAAAGCTGATCTATTTTATATTGACCATCTTCTCCCGGTTCAAAACCAAATAGTTGCTCTCCTCCCCTGGTTGAAAATGCTGTATAGGGACTGGTGTTTGTTACGCCTGCGAAGGCAATGGAGGAAACAAATTTATTATGGTATTCTAAATCTGATCCTGTAAATCCAACAACTTCTCCATTTGGATTCCATTGAAATCTTAACAGATACATTAAATTATCATCATCATTTGAATTAGACCCTCTGCCGGTTCCGGTAAAAACGGATGCCCAATAATTAAAATTTACAGAACCTCCGGCATTTAAATTTCCATAAAGCGAAATTCCTTGTTGCCGGTCAATGGTAAATACTCTGTTGATCAAGGATCTTTCCAAACCTTGTTGTTTTCCCGAAGAAATTACTCTTTCCCTGGAATATCTCACCTTCCACTGTCCTATTCTCAATTTTAAAAAAGAATATTTTTCTATTTGCGCTCTAAAATCCAACAAATTTGAACCTTTAATGTCTTGTTCAAAATAAAATGTATAGTAAGGCTTATATACATGGCCTCCTATTTTTATCCTAGCTCGACTAATTCCGAGACTTGTTTCATCATCATTAAAATCATCACTGTCAACCGGAAAATTATCATAAGGATAGGAAGCTCGAAATTGACCTCTAAAATCAATTTGCAATAAATATTGATCTTCAAAAAAATGAAATTCAAATCCTTTACCTTTGCTTACATAAAAATCACTTCCTTTCTCTTGCGTAAAAGCTTTGATCGAAAAAAAAATTAAAAAAAGGACGATTGAATTGAATTTAAACATTAAAATATGGTGAATTAGTTCGTCAGTTTTTGAAATAAATTTTCTAAACTATTCACTTTAAGTTGAAGCTGTAGTGTTTTTAGTCCATTATTTTGTGCAAAATCAAATATTTCAGAACGCATATCTTTCTGTGTGTCAAATGTTAATTGCCATGTATTATTAAAAATATTATTGGCACTTTTAATATTAGGTATATGTTTAAGCAATTGTTCTTCAATACGAAGATCAAATTCAACTTCAATGATCTGTTCCTGATCTTTTAAAATTTCCTTTAAATTCTTGTCTGCAACAATTACTCCTTTATTAATAATAATAACCCTATCACACATTGCTTCTACTTCCTGCATTATATGTGTAGAAAGTAAAACCGTTTTTGATTTACCTATATCTTTGATTAACCTTCTTATTTCTGTCAACTGATTTGGGTCTAATCCGGTTGTTGGTTCATCTAAAATTAAAACTTCAGGATCATGTAAAAGTGCAGCGGCCAATCCAACTCTTTGTCTGAATCCTTTGGAGAGTTGACTGATTTTTTTCCCCTTTTCAGAAATTAATCCGACCATATCGATAACTTCATTAATTCTATCTCCTGAAACCTTATGAATATCGGCATGAAAATTCAAATATTCTCTTACATATAGATCTAAATACAGGGGATTATGTTCGGGTAAATATCCTACAGATTTTTTAACCTCCAGAGGGTTGTTTTTTGAATCAAAACCATTTACCTCAACTTTACCTTCGTTTTGATTTAAATAGGTCGTCAAAATTTTCATCATTGTAGATTTACCCGCACCATTTGGTCCTAAAAATCCGACAATTTCACCCGTTCCGATTGAAAAACTAACTTTGTTCAGAGCAATTTGTTTCCCGTAGGATTTATTAACGTTTTGTACTTCTATTGACATGAAATATTTGATTTTAAACTACAAAGAAACAAAAATATTTGAGTCTGATTTTAAAACTTTCGTTAATTAATGTGCTAAAAGAATCTTAGTTACACTTCTAAATTCTCTATAAACTGAAATTTATCTTACCTATTTCTCAATAAAAGCATAAAAACATTTGTCTATAAAAAAAATAGTTATAAATTTGCTGCCATATTTGAAAAAAGACATGAATAACAACTTTTACATATTTACCCGTTTTTACTTTTATTTTATAATAAAATGAGGCTATATATGTAAATTTGTAAAAAATAATATAACAATATAAAGCCTCGAAATTTCGAGGTTTTTTTTATACCTTAATTTCAATGAAAGTAGCTATACAAGGCATAAAAGGATCTTTTCATGAATTAGTTGCCAATATATTTTTTGGTGATGAGATTGATAAGGTTGAATGTATGTCATTTACTGAGATTCCACATTTATTGAAGAATGATGAAGTAGACAGTGCGGTAATGGCAATTGAGAATTCCATTGCCGGAGCTATTCTTCCAAACTATGCCTTAATTGATGAATACGACCTTCAAATTGAAGGTGAGGTTTACTTAAATATTCATCATAATTTGATGGCATTAAAAAATCAAAAATTAGAAGATATCCATGAAGTATGGTCTCATCCAATGGCAATTTTACAATGTCGAAAATTTTTTAGAAATCACCCCAGTATTAAGTTAATTGAAGAAAAAGATACAGCAGAAGTTGCACAAAGAATAAGTAAAGAAAAATTAAAAGGTATCGCCGCTATTGCGAGTAAAGAAGCTGCTCAAATTTTTGATCTGGAAATTATTGAAGACGATATTCAAACCATAAAACATAACTCCACAAGATTTTTTATTTTGAAAAAAGGGAAAAATACACCCTACCATGAAAGCAAAATGAGCGGCACAAAAGATAAAGCTTCCATAAAGTTCATTACAAGACATAATAAAGGAAGCTTGGCTGAAATTTTAGACATATTTGCAAAACATGAAATCAATTTAACAAAGATCCAATCCATGCCAATTATTGATAAACCATGGAGCTATGCTTTTTTTATTGATTTAATCATCGACGATTTTAAATTGTATGAAAATGCCTTGCATTTGATAAATAAAAAAGTCAAATATTTGAAAATTTTAGGTGAATATCACCAAAACAATATAGAGATATGATACAATTTGCCAACAGATTAAATGATGTGAAAGAGTACTATTTCTCTATCAAATTAAAAGAGGTCAGATCTCTGATTAACGAGGGGAAACCCATTATTAATTTGGGTATTGGGAGCCCTGATCTGGATCCTCCTGAGGATGTTGTTAAAGCCTTAAACAATGCTAATATACACGGTTATCAAAATTATCAAGGTATTCCGGAATTACGTAAAGCAATTGCAGAATTTTATAATGATCATTATGATGTTTCCTTAAAATTTGAAAATGAAATATTGCCGTTAATGGGTTCAAAAGAAGGAATTTTGCATATTTCAATGGCATATTTAAATGAAGGTGATGAAGTTTTGATTCCAAATCCTGGTTATCCTACTTATACATCTGTTACTAAATTAGTGCAGGCCAGGCCTGTTTTTTATGATTTAATTGAAGATAATAACTGGCAACCGGATTTTGAGGCTATAGAAAATCTAGACTTAAGTAAAGTAAAAATCATGTGGGTCAATTATCCACACATGCCAACAGGAAGTACGCCAACAGAAGAGCTTTTTGAAAACATTATAGCCTTTGGAAAAAAACATCAAATACTGATCGTAAATGATAATCCTTACAGTTTCATTTTAAATGAAAACCCTAAAAGTATTTTATCGGTAAAAGGAGCAAAAGATATTGCTATTGAATTAAATTCCTTAAGCAAAACCTTTAATATGGCAGGTTGGAGAGTTGGAATGCTTATTGGTAATCCAAAATATTTAAACAATATTCTAAAGGTTAAAAGCAATATGGATTCTGGTATGTTTTACGGTATACAACAAGGGGCAATTGCAGCTTTGAAATTACCTGACAACTGGTTTGAAAAAACAAATAACATCTATAAAAACCGTCGTAAAATAATTTGGAGCATTTGTGATAAAATAAACTGTACATATGATACTAAGGGTACGGGCTTATTTGTCTGGGCTAAAATTCCCAAAGGAAAAACCAGTAATGAAATAACTGATGAACTACTATATAAGTATGATGTTTTTATAACACCCGGAACTGTTTTTGGTACAAAAGGCGAGGGCTATGTTCGTTTTTCTCTTTGTGTAAAGGAAGAGAAAATACAAGAAGTTTTAACAAGAATTTCAAAAATTAAATGACCATGAAAAAAATTGCAGTTATAGGATTAGGATTAATAGGTGGATCGTTGGCCCTTGAGCTTAAAAAAACCTCATGGACCGTGATTTATGGTATAGATAAAAACCCGGATCATTTACAAAAAGCTCTTGATTTAGGAATTATTTATAAAAAAGCAGATATAAATATTGTAAAGGAAGTAGATGTGGTAATAATTGCCGTTCCGGTAAATATTATTCCTGAGATAACCAATAAGGTGTTGGATTTGATAGAAAATGATACTTTGGTTTTAGATGTTGGTTCGACCAAAGCAGCAGTTTGCGAGGCTGTAAAGAATCATCCGAAAAGAGAAAATTTTGTTGCTTTACATCCTATTGCCGGAACGGAATTTTCAGGACCAGATGCTGCCATATATGATTTGTTTACAGATAAAATTAACATAATTTGTGAAAAGGATCTAAGTAGTGAGGTGATGATCAATCGCGCCACAGAATTATTTAAAAATCTTAAAATGCGAAATGTGTTTATGGATTCGGCACTACAGCATGATAAGCATATTGCTTATGTGTCACATCTTTCTCACATTAGCTCTTTTATGTTGGGTAAAACCGTTCTGGAAATAGAAAAAGATGAAAAATACATATTTAACATGGCCGGAAGTGGATTTGAATCAACAGTTAGGTTGGCAAAAAGTAATCCAGAAACATGGACGCCCATATTTTTACAGAACAAGGAAAATTTGCTAAAATCACTTGAAGAATATATAAAAAATTTAAATCAATTTAAAGAATTATTAACTAAAGAATCCGCTGAAGAAGTATTTGCAATTATGCAAAAAACAAACAAAATTAAAAATGTTTTGGCTGGTATTAAAAATGGAAAAAATGGAAAATAAAAATTTTAACTTATGGTTGCAAAATATGCAATTAAACCATCCACTGGTAATTGCAGGACCCTGTAGCGCTGAGAGCGAAAAACAAGTTTTAGAAGTTGCTCATGAACTGAAAAATACTGATGCAACTATTTTTAGAGCTGGAGTATGGAAGCCGAGAACCCGTCCCGGAACTTTTGAAGGAAATGGAGTGAAAGCACTTCCCTGGTTGCAAAAAGTTAAGGATGAAACCGGTATGCTCACCGCTGTCGAAATTGCCAATGCTCATCATGCAAAATTAGCAATGGATTTTGATATTGATATTTTGTGGATTGGCGCACGAACAACTGTAAATCCATTTGCCGTTCAAGAAATTGCAGATGAAATTCAAGGAACTGAAAAAATAGTTCTGGTAAAAAACCCTATTAATCCTGATCTGGATCTATGGATTGGCGCTATTGAACGTTTCCACAAAATGGGAGTTACTAATATAGGAGCGATTCACAGAGGGTTTTCTTCATTCAGAAAATCTATCTATCGAAATATTCCAAGCTGGCAGATCCCGATTGACTTGAAAAACAAATATCCATCATTGCCAATAATTAATGATCCTTCGCACATTTGCGGTAATAGAGAAGGTATTTTTGATGTTTCGCAAACTGCCTTAGATCTAAAATTTGATGGCTTAATGATTGAAACTCATTGCAACCCGGATGAAGCCTGGAGCGATGCCAAGCAACAGATCAAGCCAGATCGTTTGGTCGAAATAATGGATGAATTGAAAGTGAGAAAACCGAGATTTGAAAAGGAAGAATCCGTATCAAAATTGAATGCCTTTAGAAAAGAGATCAATGAAAAAGACGATCAATTATTAGAGACATTAGCTGAAAGAATGCAAATTGTCGAAAGTATAGGGAAAGCTAAAAAAGAAAGCAATGTGGCTGTTTTACAGAATACTCGGTGGCAGGAAATTTTGAAAAAAGTGGTTGATAAAGGTGACGAACAAGGTTTATCAAAAACATTTATTGAAAAAATATTCAAAGCAATTCACCAGGAATCCATAGCTCATCAAGAAAAAATTATAAAAGGGTAAATTAAAAAATGTCATTAATTGATTTATTCAATGGTATTATTACCTTTGTTCGGAATATTTTTATTTAGATAGTATAAAGCTCATATATAAAAAGTAATGGCAGATAAATATATCTTTTGCATGAAATGGGGTACTCTTTATAGTGCCGAATATGTAAATAAGTTATATTCTATGGTTAAAAAAAATTTAACCTATGAATTTAAAATGGTTTGTTTTACCGATGATGACACTTCAATTATTGAGGAGGTTGAATGTTTTCCAATACCCGAAGTAGAAATTTCAAGCAATTTGCCCGAGCGAATGTGGAAAAAATTAACAACATTTAAAAAAGATCTTTACGGTTTAGAAGGGACCGCGTTATTTCTAGATTTAGATGTTGTTATTGTTGATAATATAGATTCTTTTTTTGAAGTGGAAGGTGAATTTAGGATTATTAAAGATCCGGATATTAAATATTGGAGAATAACCGGAAATTCTTCTGTTTATAGATTTGAAATAGGAAAGCTTTCTTATGTATTTGATAATTTTATCAAGGATTTTGATAATATCAGAAAAAAACATAGAAATGAACAAGAATATTTGACCTGGTCGGTTTATGAAAAAGGAATTCTGCAATATTGGCCGAAAGAATGGTGCCCGAGTTTTAAATATGATTGTCACTCAAGAATTCCTTTTAATTTTTGGAAAACACCTAAAATTCCTGAAAACTCAAAAATTATCATTTTTCACGGCGAAATAAATCCGCATAAAGCTATTAATGGTGGAAGAGGAAAATGGTATCGTTATGTCAGACCGGCACCATGGGTTGCCGATTATTGGAAATAAACATCTATTTAATTAATTTGTGACTATCCTATTCATACTATGAAAATACATAACCTTGATTTAACAAATTCTGTTTTAAATAATTTTATTTCCGAAATAAGAGATGCAAAAATTCAGAAGGACTCCATGCGTTTTCGAAGAAATATTGAAAGAATTGGCGAAATATTGAGTTATGAGCTTAGTAAGGAGTTAAATTATCAATCCGAAAATGTCATAACTCCTTTAGGTGATAAAAATATAAATACAACGGTTAATGAATTGGTATTATGCTCAATATTAAGAGCAGGTTTACCACTTCATCAAGGTATTTTAAATTATTTTGACCAAATTGATAATGCTTTTATATCGGCTTTTCGTCAACATAATTCAATTGATGATTTTGAAATAAAAGTAGAGTATTTAGCATCTCCTTCATTAGATCAAAAAGTTCTGATATTAGCGGATCCTATGCTTGCTACGGGTAATTCATTAATCGCTGTATATAACACTTTAAAAAAATTAGGTGATATTAAACAAATACATATAGTATCAGTTATTGCAGCTTCTGAAGGAATTGAATTCGTTCAAAGATTTTTACCGAAAAATACGCATTTATGGGTTGCAACTATTGACACTAAACTTAATAATAGAGGTTACATAATTCCTGGCTTAGGTGATGCGGGAGATTTGGCTTTTGGTAATAAGTTATAACCTGAGTTCGACCTAAGCTTTGTTCACAGCTTCATATAATTATATTTTAGACGAATCATATTTTCGATGGATTATCGGGATAATTTAAGAAAATTTGAGGAAGTATAGGATATAATTATCGAAGCCTGCTTGCGAGAAAGACAAGAGTACGAAATCTTAGATCGAATTCAGGTTTACAGTAAATAAACACCAAAGAACATCGCTATAAAAAGATAAATTATCACTTCTTTATACCAGTACTTATTTATATTCTGCAAAAAATTTGCAAATAATATGCTTAAAGGAAAAAATAAGAAAATAAATTCAGATCCATTTTTTTTAGGAGCTATTATTACAATTAGCAGAGACAAAATTATGTGTATAATTAATACTGTCCAGGTTGATTTAAAGTCTATTTTTGCCAAAAGAGATTTTTTAATTGTTGGTAAAACTGAAACGGCTACCATAACGAATAATAAACTCAAAGGTAAAAGAACATTGATTGTAAAATAATTCTGAAAATCCAAACTATAATCAAATTGCACAACCTCATTTAACATCCCAATATCATTTATAAGTAGTAAATACGTATAAAGGATAGTTACCGGAGTAATAAATCCAATTAATGGTATAAAAATATTTCTCCAATCATCTTTTCTGAACATCCAGATAGCCGAATAAATAAGCAGCAAGTAAATAAGGTTCCAAACATAAAATAAACTGGCAATACCTATCCAAAAACCACTATCAAAAATCTTTTCTTTTGTTCTAATATTCGATCTTAAACTGTATATTCTTCTAAAGGCAAATAATAAAATGAAATTTGCAATAAATATTTTTCCATTTGAAAAGGAAAATGGGAAAAATCCAAAGAACATAATATAAAATAGTATTGCATACGAATTATCATCTGAAAGAGCGTTTTTCCTTATGATAAAATTCAGAATAAAAATTATGAGAATAGCCAAGAATAAAAAAAACCCTTTTTTGACAAAGAACTTAAGTGTTAAATCACCTGAAAAATAAGTTCCAAGAGCTATCAAAAATATGATAAACACCAAAATGGAAAGAACTAAAAAATTAATTGGTTTAGTTTTATTAAAAAAATTGGCAATCATAATGATATTTTTTAAATTTGCGTTTTGAGACTATCTCATAAAAAAGAAATTGCAAGTTTAAGCTAATGTAAAAAACTTTGCATTATAAGCCTAACCGTTAAGTTGATTTTAAAATAATTTAGTATGTTATCAAATAATATTTTTAAAGCTATTGCCGATTTTTGTACAAACGTTCTATTTGCTCCTTATCAGGCTTTTCGTTTTACCGAAGGTTGGTGGAATGCAAATATTGTTAATGTAATTTTTATCAGTATAGCTTTTGGATTACTTTTATTCTGGTTGAGTCAATTACAAAAATTCAGAAAAACCATTAACGAATAATTAATTATTCTTAATATCTCATCACATTGGGTAGTAAAAACAAAATGAAAAGATTTCGTGAAAACGAAACATTTGACAATGTAATACAACCAACACGTGATGAAGTGTTGCGTGGATTTTCATTAAAAAAAAAGTGGCAAGAATTTTTTAAAAATTCCAACCCAATTATTCTTGAGTTAGGTTGCGGTAAAGGAGAATATACAGTTGCTCTTGCGGATAAATATCCCAACAAAAATTTTATTGGAGTTGATATAAAAGGTGCTAGATTTTGGCGAGGCGCGAAAACAGCCTTAGAAAATAATTTGAAAAATGTTGCATTTTTAAGAACTCAAATCGAATTGATAGATTTATGTTTTTCCAACAATGAGGTTGCTGAAATATGGATTACTTTTCCTGACCCTCAAATAAAATATAAACGAACCAAACATCGTTTAATTACAGAAGTGTTCTTGAAAAAATACCAATCTATTTTATCAAATGAAGGTGTTGTTCATTTAAAAACTGACAGTGAATTTTTACACGGATATTTATTAGGGCAACTACATGAAGGCAAGCATCAAATTTTATATGCACATCATGACATTTATAATAGTTCCAGTCCGCCAGAAGAAGCAATTTCAATTCAAACTTTTTACGAAAAACAATATTTAGATAAAGACAAGTCAATAACCTATGTCAAATTTCGAACTAAATATTTATTGTAGATTTAATAAGTTTAAGTCGTATTTATTCAAAAAAAAAGAATAACAATGGACAATGCAGGGTTTTTTGAAAGAGTTTATCAAATAACAAAGAAAATTCCTTTTGGAAGAGTTACTTCATACGGTGCAATTGCAAATTATTTAGGAACACCAAGATCAGCCAGAATGGTTGGATGGGCATTAAACGCCTCAAGAATCGACAATACCGTACCGGCGCATAGAGTGGTGAATAAAAAGGGCTTCCTCACAGGAAAACATCATTTTAATGGAACCTATTTGATGCAACAATTATTGGAAAATGAGGGTATTATTATTCAAGAAAATGCAATTATCAACTTCGAAAAAATATATTGGGACCCAAATATTGAATTAAATGAACAATAATTCTTAATTTTTTGAGTTTTTTGATTTTAAATAAGTTAATTAAACATTTTCTTTTTTATATTTGTAAATAATTGCAATAAAAACAGTAATATAATTATGAAGAAACATTTACCTAAAATTACCGTTTTAATATTTTTCTTCTTTTTTACAACCATTTACTCTCAATCCAGATTTAGCCATGAATTAGGATTGTCATTTGGTGTGGGTTCATTGCAAACAGATTTTGGTATTAGTGGTGATTTACCAAGTGCAAATCAATCTAGTTTGGCACTAGGAGTAAATTATTATTTGAAATTTTTTGGTAGCCAATACAGCTGGAGAAGTGGATCAAGTTATTTTTCTGAGCATTTTAAAATGAAAATTGAATTCTTATATTTATCAAACACCAATATTTCACATGAAGCCATAAACCCAAATAGCCAAAATGCTGCGAAACTTGAAGCCATGAAGGGTCAGGTAAAAATTTATAATATTGGTTCAAGCCTGGAGTTCTATTTTTTAGAACTCGAAGATTATTCTTCTTTTTATAAAAGTGCAGGATCTTTAAATCCTTTTTTGAGCATTGGTTTGCATTATACTATGTATGATCCGGATATATTAGTTAATGATGTCTCTCTTGAAGGACAAGCTGAACCATATACTCAACTAATAGATAAATGGCAAACCGGTGCTGTATTTCTGGATGCTGGAAGTACTTTTGGCGTTTCCGGAGGGGCAGGTTTACGCTATGGTTTAGACAATGTTGATTTTGTAATTGATGCTCGTTATCAATATTTCTTTTCCGATCGAATTGACGGGCTAGATGCTCCTGATGACCCAGGAAATCTAAACAATGACACCGCCATATTTTTTAATGTTGGTGTAGTTTACGTGTTTGGTAAATATTAAATTAATTCTAAAGCGTTTTTCAGATCATTTATTAAATCTTTTTCACTTTCTACTCCTACGCTTAATCTTATCAATGAATCAACCACACCAGTTTTTTCCCTTTCATCCTTTGGTATGGAAGCATGTGTCATACTTGCCGGATGACCACTTAACGATTCAACACCACCTAAAGATTCGGCCAGCGTAAATATTTTTAAATTTTCCAAAATTATTATAACCTGTTCATAGTTATTCCCTTTTATGGTGAATGATAACATGCCACCAAAGTCGTGCATTTGATCTTTTGCAATTTGATGATTTGGATGGTTTTCAAATCCAGGCCAATAAACCTTTTGAACTTTAGGATGAGAGTTTAAATAATTTGCAACTGCTTTTCCATTCTCGCAATGGCGCTGCATTCTTAAATGCAAAGTTTTAATACCTCTTAAAACCAAAAAACTGTCCATAGGACCACAAACAGCACCACTTGCATTTTGAATAAAATATAACTTTTCTGCCAAATTTTCATCCTTGACTATCAAAGCTCCCATTACAACATCAGAATGCCCACCCAAATATTTCGTCGCAGAATGCATAACAATATCTGCTCCCAGATCTAAAGGTAGCTGTAAATAAGGTGTTGCAAATGTATTATCAACCACTAATAGTAAATTATGTTTATTGGCAATTTCGGCCGAGGCCTTAATATCAATAATATTCAACATTGGATTAGTTGGTGTTTCGGCCCATATCATCTTCGTATTAGAATTGATATAGCCCTCGATATTATTTGCATTTTCCATACCAATAAAGTGAAATATTATGCCATATTGTTCAAATACCTTAGTAAAAAGACGATATGTTCCTCCGTACAAATCATTAGTTGAAATAACTTCATCTCCCGGGGCTAATAACTTTATAACCGCATCAATAGCAGATAATCCAGAACTAAAAGCCAAACCATATTTTCCATTTTCAATACTGGCAAAAGAATTCTCTAAAGCAGTACGTGTTGGGTTAGCCGTTCGAGAATATTCATATCCCTTATGCTGCCCGGGAGAAGATTGAGCATATGTTGATGTTTGATAAATAGGAGGCATCACCGCTCCTGTACTTGGGTCATGTTTTTGACCACCATGAATTACTTTTGTATTGAACTCCATAATATAAAATTTTCTTTATTTAAATTGAAACCATATTATCGTGTAAATTTTTTGATAACCCTGCCTACGGTTAATCCCTGACCAATAATTGAAAAAATAACAACTATATAAGTAATTACTAAAAACAAATCTCGATGCATTTCTTGTGTCAAACTCAGTGCTAACGCTATTGATATTCCACCACGCAATCCTCCCCAGGTCATAATAATGTTAGTATTTGGAACAAAACCTAACTTTTTAGCAAAAATCTTTATCGGAAGCATTAAAGACAAGTACCGTGCAAATAATAATAAAGGAATAGCTAAGACTCCTGCTAAAATGAACTTTCCGTTAAAGGTCAATATCAACATTTCCATTCCTATCAGAACGAATAATATAGTATTTAAAAGAATATCTACCAATTCCCAAAACTTATCTACATATTGCTCGGTAACACCACTCATAGAGGCTTCTCTGTTCGTATCATTACCAACCAATAATCCGGCGGTAACCATTGCAAGCGGTGCTGATAAATGTAATTGTTGAGCGATAACCGTTCCTCCCATAACCAGAGCAATGGTAATAATGACCTCAATATCATAATCGTCTATTGATTTTAACAAACGAAAAGTGACCCAGCCTAAGAATAATCCCAATGCTATACCTCCAATCACTTCGACCAAAAACAATTCTGCAACATGACCGACGGTAACTTCACTGCCACCTTTGGCAATTTGATAAATAGTCAAAAAAATGACCACTCCAATACCATCATTGAACAACGATTCTCCAACGATTTTTGTTTCCAGTATTTTTGGAGCTTTGACCTGCTTCAATATACCTAATACTGCAATTGGATCTGTTGGGGAAATCAAAGCGCCAAACAGCAAACAGTATATAAAATCGACATTCAGATCTATTAACTGTAGGAGGCAATAAATAAATCCCCCGACTATAAAAGTTGAAGAAATTGTTCCAAATGTGGCAAAAGTCAATATAGGCTTACGTTGAACTTTTAACTGTTGAAAATTAGTATGCAAAGCCCCAGCAAAGAGTAAAAAACTCAGCATAACATCGAGCAATACCGCTTCAAAATCTATTTCAGAAATAAATTGTTTCTCCTTTTCTAAAAGTGTGGCATCAAAATAACTAATTCCAATAAGAATTAATGTAAATGTTAAAGTAATCGACATTAATCCAATTGTATTTGGCATCTTTAAGAACCTTGCATTGATATATCCAAAAACTGCTGAAAATACAATCAAAATAGTTATAACGGTAAATAAGCTCATGTTTAAACCAATTTTTTAATTGATAAAATTACACCCAAATGAATTCCATCGTGAAAGGCACTGAATTTCAGCGCGTCATCAATATTATTCAAACTAATGTTAACACTGGTTAAATAAGGTGTAAATTCCTTAAAAAGGCCTTTTTTATAATCTTCTTGTAACTTGATTACAGATGGCACCAATTTGTTTCTCACATAATCTACTTCCTCCTTAGAAACATTTAAAGTAGCTTTTGAGCCTTTTTTATACTTTTCAATAATATCTTCTTCAATGTTTAAAGGTAATTCCGACATTTTATAAGTTAAAAGTTGTTGGGTCACCAAGATATGGGCTATATTCCAAAATATTGAATTATTAAAATTTTCAGGAATAGTAATTAACTGCTCAAAAGTTAAATCTTTTAAAAAATTAGTCAATAATTTTCGATTAAAAATAGCGGTTTCAAATATTTTATCCATTACTTTAAATTTTAGCTAAAAATAAGTAACTTTCCTTTGATAAATACCAAGAAATTTTAAAATAATGAAAAAAATATATTATTTAAAAACATGTGACACTTGTAAAAGAATACTTAAATCGATTCCTCTTAAAGGGTTCACTTTACAGGAAATAAAAACGGAACCGATCAAAATGAATCAGCTGGAAGAAATGAAAGAATTAGCAGGTTGCTATGAGTTTCTTTTTAGTCGAAGGGCTAAAAAATATAAGGCCATGGATCTTAAAAACCAGACTTTAACCGAAATTGATTACAAACAATTGATATTGGATGAATATACTTTTTTAAAACGTCCGGTAATTATTATCAATGAAAATATATTTATTGGAAATAGTAAAAAAACGATTAGTACTATCTTACAACTTTTTGGACAATAAGTACTTATAAATATATATTGTATCTTTAAAGCAAGAAACAATTTACCCCTCTATTGTGTCTAAATTTAAAATTAAAAAAATTCTAATAATCACTCTGGCAATAGTTATTGCCCTTATTTTAATAATAAATTTAGTTGTTTCAAATATCATTGAACAAAAAATTTCGGATTTTTTATTAAAAGAAAATTCAAAATTATATACCGCTAATATTAAAGGAGTTAAATTTAAACTTCTAAAAAGATCTATTGTCATTGACAGTTTATCTTTGAGCCCTACAAGTGAATCAATCCTCAATTTAAAAAAACAAAAATCTACTACAAAGTCTTTAGAAAAAATTACAATTTCTTCGATAAAATTAGAAGGTATTCATATATTCAAAATTATTTTTAATAACAATATTTTAATCAATCAACTACAGTTAAACGATGTTTTAATTCAGAAATTAAAAAATAAAAAAATAAAAGAACCTAAAAAAACGTCCAAATCTAACTTTGATATTGATTCCATTTATATAAAAAATATAAATGGAATTGAATTGGAGGAAATAAAAGTATCTAATTTAATTTATCAGGTTACTGAATTATCCTCTAATGAAATTGTATTTCAAAATAGCCCTTTAAATTTTGATATAACGGGATTTAAACTAGAGAATATTGACAACAATTATTTTAAATTAAAGCCTGTAAACGATAAATTTGAGATTAATAATATAAAAATAGATTTTCCCGATAAGAAATACACTTTTTCGGTAGACTCTGCTTTAGTTAATTTCGAAAAACAAATCGTAAACATTAAAAAACTGAGCTACAAACCGATGATCGATAAGGTTGCGTTGGCAAATAGCTATAGCTATAATACTGAAGTATATAATTTGAATATTGACGAAATAAACCTTCACAATTTTGATTTTTCAAAAATGATAGAAAACAAAGGGGTTTTTATGGATAGTCTTTCTATTTCGAAATTAAACATGGAAATTTATAAAGATAAAAGGAAACCTTTTAATTTAAAAAAACGACCCTTGCTTCTTCATTTGAAATTGAAACAAATGAAATTTCCTTTAAAGATCAATAAAATTAAAATTTCTGATAGTAAATTATTTTATATAGAACATTTGGAGAAAAAAGATGTCTTATTGGAAGTTTCCATGAGTGAATTAAATGTGCAAATAAATAATGTTACCTCTATCAAAGAGTATCGAGAAAAGCCATTAAAAGTTTTTCTTCATTCAAAATTTCTGAATGCGTCTAATTTAATATTTAATATGGAATTACCCTTAAAAGATGGTCAAAATACATTTTATTTTAATGGTAGTTTAGGGGCATCAAAATTTAGTTATTTTGACACAGTAATTTTTCCGGCGTTAGGTTTAAAAAATTTGAAAGGTAATTTAAATAGTTTAATTTTTAGTGCCAGTGCTGATAATGTCTCGTCAAAAGGAAAAATGACCTTATTATATCACGGTTTGGAAGCTGAGGTTTTTAAATCTCATTCTTTTGAAGAAAATAAATTTTTGAGTTGGACGGTTAATACAATTGTTCATAAATCGAATCCGGGTAAAAATAATAAAATTAGAGAAGCTGTTCTCTCTGTTGATAGAACTATTTACAAAGGTTTGTTCAATTATATTTGGAAAACTCTTGAAAGTGGAATTATTAATACTTTAGTTCCCGGGGGTAAAACATCCAAAAAAGTTAATGCAAAAAAAGAAAGAAAATTAAAAAGAGAAAAACGAAAAACGAAAAAATAATTTTAACAAAATGTGGGAGTCTCTTATCACAAAAATTTTCGTTCAACAAGCAAAATAAATCTTTCTTCCAGTTCTTCTTTACCCATCCATTTATAATTTGGTTTTACAGTAAACTGAATGTAATTTAAAGCTTCTTCTTTATTCTTACATGAATTTAATTTACTTAATACCTTATTGAAATCAGACTGACTAAAATTAAATAATTTATTGACAAACGCTATCCTATCATTTAATCCAATTTGAATACTACTGCTATGTAATTTATCATTAAGTGATAATTGCTTAGGTTCTTCTTTTTTTGTGCCAAATAGTTTTTCAGTTTCATCCAGAGAAATAATATCTTTAAATTCTTCTTTCTGACCCATATCTTCTTTGATAGATTCAAAAGTAGGAACAAATAAGTCTTCTAAACTTATAGGTTCATCTTTTTGTTCTGATTGTGAAATTTCAATTTTTTCGTTCGATGGTTCTTTCTCTACTTCATTGATTGATTTTTCTGAGATAATATTGGTTGGCTGGTTTTCAAATGATGGTTTTATCTTAACTTCTTTACTTGTTTGATCTTCGCTATCCGATTCTTTTTTATAATTCAATTCATCAGGCATTGTTTCGGGGTCATTATTTAGAAACTCTAACACAACCATTTTTTCATTTAGCTCTTGAGATTTACTACGTAATGTACCTATCTCAGAATCATCCTTTAATAGAAGTATTTCTTGAGCTAATTTTTTTAATTCTATAATTAAACTCTTACGCATAAACTTAATTTTTAAATTAGGTCTTCTTTTTTTTAGAAATATACAAAATTAACGTTTTCAAAAGAAAATTCTACTAAAGAATTTCATTACTTTTGTTCTGCAAAAGAAAATCATGTTTTCTTTATAAACGAGATATTAAACTATTTATTCTAACTCTTTCAAGCTTTAAATAACAATATGTTTCTTGAAAATACAGTAAATCATATAGAACAATTTGGATGGATTGAAGTAATCTGTGGTTCTATGTTTTCAGGAAAAACTGAAGAATTAATTCGTCGACTTAAGCGAGCTAAATTTGCCAAACAAAAAGTTGAGATATTTAAACCCACTGTTGATACGCGATTTGCCGAAGAGATGGTAATATCACACGATGAAAATGAAATCCGATGTACACCTGTTCCTTCTTCAGCGAATATAAGCTTATTAGCAAATAATATTGATGTTGTGGGTATAGATGAAGCTCAGTTTTTTGATGATGAAATTGTTCATGTTTGTAATGATCTGGCTAATAGAGGTATCAGGGTGATTGTTGCCGGATTGGACATGGACTTTAAAGGAAATCCATTTGGTCCTATGCCCGCACTTATGGCTACGGCCGAATATGTTACAAAAGTTCATGCCGTTTGCACGAAAACAGGGAATTTAGCACATTACAGTCACAGAACAGTCGCTGATGATAATTTAGTTTTATTAGGCGAGGTTCAAGAGTATGAACCGCTGAGCAGAGCGGCATATTTCAAGGAAATTCAAAAAGAAGAACAGAAAAGAGAGGAAGAAAAAAATGAGCAATAACACTTCTGTTTTAGAAATCAGTTTAACTGCTATTAAACACAATCTTTGGTATTTTCGGACGAAAATTCAAGAATCAACCAAACTTTTAGTTGTTATCAAGGCTTTTGCCTACGGGAGTGATTCTGTAGCAGTTGGTAAGATTTTGGAAAATCAAAAAGTGGATTACTTAGCCGTTGCCTATGTAGATGAAGGAATTACTTTGCGTAAAGCAAATATTAAACTACCCATTTTAGTTTTACATCCACAATTAGAAAATTTTGAAAGCCTTATTACCTATAAACTTGAACCAAATTTATACAATTTTAGAACTTTAACCCAATTTATCGAAATTGTCAATTCTAAAAACATTAAAGATTACCCTGTTCACATTAAAATTGATTCAGGAATGAATAGAATAGGTTTTAAAAAGAATGACATAGCTCATTTAGAATCCATTTTACAGAATCAGGAAAAGTTAAAAATTGTATCATTTTATTCACATCTGGCGGCCAGTGAAGACCGAAACGCAAAAGAATTTACCAAACAACAAATTAAAACCTTTAATGAAATATGTAATTCATTAAACACAAGCCTTAATTACACTCCTTTAAAACATATTTCAAATACTTCAGGAATATTAAATTATCCTGAAGCTCAATTTGATATGGTAAGATTAGGTATAGGCTTTTACGGTTTCGGGAATAGTGATAAAGAAACAGCTCTGCTAAAAAATGTTTGTAATTTAAAAACTACAATTTCTCAAATTAAATTTCTTGATAAAGGGGAAAGCGTTGGATATAACAGGGGATATGTGGCCACAAAACCAACTAAAATCGGAATTATTCCGATAGGTTATGCAGATGGCTTAAATCGAAATCTTAGTAATTCTGTCGGTTCTGTTTATCTCGGAAATATTAAAATTCCTATAATAGGGACAATTTGTATGGATATGACCATGATCAATATAACAGATATTGATTGTAAAGAAGGTGATGAAATAATTATTTTTAATCACCAGGATCATGTTCTTGAGCTAGGCAATAAAACGAATACGATTCCATATGAAATTTTGACTTCTATCTCCCAAAGAATATTACGAAAAATAATAAAGAATTAACTTTTTTTACTTAAAAACACCTCGGCAATTGACGGTGTATTGTTCGCCTTTTCAAGAAGAATCAATACATCTTTATTTGCTACTTTACCTGTTTCCAGAACTTTAAAATAAATACCGCTTTTAGTACTGTTCCAAAATTGCTTAATCACTGTAGCATCTTGAAATCGAATTCCTAACTTAACACATGGTTGGCGTGGTTTGGTTACTTGAATTTTTGCTTCACCTAATTGATAAATACTGCCAATGGTTATTAATTCTTCATCGAGATCAGTTACCGTTAAATTTTCTCCAAACATTCCATAATTAAATTCCAGATCCGGATATAATTTTTTCCAGTAATCATAATGATTTTCACTATATGCGTATACTGCCTGATCAATACCGCCATGATACTTCCTATCAATTACATCATCATTAACTACATCTTTTTTTCCTAAAAAAATGGCATCTTTAACTGGATATTTAAAGATTCCTGTTTCGTAGGTTTTATTCTTCCACTGAATTGATTTCCGCTTACCTATATTTATCGAAATAATTTTCATTTTTTGTTTTATTATATTATTTTCTCATTTTACATTAATTCAATGAAGCATCAATTTATCAGCAATATTCCTGTCATTTGACAGTCTGGGTATCTTATTTTGGCCACCTAATTTACCAACCGATTTCATATAGTTTTTAAATCCTCCTTTGCAAACTCTACTTATTTTTAATGTTTGTAAAATCTTACCATCCCGAAGATCCAAATAATAAGAATTTTGCTTTTGTATTGCAGAATCAATTTTATATGCAAATAAAATTAAATCATCCGGTTCAGATTCAAACTCTATAAACCACTCATGATAAGGTAATTCTCCATGCAATGGATTTACCTGAGGTGCAACTGTAAATTCATTGATCTTAATTTCTGTTCCTTTAATAGCTTCTTGTAAGGATTGTTCTACTTCTTTGGCAATAACATGTTCTCCAAAGGCCGAAATAAAATGCTTAATTCTGCCAGTAACTATTATTCTAAATGGTTTTATAGATGTGAATTCAACAGTATCACCAAGATTATATGCCCAAAGCCCGGCATTAGTTGAAATAATCATTAAATAGTTCACACCAATTTTTACATCGTTAATTGATATTCTATTTGGATTTTCTTCATGAAATTGATTTGCAACGATAAATTCATAAAAAATACCACTATTCAACAATAGCAACATTCCTAATTTACTATTGGTTTTATTCTGTTTATCCTGATAGGCAAAAAATCCTTCTGAAGCCGGAAAGAGTTCTATAGAATCAACCTTTTTACCAATCAAATTTTCCATATTCTGTCTATACGGCTCATAATTAACACCGCCATAAACAAATAATGAAAAATTAGGGAAAATATCTATTATCTTTTTGTCTTCTTTTTCAATTAATTTTTCAAAATACATTTGAACCCATGAAGGAATACCACTTATCAATCGCATATCTTCAACTACAGTTTCCTCAATAATTGCATGTAATTTGGTTTCCCAATCATCAATACAATTGGTTTCCCAACTTGGCATACGATTGTTTTGCAGATATTTAGGCACGTAATGTGCAACAATTCCCGATAGTCGGCCGGTTTTTATACCGTTCAATAAATCAATTTCAGGACTGCCTTGTAAGAAAATCATTTTGCCATCAACAAAATCGGCGTTTCCGGTTTCGGCTATGTACAAAAGAAGAGCTTCCTTCGCCGCAGAGATTTGATAAGGCATAGATTCCTTGGTAATTGGAATATATTTTGCTCCCGAGGTTGTACCCGATGTTTTTGCAAAATAGAGCGGTTTTCCTTTCCACAATACATCAGTTATTCCCTCTTTTACTTGTTCAACATAAGGTTTTAAGGCCTCATAATCTCTAATGGGAACATTAGCTTTAAAATCTTTATAGCTATTAATCTGATTAAAATTATGATGCTTTCCGAAAGTTGTGTTTTTGGCCTGAGAAATTAAATTTATTAATACTTTATCCTGAGTGGCTATAGGATTATTTGCCCATTTATAAACTTTTTTTGAAATTTGTTTCGCGTATATCTTAGCAAAAAATGATTTTATCACGTAATTATTATAATTTTAATTAACAAAACTGAAGAAACCTTTAAAATTTCTATTTAAAGTTGATATAATTTGACGGATTTACCGGATATCCTTCATTCCAAAGTTCAAAATGTAAATGAGGTCCGGTAGAAAATGTTCCTGTTGAACCGGCGCTTGCAATAACCTCACCTGATTTTACCAATTCGCCTTGATCTTTATATATTGAAGCATTGTGTTTATAAATCGAAATAAACCCTTGACTATGCTCCATCACTATTACATACCCGGTATCGGCCGTAAAACCTTTAAAAATAACTGTACCATCAGCTACAGCTTTAACCGGGCTATCTTTTTCAACCGCAATATCAATGGCGAAATGCTTTTCTTTTGCATCATAACCTTGTGTTATTTCTCCCTTAATCGGAGAGGTAAAAACTATATCTGTATTTTTTGTTGCCTGTTCAAAAACACTAAATCTGTCTTCTTGTTCAACTTCTATTCTAAAAGCAGAATCAACTGCTGATGGTGCAAAATTAATTTTTTCAATTTGAAGTTGTTGTAATACCGAATCTTTATTAAAAGTAACTCTTTTAATTTCTCCCTTTAAGACTTGTTGAATATTTTCAATATACAAATCGTTAACAAAGAGGGCTTTATTTAGCGAATCAACTTTATAAACCAAATTTGTAGCTTGCTTTTTTAAATCGGTTGATGAGTAACCTTGAATATATTCTTTTAAGGGAGTTAAGGCTATAAATAATATGGTAAGAACTATTAACAAAATAGAGAATAATCCCCCAAAAACAAAGGCATTTAATCTATTTAGCTTGAATGAAAATCTCTCTTCAAATGTATCCTCGTTTAATACAACAAAACGATATTTAAATGTTAGCTTTTCTTTAAGTCTATTTTTTTTTCTACTCTTTTCCATCAAATAATTATTCAATAACAAATATACGATGTTTTTTATGTTGCCAACTAATTCACCTTTTTGACTCTTTTAATTATCACTTACCTTTACTATGAAATACTATTTATAAAAATTCATTTCGTCTAAATAATTCCAGACCTTTTGGGGTAATAAAGCACTTATATTGTTTCGTTCTTTAACCGAATTCCTGATAAATGTTGAAGATATTTCAACAATTGGAGCATCGACAATATTAATCTTTGAACGACCGGCAAACTGCGATTTCAATTTGTTTTCAAATACCCTGGGGTAAATATAAAGCTCATGATTTTGCAATATTACTTCATGATTTTTCCATTTATGAAATGACTGTAAATTATCTTCACCCATTATTAAACAAAACTCATGGGAAGGATATATTTCGTGTAAATATGTAAGCGTATCAATTGTATAATTTGGTTGGGGCAGATCGAATTCAATTTTTGAGGGTTTGAGTTTGGGGTAATCTTCTGTAGCAACTAAAACCATTTGATATCGATGATGATCTGCCAATAAACTACTCTTTTTCTTAAATGGATTATGAGGAGTTACAACGAACCAAACTTCGTTTAAATCTGTAAATTCAGCCATATGATTCGCAATGATCATATGACCAACGTGAATGGGGTTAAAAGTTCCGAAATAGAGACCTATTTTCATTTTGTTATTCTACTACTAAAATAAACCCGGTCTGCACATAGTCAAGCATACAGGGTAATTTAAAAAACTACTCATTTTTTGACAAAAAATCAGTTACCATTTTAATCGCTCCTTTTTTAGCAATATCCAAATCATCATTTACTAAAATTACATCAAAATCTTTAGCAAATCCAAACTCTCTTTCTGCTTTAGCAACTCGTTCATTAATTTTTTCTTCACTGTCTGTTTTTCGATTCCGTAGCCTGAATTCCATTTCTTTAATCGATGGGGGCTTTACAAATACTGACAAGGTTTGATCCGGATATTTTCTCTTGATCCGCAGCCCACCAATAACATCTATATCAAAAATAGCATGTTTTCCATTTGACCAAATTCTCAACACTTCCGACTTTAAGGTACCATAAAAATTATTATGATAAACCTCTTCCCATTCCACAAAGTCATCCTTATCAATATGATTTTTAAATTTTTCTAAACTAATAAAATGGTAATCTTCACCATCAATTTCAGACCCTCTTTTTTCTCTAGAAGTTACTGAAATTGAAAAATCCAAATTTAATTCATCCTGTTTTAATAAATGACGAACAATTGTAGTTTTACCGGATCCTGAAGGTGCAGAAAAAACAATAAGTTTACCTAATTTCTTATCCATTTCTATAAAACATTAAGCAATTGCTCCTTGATCTTTTCCAACTCATCTTTCATTTGCACAACTAATTTTTGCATAGGTGCAAAATTAGCTTTAGATCCTATTGTATTGATCTCTCTTCCTATTTCCTGTGAAATAAATCCTAGTTTTTTACCATTTGATGTATTACTATCTAACTCTTCTGCAAAATATTTTAAATGATTGTCAAGTCTAACTTTCTCTTCGGTAATATCAAGTTTTTCTAAATAATATATCATTTCCTGTTCAAAGCGGTTTTCATCAACTGTAACTTTTAACTCTAAAATTGCTTTTTTCAATCTCTCTCGTACATCTATCAATCGATCATCATCCAGATCAACAACATTTTCTAAATTCTTTTTTATCGCCTTTATCCTAAATTCAAAATCGTTTTTTAAAACCTTTCCTTCATCAGATCTAAATTCTTGTAAATCCAATATAGCGCCTTGGATACTTTTTTCAATTATATGCCACTCATTATCATCGAGTTCTTCCCGCTCACTTTTTAATACATCAGGTAAACGCATGGCAATAGCAAGTACATCAGCCTCTTTTTTAATTTGTTCTAACTGCTGTACATAATGTGATACAATTCCTTTATTAATCTGTGTTGTTGATTCTTCAGCTGTTGTTTCAATAAAAAAAGAAAGATCTATTTTTCCTCTGGTCAGTTCTTTGGCGAGCATTCGCCTTGTTTCAACTTCCTTTTCTCTGTAAATAGCAGGGAAACGAGTATTCAGATCTAAATTCTTACTGTTAAGAGATTTTATTTCGATGGTTATTTTTTTGCTGTCTAATTGAATAACAGACTTGCCATAACCAGTCATAGATTGTATCATTATTTGTTTTTAAAATTAAGCAAAGTTACTAATAATTTAATCTAAAGTCTAATGCCAATTTTCAATAATACATGGTAAAATTAAATGCTTTTTTCATTTATTACTTTAGGCTTTCTTGTAACCAAATAAACACCAATAAAAATTAAAATTGTTGCAAATATTTTTAATTTATTAAGTGAATCACTGCCAACAATTAAGGCATAAACACTTGCAATTACCGGTTGTAAATATATAAAAATACTCAGTGTTGTTGGCTTTAATTTTCTGATGGCGAATAGGTTAAACATATAGGAGAAAAAAGTAGTAAACAAAACGATATATCCAATTTTATAAAAGGCCCAGGTTGGTATTTTGCTCCATTCCACTTCAATAAATTCCTGATAACCAAACGGAATAACCATAATCAAACCAAATAAATACAACCATTTTGCGAAGGTTAAAGGATTATATTTTTCAGTTAACCTTTTTACTATAATTAAATACATAGCATAAGAACTTGCATTAACAAGAACCAATAAATTCCCCAATGCCGCATTTTCACTTAGTTCAAATTTTTGCCCATAAACAATTAACATTGCAGCACCGGCCATACCTATAAAAATACCTAACAATTTTCTTTTTGTAGCTTTCTCTCTTAAAAAAATTGTAGAAAACGTTAATACAATTATCGGCGCTGTAACCATTATTACTGATGCGCTGATAGGGCTGGTCATGCTCAAACCTTTAAAAAAGGCCAACATATTTAATGCAACTCCAAAAATGGCTGCTAAAAATATACGGGAATAATCAGGAAAGTCTATTTTCTCTTTTTTAATAAAAAGCCCTGCAATCCAAAATAATATGGTTGCCCCTATTACTCTTAATAAAATAAAGCCAAAAGGTTTTAAATACAGCGGCATCACATCTTTGGCAACTGTAAAACTAATACCATAAATTATGGCAGCCAAAAAAGCAAGTAAAAAAGCAATACTTCTAGAACCCATATTCTAATTGATTAATAACTAGTTATATATGTTAAATCGTAAAGAAAAATATTTCTTATAAAAAATTAACCACAGATGTTATCTGTGGTTAATTTTAATTCGTAATAATTATTATTAATTATTTATTTTCTTCAAATCTTTTATTAACTTCTTCCCAATTGATTACATTAAAAAATGCATTTATATAATCCGGGCGTCGGTTCTGGTAGTTTAAATAATATGCGTGTTCCCAAACATCTAATCCTAAAATTGGAGTACCACCGCATCCTGTATCTGGCATCAATGGGTTGTCTTGATTAGGTGTTGAACAAACTTCAACCCTACCTCCTTTATGAACGCAAAGCCAAGCCCAACCTGAACCAAAACGGGTAGCCGCAGCTTTTGAAAAAATTTCTTTAAAAGATCCGAAGGATCCGAAAGCTTCATTAATTGCGTTAGCAACTTCACCATTTGGATCTCCCCCTCCATTTGGAGACATTACTTTCCAAAAAAGATCATGATTGTAATAACCCCCTCCATTATTTCTTACGGCCCCGTTACTCATGTCCATATTTTCTAAAATATCTAAAATAGAATTTCCTTCTAAATCAGTTCCGGTAATGGCATTATTTAAATTTGTAGTATATCCGTTATGATGTTTTGAATGGTGAATTTCCATGGTTCTTGCATCAATGTGAGGCTCAAGGGCATCATAGCTATATGGTAATTTTGGTAATTGAAATGACATAATTTATAGTTTTAGTAGTTATAATTATTTTTATCAAAGATACATATTATTGAAATGAATAGTCAACTTTAAACAATAGATAAATATTATTATCTTATCATTAAATTTTATATTCTTAAGTTGTGTAATGCCTCAGCGACCGCCTTGTGGGAAACAGTCAATCCTTCAAACTTTTTTGTTATAATTTCCTTTTCATTAACGTTAGCTTCCAATTGATTTAAAATATTCATCAAATGCATTTTCATGTGACCTTGTTGAATTCCGGTGGTTGTCAAGGCCTTTATAGCCGCAAAATTTTGAGCAAGTCCGGCAACGGCAATAATTTGCATCAATTCCTCAGCAGATGGGTTTTGTAAAATCTCTAGAGATAATTTTGCCAAAGGATGCAATTTTGTTAATCCTCCAACTGTTCCTAAGGATAAAGGTAATTCTATCCAAAAATAAAATATTCCGTTTTCAATTTTGGCATGGGTCAAACTTTTATAGGTTCCGCTTCTCGAAGCATATGCATGAGCACCTGCAGCAACTGCTCTAAAATCATTTCCTGTAGCTAATACAACTGCATCAATTCCATTCATAATGCCTTTGTTATGTGTTACAGCTCTATAGGGTTCAACATTGGCAATATCAACAGCCTGAATAAATTTTAATACGTATTCCTCTGCATTTTCAGTAAAAAAATCATCCACCTTACAAGTCACCTCTGCCCTGACCAAACATTCAGGTACGTAATTGGATAAAATGCTCATCACAATTTTTATGTCGTCATTTTTAAACTTTCCGGCAATAGTTTCTAAACAGGAATTGATAAAATTTGCACCCATGCTATCTGCGGTCTCAAAAGTAACATTCAATTGATAATAGTTTTTAAGATCCTTTGATTTATCACGTAGTTCAATATCTATAATTCCACCTCCCCGTTTCCGCATATTTGAAGTTATAGAATCAGTTGATGATATCAATTGCGATTTCGTTGTTACAAAATATTTTTTTAATGTTTCGAATTTTCCATTATACATAAAATGTACCTGACCAACTTTTGTTGTCGAAATGACATTTGCTTTAAAACCTCCTCTAGTACTCCAAAATTTAGCAACTAAAGAAGCGGCTGCTACTACCGAACTTTCTTCGATGGCCATTGGAATGGTATATGGTTCACCATTGATGATGAAATTTGGCGCAATTGCGTATGGAACATAAAAATTACTTATTGTATTTTCAATAAATTCGTCATGTAATTGTTGTAATTTTTTATTTCGATTTGCGTATTGTTTTAAAGTATTAATTCCTTTCAATGAATCAATGAAAAAATTATCTGCTAACCAATTAATTTTTTCGTTTTTGGTAAATTTTGAAAATCCCGAAACTGTTTTTGACATGAAACATTGTTTTAACAATGCCAAAGATAAACATTACAATAATAAAAATTAAAGGATATGTTTAAAGTAAAAAGAGTATATTTTAAATAATAGCATTTTTAGAATAGTAATTTTAAATTATTCTCATGAATTGATATTCTAATTAATTTATTTATCAGTTTACCCAATAATCATAAGTGTTTGAATCTTCAAAGTTTCTTTTGCTTTTAATAATCAATTTCATTTATTTTCCGTAAACTTGGCAAACTTTTATTTGAAATATATCTTATGAAAAAAATATTTCTTCTTTTTCTAATATTTTCAACTTCCATTATTGCCCAAAAACAAAATATTACTCTTGAAAATATTTGGCTTGACAACACTTTTAATACAGAAGGTCTGGAATCTTTTCATTCTATGCAAAATGGTGATTATTATACTATTTTAAATCACAATAATTACGGCACTTATTTAGACAAGTTTGATTATGCCACTCTTGAAAAAGTTGAAACCGTGGTTATGGGCAAGGATTTGGACGGAATAAAGTATTTTGATGACTACACCTTTAACCGAGATGAAAATAAGTTAATAATTGGCATAAACCTTGAAAAAATATATCGACATTCCAAAATTGGAAAATATTATGTTTATGATTTAAGCCATAAGAAATTAGAATTAATATCAGAAAATGCTATTCAAGAACCAACCTTTTCTCCCGATGGAAAAAAAGTGGCCTATGTTTATCAAAATAATCTATTTGTTAAAAATTTAGAAACTGCAAAAATTACTCAAATTACTTTTGATGGGGCTAAAAATAAAATTATCAATGGTGTGACAGATTGGGTTTATGAAGAAGAATTTGTGTTTGTACGAGCTTTTGACTGGAATGGAACATCAGATAAAATTGCCTTCATACGATTTGACGAAAGAGAAGTCCCAGAATTTTCAATGGATGTGTATGGCGAAGAATTATACCCCGACCAACAAACATTCAAATACCCTAAGGCAGGAGAGGCAAACGCAAATGTCAGCTTATATATTTATAATTTAAACACCCAAAATAATTCTAAAATAGAATTAACTAAAAATAAACAATATTATATTCCAAGAATAGCATGGACAAAGGAAGCTAACACGCTATCAGTAATTACCTTAAATCGTCACCAAAACAATTTGAATTTATTATTTATTGACGGAAATTCCTTGCAAAGCAGGTTGGTTTTAAACGAAAAAGATGCTGCTTATATTGATGTCACCAATGATCTTACTTTTTTAAAAGATAATAGTTTTATCTGGACCAGTGAAAAAGATGGATTCAATCATATCTATCATTATACTAAAAACGGAAAATTAAAAAATCAAATTACTAAAGGGCCATGGGAAGTGACAGATTATTACGGTTTTGATAGTAAAACTAATCGTATTTTCTATCGATCAACAGAAGAAGGTTCAATAAACAGATCTATATATTCTATTGAAATCAATGGTAAGAATAAAAAGAAATTGAGTAAATCCATAGGTAATAATAGTGCTGATTTCAGTAATAGTTATAATTACTTCGTCAACACCTATTCAAGCACTTCAACACCTCCTGTTTATACCTTAGTTGATGCTAAAACAGGTAAAGAAATTAAAGAGATTAAAACTAACTTGAATTTAGCCGAGAAATTATCAAATTACAATTTGCCGGAAAAAGAATTTACCACATTAAAAACAAAAAATGGTGAATTTAATATGTGGATAATAAAACCAATTGATTTCGATCCTGATAAAGAATACCCTTTATTGATGTATCAATATTCAGGTCCGGGATCCCAGGAGGTCAATAATCGATGGAACAATGTTTGGAAACATGATTACTGGCATCAAATGCTTGCGCAAAAAGGCTATATAATAGTCTGTGTTGATGGAAGAGGAACCGGTTTTAAAGGTCGGGATTTTAAAAAAATTACTTATAAAGAGTTGGGTAAATTCGAAATTGAAGATCAAATAGAAGCTGCGAAAAAACTGGGAAAGCGCAATTATATCGATGCTGATAGAATAGGTATATGGGGTTGGAGCTATGGTGGATACATGAGTTCTTTGGCAATTACCAAAGGAGCAGATGTTTTTAAAATGGCCATTGCCGTTGCACCGGTAACATCATGGCGTTTTTATGATACGGTTTATACCGAAAGATATATGCAAACACCTCAAGAAAACCCGGGGGGATATGATAATAATTCGCCTATTAACTTTGTTGAATTACTCAAAGGAGATTACCTATTAATTCACGGTACCGGTGATGATAACGTACATGTACAAAACTCAATGAGAATGGTAAATGCTCTGATCAACGCAAATAAACAATTTGATTATTTTAGTTACCCCGATAGAACACATGGTATTTATGAGGGAAACAATACAAGAATTCATCTTTTCAAAAAAATGACTATTTTTATTGACGATTCATTAGGCGATCCAATAAATAAAGAACTTCAAATAAAAAATTAATCTAAAATCCAATTATATGTCAACAATTACTAAAGCTCCGGAACAAAGAGAAATTTTTGGACATCCGGTAGGTCTGTTTATTCTATTTTTTACTGAAATGTGGGAGCGGTTTTCCTATTATGGAATGCGAGCAATTTTGGTGTTATATTTAGTGCAAGCTACGGGCGATACAAATTCAGGTTTAGGTTGGACCAATGGTGAAGCTCTTGCTTTATATGGGTGGTATACCATGTTGGTTTATGTAGCATCAATTCCGGGAGGGTGGATTGCAGATAAATTTTTAGGACAAAAAAAATCAGTATTATACGGAGGAATCCTTTTAGTAGCCGGACATAGTATTCTTGCCATTGAAGAAATGTGGGCCTTTTATTCAGGTTTGGGCTTAATCGTTGCTGGTGTAGGTATGTTAAAACCAAATATCTCTACTATGGTTGGAGGCTTATACAAACAGGGTGATATCAGGAGAGATAAAGGGTTTACTATTTTTTATATAGGCATTAATGTAGGAGCTTTTTTATCAAGTTTAATTGTTGGATATGTTGGCGAAGTACACGGGTGGCATTATGGATTTGGACTTGCCGGAATTGGAATGGCTTTAGGCTTGATCCAATACTTAGTAGGTCAAAAATATTTGAAAAATGTAGGTAATTTTTTAGGTGAGTCAAAAGACCCTGAAGAAAAGGCTGCTATGGATAAACCTTTGACAAAAATTGAAAAAGACCGAATAATTGTCTTATTTATATCATTTTTATTAGTGATAGTATTTTGGGGTGCCTTTGAACAAGCAGGTGGATTAATGAATATCTATGCCAAAGAAAAAACAAATCGAATGTTGATGGGATGGGAAATTCCTGCCTCATGGTTTCAATCTTTAAACGCCATGTTTATCATATTTCTTGGTACAGCGGTTGCCGGATTTTGGGCCAGCCGTAAGCTTAGAGGAAAAATTTCTACTTCCTTGTATAAAATGATCTTAGGGTTAATAATTATGGGTACAGGTTTCTTTTTTATGACTGCGGCATCAGCACAATTTGAAAGTAATGGTTCATCTGCGATGTATTGGTTAGTTTTGGCCTATTTATTTCATACTGTAGGTGAATTGTGTATTTCTCCGGTTGCCCTATCCTATATCACTAAATTGTCTCCACTAAAATATGGATCTATTATGATGGGAATTTATTTTGCAATGACAGGGCTTGGTAATAAACTTGCCGGTTTATTAGGTGAATCTGCCGAAGACCTTGGTGAATATACCGTCTTCACCGGTATTGCTTTATTTTGTGTTATTTTTGGAATACTTGTGATGTTATTCCGTAAAAAACTTGAAATTTTAACTCATGGAGCAGAAGATGACGAACATGAAGTTAGTGAAGAAGAAAAAACAGAATTTGCACAGAATTAAAATACAGCCCTTAAAGAGTTAAATCTTTAAGGGTTTTTATATAACTCAAAATTCAACAATGATGAATGTAGCAACAAATGATTTTTTTAAAAGCAAAGTATTAGGTCATCCTTCTGGATTATTTGTCCTGTTTTTTACAGAGATGTGGGAGCGTTTTTCTTATTATGGTATGAGGGCATTATTGGTAATGTTCTTTACCGCATCTTTAATGGATGAAGGCTGGGCCTGGCCTCGCGAACATGCTATGGCCCTTTTTGGATCATACACTGCATTGGTTTATTTATCAACCCTGATCGGTGGGTACATGGCCGACAAAAAAATTGGTTACAGAATGGCCGTTGTTGTTGGAGCATTATTAATGACCTTGGGCCATGCTTCTATGGCTTTTGAAACTCCTTTTTTCGTTTATTTGGGTTTAACATTATTGGTTTTTGGTTCGGGTTTCTTTAAACCCAATATGACCTCTATAATTTCAATTATGTACAAAGATCATCAAGAGAAAAAAGATGGTGCTTATACTATATTCTATATGGGCGTTAATGCAGGTGCCTTCTTAGGAATCCTACTATGTGGTTATTTGGGAGAAACCGTTGGCTGGAGTTGGGGCTTTGGTTTGGCAGGGATCTTTATGCTCTTTGGTATGTTACAATTTTGGTTTGCGCAAGGCATTTTTGGTGATGTTGGAAAAAAACCAATAAAAGATGATATTAATAAAATAGTTGATGATGATGATAAAAGAGTTCCGTTTACTAACTGGCAATATATCATTATTTTTATAAGTTCTGTTTTAGGCTTGACCTGGATCTTAAATGAACCAGCAAGTTTAATTACAAATGGATCTTTTAATATATTAAATTTTGAATTATTCGGATTAGATGGGAATACTGTTACTATATTATTTGCTCTGTTATTATTTTTAATATTATTGGTTTTCAGATTATCTCAATATTCAAAAATTACAAGGGAAAAAATGTTAGCCGTTACCTTTTTTGCTTTTTTAACTATTTTCTTCTGGGGTATTTTTGAACAAGCTCCAGGTACTTTAACTATCTTTGCAAGAGATTATACCAGCCGGATTTTAGTGGGCGATGCAGGCTTTATTTTTAAAGTTGTAAACTCATTAATGACTATTATTCCTCTATCAATTATAACCTGGGTACTATTTCTATTATTTAAACAAACCTTTAAAAAATATGCAAAAGCAAATATGTATTTAGGTTTGAGTTTTATAATTATTTGGGGCATTGCAATTTGGATGCTTTCTGTTGAATTTCAAAAAGATGCTACAGAAATACCGGCTTCCTGGTTCGGAATTTTAAATTCATTGTATATCATCGCTTTCGCCCCCCTGTTTTCAAAATGGTGGGAAAGTAAATACAATCCAAGTGCTAACGTAAAATTCGGTCTGGGAATGTTTTTATTGGCCATTGGAATGGCTTTTGTTGCCTATGCTTCGAAAGATATTGTTCCAGGAGCACAAACCGCATCGGTAAGCATTATCTGGCTTGTTTTTGTTTATCTCTTTCACACCTTAGGCGAATTGTGTATTTCTCCTGTTGGCCTCTCGTATGTAAGCAAATTAGTACCATCAAGAATGATCGCTTTAATGTTTGGTATTTGGTATCTGGCCATAGCCATCGGAATGAAAACCGCAGGTAAACTGGGTGAAAATATTGATAGAATTGCCAATGTTGAAGGAATCAGTTATTTCTTCTGGATCTTAACATTAGTTCCAATAATTTTGGGAGTATTTTCGCTGATAATGCACCCTGTGATCAAAAAATTAATGCATGGAGTAAAATAATATGCATGTTAACTTAGTTACACAAAATATAATTTTAACATAAATTAAACGTTCTTTTTGTAATTTCAGCGTTTACTTTGCAACAAAGTTGACAAAAACATAATATAATAATGAAGAAGATATTTTTAATTATAGGGTTGGTTTTAACAACAATTACCTTAAAAGCCCAAGAAGATATAAATTGGATGACAATGAATGAAGCATTGGCTGCTCAATCAAATAATCCAAAGAAGATTATGATGGATGTTTATACGAATTGGTGTGGACCCTGTAAAATGTTGGATAAAAATACGTTTCACAATGCTGATGTTGTAAAATACGTAAATGATAATTATTATGCAGTGAAATTCAATGCCGAAGGAAATGCTGAAATAAACTATAAAGATCAGGAATATAAAAACCCCGGATATGAAGCGTCAAGAAAAGGTAGAAATGCGCAACATCAATTAGCAGGGGCTTTAAATATTACAGCTTATCCAACTATAGTGTTTTTTGATGAAAATGGAGAAACATTAGTACCGCTACCGGGATATAAAACAGCTCCTCAATTAGAATTGTATTTAAAATTGTTTCTAAATGATGGGCATAAAAATATCACCAGCAAAGAAGAGTGGGATAATTATCAAAAAGAATTCAAATTTGAATTTAAGGGATAATATACCATTTTCAAATATTAAAACCGCCAGAATTACTTCAGGCGGTTTTTTTGTGTTGATATTTCATTTGTTTGATCCTGTTAATTATCTTGTCACTCCTTTTTTGATTTTCCCTACTCTTTGATTGTGCAAAGACTTAAACTTTTTACTTTTATCTTTATCCTTTTTACCTGAATTAACCTTTCTTTGCAAAAAAAATACAGGTGAACTACCTATCTATTGAAAATATAGCAAAATCTTTTGGTGAAAGGGTCTTATTTGAAGAGCTGTCTTTCGGAATTAATAAAGATCAAAAAATTGCTTTTGTAGCGAAAAACGGCACAGGTAAAACTACGCTTTTGAACATCATTGCCGGTGAAGAAAATCCTGATGCCGGAAATATAATTTTCCGCAAAGGATTAAAAATTGCTTATCTATCCCAAAATGAAGTTCTTGAAGAAAATCTTACCATTGAACAAACAATTTTTAATTCAGATAATGAAACATTAAAGATAATAGAGCAATATGAAAATGCTTTAAATAATCCCGATGACGCTGATGCGTACCAAACTGCTTTTGAATTGATGGAGCAAAACAATGCCTGGGATTTTGAAACCCAATACAAACAAATTCTTTTTAAACTAAAATTAAACGAAATACACCTAAAGGTTTCTTCTCTTTCGGGTGGTCAAAAAAAACGCTTATCACTTGCAGTTATATTGCTTAAGCAACCCGATCTGTTCATTTTAGATGAGCCTACGAATCATTTGGATCTTGAAATGATCGAGTGGCTAGAAAATTACTTAATTAAAGAAAAAACAACTCTTTTTATGGTAACTCATGACCGCTATTTTCTAGAGCGGGTATGTAATGAAATTATTGAATTAGACCATGGTAAATTGTTTAGATATAGAGGTAATTATTCTTATTTTTTAGAAAAAAAAGAGGAGCGTATTGCCTTAGAACAAATTACTGTTGACAAAGCAAAGAATTTATTTAAAAAAGAGTTGGATTGGATGCGCAGGCAACCAAAAGCAAGAACCACAAAATCCAAATCGCGGATTGAAGATTTTTACCATATCAAGGAAAAGGCTCATCAACGCAGACAAGATCATCAAGTACAGTTAGAAATCAATATGGAGCGTATGGGTAGTAAGATTCTTGAACTGCACCATATTTCAAAATCCTTTGATGCAAAAAACCTGTTTGATAATTTTGACTATGTTTTCAAAAGAGGGGAACGAATTGGAATTATAGGTAAGAACGGTACCGGAAAATCCACTTTTTTAAATATTATTACGGGATCTGTAAAAGTGGATAGCGGTAAAGTTATAATTGGTGAGACCATAAAATTTGGTTACTACACTCAAAGTGGAATTCACATAAAAGAAGGTCAAAAAGTTATTGAAGTTATCAAAGAATTCGGTGAATATATTCCATTGACTAAAGGAAGGAAAATCAGTGCAGGTCAACTTTTAGAAAAATTCTTATTTGATCGTAAAAAACAATATGATTTTGTTGAAAAACTTTCAGGTGGTGAGTTAAAGCGTTTATTTCTATGTACGGTTTTAATTCAAAATCCGAATTTTTTAATACTAGATGAACCCACTAACGATTTAGATATTGTTACTTTACAGGTATTGGAAGATTTCCTTTTAGATTTTCCGGGAAATTTATTGGTAGTATCTCATGATCGTTATTTTATGGATAAGATTGTTGATCATTTATTTATTTTTGAAGGTGAAGGTAAAATTTCCGGGTTCCCAGGCAATTATTCCGATTATAGAATTTATGAAGATTCTAATGCTACAATTTCTAAAGAAACCATAAAAAAAGAAGATTCACGAAAAGCCCAACCTTCAAAAGGAGAATTAACCTATCAGGAAAAACGAGAATTTGGCAAATTAGAAAAAGAAATTGCGAATTTAGAAAAGAAAAAATCAACTATTGAAAGTCAATTTAACAATAATGAAATTGAACCCGATAAGATCAATGAAGTTTCGAGTGAATTAGAACGAATTATAACAGATCTTGAACAAAAAGAAGAACGTTGGTTGGAATTGTCAATGAAGATGGAATAAAAAACATGCATAGCTTTCAATTTTAACGGATTTGTTTGAGATCACCACGTCCCTCATACTTCACTCCTCGTGAAAACGAACTTCTTTCATAATGCAACACGTCATTGCGAACGGAATGCAATGAAGTGCAGCAATTTCAATAGAACAGGTAATAACCATGAGATCACCACTACTCATACTTCACTCCTCGTGAAAACGAAACTCTTTCATAATACAATACGTCATTGCAAACGGAATGCAATGAAGTGCAGCAATTTCAATAGAACAGGTAATAACCATTAGATCACCACCTCGCTCATACTTCGCTCTTCGTGAAACTATGAAAAATTAAAAAGCCAACCTTCAGATAAATCATTCCAGTTTGGATTAATTGTATTGACTAGTTCATTTTTTCTTTTTCTATTTCCTTTTTTAAGTTGTTTTTCTCTTAAAATGGCTTGATTGATATCCGTAAATATTTCGAAATAAACCAATTTATTACAATTATATTTTTCGGTAAATCCCTTATAGACTTTAATTTTATGTTGATAGACCCTTTTTTCTAAATTTGAAGTTACACCAATATAAAGCACATTATTATTTTTATTTGACATAAAGTAAACCGAACTTTGTAACATGATAATTAGCTTATTATAATACTCATTGATTATTTGAGATCACCACGTCATTGCGAACGGAATGAAATGAAGTGCTGCAATCTAAACGGAACAGGTTATAATCATTAGATCACCACGTCGCTCATCCTTCGCTTCTCGTGAAAACGAAACTCTTTCATAATTCAACACGTCATTGCGAACGGAATGAAATGGTCCCGATAGCTATCGGGAGCGGCAATCTCTATGGAACAAGTTATAACCATAAGATCACCACGTCGCTCATACTTCGCTCCTCGTGAAAACGTCATTTCGAGTACATAGGGCGCGGCAATCCGCAAACTCAAGAAAAAAGTATACAACTGTTGAAGTGTCCGTATCAAGCTCGCTTAAATTTGTATCATTCCTTGTGAAATCAATAATACTATTCTACTCTAACAATTTGATCCTCCTTTAATAATTCTAAATTCATAAATCTCAAATAAACCTGAGCTACAGAAAGTGTATCATTTTCACAGTATTTGGCTATTCTTTCTAAATCATTCTCTTCATAATAAACATGAGCTACCTGACTGCCGTCAATATCTTCTTTTGGTGAAGGTATTCCCAAAATATTGGTCAAGAGATTTAATGAAGTATAATGCTTATAATCACCAAATTTCCACATTTCCAAAGTGTCTAAATGAGGTACTTCCCATGGTTTTTTACCAAATAAATTGAGCTTGTCAGGCAAATCAATTTTATTGATGATCATTCTTCTTGCTATATACGGAAAATCGAATTCCTTACCATTATGTGCACATAACAAATGATACTTCTTATTGTAATACTTTTCTAACAGACTCTTAAAATCTGTTAGGATCAATACCTCGTCTTGTCCGAAAAATGATTTCAATCTAAACGAAACATCCGAATCATGATCAAAAAAACCAACAGAGATACATACTATTTTTCCAAATTCAGCCCAGATCCCTGCTCTTTCATAAAATTCTTCCGCAGTAAAATCTTCTTTTCTCTGGTATTGTGTTTTTTGAGCAAATAATTCCTGTTTAACAGAATTTAATTCTTCAAATGATGGAACTTCCGGTACCGTTTCAATATCCAGAAAAAGGATGTTCTTTAAGCTGATTTTGTTTTCCATTTTTATGATTAATAATATTAATACCTAAATGTAAACATTATACATACAAAAGTCAATTCAAATGTTAATGTGATGTTATCCAGGTTTTAAAACTCCATTAAAAAACCATTTCCCTAATGTTATCATATTAAGTTTTTGTTAACTCTACTTTTAGTTGAATTTTTTACATTAATTTTGACCTGATATATTAAACAATATGATTTATGAATAATGAAAGCCTAAAAATATTATTGGTTGATGATGAACCAGATATATTAGAAATTGTTGGTTATCATTTAAAAAAGGAAGGGTATCAAATTTTTAAAGCAACCAAAGGTACTGATGCGGTAAGCGATGCTAAGGTGATTCAGCCACATTTGATCTTATTAGATATTATGATGCCCGAAATGGATGGAATTGAAGCCTGTGAAAAAATAAGAGCTTTAGAAGGATTGGAAAATGTGGTCATTGCCTTTTTTACAGCTCGGGGTGAAGATTATTCGCAAGTGGCAGGATTCGAAGCAGGCGCTGATGATTATATCACCAAACCAGTTAAGCCAAAAGTATTGGTAAGTAAAGTTAAAGGATTATTAAGACGATTGAAAAACAAAAATAATGGTGAAGAAAATATTTTATCTTTTGACGGAATTACCATAAATAAGGATCAATATTTTGTTGAAGTTAATGAGGATAGAATAACTTTACCAAGAAAAGAATTTGAATTACTATCGCTACTGGCCAGCGTACCTAATAAGGTCTTTAATCGTGAAATTATTTTAAAAACCGTTTGGGGGCAAGATGTAATTGTTGGAGGAAGAACCATTGATGTGCATGTAAGAAAGCTTCGAGAAAAAATTGGTGATGATTTTATCAAAACCATTAAAGGAGTTGGTTATAAGTTTGTTATCTAATTAATTATCGTAGTTGAATTACTTTTTTTTTACACTAGATTGAAATTTATTTTATTACATAAACAAGCATTAAAAACATCGGCTCTGATCGTTGCGCTGTTTTTTGTGGTATTTGTCTTCTTGATTTATTTTGAAATAAATCAAAATGTTTTTAATATCCTGTTATTATCATTGTTTGCTTTTTTATCTATTTATTTTATCATCAAATACAGTGTTAAACAATTTATTTATAAGCAGTTAAAAAGAGTCTATAAATCTGCTTTGTTTGAAAATGAATTCAATTTTAAAAAAAATAATCTGGAAACTGATTTTGAAAGTTTTTTAGAGGGAATTAAAGAATTTACAGATCTGAAACATGAGGAAATTGAAAAATTAAATAGCAGAGATGATTTTAGAAGGGAATTTTTAGGCGATGTAGCACACGAATTAAAAACACCCCTTTTTAACGCACAAGGTTATCTGTTGACCCTTTTAGATGATACCATGGATGATGATGAATTACAAAAAAAATATTTAGATCGGGCAAATAAAAGTATTGAAAGATTAAATTTTATTGTTAAAGATCTAGATGTGATCTCCAGGTTAGAATCAGGAATGAAACTGGATTTTGAACCCTTTAATATTGTCAAGCTTATAACAGATGTATTCGAAATGCTTGAAATTAAAGCAAGTAAGAAAAATATTGCATTGACTTTTGACGAATTCTATGAATATCCTATTCTTGTACAGGGAGACAATGAACGAATAGAACAGGTTTTGATCAATCTTATCTCAAACTCTATAACTTATGGTAAGAATAATGGTACTACAACTGTAAGTATAGGGTTCTATACTAAAGAAAAATTTATCATTAAAGTTACAGATAACGGTCTGGGAATCAATAAAATTGATATTCCAAGATTATTTGAGCGCTTTTATAGGATTGATAAAAGTCGTTCGAGAGAACAAGGCGGGTCCGGGTTAGGACTTGCTATTGTTAAACATATTGTAGAGGCACATAATCAAGAAGTTTTTGTTGAAAGTAAACCAAAAAAAGGTTCAACTTTTTCTTTCACCTTAGATAAGGTTTTATAGATTTTTCTCTAATCTTTATCAATATCATGCTTCTTTCATTATTTCCAATGTTAAGAAATTATAACCTTATTGTTTCTTTAATGTAAATATCATACTTTTATTTTATGTAAGCTCAAAATTTAATTGTATGGAAAAAGTTATAACCTTTACAATGTCATTCTTTTTATTTTTAGGAATGACATTTGCTCAGGAAATAAAACCCAAGTTTGAAAAACAGGATAATTTAACAAAGGCAACTTATTATTATGATAATGGTACCGTTAAGGAAACTGGCTATTTAAAAAATGATAAGCTTCACGATAAATGGATTTCCTTTAATAAGGAAGGGAAAATAACCACAATAGCAAATTATAAAAATGGGATAAAAGAGGGAAAATGGTATGTAGTTGAAAATGATACGGTAAAGGAACTAACTTATAAATCAAATAAATTAATAAAAGTTGAAAACTTAAAAGGATCATATATACCCCTTAATTAGGCTAGTATTTAACGTATAAAAGCATCAAACGGAAAATTAATATCCTTTCTGTTTGATGTTTTTTTTTGCCTAAAACCTTGATAATTATTTACTTTGTCTAACATTTCAAGTTTAAAATCATTTTGCCGGGCATAAGGTGCTAACTTTTGATTCTCTAAAACCTTTGCCAGATATTCTTGCTCAAACTGACCCGGAGTAGGAATAAAAAAAGCTTTAGCTTGTAAGCTGTTGAGATCCATGATGGTTGTATAACCCGATCTTGCTAAAACTACTTTGCTGTTTACGATGGCTTTTTGAAGTTCGTCCGTCAACAAATAGTTTATAATTGTTAATTTTTCTCCTTCATCTTTTTGCTGATTCTCAGATAAAATTCCACGAACAAACAAGACCTTTTTATCAGAGGATTTTATTTCATTCAATAGCTTTTCTTCTAATATTGTACGTTGTGGTTCAGGGCCGGAAAGAAGTATCATCACATCGTACTTTTTCTTCTCAGTCATCCCTTCTTTAGTAGTATTCTTTTTATCAAACCTGCTTATCGGACCTATATATTTTAAATTCAGGTTGGTATTATCAGGATGAGATAATTCATTGGCCAGGTTTGGCCAATCTTTATGATCAGGCACCCAACATTCATCAAATTTTGAAATGATTTTTTGATGCATTTTACTTGTAATTGGAGTTGTTATACCCGATAAAACATTGACTTGATGCGTAATATAAACAGACGGTACTTTAGCCGATCTTACTCCAAATCTATTGTCGGATATTATACCGTTAATATTTTCCTTTTCAATTATGGTATCAACTACCTGCAACTCTGCTTTAACAGCTTTTAATATTTTTAAGCTATCAAACAAAATTCGATATCTTAGATAAGAGCCTTTTTTAGTGTATCGGATATTATACGAAGGGAGTTCATAACTTTTTAATTGCGGAAATTCTTTTTTTAGAAGAGCTAAGGAATCTCCATCGCCTGCAAGTACCGGTTTAAAATCCTCTTCAATTAAAGCGTTAATTATTGGGATGCATCTGGTAGCATGGCCTAAGCCCCAGTTTAATGGAGCAATAAGGATATTTTTGTTTTCAATTGAGTTATTTATAACCAAAACAATAATTATATCTTAGGAAAAACACAGCCCAGAATTTTTTTTATTCATTTATATAATATCAAAAAACAGCTAATAAAAAATTCTCTCCCCTCTCAAGAGGTAAGGAATTACAGATCAAAACCTATATCGGTTCGATAATTCATTTTATCAAAATTGATCTTTTCAATATTTCGATAGGATTGTGCCAAAGCCTTTTTAAAATTTTCACCGTATGAAGTCACAGCCAAAACCCTGCCTCCGCTACTTACAACATAACCATTATTTTGAGTCGTACCGGCATGGAACACTATTGAGTTTTCCACTTTATCCAAACCGGTAATTTCTTTGCCTTTTTCATAAGCCTCCGGATAACCTCCCGAGACCAACATTACGGTAGTTGCCGATCGTTCATCAATTTCTAATGTGAATTGATCTAATTTTTTCTCCGCAGTAGCGATAAACAGATCCACCAGGTCAGATTTAATCCTGGGTACTACCACTTCCGTTTCCGGATCACCCATACGTACATTATATTCAATTACCAAAGGCTCATTATTTACTTTGATCAATCCAATAAAAACAAATCCAACAAATGGGATATTGTCTTTTTTAAAGCCTTTTATGGTAGGTTTGATAATTCTTTTCTCAACCTTGTTTAAAAACTCTGTATTTGCAAACGGTACCGGAGAAATGGCACCCATACCGCCTGTGTTCAAGCCTTTATCACCTTCACCTATTCGTTTATAGTCTTTTGCATTGGGTAAGATCACGTAACTTTCACCATCGGTTAAAACGAAAGTGCTCATTTCAATACCATCTAAAAATTCTTCAATAACCACTTTGCTACTGGCTTCCCCAAATTTTTTATTTGTTAGCATTTCTTTTAATTCATCTTTCGCAACTTGCAGGTCGTTTAAAATTAACACGCCTTTCCCAGCTGCCAAACCATCAGCTTTTAAAACATATGGTGCTTCCATACTTTCTAAAAATTCAAAGCCTTTTTCTAAGGTCTCGGCAGTAAAACTTTTATATTTTGCAGTTGGAATATTATGACGGTGCATAAATTCTTTAGCAAATTCTTTACTTCCTTCTAATTGTGCTGCCAATTTTTGCGGACCAATTACAGGAATATTTTTTAACTCCTTATCTGAAAGAAAAAAATCATGAATTCCGTTAACCAAAGGGTCTTCAGGGCCAACAATAACCATTTGAATATTGTTTAACAGCACTTCTTTTTTTACTGCCTCAAAATCGTTAGGATCTAATGCCAAATTATGCCCGATCTTCGCAGTTCCGGCATTACCGGGAGCTATAAAAAGCTTTTCTGTTTTATCACTTTGAGCCAATTTCCATGCGAAAGTACATTCTCTGCCACCTGATCCTAAAATAAGTATGTTCATTTATGTTTAATAATTTTTTAGAGTGTAAAAATAATTTAAAAAAAGATCAAAATATTATATTTTAAATTTTTTTCACACATATTTCGAAAATAAAAATTGTTTTGAAGAGATTGCCACACTCCATTGCATTCCGTTCGCAATGACGTATTTTGTTATAAAAGTAATTCGTTTTCACGACGAGTGAAGTATGAACAACGTGGTGATCTCAATAATCGCACTTCTTTTCCTGAAGTTAACAGATTGTCTCGCCCTGTCTCATCGCAATGACGGTTTCATGAGTTTAGCTACTGCCAAAAATGCGAGTGATCCCAATTTTTTGAGAGAATGACACGATGATCTGAAGAATGGGGTTTGGAAATAAGGAGATTGCCACACTTCTTTGCATTCCGTTCGCAATGACGCAGTGATCTTAACAATTATTAAAATATCTGCTCCAATATTTGTTTGGTAATCATATAGGTTGGTCTAACCCCAGAGGCTCCCAATCCGCCGGAAGCAAGAGTCCCTCCTGTTTCTAAAGGATTATCAGAAGCGTAGTAAGCGTATCTCACCTTTACATTCTCATTAATATTGCCTCTAATTTTTGAAGCCGATTGAATTGCTTTTTGATAATGAGCTCCTTCCATTTCTAAACCTATTACCTGCCAGGTTGATCTATGGAAAAACTCTAAAATATCTTTATTTTGTAGTGAAGTTCCTAAAACTGTGATCATCGTTCCTTTAAAGACCTTTACACCAGAGTGTTTCAGGTCATCAACACTTAATTCATTTTTAAAGGGGTAATTATCAGCAGTTCCTTCAAAAATATGCGCAGTAGGTATCATAATATCACCCTTACCTCCCTCTAAAATTCCTGCTTTTCCCATAATGGAAACAGATTCGATATTTAGATGTTGTTTACTTCCATTTTCTAAAACATATGGTTTTAACAATTCATCCAATGTTTCATAAGCCTGTTCTCCAAAGGCATAATCCATAACAATGAGCACAGGGTTTTCCTTTTTTGCATTGGTAATTTTATAGTCGGTTTTTGCAAAATTGATCTTAGCAGTATCGATTATTTGTACATCTATGTTTGTTCCCGATGTATCTTTAATAAAAGTTAATCCTTTTTTTGAAGCACCTTTCCTAATGATCTTTTGCAGATCATTATCTGATTTTCCAATCATTTCAAATAAAGTTATATAATCATTTTCCTTCTTCTCTTTTGGTAAAAACATAGGTGCATAGATAGAATTCATCACACTGTGCATATTGGCACTGATAATATGGATCGGGCGGTTTAAAAGACCCTTTTCAACCAGAGCTTTTTTAATATTTGTAGCCCAGATCTCACCATAAATGTGATGTCCGATTCTTTCACTTAAAGTTGGGCTAAATGTAATGACATGTTTTTTATCGTCTAACAATTCATTTATGGCCAGTTTCCCCATCCAATAGATTATATTAAAAAACCTGTTGCCCTGAGTTTTTGTAGCAAAATTAGCATCGGCTTCCTGAATTTCGTCAAAACTTCTACCTAAAAACCCTGATAAATGTGTACATAAAACTTCACGCTCTTTATTGTTTAATTTTTTATTCTTTAAAACTACCTCTTCTAAATTTGACCATTCGCGGGTAGTTTTACCTTTATCAGTCAGTAAAACTTTTTTTGCAATTTTATGGGCTTCAATAAACATGAAAGTTAAATGTGTTAAGATGTCATATATATCAGATCTTCCACGAGTAATCTCAATATTCATTTGGTCTTTATCAATTCTATAGCAATTTCTTCTACGCTTTGCAGGTATTATATTTTTAAAGTGTGAATTGCCAAAACCTTCATCGGCTGTTAAATTGATATATGTACATTCTTCTATTCCGTTAGGTAACCTGTCAATGATATACAATAAACCATCAAGCTCTATTTTTTCTTCGGCGATGGTACCATATATTTCAGGTTGCAAGGTTAACAAAGCTTTTTTTAAGGTATTCCCCGAGATTCCCATTGGTTTATAAAATCCACGATTAAAAAGGTGGCGCATTGTAATGTAAATGCGTTCAATAGCATTGGTTGAAGTTTGAGATCTGGTTCGTTTAATTGCGTTCATTCTTTAATATTTGATTGTATCGATCTTTATCATTTAATATTTTTATCGCTTCCTGAATAGACCTGTTAAAAACAATATGATTTTGATATTCGCCTTTTTTAAAATAATATCTGTTGAGGATCTCATCAGAAATGTGCTCTTTTATCTCTTCCTTATTCTTGTCCAGCTCAATCAATTTTTGTGATTCAATTTCAGCTAATAAATTTTGATATGTATCTTTTATTTTATCTGAGAAATTTTCATTTTCTGATGATTTAAAGGCTGAGGCGAATTTTCTTTCGCTTTTAGTTTTAAAATCAGTTTCATTTTGTTTAATGAACGATAAGAATTCTTGATATTCAGATTCGGTAAAATTAAAAGATTCAGGGGAGGCGATGGATAAATTTTTATAATAATAATCAGTTGCAAAATTAAATATGGCATCAGATTTATACAAGGCTATTGTAGTTTCTGTCACTTTAGATTTTTCAATTGTCACATCGGGCTCGATTCCGCCACCATCATAAACCGGTCGTCCATTTTTGGTTTTAAATTCGTGTCGGTCAGCATCAGAAAATTTCGGAATTCTATTTCCATTTCTGTTTGTATAATCCAATTCCTGAATATTTCTTCCACTTGGTGTATAATATTTTGAAATGGTCAATTTTAGTTTGGTTCCATAGGTTAAATTTCTATAGCGCTGTACAAGTCCTTTTCCGAAGGATCTTTCACCAACTATTACGGCTCTATCGAGATCCTGTAAAGAGCCCGCAACAATTTCGGCAGCTGAGGCTGAATTACCATTGATAAGAACAACCAAGGGAATTTCGAGATCAACAGGTTCTTTTCTTGTTCTATAAGTTTCACTCCATTTTTTTAATTTGGCCTTAGTGGTAACAACTATCTCTTTTTTAGGAACAAAAAAATTGGTGATGTTAATGGCTTCATTTAGCAAGCCCCCGGGGTTGCCTCTCAAATCTAAAATCAGTTTATTCATGCCTTGAGATTTTAGATCAACAAAAGCTTTTTTAACTGAAGAAGATGCTTTACTGTTAAATTTATTGAAAGCAATATATCCTATTTCACTGTCGATCATTTGATAATGCGGCACTGGATTTACCGTAATTTTTTCTCTATTTACAGTAAAATTCAGTGTTTTACCCTGACGCAGAATAATTAATTCAACTGTGCTACCGGGAACTCCCTTTAAAAGGGAAGAAATTTGCTCATTATTATAGTCGTCTATCCTAATATCATCAATTTTAATGATCTGATCTCCAACTTTAATATCAGAATTATCGGCTGAAAAGCCTTCATAAACTTCTACAATAATTAATTTATTATTGTAATATTTTGATTGCGCTCCTATACCGCTATACTCACCCGATGAATTTATTTTTACTTCTTCAACACCTTGTTCATCATAAAATTTTGTGTAAGGATCAAGATCCTTCAACATGTTTTTTATTGCAGTTTCTGTTAGCTTTGCCGGATTAATTTCGTCAATATAATACATATTGAGTTCTTTAAACAAAGTGGTATAGATTTCCATTTGTTTAGCCACTTCGAAATAGTCCGTTTTAAACGCAAATAAAACAGAGCCAAATATTACAAAGGCACTAATAATTATTAACTTCTTTATTTTATTCATGATGATTGAAGTTTAATTTTTGAGAATAAATTTATTGATGAGTTCAACCATTTTTTCTTCTAAAGTAATATAGTCAAACTCATTTTTCCCTAGATATATAAACATAAATATATGTTTTTTAGTATTTTCCGAATCATAAATTAAATATTTATTTTTTCGGTAAACTTCCCGCAATAATCTTTTTATTTTATTTCGATCAACTGCTTTTTTAAAATTTCGTTTTGAGGCAGAAACACCGGCCTGAATTTTAAAAGGTGCATTGTGTTCAATTTGTAAATATATAAGCTTAATTGGAAAAACCGTTAGTGATTTTCCCTCCTCGAAGAGCTGAGTTATCAATTTACTACTTTTTAGCTTTTCCTGCCTTTTAAATGTTTTTTGCATTGATACAAAAGTAAAGGATTTGCGCCGAACTAAAAATAAACTTGTTTTATTTAGCTTTTTACCCCCTTGGTTAAGCGTAATTCCTGTACTTGCCTTAGGCCAGCCGGTATCGCTAATCCCCGGGATTAAAATTATCGACTATTGGAATCAATTAATTGTCAATAATCAGTAAATAACTGGTTTCTGGTTTTAACTTTTATTTGCTGTTCGTTTTTATCTTGACACAAAAAGAACCAAAAAAGTCAAGACTGTAAGTATTTATCTGAAATTACTAATCCTTTTATCCATCCGTTGTTCAACTCCTCTTAAAGTTATTAAACAGGGCAAGGTCTAAAATGGCTACTTGCTCTTGTAATTTTTACGAAAAATACTTGATGTCACCTTTCTAAACAGGTAAGTTTCATTTTCAATGCTGGGTTTGTTTATTATAAAAAATAAACTGAATTTATTTTTATTTTGAAGATTCTATGTGGGCATGCCGGAGATTGCAGAAGTATAAAATATAAAAACTAAATATTTTAATAAAATCCGTTAAATCTGCATGGTTTTATCAAACCAATAATTGTAAATTTGGGCATTAATTATTTAATAAAAAGTTATGGCTCAAGATTTATTTCAAGCTCCCGATTATTATCTATTAGATGATCTATTAAGTGAAGAACATAAACTAGTTAGAGATGCTGCACGCGAATGGGTTAAAAGAGAAGTATCTCCCATTATAGAGGACGCAGCTCAAGAAGCAAAATTTCCAATGCAATTATTAAATGGTTTGGCCGAAATTGGTGCATTCGGACCATATATACCTGAAGAATATGGCGGTGCAGGTTTAGACCAGATCTCGTATGGATTAATTATGCAGGAAATTGAAAGGGGCGATTCAGGCGTCAGATCAACAGCATCAGTGCAATCATCATTAGTAATGTACCCCATTTGGAAATATGGAAATGAAGCGCAAAAACAAAAATATTTACCAAAACTTGCCAGTGGTGAATTTATAGGTTGTTTTGGTTTGACCGAACCAAATCACGGTTCGAATCCCAGCGGAATGGAAACTAAATTCAAGGATATGGGCGACCATTATTTATTGAATGGTGCAAAATTATGGATCTCTAATTCTCCTTTTGCAGATATTGCCATTGTTTGGGCAAAAAATGAAGAAGGAAGAATTCATGGTTTAATAGTTGAAAGAGGAATGGAAGGGTTTTCAACTCCTGAAACACATCATAAATGGTCGTTAAGAGCATCGGCAACTGGTGAGCTTATTTTTGATAATGTAAAAGTTCCGAAAGAAAATTTATTGCCCAATAAAAGTGGTTTAGGTGCACCTTTGGGTTGTTTAGATTCTGCCCGTTATGGAATTGCCTGGGGTACAATTGGTGCTGCTATGGATTGTTATGATACGGCATTACGTTATGCCAAAGAAAGAATACAATTTGGGAAACCAATTGCAGGTTTTCAACTTCAGCAAAAAAAACTGGCTGAAATGATCACTGAAATTACCAAAGCGCAATTATTGACTTGGCGTTTGGGTGTTTTACGAAATGAAGATAGGGCAACAACAGCCCAAATATCAATGGCAAAACGCAATAATGTGGATATGGCTTTAAAAATTGCGAGGGAAGCAAGACAAGTATTAGGTGCCATGGGAATTACAGGAGATTATTCTATCATGCGACATATGATGAATTTAGAATCGGTTATTACTTATGAAGGTACGCATGATATTCATTTATTGATCACTGGTATGGATATTACGGGTATTGCCGCGTTTAAATAATATTTCTTTTCCCCATTGATAAAAAAATAAATCGACATTAGGAGATTCACTAACGTCGCTTTATAAATTATTATTTAGTGTGCTAAACAATCCCGAAGTTTAGGGGCTAGGCTGAAAAATAAAAGATTTGTGAGCTAATCAAAAAAATACAATGCTTCCGGTAAATTATTTCATTAGATTTTTTTATATTTACTTTATAATTGCTTTACTCCCCAAAAAACCTTGATATAAAATACCGGTTTATCATAAAATAAATGTGAGTTAGCCATACGTAAGTATTTCAATTAACAAAATGTTTAACAATTTTTGCATATTCATTTTGCTATTATTTTTTAAAATTGTTTACTAATTAAAATCAAAAACATAAATACATTATACACATTATAATGGATTTAGTTTTAGATATTATACACCACAAGGGTCAGGCTCAAATTGCAGTAATTTTTCCCTACGATTTTGAACTCAAGGAGTATATAAAGAAGTTTGAAGGTATAAAATGGAGTGCTTCAAAAAGCTTGTTTTACCTATTATATAGTAAAGACAACCTAAGCAATTTAATTTATTATATCAATTTAAAAACCTCGAATTTTGATCAGGCCAATGTTTTGGAATTTGTCATTGCTGAGGATATAAATAATTTATTTCAAGAAACTCATTTGCGCACTATTGAGGCCTTTGGCAAATGGATGGCTCAAAAAAGGTATAGTGACAATACTATCAATACTTACAAAAGTTCGCTTATTATATTTTTTAAATATTACTATTTTAAAGCAATTGGTGACATTACACAAAAGGATATCACCCGATTTAATCACAACTATTATATAAAAAATAATTATTCGTATACAGCACAAAATCAATGTATTAGTGCGTTGAAATTATTTTACAAAAAGTATAATGAATTTGACATAGATTTGGAACTGATTGAAAGGCCTAAAAAATCAAATCATTTACCACAGGTTTTAAGTATTGGTGAAGTAGAAAGCATACTGAATGCATCCCGAAATTTAAAGCACAAAATGATATTGAGTATAATTTATTCGGCAGGGTTAAGAATTGGGGAGGCTTTGAATTTAAAAATAAGCGATATTGATTCTGGCAGAATGCTAATATGTGTAGAAAATGCAAAAGGCAATAAAGACAGGTATGTGCCCTTGTCTGAAAAATTGCTATTGTATTTAAGAGAGTATTTTAAAATTTACCGGCCAAAGATTTATTTATTTGAGGGCAAGTACGAGGGTAAATATACCCAAAGTAGTTCACGAAGCATTTTAAAGCAGGCATTGCATAGAACGAAAATAAAAAAGAGGGTTACTTTACATACTTTAAGGCATAGTTATGCTACACATTTATTAGAAAGTGGCACTGATATTAGATATATTCAAGAGTTATTAGGGCATAACAGTCCAAAAACAACAATGATCTATACCCATGTAACACAGAAAAATATTGCCAACATCAAAAGTCCGTTTGACAGATTGGAAATATAGTGTAGATTTACTAGATATAAAAAGCAGTACAACCTACGGCTTACATACCGAATTGGATGTTATTCAGCTAAGGAGTTGCGCATATAAACAAGTTGATATTTAATCCTTCCGCACAGGTCGGACATCAATCTCCATTTAAGTTTGGACTATAGGTAGCTTTAACGCTACGGCAGGATGGTTAAGTAAGGGATTTAAGCTGTCAGGCTTTTGGAATTGACGGGGGAAAGAGTTTCACTCTTGCATTGACAGGCAATTCCAAAAGTCTTAGCAAGTTCGGGTTTTTTGAGCACAAATCGGCAGATTACTCCTTACTATTAGCAAGGGAAAACCGTAACATTAAAACTCATATAGATTCCCAAACAATTAAACGAACGACACATATCGAAGATATAATTCATACGTTTAAATAAAAGTGAATCTGGAAGGCCTTTATTGTTCTGGCAAAAGACTAAACACAACAATAGATATAATTCATCGAGGTTAAGAGCTTAATCAAAGTTATTTTTAATTTAAATATTAGGTGACAAATCCGAAAAAACAGTAAATTTATCCTCAACGAAATCATATCAATATCGTTGGCAGTAATTCGGTAAAAAAAGAATTTAACAATTGTCAATTCTGTTGTTAACTAATGACAGCTATTATTGAGAAGGAAATTAATTATCTAATTGACAATTTTGGGTTTTAACTCAAATTTCAAAAAAAATGAAAACAACAACATTTCTAACATTTGTAGGTGATCAATGCGGAAAGGCTGAAGTAGCGATAAATTTCTACACTTCTATCTTTCCGAATTCGGAAATTAAAAGCATAATAAAATACTCAGAAGGAGAGGCTGGAGGAACACCGGAACTTATCAAATATGGAGTATTTACATTAAATGGTACAGAGTACATGGTTTCCGAAAGTAATTTTAATCACGCTTGGTCATTTACACCAGGGGTATCACTGTTCGTTGAATGTAACTCTGAAAATGAGATACAAACTTTATTCGAAAAACTTTCTTCAAATGGAGGCCAGATAATGGTCCCTCTGGAAAACTACGATTCGGGAGATTATGGCTTTGGTAAAAAATTCGGATGGTGTGAAGATAAATATGGTATTTCATGGCAACTTAATCTTTCAGAATAAATTCGAATTATAATATAAGTCGTCCTACTTAAAGGAATAAACGAAATAAAAATGAAAAATAACTACTGCCAACAACATGTATAGTTCATTGCTTGGGTTAGTGCTACTCGGAAAATCCTGCGG
>PVMK01189098.1_pt1 | contig 86821 bp, 88 predicted proteins | sample 1853481 | NCBI WGS metagenome assembly PVMK01 (sample SAMN08533507, study PRJNA380276) | Marine sediment metagenome, whole genome shotgun sequencing project.
CAGCCTGACTGTAGAGATACAGTATGTTTTTGAAAATATGGGACCCGGGGACATAGAAGATCTTTTTTGTCTTATTGAAGTTCCCCAGACTCATCACCCATACCAGGTGGTTATGGACAGGAGGTCTAATTATGTGGAAGGGGACCAGCTTTTTAATGATGAGTTTAATATAGTAGCCCAGTTTAATCTTGGAAGACTTGCCCAGGGGAAATCAAAGACAGCATATATAAACAGCGATGTGATCCTTTATGAGTATGACTATGCTGATATAGGCAGGACGGTTTCCTATGAATCAGGGGATACCGACCTGGAGGACCATACAAAGAGTGAATATTTTATAGACAGTGATTCAAATATTATAAAATCTGCGGCCCACACTGCAGTGGGACAGGAAAAAGATCCCCTGGTAATTGCTGAGAAGCTTTATGATCTTGTTACGGCTACCCTGGATTATGATCATAGTATTTTAGAAAATGGAAAATTCGGATTTAACTATGCTTCGCAAATTATCCAGAATGGAAAAGGAGTATGTACCGACTATTCAGTGCTTTATGCAGCCCTTTGCAGGGCAGCAGGAATCCCTGCAGTGATCGTACAGGGAGTACCGGTATTCAGTATTCTAAATGAACCGGAAAAAGAACTTCCATACGGACATGCCTGGGTTGAAATAAAATTGCCGGGCTACGGGTGGGTCCCGGTCGATGTGACGTCGGAAGAGGACTTCATGGGATATAATTATTTTCTAAACCTCCAGACATATAAAGGATCCGGTATATTTCATAAAAGTCTTAAAATTGATGGTGAAGACTACTACCCCGGAGGATTTTATTATACATGGACAGGAGAGACTGAACCAAATATAGTCCAGAGAATATCATATAGGGTAAAGGGCCTGGATAGATCTGAACTGAAGGTATCAACGGAGAGTAGTTTTCTGGACAATATAAGTGCAGTACTTTCTGAATATAATTTAGCCATAAACCATATAAATAATGCTCACAAACAGGGCTGGACATTCAATGATCCTGAAGATATAGCGATAGAGGAGACTTTTCTGGCAAAGCTTACCGAATTATCTGTAAGCCTTAAAAATATCACAGGTGCAGGAAGTTTTGGTCCGGAGCATGTGGACCTTGTAGAGATATCAAACAATATCATATATCACAAAGATGGCCAGATCAACTATATGAAGTCCGGTGATTATGATAGCAGTATTTTAAAAAATAATGATTTTAAGATTTCGGTCAATTCACTTTTCGAATATTTTAATGAGATGGTCGACAACTATAATGAAAAGTATTGAATTTATATAAAGAATTTGATTTGATGAGTCTTTAACATATGAGCATGTGGGGGATGTTTGTATGGAAGCACTGATAAACGGGTCGATTTAAAAGAGGGAAGATGTATTTTATCGGACTTGATATCGGCACACAGGGGGCCAGGGTAATCATAGTTTCGACCAGCGGCAATATTGCAGCAAGCGCTACTTCCAGGATAAAAGGTGAATTAAATCTCTCAAAAAAAGAACATTATTTTGAGCAGGATCCGGGAACCTGGTGGGAAGCAGCAAAAGAAGCTCTTCAAAATGCAATAAGTGTTTTTAAAAATAAGGGCCTGGATACTGGAAGCATTAGATCAATTGCAGTAGACGGTACTTCGGGGACAGTTGTTCCATTTGGAAGTGATGGAAGAGTAACCAGAAATGCACTAATGTATAAAGACAGCCGTTCTGAGACACAGGCTAAAAAGGTAAATGAATATGCCCGTGATATAACAGAAAAACTGGGTTACAGGTTTAAAGCGTCTTTTGCCCTTCCAAAGATCTTATGGATAAAGGAAAATGAACCCGGGATCTATGAAGCTACAAAGTATTTTCTGCACCAGACAGATTATATCGTAGGCAGGTTAACCGGGGTATTTAATATCACCGATCATTTGAATGCTTTTAAAACAGGATTTGATCTATTGGAATATAAGTGGCCGGATTTTATTGAAAAAGATCTGGGAATAAGCTTAAAAAAACTTCCGGAAGTGATCAGGCCGGGAGAATCTATTTCAAAAATAAACAATTCCGTACTTAAAGATCTTGGCCTATCCAAAGATACCCAAATTATTGCGGGAATGACTGACAGCAATGCCTCGATATTTTCCTCCGGCGCAAGCATCCCCGGGGATTTAAACTCTACTATCGGTACCACACTGGTTATAAAGGGAATAACTTCGAACCTGGTAAAGGATGATCTTGGAAGGGTGTATTGTCACCTTCATCCGGAAGGATCCTGGCTGGCAGGCGGAGCTTCAAGCACAGGAGGGGAATGTCTCGAATACAGGTTTAAAGGCAGGGATTATGGGAAAATGGACGAAGAAGCTTCCAAACTGGATCCAACCGGTCTACTTGTATACCCGCTTGTGGGTACTGGTGAGCGCTTTCCATTTATTGCAAGGGATGCAAAGGAATTTATTACAGGTAAATATGATAGTGAAAACCAGCTTTACCGGGGTTATCTGGAGGGAGTATCATATCTTGAAAAACTGTCTTTTGAAATAATGGAAGAGCTGGAAGTAGAGATAGGGGATCAAATATTTATAACCGGCGGAGGAGCAAAATCGGATGTCTGGTCACAGATCAGGGCTGATATTCTGGGAAAGATCCTTATCAGGCCGGAAGTCGAGGATACAGCAATGGGTGCTGCTATAATCGCCAGCTCAAAGATTTATTTTAAGGACATTACCGAGGCTTCAAAAAATATGGTAAGGATCAAAAGTAAATTCTATCCGGAGGGATCCAGCAATAAGATTTATTCAGGATTTTATGGTAATTTTAAAAACGAATTGGCAAAAAGGGGATATATATAATAATAGGTCTTAAAGATTATAAAAAATAAATGGAGGGTAAAAATGGGAAAACTGGAAGAATCAATGGATGAACTAATAAGTTATGGGAAAATGCTATCAAGCAAAAACCTTGTTGTTGGTCCAGGGGGAAATATTTCATTTAAAGATGAAAATATCTGCTATATAACTCCATCGGGACTGGATTTTAATGAGCTCGAGAAAAAAGACCTGGTAGGAGTAGACATTGACTCAAAATTAATTGTTTATGGTAATAGAAAACCTTCCAGCGAGATATCAATGCATATTAAAGTCTATAAGGCCAGGCCGGATATTTCTGTAGTATTTCATTCCCATCCCCCTGTGACTATAGGGATAATCGGCGCTGGGGCAAAAGTAAGCGCCCTCTTTCCGGATTTTGCACTTTTTCTGGGGCAGGAAATACCGGTAATAGATTATACTACACCCTGTACAGAAAAACTGGCAGATATGGTCTCAGAAGTAATTGTAGACAATGATGCGGTTACAATGCTAAAACACGGTTTGACCGTAGTTGGAAAGAATTTTAAGGAAGCATTGATAAGGACAGTGCTTGTAGAAGAAACTGCCAGGATGATCGTTGCGGCCAGGAGCATTGGTTCGGAGGCTATAATAACCTCAAAAGAGATCGATGATATTAATAATCTTGAAATAGAAAAATACAGGAAAAAGATAATGGAAGAAAGTTAAGAGGCTCATGGTTTTAAGGAGAGATGATGTCCTTTTTTAAAGATTGCGATATAAGGGGAAAAACAGGGGAAGGGCCCGACAGGCTGAACAAGAAAAATGCATTCCTTCTGGGAAAGACACTGGGCACCATAATAAATGCTGATGATTACCTGCATTCAAACAATATTGTAGTCGGGGGAGACATCCGTCTTTCAACGCCCACTTTAAAATCAAGCCTGATTGACGGCCTGGTAAGAAGCGGGGCAAAAGTAATAGACATCGGTACCTGTTCCAGCCCGTATTTTTATTATGTAATTGAAAAACTTTGCTGCGATAATGGGGTCATGGTAACTGCATCCCATAATCCCAAAGAATATAACGGACTTAAATTTGTATTGGGTCCCCTGCCTGTCCTGAAGGAGGATATTGAAAAAATAAAAGTGATCTATGGCTCAGAAGAGTTTATTAATAAAAAAGGCCAACTGGATCATAGGGACCTGAAAAACCGGTACATAGAAAATGTTAAGAGTTTTTTCGATTTCAAATACCCCGGGAAAGTTATTGTTGATTTTTCTAATGGTGCAAACTCCTTCTATTTCGAACAGATTGCAAGGGATTATATAAATAATATCGAGTACCTGAACCAGGAGCCGGACGGTAATTTTCCGGGCCATGTCCCCAATCCTGCAATTTCTGAAAACCTTATACAGATCTCACAAAAAATAAGGGAAACCGGCAGTGATATAGGGATTGCTTTTGATTCAGATGGAGACAGGGTAATATTTTTAGATTCAGAAGGGAAGATGGTAAATAATGATAAGATGTTAATAATAATCGCTTCACACCTGCTTAAAAACCAGCGCAAGTATCCAATTGAAAAAGTGATAAATGAAACAAAGTCGTCAGTGACAGTCCGGGAAACTATGAAAAAAGTAATGGCTGAGACGATCTCTGAAAAAACAGGACATACATATATTAAAAGAAGAGTGATCACTGAAGATGCTATTTGTGGAGGGGAAATAACGGGCCATTATTTCTACCGTTTTTTAAATGGAAGGGATGACGGGATCATTACCGCCCTTATGGTCCTTAAAATATTAGGCCAGGAGGATAATAGCATTGAGGAGACCGCTGATAAGATCCCTTCATATTATATTACAGAAGATATCAGGATCCCTTTTGAAGATAAAAAAAGAAGTGAAATATTTTCATATGTTCTTGAAGATATCAAAAATAAGGGGAGTAAAGTAGATCTAACCGATGGAATAAAAATGTTTACCCCTGACAATAGCTGGGCGCTGCTGAGGATCTCGATCTCAGAGCCTCTTCTTTCTTTAAGATTTGAAGTAAAAGATAAGAATAAATTGGATGAGCTTATTGATTATTTTCTTGAAAGTGTTCCTGAACTGAAAACAAAAGTTTTGGAAAAAATATATTAAGGAAAAACAATATAGACAATAGATTAAAGCGTCTTTCCCATATAGACCCAATCACGGAAACCAAAATATTTCTCGGCTATTTTTGATGACCTGAATATCAGCTGCTCAAAACCGGACTTCCGGTAAAGCCGGTACGCACCACTGTTTTTTTGGGCGACCCAGAGACATAATTTATTTTTCCCCCGGTTGACTGCGAAGTCTTCGACAAAGGATAACATATTTGTTGCCACACCCCTGCGTCGGTTATTTGTATCTACTGCTATATTGTCCAGGTATATTGTGTTTTCATCCAGGTGGGGCATATCCAAAAATGTTAAAAAATAAGCACGGACAGCACCAAAAAGACCAAGATGCTTAAGATAAAGATAAAAATCCCTTTTATAATCTTCAGAACTTTCCTTCGTGACAAGCTCTATTATTCCAACAGGCCGGTCCTTATAGAGGGCATTCATATAGCGCCCCGATTCAAAATTACAGTTGATCTCGGTTTTTATAATATTATAGGCAGCATTACGGTGATTTCCATATATAGCGCTTAGTTTCGGATAAAATGCATCAAATTCTATCTTGAGGTAAGCATCTATATCTTCATACCTTATAGGCCTCATCCTTATATCCTTGAATTTTGTCCTTTTAGTATCCTTGTCGATGCTTATGTTCTTATTCATATAAATATTAGAAATGCTGTATTTATTATCAGAAGATATTTAAAGTAAAATCCCCGGTCAAAGAGATTCTCCGCTGTTTTCCAGGAGCGTCCTGGCCTTTTCAAGATTTTTTTCAGCTGTAATAAGCTTCACTCCCCTGACTACTCCGAGGGACGGATAAAGCTGGTCAGCATCATCTGAGACTACCCGGGTTTTTATTCCCATACTCTCAAGATAACCCCTGGCAAGCTCAGCATCTATCCTTGATGCAAAGACTTTTATAACTTCAAGTTTATTCATAATGATTGGTCCTATTGTTAATGGTTTTCATTTAGCTCTATTAGGATTATATCATAAGTAAATGGCAGGGGTGACCGCAAACCTGAAATAATCCAAAGGCTGCCAATTATTGTGTCAATTTATTAAGTATCTGAAAGCAGAGAGGATAAAGTCACATTTTTTGTTATAATTACATGAGCAATAAATTAAAGGAACTTACTTGTTTCAGGATAAATATACTATATGGATTTAAATTCACTTCTATTAAAGATTTATGAAGCTGCAAGTATGCAGCGCTGGAATGACCAGATAAAGACTGTAGAATTTACAGAGCTTGACAAACAAGCCCATAAAATGATCGTGGCATATATCCTTGGAAGATGCGAAGAGGACCTTGGTTCAGGAGACAAAGACGAGGTACAGATAGATTGGATCAAGGTAATAGAGACAGGTATATTCGATTTTCTAAAAAGGATAGTCCTGACAGACCTAAAACCCCCGCTTATCTATAAGATAAAGGAAGACAATAAGAAATACCGCAAACTCAATCAATGGGTATTTGACAGGGTAAGTCCCTTTGTCCGGGTCATGGGTAGTGGTTTTGTAGAAAAACTTAAAAGTCATTTATTCAGCGCCGAAGAAGTCCTGGAAACAAGGATAGTAAATGCCGCACATTTTTATATAACTGAATGGGAATTTTCCATAATCAGTCAATCAAGTCCCCGGAACTTTTTATTTGAAGAAATAGACCAGAGCATAAAACGGGAGCAGGATGAATATCAGGACCTGAGATGTATGAAATACTTTCTCAGGGAAGAAAATAAAAACCTGAGGGATTTTGCAGCTATTGCGGGCCAGCTCAGGTTCCAACAGAGATGGAGCCATCTTTACCGTATCCCGAAGACATCTGTGCTCGGACATATGCTTATTGTTGCCATGTTCTCATATCTTTTCTCCAAAAGGCTCGGGCTGGGCACCGAAAACTGTATAAACAATTATTTTACAGGCCTTTTCCATGATCTCCCGGAAGTCCTTACCAGGGATATTATTAACCCTGTTAAGAAATCCATAGAAGGTCTTGATGACTTGATCAAGGAATATGAGATCCAGGAAATGAAAGCAAAGATCTATAAGCTGATCCCGGAAAACTGGCATGAAGCGATAGGACGCTTTACAGCAGATGAATTTACAGATACCGGAAAAAGGGATGGAGCCCTGGTAAAGGGTGCAGATGACCTGGCAGCATACATAGAAGCATACCTTGCCCTGGGTAATGGAATAAAAAATCAGGCGCTTATAAACGCTATGCAAAATCTTGAAGACAAATACAGGGACAGGCCGGTACTGGGTGTAGATTTTGAAAAGATCTATAGGGATTTTAAATAATAAAAGTATGGTCGAGCGAGAGAGGATAAATCAATGGACAGGGAACAGGCTCTTAAGTTAGTGAAGGAAAAAATAAATAATAAAAATCTTGTAAGCCACTGTCTTGCTGTAGAAGCTATTATGAGGGGACTGGCTGAAGAATTGAACGAAAGAAACGGTAATAGTGGATTTGATGAAGATAAGTGGGCCATGGCAGGATTGGTCCATGATATCGATTATGCCCAGACTGCAAAAGAACCTGATAAGCACTCCCTTATTGGAGCAGAGATTTTAAGTGATCTCGGATTTGAAGATGATATCGTATATGCAGTAAAGGTCCACAATCAAATGCATGGACTTCCATTCAAGAATGATCTGGACAAAGCCTTATATGCGGCAGATCCTATTTCCGGGCTTATTGTGGCAGCGGCACTTATCAGGCCCGAAAAGAAACTTAATGCAGTAAATACAAAATCAGTATTGAAGAGATTCGGGGAAAAAGCATTTGCAAGGGGAGCCAACAGGGAACAGATAATGGCATGTGAGGAATTGGGAATAGATCTTAAAGACTTTATAGATATAGCACTAAAATCCATGCAGGGGATCGATAAGGAACTCGGACTTTGAATAAAAGAATAATCATATCAAAATCGAAATATATGGCCGGGCTCCAATGCCGCAAGTACCAATGGTACCGCGAAAATGCAAGAGACGAGATCCCGCAACCAGATTTTTCCACAAGGTTTATGTTTAAGCAGGGTATGCTGGTGGGTGAGTATGCCAAGAAACTTTTTTCCGACGGTATAGATCTCGGAAAAATCAGGAATATAGGGCAGCAGCTAGAAAAGACTTCTGAGATGCTCTCAGAGAGACGGCCCATATTTGAGGCATCTGTAAGTACTGGCAATGTCTACAGCAGGGTAGATATCTTAAAACCTGCGTCAGGGAATAACTGGGATATAATTGAAGTAAAAAGCGCGACACAGCTAAAAGAAGAATATCTGCATGATATTGCCTTCCAAAAATATACATTCCTGCAGGCTGGGATAAAAATAAGTAATTGTTACCTGGCATTTATAAATAATCAGTATGTAAAGCATGGCGAGATCGATCCGGAAGAGTTTTTTAATATGCGCGATATAACAGTTGAGGTAGATGAAGTGATGTTATCCATTCCGGAAACAGTAGAAGAAATGCTTGAAACACTAAAGGGACCTGATCCTCCGGATATTAAAATAGGGCGGCAGTGCGACCATCCATATTCATGTGCGCTAAAAGGAAAATGCTGGGAATTTATGCCGGAAAATCATGTATTTAATCTTTATGGTAAAAAGGATAAAGCAGCAGATCTCTACAGTCAGGGGATCTTATCCATTGAAGAGATTCCCGAGGGCTATGATCTAAATTTAAAACAGCAAATCCAGAAAGATTGCACCACTACAAAAAAGCCAAGAGTGGACAAAGGGCAGATATCTGCTTTTTTAGATAAGCTTAAAGATCCAATTTATTTCTTTGATTTTGAGACTTATTCAACTGCACTACCAATATATGAAGGTACGAAACCTTTCCACAGGATCCCATTCCAGTATTCCATACATGTATTGAATAATCTTTATGGCGAATCTGTTCATCATGATTTTTTAGCATCCGGCAATGGAGATCCAAGAAAGGAACTTCTTGAAAACCTTAAAGAACATCTGGGCGATAACGGTACCATAATAGTATATTATGAATTCTTCGAAAAAGGAGTCTTAAATGAGCTTGCTGGAGATTTTCCGGAATATAAGGAATGGGTAGAATCGCTAATGCCCAGAATACTGGACCTCTACAGGCCATTCGGGGATTTTTATTATTATAATTCCATTCAGCAGGGGAGCGCCTCGGTAAAAAATGTGCTTCCTGCCATCACGAAATATAGCTATAAGAATATGGATATAGCAGACGGCCTGTCTGCAAGCGTATTTTTCCTATATGCCTGCGGTCATTACAAGATTGGGGAGAGCTGCCCCACGCCTGAAGAAGTGAAAAAGATCCGGAAGGACCTCATAACGTACTGCAGGATGGATACTGGCGGGATGATCCATATACTCCGGGGACTGAAGGAAGTGCTGGAGCATAGTTAAAAATCTGTCAGAGAATTGGATTCAGACTCCATGGTTTCAGAGATGATCTATGAGAAAAAGTCCACGGACCTTCTTGAAATGCTTATCCATTGTAAAGAGTTTGGTCCCATGCTGCAGTGTAAGTGCAGCAATCCAGAGGTCATTTGTCGGGATAGGGTCCCCGAATCTTTTTAATTCATCATATATTTTGGCATAGAATTCTGATGTCTCAGCATCTATATCATATACAACAACTCTTGGAGAATATAAAAACTGGTCAAGTTCCTCAAGGTTTTCTTTTTCCCTGTCACCATTTTTAAAACCTGACAGCAGCTCAGCTATAGAAATTACCTCTTTTACCCCCTACTTTTTCAAGTATCTTCTTTTCTGATAGAAAAGTGAGGTCCCTGGTAGCAGAAATTACCCAAACTCTTTTATATGCCTTATCAATTTATATTTGCCATTACAAGACAGGACTTTTTTATCTTCTGTGTATAGTGGAGCTTCATGGACTTTGGCAACTGCAATATACAAAGAATCATATATTGTAAGACCGGCATCAGATGCAATTTTTACTGTGTCTTTTAAAATTGAATTGTCAGGATAAATTATTTTAAGATTTAGCTTTTGTAGTGCTTGCTGGATTATAGTGATCTCCTGTGAACCAAATCCAGATTTTGTTATAAAAGCATTTAAGACTTCCAGGAAAAATAGGTCCGGTACAATAATCTCCAGAAAACCAGATATTTTCTGCTCCTGGATTTTAACAGCATTTTTTACATAGTTTTCATTTTTTTCATTAAACCATTTGACTGCAACTGAAGCATCCAAGACTATATTCATATTATTTCTTTCTGTCCCTGGATTCCCTTATGACTTCATAACCTTTTTTACCATTGTGAAAACCTATGCTTTTATTGCGTAGATTCCTTGAGGCTTCTCTTGCCCATTCCATATCTTCTCTTTTTCTGTCCGATTCCTTCTTCTCTTTTACGGTTGCAATATATTGGGTGGCAGCCTCACGGATCAACCAGCTTTTACTCACATCCTCACTTTCACAAAATTCCTCGATTTCTTTGAGGTTGTTCTCAGGGATAGTAATATTTATTTTTTTTGAATTCATCTATCATCACCATTAATAAGTATAAATGGTAGGTATAATATGTCAAGATTATAAATACCTCCTATATTCATACTACAAAATTAAAACAATAGATTGTAAACTGTCTTGGGAGAAGTTATTAGATATTATAGTGATAGCGGGATCAAGTTTAAATGATCAATAATCTTAAAAGATTAATTACCGGTAGTTTTAACAAGTCTGAGGATGTTAAAAATACATATTATACTGAACTTCTGGAGACATTTAATACCCAGGAATGTGTCGTATGCAAACTGCTGGAGATCTCTATTTTAAAATATCTTGAAAACCTGCTTCATGAATTTACAATGGATCCTGCATCCAGAAGAGAGATCAGGGAAGCATTTGGGTATTGTAAAAAGCACACAGAACAATTAATAAATGTCACAAAAAATACCAATCAGAGACTTTCGGCTTCTATTGTGGCAGAAGACCTTGCCGATTATTTTATAAAGCACAGTAAGAAACTCTTGAAGAGCGGCATAAAATCAGGTACTGGAATATTTAAGATTAGGAGAAGCTGCCCGATATGCAAGTATTACAGCAAACATGAGAAGATGTATGTTTCTGAGTTTGCAAAGGGGACAGCAAAGGAAGAATTCCTAAGTAAATTTGAAGAGAGTCCAGGCATCTGTTTAGAGCATCTGATTAAAGTATCAAAGTCAATAAAGGACCGCAGAGCTCTTAAAAGACTGCTTAAACCCCAGATAGCAATGATTGAAGAAACTGACCATGAATTGAATAATTTCGTAAAGAAATTTGACCACAAAAGTAATGAAAAAATAACAGATAATGAAGCTTCTGCCTGGTACAGGATGTTTGAAAGGATAAATAGCAGATAGATCATATTTTTTTACATCCAATTTATTCAATTTAAGTGATAATATAAATAACAATATTTATTTAGCACCAGGGATTATTCTGATCAATATATGATGAACACCAAAAAGCAGAAACTTCTTAATGGAAACTTAAGGAAACTTCTATTTACTTTCTCTCTCCCGACAGTGATCGGAATGATAGTCGCCTCACTCTATAATCTTGTAGACACAATATTTGTAGGTAAGGGAGTGGGTCCGCTTGCCATAGCAGCGATCACCCTGATACTTCCGATAATGATGGTCTTTCTGTCAATTGCAACGATGATAGGGATGGGTTCTGCTTCAATAATATCCCGTGCCCTTGGAGCTGGAAATCAAAAAAAGGCAGTATCTGCAATGGCAGGTGCATTTACCCTGGGTCTATTATTTATCATTCCCATGGCAATTCTCCTTTTTATATTTAAAGATGTGTTACTTGCACTCTTTGGAGCTGATCCTGTAGTTTTCCAGTATGCCAGCAATTATCTTACAATAGTGCTTCCAGGTTTTTTCTTTTTTACACTTTCCTTTATTGCAAGCCAGATAATAAGGGCCGAAGGGATGGAGAGGGCGGCAATCTATCCCCTGATAATCGGTGCAGTATTAAATATCATTCTTGACTGGTTGTTTATATTTGAGATGAATATGGGAGTAGAAGGAGCTGCACTTGCTACTTCTATAAGCCAGTTTGTAATGTTTATTGTCGTGGTCCTGTATTTTACATTTGCAAATACAATTTTTAATCTAAAGAAAAATAAATTTCATTTAGAACCAGCACTTTTACGGGATAATCTAAAGATAGGGTTCCCATCATTTATTGAGATGATCTCTTCAAGCATAATCTTTATACTCTTAAACAGCCTGATCCTGCAATATGGTAATGAGATATATCTGGCAATAGCCGGTGTCGGGCAGAGAATAATACTTATTTCACTTAGACCTGTTTTTGGAATTGGATTTAGCTTCTCTACAATTACAAGTTTTAATTATGGAGCTGAGAGACTCAGAAGGGTCAAGAAGGTATTAAAGGAAGCAATATTATGGGTGGTCCTTCTTCTCTGTACAGTCTATATCATAATATTTGCCATACCTGATCTCTTGCTTTCAGTATTCTCAAATGATAAAACACTAATACTGCAAGGAGTGATACCGCTGAGAATAATGGCGCTGCTTCTTCCTTTCAGGGGATTCTTTATAATAGTAAGGTCATTTTTCCAGGCTATCGGGAAACCAAGGCAAGCCCTAATAATAAATGTCTCATATATCTTTATCCTGATACCTCTTTTCTATATCCTACCGTTCTTTATGGGGATAAACGGGGTCTTTGCTTCCTGGCCCATAGCAGTATTTATATCGGCCTGTCTATCAGGGATCTTTCTTTTCAGGGAAATAAGAGTGCTGGATCATAGTATCAGGCAATTGAGGACAGGGTATTAAGACAATAAAACCGATTCTTAATTCTTTGTGATATAATATACGTATATGCCATTATAATCTTATGCACAAGGGGGTGTGTTTGAAATGGCTAACATATCACTTAGAAACATCACAAAGTATTACGGCAATAATCTTATCCTGGACAAGATCTCACTGGACATCAAAGACTGCGAATTTTTCTGCATAACAGGTCCTTCAGGATGCGGAAAGACCACACTCTTAAGGATAATCGCAGGTCTTGATAATGACTATGGCGGGAAAGTATTTTTCGATGGTGAGGATGCCACAGAATTAAGTTCTGCCGAGAGAAATATTGCCATGGTGTTCCAGGATTATGCGCTTTATCCCAATATGGTAGCAAGGGACAATATAGTTTTTCCTCTAAGGATAAGAAAATACACACAGGAAAGACTCTCGACTAAACTTGATACTACTGTCAAACAGATCGATATTGGTGTAGATAAATATCTGGATTATCTGCCAAGACAACTTTCCGCCGGACACCAACAGAGAGTGGCCACCGGAAGGGCCATAATAAGGGATGATCCGAAAGTCTTTCTTTTGGATGAACCCCTTACAAATCTGGATGCAAAAATGAGGATGAATACCAGGACATATCTTAAAAAGTTGGTAACAGACATTAAATCTACTACTATCTATGTAACTGCAGACAGCAGTGAAGCCTTAGCCTTAGCTGACAGGTTGGCTGTGCTTGATAGAGGAAGATTTGTACAGGTGGATAGGCCCTTCGATATGTATTTTCACCCAAAGACAACACTGGTAGCTGATTTCTTCGGGACTCTTGGAATGAATCTGCTTGAGGGTATAGTTAAAGATAGAAGATTTATTTATGAAGAGAAAAAACTAAAAGTACCTTCATCCCTTGATAAAGAGACAATAGATGATCTTAATGGTAAAAAGGCTATTCTGGGCATAAGACCTGAGGATGTGACCTTTTCAAAAGAGGCGTCCCGTGAAAGCATCAAAGTAGAAGTCCAGCTGATTCAGACCTTTCCCCCAAAGGAAAACATGGTTTGTACTTTCAAGGGAAGAACAATAAATGTAGTTACATTCATTAAAAATGCCAGGGGAATAAAACCTGGAGACAGCCTCTATTTGAGCATAACAGGATCCAATACCCATCTATTTGACCCTGAAAGCAGGGAAGTCATAATCTAATGTTAGTTTCCAATAACTCATACAGAAAGATAGATCATCCGGTTAACTATTAAAGACCAAGAAAATCTTGAAGTGTGAATGTTGAAAACCAGAACCTGGTGGGCGATATTGGATTCGAACCAATGACCTCTGCGATGTCGACGCAGCACTCTAACCAGCTGAGCTAATCGCCCCCAGTGTATGAATTTTACCAGAGTCGATAAAAAATTTAAATTTGTTTTCCTCCCGGGGCAGCGTATTACAATAGTTTTTTATCTGCAGAATCAATTAATAATATTTTTTTAAAATAAAATGAGTATAATAAGTAATTAATCCGTTGAAAGAGACCGTAAAGATAGTTTTAACTATTTAGTTCTGAAAAAAATATTTAATATAGTAGGGGAGGAAAATTGAACACTAAAGATCAGCTTACAATCGGCTATGCACCAACAAGGCGTACTGTATTCTCAAGGGAAGATGCGCTTAAGTATAAAAAACTCACCCTGGATAAGATAAAATCTCTTGGATACAAAACAGTAGACATTGAAGATATAAATGAAGATGGTCTGCTGGTAGAGGAAAAAGATATAGGGGCTGCTATAAATAAACTTACTCATGGAGGAGTAGACTGCATAATATCACCTCACTGTAATTTTGGCACTGAAGACATAGTGGCCCGTGTGGCTTCTAAGATGGGTCTGCCATTTTTACTCTGGGGACCAAGGGATGAAGCACCCCAGCCGGACGGTTCAAGACTAAGGGACAGCCAGTGTGGACTTTTTGCTACCTCAAAGATACTTCAAAGATATTCTGTACCTTATAGCTATATAATTAATAGCAGGATTGATGATCCCGTATTTGAACGTGGGATAAATAATTTTGCAGCAGCAGCAAATGTGGTAAAGGCATTTAAAAATATGCGTATAGGCCAGATAGGTACGAGACCAGGAGCCTTCTGGTCCGTAATTGCAAATGAAGGTGAACTTCTAGAAAAATTCGGTATAGAGATAGTTCCCTATAATCTTATAGATATAATAAATATAGCAAAAGAGATAAAAGAGTCTGGTGACAATAGCTATAAAGAAACGGTCTCATATATAAAGGATAATCTAAAAGTAGATATTGATGAGGATAAGCTGGGTAATATAGCCGCTTTAAAAGAAGCAATAAAGAAGGTAGGGATAAGAGACGGCATAACTGCATTTGCTATCCAGTGCTGGACAGCACTCGGAGACATTTTTAGTATAGTCCCATGTCTATCGAATTCTCTTCTATTTGATGAAGACATACCTGTAGCATGTGAGACTGATATACACGGAGCAGTATCCGCAGTCATTGCCCAGGCCGCTACATTTAATAAGTCTAAGGTGATCTTTGCAGATGTCACTAACCGCCACCCTTCAGATGAGGACAGCGAACTTTTGTGGCACTGCGGCCCGTTCCCCCTATCACTTAAAAAAGAAGGAACAGAGGGCAGGGTAGGATGCCATGGGATACTTGATAGTAAAGCTGCAGGGATATGTGACTTTGAGATAAAAGGTGGGGACATAACTGTAATAAGGTTTGATGGGATCAAAGGAGATTACAGTCTGTTTGCCGGCCAGGCAAAAGGGGACAGAAGGACCAAAGACTGCCGGGACCTATCTCTGGATAAAGACATCTGACTGGTCAAAATGGGAAGAAAGACTTATATACGGACCATATATCCATCACATAGCAGCTGTTCACGGCAAAGTCTCACCGGTACTCTATGAAGCATCAAGATATATTGATGGACTTACCCTGGATGCTGTTGAACCGACTGAGGATGAGATAAAAGGGTGGCTTGCCGGGAGATAAAAAGGATTATAGAGATATTCCATCACATGGTACTTTTGCTAGTTCTTAAAAGTGCCTGAAGATATACGGTGAAATCCTCTCTTTTTCCAATAGATATGACCATGATTATTAAAGCTTCATTCTTGATCTCATAAACGATCCTTATCTTCTTTTTATATGCATAAAGCTTATAATAACCGGCTAGGTCCATTCCTGCTCTATTTCCAAGGGGCTTGCCCAGGAAAGGATTTGTCTCAAGAAGGATTAGTTTTTTTAGGATCTGTTTTTTGATGCTGCCATCAAGTTTTTCAAAATCTTTTTTTGCCTCTTGTATTAGCAGCACATTAAATCTCATTTGACTATTTCTTTCCTGAGATCTTTACGGCTAATATTGCTTCCCGATATCAGATCATCCAGGGTTGCTACAGCTTTTTTACCTTTTCTTTTACTGACCAGTTGAAAGATCTCCAGATGTTCTACAAGTTCAAAAGCTTCCTTAATTTGCTCGTACTCTTCAATGGGTATTATAACAGCTTCGAGTTCATTATTTCTTGATATTATTATTTTTTCAGCCTGTCCTGATTTGAGCCTCTCCATTATTTGTCCAAAATTCTTACCAGCTTTACTAGACGAGACTATCTCTTCTTTTGTAATTGTGATCATAATTAACCTCCGTAATATTATACGTAAATTATACCGTATTATATTACTCTATACAATATTAGAGAAATAATAGGTAATAAAGAAATGTTAAAGATCAAATACAAGTTCCCCTACAGGCAGCAAGGATCAGGTAAGACATAAAAAGGATTAAATATCTAATCCATAAACCCGCCAGGTGAGGGCGGTCTTTCCAAGCCTGAATATGGGATTTATGATATCCATATTGATATCTGCAAGCTGGGAAGCAGAACCCTGGGTTATACCAATTTCAAGAGCCTTTTCTTTTATGGACCAGTATAATTTGGAATCAATACCGCTTTTACGGTGTTGCTCCACTACTCCAAGGATGAAGAAACGCATCCTTGTAAACTTTTTTTGCCTGAGTCTCTTTTTTATACTCAAAAATATCCTTAAGTCCCTGATAATATCCCTGGGACTGTAGAACCTGGTAGAAGGCATATAGATTGCACGATCCGTCCATCTCAGCTATTACTTCATTTATATCAGGGATGTTTACAGAGATCCCAACCGGTTTTCCGTCTTTTTCAACAATGAAGATCAGATCCTCCAGGGAGATCTCCTTAAGGCCCAGCGCAAGCTTATCAAATTCTGCATCTGTCATCTTTACCTGCTGGGGGTGATTTCCCTCATTCCATATCGGATTATAAAGTTCCCTTATGGTCTCTATTTCACTGGCCAGATTACGGAAATCAACATTCCTGATGGTGTAATCACTAAAAGCTTTACCCTTGCGGTGATTTATTATCCTTTTAAGGATCCTATCAACCTTCTCCATATAGTCCTTGGAGATGATCTTATCAATATTTACACTATACCAGTCATTTTCTTTCGTGAAGCCGTAATTCTCGAAGAAATCCTGATAATATGGAGCATTATATGGTTCCATAAAATAAGGCTCATTTTCAAAACCATCGATGAGTAGCCCTATTTCCCCGCTTGCATTGAATTTAGCGGGGCCTATTATTTTTTTGCATCCATTTGTCTTGAGATATTCAACGGCACTGTCTATAAGCAGGTTTGCGGTATCCGTATCTTCTTCAGATTCAAACAGGCCAAACCACCCTATTTTTCCACTTCCATCTTCCTTGTAAGTATAGTCAATAAAAGCTGCTATCCTGCCCACCGGTTTTTTGTCTCTGTAGGCAATAAAATACTTTATCTGCGAATGGTCAAAATATGGATTCCTGCCAATAAGGCCGGGTATGGTCCTTGAGGTTGGATTGAGGTCAGAAAGTTCCTGCAGGAACAGGGGGAATATCTTCTTTGAATCACCGGTCCCATACCAGCTTATATGATAGGGGACAGTGGTGAATTCCTTGAGCTTATTCAGGCTGAGTGTATTGGTATGTCCCGGGACATATTCTCCAAGTTCTTTTATAGTAGTCCTTGTGGCCTGGATCTCTATTTTAAACCTTCAGAAAAATAATAAAATTCATTAAATAATACTTTCATTTAAGCATTATTACAATATGAACCGGGAAATTATAAACTGACCCACCGGTATTAATTTAACAGGACAAATTAGACTTATTGCCAGGTAAGAGAGGAGTTAGTGAGTAATATATTATATTGAGGCGGTACCTATGCTTGAACCATGAATATATGAATAAAATAAAAGTATTAAAAATATCTTAAGATTAGTAAAATGAGATAAGCATATTTTTATTAAAATACACAGTTAGACCAATTAGTGTACCGGCCCATATAAGTAACCGGAAACCAGGTCCGGGTAAATAAGTTTACAATGATTGTCATTAAGGCTCTGATCTATGAGTAGATTCGAAAAGATCTATAAAAAAGTACCCCGGATCCAAAAAGAGTGGCTGAAGGATTTCAGGGAGAAACATCATTATCACCACCAGAATGTTGGCGATATAAACTGGAAATATATAAAATGCGGAGCTGGAAAAGAAGTGGTGGTGATGCTTCCCAGGGAGTGTGAGATCGGCTGAAGTCTGGGCAAAATTAATATCCTACCTGGAACCTGCATACAGGATAATATCTCCCACATACCCTGCTATAGAGAGTATGGATGAGGGAGCAGAAGGAATAAAGGGAATACTTGATAAGGAAAAAGCCAGGAGGATAATACTTATGGGGTCCTCATTTGGCGGATGGCTGGCACAGGTATTTGTAAGGAAATACCCCGGGATGGTAAAAAAACTAATTCTCTCAAATACGTCTGCACCTGAATCAGTGATGTCCAGGCCTCTTCTGGAATATACAAGGTTTATCCTTCCCAAATATCCTGAAAAGATATTGAAAGCTCATATTTACAGGAGAAGTTATCTGAAAATACTCTCGGAAGTCGGAGAAGATGAAAAACAATTCTGGAAGGCCCTTATAACTGAATTATTATTCTTTTATACAACAAAAAAGGACATAATCACAATGTTTAGTACCATTAGTGATTTTGCGAAAAATTACCATTTTAGTACCGGGGATCTCATTAGATGGAGAGGAAAAGTATTGATAATAGAATCTTCAGATGATATTCATAAAGATGATTCCAGAAGTATATTGAAGGATCTTTATCCTCGGGCGGCAGTAAAGACATTAAAAGATGCCGGGCACACTGCCGGTTATACTGCACCCCCTGAATATGTAAGGGCAGTTAAGGATTTTTTATCAAAGGATTAACCGGCCTTTCTTTAATAAATTGAAGACTCTTTAGCAAAGTGGAGAATAAAATTACAAGAATTAAGGCATTATATTGAAATGAAGGGTAAAATTACCAGGAAATTAAAATATTAGCGGATTATCAATTTACAAAAGTGTCTGTTTTGGGTAAATTATTCATTATTAATCTATTAATTTGAAATCGGGCACAGGTATTTTAAATATATATGTTCAGCTAAGTTTTCAATAGTTATATTTTATATAAAAATAGGAGTGATTTAGATGTCAGAGACAGACCTGGAAAAAATACTATCAGAGAAAGTACTAAAACTTGAAGCAAGTCCCACCTTTGCACTTGACAGCAAAGCAAACGAATTAGATGTGGAGCTCAAAAAACAGGGAGATTATATAGTAAGATTTGGGATAGGACAGCCTGATTTCAATACACCTGAGAATATAAAGGAAGCCGGTAAGAAAGCTATAGATGATAATAAGACTAAATATACTCCCGCAGCAGGCATAGGTGAGCTTAAAGAAGCTATAGTAAATAAATTCAAAAAGGACAATGACCTGGATTATGAACCATCAAATATCCTGGCGGGTATTGGGGCCAAGCAGGTGCTTGATACCATAATGAGGGCATTTGTAAATCCCGGGGATGGAGTAATTGTCCCCAAACCTTATTGGGTAAGTTATACCCAGCAAGTAGTATTATCCGATGGCGTTTCCATTGAAGTAGATTTCAAGGAAGACTTAAAATTGGATATAGACCATCTAAAAAAAAGTATCGCAGATTTTAAAGATCCAATAAAACTCATAATAATAAACAGCCCGAATAATCCTACAGGTGCCGTATATTCTAAAGAGGAGCTGGAAGAGATAGCACAAATTTGCCTGGATAATGGTATTTATATAATCGCTGATGAAGTATATGAGAAGTTTATTTACGGTGATGTCACCCATCATAGTATTGCCGGTTTCAGCAAAGACCTGAAGGATATAACTATAACAGTAAATGCAGTATCCAAGACCTATGCGATGACAGGCTGGAGGATAGGATATTGTGCTGCAGACCCGGCTATTATAAAACAGATGTCAAAAATACAGGGACAATCGCCCTCAAATCCATGCTCTATTGCCCAGTGGGCCGCTATTGAAGCCATGGAAGGGGATCAGGACAGTGTAGAACTTATGAGGAATGAATATGAGAAGAGAAGAAATTATGTATATGACAGATTAAAAGCTATTGATGGCATAGAATGCGGTCTTCCGGAAGGGGCCTTTTATGCATTTCCAAAAATCTCAGACCTTTATAATAGCAGAGTAAAAAGTTCTGATGATTTCTCCGACCAGCTCCTCGAAGAAGGAAGAGTCGCAGTTGTCCCGGGATCTGCATTCGGGGATGACAGGTATGTAAGGATAAGCTATGCGGCTTCCATGCCAAAGATCATTGAGGGCATGGACAGGATCGAGAAGTTCTGCAGCGGCCTTTAATATTATTTGATCCAGACAATAATTGATCATAAAGCTGATTATATATTCATATAATATAAAGCATCCATAATTTAGTTGCTGGGACCAGGCTTTGATCCGGGATATCAGGTATGGAAATTACTATTGGTCCGCTAAGCCTGGAACAGTCTTTTTGATAAGCAAAAAACCCCAATACCAGGCATAACCATATACAAAATAAAGAAAGGTAAAAATATTTAAATTATACCTTGCAATGTATAATACCTTGTGTTATTATACATCCATACCATATACGATAGAAAGGATGTGATTTTATGAATATACAGTTTAAAAAGGGAGTACTTGAACTTTGCGCCCTGGCCCTACTGGCAAAAAAGAACCGGTATGGGTACGAACTGGTACATGAGATCTCTAAGAGGATCTCCATTTCTGAGGGAACTATCTATCCGCTTTTAAGGCGCCTTAAAAACGATGGATACGTGACCACATATCTGGAGGAATCAAAGGAGGGAGCCCCGAGAAAATATTATCAGTTGACAGGGGACGGAAAGAAGATGGAGAAGGATCTAAAGAAAGAATGGAAGATTTTTGTAAAGGAAGTAGACAGTTTTTTGAAAGGTGGTGCAAAGGATGAATAGGAAAGAATTTTTCAAGGACCTATCAAAGTATCTTAGAGGGATCCCGAGGGAGGACGAAGAAGACATCATAAATGATTTCGAGGAACACTTTGATATGGGAGAGAAAGAAGGAAGGACAGAAGAAGATCTGGTAAAGTCCCTTGGGGATCCAAAAGCATTGGCCAATCAGTTTAAGGCAAGCATAGTAGTGGCACAAGCAGAGAAAGAGACTACAGCAGTAAATATTACAAGGGCAGTATTTGCAACTCTGGGTCTCGGATTTTTCAACCTCATATTTGTACTTGGTCCCTTTATTGCAGTTATTGCAGTGCTTTTTTCATTTTTTGTAACCGGGATAAGCATATCAGCAGCAGGCATCGTAGGACTACTGGGGACGATATTCAGCCCTCTTTTCCCGGAGTATTTTAACCTGATCGTAAATCCTGCAGTAGGAATATTTGCATCAATAGGAGGAATATGTTTTGGAGTATTGTTCTTTATTGGGACTATTTACCTGACTAAAGGATTCTTTAGGTTATTTATTAAGTATATAAAATTCAATGCAAGGATCGTGACCGGAAAGGAGAAAAAAGATGAAGTCTAGTATGAAAAAATTATTGATCATTCTTGCTGCAACAATGGTGGTTTCTCTTGGCATAGCAGCAATCGTACTGGTAACTACCGGGAATTTTTCAGTGGCTACTGAAAAGATAAATGAATCGAAAACATTTAAGCCGGAAGAAATATCTGAATTAGAAGTAAGTCTTGTGAGCACAGACCTGAATATAATCCCAACTACTAAGGGAGAGATCATTGTTCACTTCTATGGTGAAGTGAGTACTAATGTAAAGAGGAATATACCTGAACTGGTAGCATACAAGACCGGGGATAAGTTATTTGTTGAGACACTAAGGAGCAAAGATATTATTGTTTTCGGTATCAATATTGATAGAACGACCATGGATATATACATCCCGGAGATCCTATTAGAGGAAGTTAAGATAAGTGTAGTATCCGGTGATGTGATCATGGAAGATATTGAGACTGCCCGAGCTTAATCTTGAGACAGTATCGGGGGATATAAAAATAGAAGAAGTGGTGGCGGCTGAAAAGATAAGGACCAAGGCGATATCCGGGGATATTACAGTAAAGGATTATACCGGGAATATAGATGCCGGAAGCACATCAGGAGATATAAGCCTGGTGGATGGAAGGGATAATGAAGATGTAGATGCTTCTACTGTTTCAGGAGATATCTTGATCGAACAGGATGCCGTATCAGACATGAAACTGGGAACCACTTCTGGTGATGTAAAGATCAATTTGTCGGAAGATTCACAGTTCTACCTGGATGTGAGTACGGTTTCCGGTGATATCAAGCACGACTTTTCCATCAAGATAATTTCGTCCGGCCGAAGGGACCTTGAAGGAACAGTAGGTGATGCAGAGGAAAGAATAATGATAAGTACCGTTTCGGGTGATGTGACAGTAGGTTACTAAAGCGATCAGCCATTGTGTATTAATGATATGGTTTAAAAGAGTAAACGTTGAAAAAAAAGTCAGAAAATTAAAAGGACAAAAATTGTAGAAAGAGGAGGATTATTAAAATGAGAGTATTTGCAAAAAATAATGGAAAGTCAAAGATAATAAAAATAGCAGTGCTGGTAGCTTTGATAGGAGTGCTGGCAATAACTGCAGCTTCCTGTAAGTGGACTATCGGGGTTGTTAGAGGTTCAGGGAGATATTGAGAGCGAAGAAAGAGAAGTCTCAGGATTTGACGAGATCCAGTTCACTGGAGTAGGAAACCTTATTATCGAACAGGGTGACGAAGAGACCCTGACAGTGGAGGCAGATGATAATATCATAGGGTTGATAGAAACAGAAGTAAAAGGCGATGTGCTCCGTATCGGGTTTAAAAGAGGAGTCAATGTAATACCGACCGGCAAGATAAAATTTTATCTTACAGTAAAGGAACTCAACAGGATAGATCTTTCAGGTTTAGGAGAAATAAACTGTGATGAATTCGAGACAGATGATATTGAATTCCATATAAGCGGGGCGGGAGAGATTGATTTTGAGTTAGTTGCCGAAAGTATTGAGACCAGTGTTTCCGGACTGGGAGATATAAATCTCTCGGGAGAGGTAGATTCCCACAGAATCAAGATAAGCGGTTCAGGAAAATATGATGCTGAGGAACTTAAAAGCAAAGACTGTGAAATAGAAATATCAGGACTCGGGAAGTGCTACAGTCAATGTATCTGGCGACCTGGAAATTGAGATAAATGGTGCTGGAAATGTTTATTATAAAGGTGATCCACAGATCTCACAGCACATATCAGGACTCGGGCAGGATCAAGAGCCTGGACTAGGCTGAAGTAATTGTTTGTGACAGCGGTCTAAAACTAATCAAATAATATAATAAGAATAAGTAAAAAAAGAAAAACAAAAGAAAAAATAAATAAAAGGATAATAAAATGACAGAGCTAACTAAAAATGAATTAAAGAGCGGGAAAAAACAGATCGAGGGACCACTTATATATTTCTGGGTACTGGCAATAATTCTGGGAATCGGGGTCTTTTCAGGATTTGTCTGGGGTCCCGTGGGGTTCCTTACAAATTATCTTGAAGCGCCATTCACTTTTCTTGCGGTGTCTGACCTTGCCAGGAATTTTATAGGATTTCCATTCAGGGTGATATATTCCCTGCTCGCACCGGCCCTTTTCATTGTAGGGCTGATAGGCATTTACCAGAGAAAGGCATTTGCAGTACCTCTTGGAAGGGCAGCCCTTGTGGTCACAATGGTATTTTTATTCCCGATTGGAACGATATTTGGTGGGATCATGTGGAAGAGATTTAATCATCCGATGACTAAGAAGTATTTGAATTATGAGGATGAACATACCATGGAAGAAGATGAGAAAGAGGACAAGAAAAAGAAATAGCTAAATTACTTGATCTTAATTTAAAATCAATACGGTACCAACCGCAGATTTTAAAAGTGAAAACCGGTAGATAGTCTACCGTTACAAAAGCCGGCCTTTACCCCTACACCACCGGATAAGGGCCGGTTTTTTCTCGGACAGGCTCTTAATTAAACTTATTTGCAGTAGGGATCTTACGGTAAACAAAATGCAGGATGATCCCTTTTGAGGTGATTATAAGAAAAATGACAATTGCCATTATTAAATATGCAAAAGGATTATCATATACTGGTCCAAAAAAATACTGCTTTTCAAATACATAGCCAAATAAATATATTGTTACTGGAAACAGTAATGCAGCCAGGCCACCTGCAACTACATTAGGATTTACTTTATGTGTTCTTCCCAGAGTATATTTATAGGTAAATCCCACAACAAGAGATATTCCAAGAAATATTAGGAATGGTATAAGCATGAGTGCACCGGCGATACCCATTCCGGTTGCCAATCCTCCGCCGCCAATAAATTTAAACCATATGGGCCAGTTATGCCCGACGATCACTGCTAAGCAGGCAATGGCAATAATCATATCATCAAGCCCGATTGCTTTTCCAACTAATACAATTGCGGCGCCTTTTCCGCAATCAAATAAAAAAGTAGGTAGACCGGCCTTCACCCCATACTGCCGCCCAACTCCTGCAGTTCCAGGCCTATCGATTTTAGCAAGGTCTTTCTTTATTCCCCTCCTGCCATATATCTTTACTATGACATATGAAAAGAGGACCGAACCAAGCAGATAACTTGCTATTATGTAAAAGATCTTAAAATAAATCGTATCGACCATAATTTTAATCCTTTACTTGTATTACTTATTAAGGCAAGATTATATCAGAATATTTGACCACTGTTTAGCCTTTAGGGGCTTTGAAACATTAACGTCAAAGATGACGTCTTTTTTTTTAGGGTCCTGATTTCTGGTATTGGAAAGACATTCTTTTCATGGTCTCCTTTGCAGGAGAAAGTATAATTTATACAAGCTGTTATTAATTTATATCATTATTAATATTGAAGCAGTAAGACTAGAATATTATACAAACTTGTGAGAAAGGTAATATCATGCCGGAAATGTGGGAATCTGTAAAGGAATTCATCTTTTTATCACTTTTTCTGATAATTGCCATCATCCTTAAAAGAAAGATCAAATTTTTACAAAGGTTTCTTATCCCCACTTCTATAATCGGAGGCTTCATCGGCCTTATACTGGGAGCCGAAGTCTTAAATTGGATACAGCTTGATATTACCAGGCTTGGGACCATTATCTATCATTTGATGGCAATTGGATTTATTTCTATCGCATTAAAGGAAAGGACGTCTGTACCCACAAGCCACCGCAGGGATAATGTAAATACCGGTCTTGCCATTATCTCTTCTTATCTTACCCAGGGAATAATCGGGTTTGCTATCACTCTTTCGCTGGCTTACACATTTCTTCCAAAATTATTCCCACCCTTCGGGCTACTTTTGCCCCTTGGATTTGCCCAGGGCCCGGGCCAGGCTTTTTCAATAGGCACAAGCTGGGAGGAGCTGGGATTCATAAATGGGGGGAATATAGGGCTTGCTATTGCTACCATAGGATTTCTATGGGCTATTTTTTTCGGGATCCCCCTCATGAACGTGCTTGTGAGGAAAAAGAAAGCATGGGGACTGGAGGACCGTGAAAAAGTCATTAAATTAAAAGTCAAAGATACAGGGGAGAAACATACCGAAAATAAACCGAAAAAGATGTTTATCGACAGTCTTACTGTACAGGTAGTACTAATAGGTTTTGTCTATCTGATCACCTATTTCACCCTTAGAGGCATTTCCGTGGCTCTGGAGCCATTGGGTGAATACGGCCATACCGTGGCACAACTGCTCTGGGGATTTCACTTCGTGATCGCCACTATGTTTGCCATTCTTGTCCGGATAATATTGAATGCATTAAAGAAAAAGAACTGGCTGCACATAAAATATCCCGATAATTATATACTCCAGAGAATATCTGCCGGGTCATTTGATTTTATGATAGTTGCAGCAATTGCAGCATTATCTATTTCAACATTCAGGGAAAACTGGATACCGATAGCCATCGTGACTACTACAGGTGGAATATTCACAATCATATATACGTTTTATCTATGCAGGAGGATATACACAAATTACATCATTGAACATATGGTAGGCCTATTCGGACAGTTTACCGGCACAATAACTACCGGAATGGCATTGCTCAGGGAAATCGATCCTGATTCAGAATCCAATGTTCCGGAAAACCTTGTCCTGGGAGGAGCTGTTGCACTGCCCCTTGGCGTACCACTAATGTTTGTGCTGGGTTTTGCTGTCACAGGATATACTTCGGGAAGACCACTTTTTTACTTTTATTCCCTTGGAATATTTGTCCTCTACCTGGGTGCAATACTTGCATATTTATTGATCAGGAGCAGAAGGAAAAAGGCTTCTAAATAAACCAGCGGACAAAAGGATATTCTACGGGTGGATCAATAGATATAAGCAAAAAAACAGAGAGATCACAAGAAATAATTCTAGACAGATATTGATTGTATGCATGATCTACAAAATACAGTCTTTTTATTGTCTATATTTTCCAGAGTGTTTGAAGGGGACATAATACACAGGGCATCGCTGCAATGAACAAGACCCATAGTATGTCCTATGCCATGCAGGGCTTCTTTGAGGATCCTTTCATAATAAAGAGTTCTTTCCAAACCTGTGAGTCTTCTAACAGAAAGAGGGAATTTACCCATCTTTCTTTTTTTCAGCCCTGCCTGGAAATAATCTTTTTTGAAATGAGGATGAAGCTTGATGATAGAAATTATACATATCCTGGGGAAGGGGGCGGCAAGCCCGAATACATGATCAAGATTACCCGAAAAAAGATCCCTGTCAAAAATAGCAAGATTTATATCCCTGGCTTCCTTGAGCGTAAGGTTCTCTGCGAGATAACCCAGAAGCCTTTTCCCATCATACTGGTTCTTTTCTATTTTAAAAAAAGAGGCCGGTACAATAACATGCTTTGATACTGATATATTATTAAAGATCCGGGCAAGATTCTTTTGGAGGTATCTTAATATGCTTCTGCCTATATCATTGAGGACCAGAATATTGATTTTCTCTTCCATAGTAAATTAATTTTAAAGCACAGACACACTAATTCCAATGTCTTTTATACAGTTTTTTATGATAGACTTAAAAAGAATGTTAGATTATCTTTTACAATCTTATTTTTTAAATAGAACCCTTGAAATACTGCACCTATTTACAGGCAGGTTATAATATTTTTAAATGAGTAATAAACGAAGCACGCATTACAAAAAACAGGGCGGGACCTTCCGTCTGGGAGCCTGGATTATCATTCTTGCTTTTCTGATCGTACTCCTTTTAATACCTGTTGGAGAGCTATTTGGCTTTGAACCGGATTATCCTGATTTTGTATGGACCTTTAATAGTAAACCAGTGAAGATAACCAGAGGAACACAGAAAGCAGTCTATCTTACAGGGTACAGCCTTGCATCAGACCAGAAGAGGGATGATATCTATAGATTGATAGAGGAAACCGAACTGAACGCTATAGTGTTTAATGCAAAAGAAGACGGGGGCCATATAAGCTATAGTTCTGATATAGAGTTTTTTAATGAAATAGATGCGGTAAAACCCCTGTATGATATCGATAAGATCATTGCTGAGATGGATGAAAGAGGCATATATAGTATAGCAAGGATCGTCCTGTTCAAGGACGGTATACTCCCAAAAGCACGGCCGGACCTTTCAATACAGAATGTCAATAATGGAAGCCCGGCTTATCTTGATGGAGGTTACTGGGCGGATATATACAGCAGGGAGGTCTGGGGATATTATACCGAACTTGTAATGGAGCTAGTAAAAAAAGGTATTGATGAAATACAATTTGATTATATCCGGGGCCCCTCTAAGGGAAATCTTCATCTCGCTCATTATCCTTCAAACACAGAAGACAGGGAAAAGACCTGGGCCATATCCGGTTTTCTGGAAACAATAAGGGAAGCTACCAGGAATTACCAGGTAAAGATCTCAGCTGATGTTTACGGTTTTGTCCTCATTGCAGAAAACGACCAGGGTATAGGCCAGCTTATTGAAGAACTGGCGCCGTATCTTGACTATTTATATCCCATGCCATATCCGTCACATTACTCATCAGGTTTTCTAGGATACGATCTTCCTGAAGCTCACCCTTACGAGGTGGTAAAATATACACTCGACAAGGGACTTAATAGGATCGGAGACACGGATTGCCTTATTATTCCGTGGATACAGGCATTCGGACTTCAGATGAGATATACCGAAAGAGAGATACTGCTTCAGTTGAATGCTGCAGAAGATCTTGGAATTAACGGGTTTTTATTCTGGAATGCTGGAAATAAATATGGTGTGGTCGAGAGAGCGTTAAAAAGTAGATCTTAGGGCAGTTGCAGGGGAAGATATTGTATAGTCTTTAGAATTATTATTAAAATGATCATTAAGCATAGGGAGGAAATTTCAATGGCGATTAGAGAGCATTATGAATATGGAGGATGGGAATAATTGTATAAGACTGGAAAATGATGAGATAGAGCTGGTAGTCACAACTGATATCGGACCCAGGATAATACGTTTTGCATTTAAGGATGGCCAAAATCTTTTTAAAGAATTTGACGATCAGCTTGGCAAGACAGGTGGAGATGAGTGGAGGCTTTATGGTGGGCACCGATTGTGGCATGCCCCCGAAGAGGCCCCCAGGACATATTTCCCTGATAATGGCCCTATTGGCTTTGAGTGCAGCGGAAATACAGTTAGGCTGATACAGGATACTGAGACTACAACCGGGATACAAAAGGAGATTGAGATCACGCTTGACCCGAAAGAAAATAATGTAAGGGTACTGCACCGCTTGATAAATAATAACTTATGGGAGGTAGAGCTTACACCCTGGGCTCTATCAGTGATGGCAAACGATGGAAGGGCCATAATCCCCCAGGAACCATTCCAGTCACATGAAGAAAATATGCTCCCGGTCAGACCACTGGTGTTATGGTCGTATACTGACATGGCTGATCCAAGATGGATGTGGGGATCAAAATATATACAGCTCAAACAGGATTCCGGAGCTAATAGAAGTCAGAAGCTGGGTATATTAAATACTCTTGGATGGGCAGGTTATTACCTGAAAGGAGAGCTCTTTGTAAAAAGATATGGATATAACCCGGGTGCAGAGTACGTGGACCTTGGCTGCAATACAGAGGTCTATACTGATCGGGATATTCTTGAAATAGAGACACTTGGAGGAAAGAAGAAAGTAGCACCTGGTAGTTCAGTGGAACATATTGAAAAATGGTATTTGTTTAAGGCAGATCTTAAAGAAGATGAAGAATCCCTGGATAATGATCTTATGCCACTGATAGGCAGGACAAGCTTTTAATAGGGGACTAGATTTCGATTTGAATGCCCAAAGTGGGGGGGAGTAAGGAAAATAGCCTTGTATTATTACATAAGTTATGTAATAATAGCCCCGTATTATTACAATAAGTACATAGGAAGGTGGCTTTATAGAAAGGTTTATTGAAGAAAAATTAAAAAACTGGAAAAATACTCCAGGAAGAAAACCCATTGTTATCAGAGGAGCCAGACAGGTGGGTAAAACCTATACAGTAAAGAAATTTGGAAAGAATTTTTTCCCCTCACTTGTCATAATTGATTTTGAAAGAAACCGGGCCGTCCATTCCATCTTTGAAAAGGATCTGGATCCACTCAAAATGATTCAGGAACTTGAGATCTTCACGGGACAAAAAATAACTCCAGGGAAGACACTTATTTTTTTTGATGAGATCCAGGCATGTGAAAGAGCCTTGATGATGCTTCGGTACATATATGAAGAAATACCTGAACTTCACATTATTGCAGCAGGGTCGCTTCTTGAGTTTGCCATGAGCACAATTTCATTTCCGGTAGGAAGAGTCACGTTTGAATGGATGCGCCCTATGACTTTTAGAGAATTCCTTCTTGCCAGTGGAAAAGAAATGCTTATTAAAAAGCTTCCTTCTATTTTTGAACCGAAGGCCATATCAACCATTCTTCATAATTCAGTTATGGAAGAGCTTCGGCGTTACTTAATTGTTGGTGGAATGCCTGAGGCAGTAAAAAGATATCTTGCCACCAATTCTCTGACAACAGTAAAAAAAGTACATGATGATATCGTGAATTCTTATCTTGAGTCTCTGGCGAAATATAGTACCAGGACTAATATGGGGAACCTGGAGCATTTAATGAAATCAGTGCCATCCAGTGTAGGATCACAGATAAAATATACGCATCTTGACCCTGACAGGAGAATCGAAGCAACAAAAGCTTCCCTTAGCATTCTTGAAAAGGCATTACTTGTCCATCTTATCCATTCTACAAATGTATCCGGATTACCTCTTGGCGCAAATGCATCACTAAAAGTCTTCAAAGCCCTTTTTCTTGATATCGGTTTGATGCAGCATATTTGTGGGATAGATCCACTTGAAACCATTAACTCTTCTGACCTGACTTCAATTTATAAAGGAGCTATTGCAGAACAGTTTGTTGGGCAGGAGCTGCTTGCTTATGGCGGATCGGAAAACTTAAAACTTTATTACTGGAATAGGATGAAAAAAGGAAGCACTGCAGAAGTTGATTTTGTTATAGTAAGGGGGGCAAAGATATATCCGGTGGAGGTCAAAAGTGGAGCTGCTGGAAAAATGAGAAGCATGCATCAGCTTCTCAGCGAATATTCTGAAATAGAAAAAGGATTTGTACTCTCGTCCGATATCTATGAAAAACAAGCTTTTGGAAAACTTATCTTCATGCCCCTATATTCAGCTCTTGAATAATGATTGAAATATGCACAGGTGTGCTACCGCAGCATGCTCCAAGTATCGACGGTTTATAGTCAAGATATTTCTTTATATTGGAAGCCATTATTTTTGGAGTTTCATTAAATACAGTCTTTCCATCTTTTAAGACCGGGAGACCGGCATTTGGTTGGAATATAAGTCTTGCCCCGGGATCTGCTTCCCTCATCTTTCTTACGACTTCCAGCATTGTATCAGACCCTATGCTGCAATTTGCCCCTACTATATCACAACCTGAATCCAGCAGTGTTTTTACAGCATCCTCTGCCTTATTTCCCATCAGGGTGATACCGTTTTCTCCAAAAGAGAGTGTGCAGGCAATCGGTATGTCATTAGAGGATCTCCGTGCAGCTTCTACAGCAGCAAGAGCTTCATTTATGTCCATAATAGTCTCTATGAGAAGCAGGTCGACACCACTTTCAACCAGAACTTCTGCCTGCTTTAGAAAGGCATCAACAGCCTGTGTATATTTTAATGTCCCGGAAGGTTCAAGCAGTTTTCCTAAGGGGGCCGATATCTCCGGCAATAAAGTGAGGTCCCTGGCAGCCCTTTTCACTTTCATGTCTTTTAATAGCTTCGCGTGCAGCAGATACAGCATTTTTATTTATATCAACTATCCTTGGATCAAGGGAGTATGATTTTAATTTTTCATTATTTGCGCCAAATGTATTAGTCTGTATAATATTTGAACCTGACTCCAGATAACTAAGGTGGATATCTATTACTTTTTCAATCCCATCCTGTTCCAGGTTTGCGGATTCCGGGTAGCCTGAAAAACCTCTTGATGTCAATTCAGTACCCATTGCTCCATCACATATAAGGATTTTTTTATCAAGAACATTAAAAAGCGTATAGCTGTGTCCTGAAGTATTTGAATTCATTATTATAAAATAATATAGTCTTTACTTATTTCTTCTCGCCCATCTGGTCTTTTTAAGCATTTTCTTATGCTTTTTCTTTCTCATCTTCTTACGTCTCTTCTTGATGATTGAGCTCATAGTTCTCCTTATCCACTAATAAGCTGAGTAATATTTACTCCAGCTTGATAATTATTATTAAAAAAGATAAAGTCACTAAGACCTTATCAATAATAGCTAACCGAAACAAACATTATACCAGAAATAATCTTAATGTGTATTTGTAAATGATTAATTTTACTAAATATTTTTCAGGATAAATCCGGGCCAGGAAGAACAAGGATCAAGCAAAACCACCACATTATCACGAAATATATTATGATGTCTAAAGAGAGGGCAGTAATAAAATGGCATAAGGCGGTACCGGAATAAAGATATGCATACTTAGTAAAAAAATTAAAATAGTTATTATAAATACATATGCACAACTATAATTATTCTATTATAATAAATAATTAACAAAATAATAAAAATTATATTGACATACAACATCTTGTGTTTTAATATATATTAATACACTATATCATGAGTATTTTGCTACTTCTGGAAGGTAAAAATTTAGAAAATTTCTATTTTTTTTAATTATTACAGTAAAGTTTTCTGTTTAGCTATTTTTTAATTAAAACCTTAAAGATTACGGAGTTTAAATATTATAAATATATCTTTAAAATGAATATAAGACAGGGAGGTAATAAGTAATGAAGGAAGCAGGTAAAAAAAGTATTAGAAAAACATTAAATGAGTATTACCTGAAAAAAAAGATAAACCTGTCTGAAAATGCAATAAAGGTCCTTGAGAGAAGATACCTGAAAAGGGATGAGGCGGGAGGCATTCTTGAAAAACCGAAAGAGATGTTTGTAAGAGTCGCCCGGAATATCGCTTCTGCTGAAAAAAGATATAATAAAACTGAAAAAGAGATCTTAAAAATAGAAAAAGATTTCTTTGACATTATGGCGGATCTTGATTTTCTTCCTAATTCACCCACACTTATGAATGCCGGTAAAGAGCTCCAACAACTGGCCGCATGTTTTGTCCTTCCTGTGGGGGATTCCATGTCAGATATATTCGAAACACTAAAAAATACTGCTCTTATACAAAAATCGGGAGGAGGAGTAGGTTATTCGTTTTCAAGGATAAGACCAAGAAATGATATTGTTCTTTCAACAAAGGGAGTGTCCAGCGGCCCGATATCGTTTATGACTGTTTTTAATGCGGCGACGGATACCATTAAGCAGGGGGGCACAAGAAGAGGGGCAAATATGGGAATACTCCGGGTCGACCACCCGGACATACTGGATTTTATAAATGCAAAAGACAGTAATGAAAAGCTGAATAATTTCAATATATCAGTGGGAGTCACCGAGGCTTTCATGAAGGCTGTAGAGAATGATGAAAAATACGAAATAGTAAATCCCCGAACAAAGGAAGTATTTGATCGTTATAGTGCCCGTGAAATATTTTCCATGATAGTTGAACATGCATGGAAGAATGGTGATCCGGGCATAATATTCCTTGACCGTCTTAATAAGGATAATCCGACTCCTCATATCGGCCAGATCGAAAGCACCAATCCCTGCGTTACAGGGGAAACCCTGATATCAACAAAAAAAGGTTGGGTAAAGGCGGAAGAACTACATAATAGAATTGAAAACGGAGAAAATATAGAAATTCTTTTCGATAAAAGAGCCCTGGAATATAAAATCTCAAAAGAAATTGGAAAAGAAGAGCTTGGTATACATGAAAGTGGTAATATCAAATCCTGGAATCGTGGTGAAAAAGAAGTATACAAATTAATTTCATATTCAGGGTTTGAACTTGAGGCTACAGCGGACCATAAAATACTTACTACTAAGGGTTATAAGGAATTAAAAAAGCTTCAAAAAGAAGATGAGATCTTAATCTGTGAGCAACTTGAAAGAAAATCCAATAAAGAAATAGGCTTAGTTAATTATGAGATTCCAAATTTCTCAAGTGATAAAGAAGGTATTAAGAAAAGTGCTGTTAATACTTATACTTTAGAAAAGAAAGAACCAAAAATATTTTATCAATCCACTGACCGTGTTAAAAGCATTGAACATATTGGTAAAAAAGTTGTATTTGATTTTAATGAACCTATCAGTAATTCTTTTATAGCAAATGGAATAGTAGTGAGAAATTGTGGCGAACAGCCACTTTTGCCCTATGAGGCGTGCAATCTGGGATCCATCAATCTGGCACATATGGTAAATGAAGAGGATGGGATAATACAGGTAGACTATAGGAGGCTTGGGAAGATTGTACATACAGCTGTGCGATTCCTGGATGATGTGATCGACATGAGTAAGTACCCATTGGAAAAGATCAGGGAGATGGTGAACGGAAACAGGAAAATCGGCCTTGGAGTGATGGGATGGGCAGACCTTCTCGTTATCATGGGGATACCTTATGACAGTGAAGAAGCTCTGGAACTCGGCGGTAAAATAATGAGCTTTGTCCAGGATGAATCCAAGGAGGCCTCTAAAAAACTTGCAGAGGAAAAAGAAGAATTCCCGAATTTTGAAGGAAGTATATTTGATAGTCCTGAAGGTTATAAGATTAGGAATGCTACTACGACAACTATTGCTCCAACAGGGACACTCAGCATAATAGCAGATTGTTCGAGCGGGATAGAGCCTATATTTGCAGTCTCTTTTGTAAAGAATGTAATGGACAATGATAAACTTATTGAAGTTAATAAATATTTCAAGAGCATTGCCGAAGAAAAAGGTTTTTACAGCAAGGAATTAATGGAGAGAATAGCAGAGAAGGGACATATAAAAGATATTGAAGAAGTACCTGAAGAATATAAAAGGATATTTATAACGGCCCATGAAGTCTCACCAAAATGGCATGTAAGGTCTCAGTCAGCTTTCCAGAAATTTGTTGATAATGCTGTATCAAAGACAGTAAATTTTGCAAATTCAGCAACTGTCCAGGACGTAGAGGATGTTTATATGCTTTCATATAGACTCGGCTGTAAGGGAATAACAATATTCAGGGATGGAAGCAGGGGCGCACAAGTCCTTGAGGTCAAAGGTAGTAATAAAAATACAGAGGATGTAAGGCCCGGCACTCCGGAGGCTCCAATAAAGAAGACTGAAAATATTGAACAATCAGTAGAAAGCTCTGCAGAAAAGACTATTGATGATAAAAAAGAAGATAGCAATTCCGGGATCAAGGAAGCTATTGAGACAGGCGGACTGATACCCACGATCAAACCCCGCCCCCCGACCCGATATCACACAGGGGATGACAAAAAAATATACAATAGGCGGTTGTGGAAAACTTTATGTAACTGTCAATACTGATGAGCACGGGATATGCGAGGTATTCACAAATACCGGCGAGGAAGGATGTGCTGCACTTACTGAAGTAGTCGGAAGGCTTCTTTCCATATCAATAAGGTCCGGCATGGACCTGGGAAGAAATAAAGAGTCAGGTCGAGGGGATCCGCTGCATAACATGTATAGCAGATTCTGACACCAGCGTGCTTTCATGTCCTGATGCGATAGGGAAAGCTATTGAATTTTCACTTAATGGCTATAATAAATTTGACTTTGATGTAACCGGAGGCCCACGTTCTATAATGATATGCCCTGAAGGTGATTGCGGAGGGATAATGGAACCCGAGGGGGGTTGTTATGTTTGTAGAAACTGTGGTTATTCCAAGTGTTCATAATTAAGAATTTTAATAAATAGAGCCCTGCCCTCTCTATGTAACAGCAAGTAGACAATAAGGCAGTCGGATCCAATAGGATGGTGAGGCTGCCTTATGAATTATTAAATTCTACTCACCTGATAGAAGATCATCCAGTGTGGACCTATATATATTATAATCCTGGTCAGAATGCAGTACCATACGGACCAATTCAATGCCGGGTGTATTGTTTGATCCAGTCTATTATTGATTTTAATGCAATATAGGAAGCTTCCTTTACAGGATATCCAAAGACGCCTGTAGAAATTGAAGGAAAAGATATGCTTTTTAAATTATTCTCTAAGGCAAGGCCAAGACTATTCTGGTAACTGTTCTTCAGATCTTCCGGATCGCTTGCCTTGCTCGAATAAACCGGTCCCACAGTATGTATAATGTTATTAGCGGGGAGGTTATAGCCCCTGGTAATTTTAGCCTCGCCCGTATTGCATCCGCAAAGATTTTTGCATTCATCCCAGAGCAGCGGTCCTGCTCCGCGGTGAATGGCTCCCGAGACTCCGCCTCCCGGGGCAAGCTGGCTATTGGCGGCATTGACTATTGCGTCTGTTTTCTGCATGAGGATATCTCCCAGGACCAATTCAAGGACAGAATTGCCGACTTTATATTTTGTACTCAATCGACCACCCTTCTATCTAGCAGAAATTTTTCAGAATAGATAAAAACATGCAAACATGCATTTATTGTAATATATGTGTGATAATACAAAAACTCTGGAGTTATAGGATGCATAATTTATATAATATATGGAAATCATCTAAGAGCCTTATCCCAGGCAGGCTCCTAGTAGGAGACTCCCGGCCTCCTCCTCTTATATATGATCTCATTGATAAGATTTATTAAAAGCACAGGGTGTTATTGAGCTTACTGCAATAAGAAGCCAGTTCTCAAGTGACAGACTTGTGGTCTTAAATATGTCCTGGAACCACGGCACATATATGATAGCTACTTGAAGCAAGATCGATACCACTACTGCCAGGTTTAAATATTTATTACCGAAGATATCCTTCCTGAATATTCCCCTGTTCTCGAACCTGAAATTATATGTATGCAGGAGTTGTGTGATAACCAGGGTCGTAAATACCATTGTCTGGGCTATTTGCGGCCTGTCACTAAAAAATATCGGTGCACTAAAATATATAAATAATGCTCCCAGGGTCATGACAAGACCCTGCCAGCCAACAAGTAAAAGTCTTTTGGAACTCAGGATGGGCTCCTTCTTTTTTGTTGCTTTCCTTTTCATTATATTTTTCTCTGGAGGATCTATTCCCAGGGCCATAGCCGGAAGACCGTCAGTAATAAGGTTCATCCAGAGTATTTGCACAGGCAGTAGCGGGATGTAAAGAAATCCTCTCTGGCCGGTAAGGAGAAAAAAGATATAGTCTCCGACAACTATTGAGACAAACATTATTAATACTTCAGAAATATTGCAGGAAAGAAGAAAAAGGATAAATTTCTTTAAATTGTCATAGATAACCCTTCCTTCCCTGATCGCCTTTACTATTGTGGCAAAATTATCATCAGTAAGGATCATATCACTGGATTCCTTGCTCACATCTGTTCCGACTATGCCCATAGCTATACCGATATCAGCTTTTTTTAGGGAAGGAGCATCATTTATCCCGTCTCCTGTCATAGCGACTATATGTTTCTTTTTCTTAAGAGCATTGACTATATCAACTTTATTTGATGGAGACACACGTGCAAATATCCTTATATCCTCGATCTGTTCTCCCAGTTCGTCTTCAGTCATATCATCAAATTCCATTCCGTCAATGACCCTGCCTCCAGGGTCCAGGAGACCAAGCTCCGCACCGATAGCAATTGCTGTGAGCTTGTGGTCACCGGTCACCATGATCACTTTTATATTTGCTTTTTTGCATTTGGCTATAGCATCATAGACCTCGGGTCTTGGAGGGTCTATCATACCGACCATACCCAGGTAGACCAGATCATTCTCTTCTTTGCTTATACCGTCCTCAGATGGAAGCTTTTCAAGATATTTAAAGGCAAAAGCAAGATTCCTCATAGCCTTGCCTGCCAACAGGGAATTATTGTCCAGTATCTTCTCCCTGTCAGGACCGGACATATCTTCTATTTGTCCATTCTTGATGATCTTTGTACACTTCTCCATAATTACTTCAGGAGCACCTTTTGAGAATAAAATATGATCATACCCGCTGCTGTCGTCTTTACCGGTCTGATTGATAGTCGTCATCATCTTACGGATAGAATCAAAAGGTTCCTCCATCACCCGCCAGTACAGATCTTCCATATTGTCTTTGTCCAGGGAATATGAATCAGCCAGTTCTATGAGTGCCGCTTCCGTGGGATCGCCTGTGATAATACATTGTTCCTTATCCAGATAGTATGCATCATTACAAAGCACAGCATTATTAAGAAGAAGTTTAAGGGCAAGATCGCCATCCGCTTTTACCGGTGATGGAAAAATATCTTTCTTATTATCCTCATCTGAGCTGCCACAAGTCTTTCCGTATTTTTCTATATAATCATCGTATTCGATTACAGGGTCGAATCCGGTGTATATCTTCCTGACCATCATCTTATTCTCTGTAAGTGTCCCTGTCTTATCGGTACATATTACGGAGACTCCGCCAAGGGTTTCAACAGAGCTCAGCCTTCTTACTATTGCATTATTTTTAGCCATTCTCTGTACTCCAAGGGCAAGAGCTACAGTGACGATAGCGGGAAGTCCTTCAGGGATCGCTGCAACCGCAAGAGCTACTGCCACTAAAAGCATCTGGGCCACAGAATTACCCTTTAGTATGCCTGCTGCAAACACTATTGCGCTTATTGCAATGCATATTAGACCTATCCTTTTACTCACAGTCTTAAGCTCGATCTGCAAAGGTGTCATGCCCTCTTCTTCCTGGACCATGCTTGCAATTTTTCCAATTTCAGTATTTTGTCCAGTTCCTGTCACAACAGCAATACACCTGCCTTTTACTATTGTCGTTCCGCTAAAAAGGAGGTTTTTCTTATCACCTAATGGGATACGCTGGCTTTTGATGATATTGTTAATCTTGATAACCGGTAATGATTCTCCGGTAAGGATAGATTCATCCGCCTGCAGGTTTACCTGTTTAATAATTCGGCAGTCTGCCGGGACCAGGTCACCTGCAGAAAGCTTAACTATATCGCCGGGGACAAGGTTTTTGGAATAAATACTTTTTTCCTTCCCGGCTCTTATGACCAGGGCACTGGGGGAAGCAAGTTCCTTTAAGGCCTGTAGAGCCTGTTCGGCCCTGTATTCCTGGACAAAACCAAGAACCGAATTTATTACCAGTATGACCAAAATAACTATTGCGTCAGCAACTTCCCTTATCAGGACACCTGATATAAAAGCTGCTGCAATAAGTATCCATATCATAAAATCATTGAACTGGGAGATGAAGATCTTAAATGGGGTTCTCCCCCTTTTTTTCTTCCAGCTGGTTTGGGCCGTATTCTGATAGTCTTGACTCTACATCTTTGTTGCTCAAACCATTTTTAAGATCCGTACTGAGAATTTTTATTGTTTTTTCAAGAGTGTGATTATGCCAAGGTATCTCAGGTTTTTTTGCATTGTTCCCGGAAATTTTTAAGTGTCTGTCTATGATCGTGAACTCCTTTATATTCTAAAATATCAATATGTTCTTTAGTCTACCCAAATGTCATGAAATAGTTCCCATTCAGTAATATGCTCCCTTATATGAGTCTCCATTACACTGATCACTTTATCCATATTCTTTGATATGAGTTCATCCCGTTCTCCTACACGATCAAGTTCAATGGGCTTTCTTATTACAAGGTGATGGGTGTATTTTCCATCTCTCCATATAAAAACCGGAACAAGAGGTGCCCCTGACCTTAATGCTATCTGGAGGGCTCCTGTCGGGAGTTCGGCCCTCCTGCCAAAAAACTTGAATGATCTGGAAGGTTTTCCGGTTGGAGCCCAGTCAGAAGGGATTGCTATGATCTCATTATTCTTAAGGTGCCTGAATATATGGATGATCTTATTGACATAAAGAGTCTTAAAACCTTTGGTCATCCTCATTTCATCATAAAAGCGGTTCATCTTTTCACTTTTCCTAAAAAGAGTGAGACCCCATATCTTATATCCGTCTACTGCAAGCCTGCACGCACCCCATTCGAAATTTCCAATATGGGAAGATATTATAACCACACCTTTTTTTTCTTTGAGTGCTCCATCAAGATATTCTATTCCTTCAACGCTCACTCTTGATCTTAAAGTCTCCCTGGAAACTACCCGGTGCCTCATGAAATCTGTGACATTCCTACCCCAGTTTATAAAAACTTTTACTGCTATCCTGTGGACTTCAGGATCATCTATTTCAAGGTTTAATGCCCTGGATATATTTTTCTTTATTATATTAACATTAACACCTGTAGCATACCATAATCTTGCTGCTGAAACTGCGACAGCATATATCCACGGATAGGGAAGGACTATGGCTAGAAGCTCCACCAACTTGTAACCCAGGTAACTAAGCACGGACACTCTCTTTCCTGCTTCTTAGATAATATTGTATAATTATATTGTCAATAGACGAATAATAGCAGTACTGGCAATTCAATGATAATTAATTTTAAAAAAAATTTAAACTTTTTTCTTCATTTTTTGCATATTAAATTTCCTAAAAATATAATTATAGGCCTTTTTTGGAACACCTGGAATACAGGTCACTGTCACTATATTATGAGTAATAAATTATTAATATACCAATAGGAGGCGGGACTAATGCTTAAAAAATCTGGAAATGTGATCAATATCTCCGGACTGGAGGAGGTATATGACTACCAGTCTCCCGGCAATCATGTAGTATCCGTGTACTTGCTTGTGGATGGTCTCAGGACTTCAAGGAAAAGTTACCTTACCAGGTTAAATTCCATGGTAAAAGAAAAAAAGACCGGCCTTGATAAAAGTACTGACCTTGACAGGAGTCAAAAAAAGAAGATCGCTTCTGCTCTTGAAAAAGCAAAAGTATATTTAAATGAAAAATTTAAGGCGGACTCAACAAGGACCATTATCATATTTGCTTCAACAGATGGTTTTTGGAAGGAAATAAGGGTGCCATTCATCTTGCGTTCAAGAATTGTAATAGATCCCAAACCATATATACAAAATCTGAGGGCATATCTCAGGAATTATAAAAGTTATGGGATCCTTTTAATAGATCGTGAAAAAGCTCAGATATACTCAGCATATCTGAATGAGATCAGGGAATACCTTGCTGCATTTATTAGTGATGTACCATCCAGGGTGAACTATAGGAGTCAGGCAGTTTTACGTGAAAAGAAGATACTTAGCAGGCATGAAGAAAAACTTCATCATTTCTTTAAGACGATCAATGACAGGACCCTGGAACTATTCAGGGAAAGAAAATTCGATTACCTTATCCTTGCCGGGAGGAATGATATAGTTTCAGGGTTTAATAATTATCTTCACAGCTATCTTCAGTCAAAATATATCGGCAAGATAGATGCAGGACCTGATTCCGGTATTAAATCAATAAAAAGTAAAGCCATGGAAGTAATAGATGTATTTGAGTTAAAGAGTAAGAATAAGTTAATAGATGATCTCATAGATGAATATAATCCGAATAGGCTTGGAGTACTCGGGATAGATGCTGTCATCAAGGCGCTTATCAGGGACCAGATAAGGATACTTGTCTATGACAGGAATTTTTCCCACAGCGGGTATGTATGCAGAAATTGTAATTATCTTTCAGCAAATCCTGTAGAAAGCTGTCCGTACTGTGGGGGAGAGCTGATATTTTATAATGAGATAGTAGATGAGATCATTGAGAATGCGCTGGATCAGGGATGCGAGATCGTAGATCTGGAAGGAAATGAACGTTTTAAAAAAGCAGGTAGCATGGGAGCGGTGTTAAGATATATATATGAGAGATAGGAACCTGATCCCGGTTCCCTGATAGACTCCTTAGATTATTTCTTTTTCTTTAGTTTAGTGAGCTCATTGGTAAACTGCCTGACACTATTGAATTGTTTATAAACTGAAGCAAACCTTATATATGCGACTTTATCCAGGTCCCTCAGTCTCTTAAGTACAAGGTTACCAAGATCTTTCGAATGTATCTCACTTCCGGGAAGATTGTGTATCTCGTTTTCAATATCATCGACAAGCAGGTCAAGAGTCTCAGCGCTAATATTTCTTTTTATGCATGCCCTTATCAAGCCGCTCATAAGCTTATTTCTGTCAAAAGGTTCTCTCGTACTGTCTTTTTTAATAATAGCAATAGGCTTGATGTCTATTCTCTCATAAGTTGTAAACCTCTTCATGCATTTTTCACATTCCCTTCTCCTCCTTACAGAATCGTTCGAATCAGTAAGTCTTGAATCTACTACTCTTGTATCAGGATTTGTACAATAGGGACATTTCACGATTATCCTTTTCCTTTATCTTCTTCTATAATTTTTCTAAACTCCTCTAAAAAAAGGCTTAAAAAGCTTTTTAACAGCAGGATGTATATCTCTCCGTCTCTCAGTAAAATATGAAATCAATAAACTCAAACATTTTAATAGATAGAGCAGCATTACAAGAAGGACGAAGATAAGCCAGAAATAACTTCCTTCCCAAACCCACATGAAAAATGAAAAAATAAAAAAACCGGTTGTTGTAGCAAGATATGTATCTTTGGTCAAAACCATCATCATGGGTATTATTAGCAAGTAAAATATGAGGATGGACCAGGGAGACAAATAAAGTAAGCCTCCAAGAAATGTAGCAACTCCCTTGCCTCCCTTTAAATCCAATATAGATCATCCAGTTATGTCCGACAACTGCAGCGGTAACGGCCCAGAGTGGGAGATAAGGATGTCCGCCTGAAAACCTGGTAACGAGATATGCAACTAAAAATCCTTTGCCTATATCAGCTATTACGACCAGTACGCCGGCTATCTTTCCAATATTGGTGAAAGCATTCATCCCGCCGACATTTCCGGTACCGGTTTTAGAGATATTGATCCCTTTTATCTTTCCGGCAATATAAGCTGAAGGGAATGCCCCAATTAAATATGAAGCCAGGAGTATGATCGCTGTATTGAAATAAAAGTTTTCTACTATCATAAATAAAGAGCCTAAAATCAATTTCTATATTTTATGTCTTGAATTGTCCTATGATTATAGCATAAAGGAAATGCATAAAAAAATGAGAACAGCGGTACGAACAAACGGTCTCCAACCGGAAGATTATAAATAGCAGGACATCATAATAATCATCTTTTTAATATCAAAAACATGATCCCATTCAGGATAAACATAATATTAAGTAGCCCTAAATATATTAAAAGATATTTAATTATCGAAACAAGGCTGTAGATACTAAATGAACCTATGGCCTGATTGAACCCGATTGATATATTTTCAAATTCCATGGATACATTTTCAAGGTCCTTTCCTATCCCTTCCAGATCAGCTACATTTAGCTCCAGATCATTTTCAGCAAGGCCCAACTCCTCCGAAAGTCCTATTAAATTGCTGCCTATGTCAGCGAAATAGTCTCCTGCAGTTCCAAATGGTTGAAATCCCAATACTTCGAAATCGACGAGACCTGCGATCTCATTAAAAGCCATCCCTGAGTCATAAGATATTTCAGAGGCATACTCAATGGTATTCTGTGAAGTCTTTATACTCTCGGCGATATGTTCAAATATATCGTCGGAATTTTTTAACATATCGGATGTTTCTTCAATGGTTCCGGCAATAGAAAGGCTTAGACCATCAATATTGTCAAAGTTTTCTTCATAGGAGTTTAAGACAAAGATGCCCCCAAAAGAAGCAATCGCGCCAGTTAAGCCAATAAAAATAGAGATGATCGAGAAAATAGTTACCAGTACTTTCTTTTTTGGCTGCAAGATCTGTCCTTTATAAAATAATACTTATTTGATCTGGTCAAATACCTTGATAGTGTCAAAATTAAAAGCCTGCACGATCCCTATTGTAGTTTCTTTTAGAAATATAATCGATGGCCACTGCCATGATTATAATGGTTCCGGTCACCGTAGCACTCCAATAAGTAGGTATCCCAAGATGAGCGATCCCATTTACAATAAGGGAGATCAAAATAGCTCCCAGGGCTGCTCCAAAAATCGAACCTGATCCACCTGAAAGAGCTGTTCCGCCGATAATCGCTGCAGCTAATGCAATAAATTCATAACCAGTTCCAAAACTTGGAAGAGCGGTTCTCAGGTATCCAAAAGTAAGAATGGCTGATATGGCTGCAAGGCCCCCATTTATCATAGCAGAATAAATCCTGGTCCTGGAGATCTTTATACCCATGGCTTTTGCAACGATAAGGTTTCCGCCTATTGATCTTACATGGATCCCGAATCTTGTAAAACCGAATATATAAAATAGGATCAAAACTAAGACCACTAAAGCAAGGATCCCAAAAGGAATTTTCCCAAATGCCCCTCCAAATACTTTAAAAAGAAAATTGTCCAGAGGATAATCAGTTTTAAAACGGCCAGAATACAGGACCAGACCAAGCCCGCGGTAAATATTCATGGTACCAAGGGTGATTATAAGCATGGGGATCTTAAGGCTTATGCTCAAAGACATATTTAAAAGCCCACAAAGGATACCAACTATGAACCCCAGAGGTACAACCAGATTAACCGGCCATCCTCTCTCTAATAATACCAGGAGCACAAGCCCTACCAGATTATAAATACCTCCAACAGAGAGGTCTATATCACCCTGGGAAATCATAAAGACTGCCCCAAGGGCCAGAATACCGGTAAATACTGAATAACGTAAAACAAGGATAATATTTGAAAATTGAAAAAAGGTATCAGTTGAAATACTCAGGATAAGGAAAATAACCAGTAGCGCAATAAGTATGCCGACCTCCCTAAAACGGGCAAAAATAATTCTTAGAATATTAGTATTTATTTTAGGTGGTTTCATACTTGAAACCCGGTTATTTTCCATGGCAACTCCTGTTATCATGGAAATTATCTCATTAGTATTAGTCTCTGCCTTTTCTTTTTCACCGACTACTTTACCATTTCTCAGCACTATGATCCTGTCTACCAGTTCAAATACATGGGCAATATTATGGCTGATTATTATTATAGAGACGCCATACTCTTTCCTTACTTTCTTGATAAGATCTATTACCCTTCTTTCTTGCTTGACTCCCAGATTATTTGTGGGTTCATCAAAGATCAGTATCTTACCGCCCCAGTAAACAGCACGCCCCACTACAACAGACTGTTTCTGTCCACCGGAGAATTGCTCTACATCTGCATAAATATCTTTTATGTCGATACCAATCATGTCAAACATTTTTTTTGTCTCTCTTCTCATAAAGCGGTAATCAACCAGTTTAAAGATTCTTCCGATGAAATTATTGAATACTTTTTCTCTTCCTAAAAACAGATTGAGTGAAGCATTAAAGTTCTGTACCAGACCCTGGTCCTGGTATACGGTCTCAATCCCATAATTTCTAGCATCTATTGCATTTTCAATTTTGGCCTCGGATCCGTTAATATATATCTTTCCCCTGTCCTTTTTATATATTCCGGAGATCATTTTGATGAGGGTGGATTTTCCAGCTCCATTATCACCTACAATAGCAATGATCTCTCCTTCATAGAGTTTTAGATCCAAATCATCAACGGCTTTGATGCCGCCAAAATGTTTCGATATGCCCTTGACCTCAAGGATGACTTTTCTTTTATTTTTAACAGGTGGATCGCTCATTTAATCAAGACTCCTAACTATTATGATATAGTGCAAGTTTGTATATATTCAATACATCCTGCTTATTTAGCTCAATATGTTTGCCTATGGGACCGAAAAGCATAGTCTTTTCAGCCATCTCTTCAAATCCTTCCTCTCCCGCACCGATGTCCTTTAAAGATATTGGAAGGTCCAGGCTTTTAAAAAATGATAAAAGTCCTTCAATGCCCTTAAGGGCAATATTTTCCTGTGTCCCGTTAGATGGATCTATATCGAATACCTTTACCGCAAATTTATAGAAAACTTCAATATCCTTTTTATAAACATATTTCATCCAGGCAGGAAAAATAATAGCCATTGCATTACCGTGGGGTGTACCGTAAAAAGTACTAAGTTCGTGAGCCAGCTTATGCGATCCCCAATCCCCGATCCTTCCCGTTTCAAGAAGACCATTATGCGCCAGATTACCTGCCCACATTATTTCGGCCCTGGGATTATAATCTTTGGGGTCCTTGAATATTAGAGGGGCATTTTCGATTACAGTCTTTAATACTGCTTCACAGAGCTTATCTGTCAGGTCCACATGACGGGTCTTTGTAAAATACCTCTCCATTACATGAGATATCATATCGGCGACTCCACTGGACAATTGTTCATCAGAAAGCGTAAAGGTAAGTTCAGGATCGAGCACAGCAAAAGCCGGTCTTATGATCTCATGATGGTATCCCCTCTTTATCATTCCTTCTTCATTGGTGATAACTGCTACATCACTGGACTCACTGCCGGCAGCAGGGATAGTGAGGACTACTCCTATGGGAAGAGCCGAAACAGGCTTTGCTTTCCCGGTAAGGAAATCCCACATATTATCTCCCTCATATGGTACATTAAGGGCGATAGCTTTGGCCGAGTCAATGACACTGCCTCCTCCTACTGCAAGGATAAAGTCGATATTATTTTCCCTGCATATACGGGAACCTTTTACTGTCAATTTTAATCCTGGATTAGGCGCCACACCCCCCAGTTCAATTATATCTATTCCTTCCTTTTTTAAAGACGCAATGACCTCATCATAAATTCCTGATTTCTTTATGCTTCCCATCCCGTAGTGAAGGAGGATTTTTTTTGAATATTTCCTGACTTCTTTCCCAATATCTTTATGGGTATTGCGACCAAAAATTATTTTAGTAGGGTTATTGTAAACAAAATTTTCCAATTGTGCCCCTCATGAAATATTATTGTTTGAATAATTTTTTATTCTAACAAAATTATGTATGATATAACAAGGGTTCCTTATTGCATATGATCTATTTCCGGTTAGAATATTTATCTATAATGCCAATTTAATCATTAAGGAGGGTTCCTATGCTGGTAGTCCAGGTTCACGTCCACATCAAAAAAGGTATGACGGAACAGTTTATTGAAGCAACAATAAAAAATGCCAAAAAGAGTATTTATGAGCCGGGAATTATGCGGTTTGATATAATTCAGGAAAATGAAGACAAGGAAAGATTTGTCCTTATAGAAGTTTACAAGGATAGTGATGCTCCGGTAAAACATAAGAATACCGAACACTATGACCTGTGGCGGGAAACGGTAGAATCCATGATGGCAGAACCAAGAAAAAGCATCAAATATGCAAATATCTATCCAGATGATAATGGATGGTAAAAGCCGGGACTTATTTTAAGATCGATGATCCCGAAAATAAATTCTACGAAACTATAAGGAGCTCCCCGGATCCCAGAAGTGAGATCCCGGCATGGGTTCCGATGATCTCGACCTTTATTGTCTTCTTTGGTTTTTTAAGATCTATCTTCCTTCTGTCTACCACTTCGGTCAGCTTTATGATGAGATCCTGGTAATCCAGTTTGTGATAATACCTTTTTTCAAGATCCATTTTCCATTTTTCATTTTCCCCGATCTTAGGAACCAGGGACTTAACAGTTTTCTGCATATCCGGAACTTTTGAGGACACCCATTTATCAACAGGAATATAACGGTGAGTTTTTCCAAATATCTCCCGGTTTTTCTTGCTCAGGGCAGTGAGTTTTTTAACCACCTCTTTTGGTTTAGACAGCTCTATCAGGAAAATACCATTATATTTTGACTTTAGCAATTTGGGTTTTGCCCCTACTGCGTCCATTACATTCTTTAAGCTTTCCTCACAGCTTTTTTGGTGAGCAGGATCATAGGTGACTATTAGTTTAACATTCATAATCAAACCCCCAGTCTATCTAATAAAATATGTATCTCTATTATATTTCAAAAATCAATTCATAGCATCCCTGTTGTCTTTAAAGGATTTCTTAGGATGATTATAAGGAATACTAAATATCCTGGTTTTCTAGTTGAATTATACGATTGTATATCGTATAATAAATCGTATGAAAGTTACGGCAATAATATCAGATAATTTGATTGAAGAGGTAAAAAAACACGCCAAGGGGCGGAATCTTACTGAATCTTTGACCATTGCACTTAGAGAATGGCTTGCTGAAAAAAAAATAAAAGATTTAAATAGTATGGTAAAGGAAGCACCTCTTGAATTTAACCCTGATCTTTCAGCAAATAAAATCAGGGATATCAATAGAAAATGAAAAACATTATTTATAAAAAGATCATAGCAGATACCAGCATATGGATAGAATTCTTAAAAAATAATCCAAAATTCTTTCCTAAAATGCAGACACTTCTTGAGAAAAACCACATTATCGCTATTGAGTGCATCTTTGGAGAACTTCTTCAGGGAACTAGATCAAAACGGGAACGTGAAATAATTTTATCTTACTGGGACTATCTTCCAAAAATAAATGAAACCGGTCTATGGGTAAAGGCTGGTATTTATTCAAATAAAAACCAATTGATCTCAAAAGGCATCGGATTAATTGACGGTGCAATAATAGTCTCAGCAATGAATAATAATCTGTTGATCTGGACACTTGATAAAAAAATAAACAATACTATAGATAATATTTATAAATATCAATAGATACTTGTTTATCATTAATTTTTCTACTGACTTATTTATGCAACCGGTACTGGTATTTAAAAAGCTTATGACAGATGCCTTTAGTCTTAGGAAAGTCTCTGAGGAGCATCTCTTTCCATGATCTCATCGTGCGAAAAAATTATTATCTTATCCACATTTTTTACATAATACCCTCTACCCATAAAAAGCTTGATATTGCTAAAAACTCAGTATATACTGAATAATCAGTATAATAAATATATTCAGAAAATTAATAAAATGAGGTGTTAAATGACAAAAGACAATAAAAACTCATCAGGCAGTAAGCCGCAGGACCGTAAAGAGAGCTGCTGTAATGTGGAATCTGTGATAACTGTGGATGAGAGAGGACAGATGGTCCTTCCAAAAGAGGTCAGGGAAAAAGCAAATATCAAAGCTGGAGATAAACTGGCTGTAGTGAGTATGGAAAAAGATGGAAAGTTTTGCTGTATTTCACTTATCAAGGCAGATAATCTTTCAGGAGCGGTAAAGGATATGCTGGGTCAGTAATATTAGGAACCCAAATATTAAAAAAACACGATTTAGGTCAACAATAAAAAATATAGAAGGAAAGTAAGATGGAAACCAAAGACATAAAAAAAATAGTCAGGGAAAATTATGGGAAAATAGCCAGCCAGGAGAGCAGCTGTTGCGGCCCTGAGGCTTCAAGCGGTCCTATGACTTCTTGTTGTGGCACCAGCACAGCCACAGACGTCTCTAAAAGTATCGGATACACTGATGAGGATATGGGAGCAGTTCCCGAAGGTGCAAATCTGGGCCTGGGTTGTGGGAATCCACTAGCTCTGGCTTCCTTAAAAGAGGGAGAGACTGTCCTGGATCTTGGATCCGGTGCCGGGTTTGACTGTTTTCTGGCTGCAAATAAAGTCGGGGAAAAGGGCAAAGTCATAGGAATAGATATGACTCCGGAGATGATCGAAAAAGCAAAAGAGAATGCAATAAAGGATAATTACAATAATGTTGAGTTCAGGCTGGGGGAAATAGACAATCTACCGGTTGCTGATGATTCTGTTGATATAGTCATATCAAACTGTGTGATCAACCTGGCTCCTGATAAAAGTAAGGTTTTTAAGGAAGCTTACAGGGTGCTAAAGCCCGGAGGAAGGATGATGGTCTCAGATATAGTCCTGGTAAAGGAACTGCCGGAGCAGATCATGAACTCAATTGAAGCATATGTCGGATGTGTATCTGGAGCGATAAAAATAGATGATTATCTTGGGATTATTGAAGATACCGGGTTCGGTGGAGTAAAGATAATTGAAAAAAATACTTTTCCTGTTGACAGCTATGTGGAGAGCGAACCAATAAAGGATGCGATCCAGGAAATGAAACTTACCGACGAAGAAATAAAAAAGGTGATAGTTGATACTGAAAATGCTATTGCCAGTATAAAAGTATATGCAAAAAAGTAGTTAAATATAGAATATTGAAGGGGAAGGATCCTTACTAAACCCAGGGAATTATTATAATGCATTATATATTTGTATACGAGAAAAACAATTATGAAGCTAGTAAAATGATTATATATTAGGAGTTAGCAAGAAAAATAATTATAATTTACAAAATTCCTGTAAATCTATCGACATATTATTTCTGCAGCTGGTACTGGTATTTATATAATTTATGATAAATGCCTTTAGCATGGAGTAGTTCTCTGTGCGTTCCTCTCTCCACGATCTCGCCGTGTGAAAGCACTATTATCTTATCCACATTTTTTATGGTTGACAGCCTGTGGGCAATAACTATAGTGGTCCTGTCCTTCATTATCTTTGAAAGGGCATCCTGGATCAGCGCCTCTATCTCTGAATCTATACTGGAAGTAGCCTCATCAAGGACCAGCAGTACTTCGGGATTAAAAACCAGGGCCCGTGCAAAAGCAATAAGCTGTCTTTGCCCTACTGAGAGTACCTGGCCCCTTTCCTTAACTTCAAAATTATATTGGCCGGGAAGCTTTTTAATAAACTTATGGGCATTGACATATTTTGAGGCCTCGATCACTTTGTCCATGTCTATATCCTTATTACCCAGTCTTATATTATCCATTACCGTACCGGAAAATAAAAATACATCCTGCATCACAACACCTATATGACGTCTGAGGTCCTGCAGATCAAATTTCTTTATATTGATATTATCCAGGAGTATCTTTCCTTTTTGTATTTCATAGAACCTGTTCATAAGGTTTATTATTGAAGTCTTTCCCGAGCCGGTAGCTCCTACAAAGGCAACGCTCTGGCCTGAATGCAGGTCAAAGGAAATATCCTTAAGGACATAATTTCCCTTATTATACGCAAACCAGACCTTTTCAAACTTTATATTGCCTTCTACCTTTTCAACTTTTACCGGGTTTGCCGGAGAAGTGATAGCAGGTTTGAGGTCAAGCAGATGAAATATCCTTTCTGATGCTGCAATAGCTTCCTGGAGGATGCCGAATTTCTCACTCAGGTCGCTTATGGGATGGAAAAATTTCTCGACATATTGAATAAAGGCTACAAGTGTTCCAAGTGTCAGGATATTCCTGATGACCTGTCCGCCTCCGTACCACACCACAAGTGCCACAGCAAGAGTGCTTATAAGTATTACAACCGGGAAAAATACTGCATAGTAGAGAATAGTCTTCAGGTAAGTAGTTAAGTAATCCCTGTTTAATACAGAAAACTCATCATTGTTTTCTTTCTGCCTGTTAAATATCTTTGTAGTATTTATACCCGAGATAGCTTCCTGGAGGAATGAATTTATATTTGATATTTTTGTACGGATTATCCGGAAGGACACTCTTACCTTTGCCCTGAAAATAAAAGTTGCTATAGCAAGGAGTATAAGGACGGAAAAAGTGACCAGTGAGAGTTGCCAGTTCAGGGCAAGCATTATAGCCATGATACCGGCTATCATGAATATATCACCGAAAAGGGTTACGATGCCTGATGAAAGCATCTCGTTCAAGCTCTGGACATCTGTAGTGACCCTGGTCATGACCCTGCCTACAGGATTTTTGTCAAAATAGGACATAGGTAGTTTCTGGATATGAGAAAATATTTCCATCCTCATATCATACATGATCTTCTGCCCCATATACTCAGTATAGTAGCCCTGGAAATACCTGATTATAAATTCGAATAATAACACCAGTCCGTAAAGAAGGACTATATTGAGAAGTCCGTCAGTCTTGCCTACAAGAATATAATTATCTATAGCCAGTTTTATTAGATAAGGTCCCATCACCTGCAGTCCCGCAGTTATGAGCAGCAGGAAGATAGTAAGTACAAGTAGGCGCCTATAGGGCTTTATAAACTTGAATAACCTGGAAGCCGTTTTTCTGTCAAACGACTTTCCGGTAAGTTCTTTTTCGTAAAAACCATCGGCCAATTTAATTCCTCCAGATCATAATTCTTCATCAAGCTCTTCTGACAGCTGCTGTCTCTGATAGAGTCTCTTATAGATTAAGCATTTTTTCATAAGTTCCCCGTGTTTTCCGATAGAATCTATTTTTCCCTCATCAAGCACTATAATAAGGTCAGAGTCCTTTATCGTTGAGATCCTGTGGGATATTATAATGGTTGTGATATCGGTAGTCTCAGCTTTAAGATCCCTGAGGATAGATTCCTCGGTATCAGTATCGACATTTGAAAATGAATCATCCAATATCAATATCCGCGGATCAGCTACAAGTGCTCTTGCGATTGCAAGCCTTTGTTTCTGGCCACCTGAGAGCGTTACTCCTCTTTCTCCTATTAAAGTCTCATAAGAATCCGGAAATCCTGAGATATCAGTGTGTAGGTGAGAAATGTTAGCTGCCCGTATGACTCTTTTTGTGACATCTTCTTCACTTAAACCCTCCATAGTGCCCTCGGCCCCAAATAAAATATTTTCCCGTATAGTTTTTGAAAAAAGAAATGGCATCTGGGTTACATATCCTATACTTCCCCTCAGTTGGTCAAGAGAGTAGGACTTGATATTTCTTCCATCTATAAATATTTTCCCCTTCTGCGGGTCACTAATCCTGGGAAGTAGATCTACAAGTGTTGATTTTCCTGAACCCGTGAACCCGACAATACCCACCTGCATGCCTGCATCTATATCGAAGTTAATATCCTTAAGTACCCAGCTGTCTTTTGAGGTTGAAGAAGTATCCTTAAAATCCTTGAAGTTTTCCATAATAAGGCTCTTAGTATTTTTCTCCAGGCCGAACTTGAAATAAACACCTGAAAAGCTGACAGCTCCTTTGAAAGGCTTTGGAGAAACGGGTCTTTTCGGACTTTTGACCCCGGGCTTTATTCTGAAAATATTGTTTATCCGCTTCATGGAAACAGAGCCCCTCTGGATCAGGTTTATTACCCAGCCAAGGGAAATAAGGGGCCAGGTGAGGGCGCCTATATATGCAGTAAACTGGACAAACTGTCCAAGCGTAAGTGTTCCTGCAATGACCTGCTTTCCTCCTACCAGCAGCACGACAAGCGTACCGATACCACCTACGAATATCATGGATGGCCAGAAAACACTTCTAACCCTGGCAAGAGAAAGATTTCTATTTATATATTCAATATTCAGTCTTGAGAATATGCCTCTCTCATTTTCTTCCTGGGTAAATGATTTTATTACCTTTATCCCTGCAATACTTTCCTGTGTGCGTGCAGAAAGTACTGAATACTGTTCCTGGGATTTTTTGAACCGGCTATAAAGCATGGCACTTAACTTTCTTACAATGAAAGGGAGGATGGGAATTGCGATCAGTGAATAAAGGGATAATTTAATATCTATAAGAAACATTACTGTAAGTGTGGTAATAAAAACAAAAATTGTACTAAAGAGGTTCATGAGACCAGGCCCCAGAAAATTTCTTATGGCTTCCAGGTCATTGGTCATAAGGGCCATTATGCTTCCTGTTCTGGTATTTATGAAAAATGATGAATCCAGATCTTGAAGGTGGGAAAAGAAATCAGTCCTGATGCTGTATTCTATCTTCCTGGAAATACCTATCAGTATTCTTCTCATATAATACCTGAAAACACCCTGGACCGCAGCAATCCCTACAAGAAACCCCCCATATCTCAGTAGGAGTGTTGTATCAGGCAGTTTTTCAATACTGTCTATTGCCAGTTTGAGGATCCAGGGTATAAGAAGTGCAAGGCCATCTGTAAGAAGGATAAATACCACACTTCCGCTGAAATGAAGCTTGTGTCTCTTTAAATATTTTAATAGTGTCTTAAGCTCTTTTATTTAAGTCTCCCTAGTAACCACGCAATAGGTAAATGGGCGGTATTTAAAAGTATCTATATCAAATGTCCACTCTAACAATATTCCAGGAAATTAATCCTATCTATATATTGTATCAACAAAAGACATTAAGACTAAGATTATAGTCATTTATTTTCTAAAGTAAATTTGAAAAAGAGGAATCTTAACATGATTAATTGTTTGCCGGAGTGGAGGGAGCAGAATTTTCTTCATCACCAGCGGGAAACATATCATCCGCTTCATCCTGAAGTTCTGAGAACTCTTCTATAAGTGCACGGTTTATTTCATTTATTGTGGCTCTGTAGTTCTTTAAGTCTGTCAAATCCTTGAAATCATCTATTATGTCCTCGGCAGTGGGATTTATGGGATCCCCGATAAACACATTTATCCTCTGGAATGTATTGGCGATTATTGAGATTATTCCTTCGGCCACATTGCTCTTTGCAATAAAACTATCAGGGTGCACACCCTTGCGTAGATCATGCATATAAATCGGGATTATTGGTAATCTGGTTTTGTAACTTAGATATGCTGCACCCTTTTGAAATGAGTCAAGTTTATCATCTTTGTTTAACCTGCCTTCAGGGTAGATTCCCGAACAGTACATTCTTTTTTCTTGCTATGGTAAAAAGTTCTTTAAAGGTGGCAGCATTTTTCATGAAATGTTCCTTATGAATGGGGAAGCTATTGGCAAATCTTCTCATAAAGAAGTTAGTAAACCGTGATCCAAAATTTTTTGCTGAAGCTATAAAATATATCTTCTTCCCGACTGCTCCCAGGAGTACAATCGGGTCAGCTCCGGTGGTATGGTTTATTGCAAGTATTGCAGAGGAGTCTTTGGGGATCTTGCTGTGGTCAAAAACCCTGATCCTTACAAATAATTTAAAATAATTAATAAGCAATACCCTTGGTATGCTAAAAAAGAAATCTGCAATTTTAGTTTTTAATTCCCTCATCACATATATATTATAATTATAGATATTAAAAATATCCACCCGCAGGATAAACTAAAAAGTAATCTTGACCTCCCCTCCCAAACTGACCCAGACAAGATATTGGTTTTAGCGATATAATAAAACTAATGAATGGAAGATATATAAAATGAAAAATAGCAAATTCACAGCTTCATAAATTACCTTTGCATTAAAAAAATAACTTCAATCAGGTTGACTTAGGGACTATTTTTAAGTAATATTTAACCAGTTACGTAACCGGTTAAAAATTCTTTCAAAAAGTAAGGATTTTCCGGGATAGCACAGCTTATTTATATTATTAACAAATTTTATTATCTTATTATACAAGGAGCGGACAATGAGCAAAGTAAAAGTAGCAGTTGCAGGATATGGCGTAATAGGCCAGCGTCTTGCAGATGGAGTGGCAAAACAGGAAGATATGGAACTGGTTGGCATAGTAGATATAGCACCAACACTATCCATTAGAGCACTGTATGATTCCCCGGATCCATATGACCTATATGTTGTAGATGATTCCATGAAAGCTTTATTTGAGCCTGAAAATATACCAATAAAAGGTAATTTTGATGATCTTCTGTCCAGGGTGGATATAGTACTTGATGCAGCCCCGGGCGGAATAGGCGCAAAAAATAAAGAGCTATATGAGGCGAAGGGCCTAAAAGCTGTATTTCAGGGTGGAGAAAAAAATGAAGTAGCAGATGTATTCTTCCACGGTTATGCAAATTACTCAAAAGGTGTGGGAGCAGACTACCTGAAGTTAACATCCTGCAATACCACAGGATTTATTAGAGCGGTAGACTGTATAGACAGGGAAGTAGGAGTAGAAAAAGTGATAGTTACTATCTTAAGAAGAGTAGCAGATCCTGGGGATACACACAGGGGGCTTGTAGATGTAGCTATGGTAGAGCCTGTCCCCAATCACCAGGCAGTAGATCTTATGCTGATCATGCCGCATATTAAGGCAACAGGTGCCCTTATACATCTACCAATAACTCACGGCCATATAATAACAATTGTACTGACTCCTAAAAAAGATATATCGGTAGAGAAGGCCCTGGAGCTATTTGACGCCCATCCGAGGATAAAAGTAGTAGAGATAGCAAAGGGCTTTAATTCAAATACTGCCCTATTTAAATATGCAAGGGATAAGGGAAATAAAAGAGCTGATATGTATGAGGTAGCGGTATTTAAGGAAATGGTAGCAAAATCGGGCAACGACCTGTTCTTTACCATTAATATTCCCCAGGAAGCTGTTGTAATACCAGAATCTATTGACGCAATAAGGGCGGCATTATCAATGCAAACAGATGGAAATGAAGCTGTAACGGCTACTAATAAATACCTTGATATGAAATAAATATAACTTTATAGCAGCTTAAAGTTTTAAGGTCCCTTAAATAGTTATAATTATAGTAAAGAAAAGTGGAGTGACCCCATTGGGTTGGGCCCATTGTTAACTAAAAATAGATAATATAAAAAGGAAGAATCTCTAATGAAATACGGTATAAAGACTTTAGATGATTTTGAATTTAAAAGCAAGACTGTAATAACACGCCTTGATCTGAACTGCCCATATGATAGTGAGGCTGGAAAACTTAAAGATACCACAAGGATAAAGGCTGCGATCCCTACAATTAAAGAAATATCTGGGGCCGGTGCAAAACTTGTGCTCCTTACCCATCAGGGCGGGGATCTTGAATACCATAACTATATATCAACAAAACTTCATGCAGCCGAGATCTCAAAACTGGTAGGAAAAGATATAGCATTTATTGATGATGTATGCGGCCCTGCAGCAAGAGAGGCTATAGGGGAGTTAAACCCGGGCCAGATACTACTTCTTGATAATGTCCGGTATATGGCTGAGGAGATGACCCTATTTGAGACAAAACTAAAGCTAACTCCAGAAGAGCAGGCAAAGACAATAGTAGTTACCAAGCTTGCCCCGCTTGCAGATATTTATATCTGTGACGGCTTTGCAGCTGCCCACCGTGACCAGCCGACACTGGTCGGTTTTGAAGAGCTCCTGCCCTCAGGGATGGGAAGACTATTTGAAAAAGAATACGGTATTCTTTCAAAGATCATGGATAACCCTGAGCATCCGGCTGTATTTATCCTTGGAGGAGCAAAGATAGAAGATGCATTCAATATGATGCCGGAAGTTTTATCTAAAGGTATAGCAGACAGGATCCTTACGGCTGGCCTGCTGGGGCAGCTCTTTTTAATGGCTAAAGGTTTAAGTCTTGGAGAAAAAACAGAAGAGGTGATCTATGCTAAAAAACTGGATCAGTATCTTGATCAGGCAAAGGAAATATTCCAAAGCTATAAAGACAAGATAGAGACCCCTGTTGATTTTGCATATGATGATGGTGGTAGATATGAGATAGTCATAGAAGACCTTCCTTCAGAATTTGCAGTCTCAGATATAGGCTCAAAGACCATAGACATGTATAAGGATATTATAAGTGGAGCCGGTACAGTATTTATTAATGGTCCGGCAGGAGTATTTGAAAAACCCGGGACAGAATATGGTACCAAAGAGCTTTTTACACATACAGCAAAGTCAGATTGCTTTTCTGTAATAGGTGGTGGAGATTCCATTACTGCTGCCAATAAGTTTATCCCCGGCGGAGGATTTTCCTATATGTGCACCGGAGGGGGAGCAATGGTAAGGTTTTTATCCGGCGAAGAGCTTCCGGTAGTAAAAGCACTTAAAAAAGGTGGAAATATACAAGAGAGATGATTATGAAAATAACTATTCCATATGGAAAAGATAAAACTACCCTGGATATACCGGAAGACAATATACTGGATATTATACAGGGCGATGATTCGTTTTCCGGAAGTGATGAAGAAGAGGTAATCTCAAGAGCTATAGCGGACCCGATTGGATCTGCACTCCTCTCAGAGATAGCCAGGGGTAAGACTTCAGCATGCATACTTGCAAGTGATATAACACGACCATGTCCCTCATATAAATTCCTGCCCCAACTGGTAGAAGAACTAAACTCCGGCGGTATACCCCTCTCAAATATAAAAGTGGTATTAGGTCTTGGGATACACAGAGGACACACAGATAAGGAAAAAAGAAAGCTGGTCGGAGACTATATATTTGAGAATACTCAGGTAATAGACTCCGATCCTAAAAAAGCAAAGCTTATTGGAAAGACTTCAAGTGGTACTCCTGTAGAGGTCTTTGAAGAAGTCCTGAACTGTGACCTGCTTATAGCTACTGGAAATATTGAGTACCACTATTTTGCAGGTTATTCCGGTGGAGCGAAGGCAGTAATGCCGGGAGTCTGTACCAGAAATTCCATACAGGCAAATCACAGCATGATGCTGGACGGGAGGGCTGCTTCCGGTAGATCTGAAGATAATCCGGTCCGGGATGATATAGAAGAGGCCGGGAAGATGGCAGGCATAGATTTTATCTTTAATGTGATACTTGATGATAGTAAAAACATAATAGAAGCAGTTGCCGGTAAGAACAATGAGGCATGGCTTGAAGGTGTAAAGAAGTATGACGCTATATATAATAGAGAAGTAGAAAGTCCTGCAGATATAGTAATAGCTTCACCCGGAGGATACCCAAAAGATATAAACCTCTACCAGTCCCAGAAGGCACTGGAAAATATAAAGGATATAGCAAGGCCCGGAGGGGCCATAATCCTTATAGCATCATGTGGGGAAGGATTTGGAGAGGACACGTTTGAAGAATGGATGGGACAGGCTAGAGATTACAATGCTATAAGTAAAAGGCTAAAGGATAGATTTGTACTTGGCGGACACAAGGCGGTTGCCGTATCAAAGGTAATAAGAGATATAAAGGTATACCTGTATTCTGAATTTGACCGCAATGCTACCGGGAATATGGGTTTTGAGAAATTAGATGATGTTCAGTCGTATTTGAATAAAGCCATAGAAGAAAATGGGGAAATAAAGATAACAGCAGTGCCTGGTGGGAGATTTGTAAGATTAAGAAGTTAATATAAACGGAGGAAATGATTTGAAGGAAAAAGAGATACTAAACCCGGAGGAAATAAATAAACTCAAGGAAATATCAAGTAAGATAAGGTGCAGTATTGTAACAATGGTAAAAGATGCATCTGTTGGCCATATCGGTGGATCACTTTCGGTAACTGATATTTTAGTTGCCCTGTATTTTAAGGTACTAAATATCGACCCCAAAAACCCCGATTGGGAAGATAGGGACAGAATGGTACTTTCAAAGGGCCATGGTGCAACCGCAATATATTCAGTACTTGCAGAAAGAGGGTTCTTTTCTGCAAAGGAACTTGAGACTTTCGGCATAATAGACAGTAAGTTCCAGGTCCATCCTGACAAAACCAAGGTCCCGGGAATAGAAGCCTCCACAGGAGCTTTAGGGCAGGGACTGTCAGTAGCAGCAGGTATGGCTCTTGCTGCAAAGCTTGACGGTAAGGAATACCATACTTATGCAATTTTAGGAGACGGCGAGATCCAGGAAGGCCAGATCTGGGAAGCTGCCATGTTTTCAGCCCACTATAAGCTTGATAATCTAACTGCAATACTGGATTACAATAATGTACAGCTCATGGGGAATGTTTCAGACATTATGGGGATAGCACCCGTGAATATGAAATGGGAATCATTTGGCTGGAATGTCATAGAGACTGATGGACATGATTTTGAAAAGATACTTATAAGCATTGACCGGGCCCGGAATACAAAGGGCAAGCCAACAATCATTATTGCAGACACCACAAAGGGCAAGGGAGTATCTTTTATGCAGGATACATGTACATGGCATGGCAATGTACCTTCAGACGATGAATATGAAAAAGCAATAAAAGAATTAAAAAATTAAAGGACCGGGAGGTTAAAAATAAATGGTTGCAGTTAGAGAAGCTTTTGGAAAAACCCTTTTAGAAGTGGGACGGACGAACAAGGATATAGTTGTGCTGGATGCTGATCTTGCAAGTTCGACAAAAATAACATATTTTGCTGAAGAGTTCCCTGAAAGGTTTTTCCAGTGCGGGATAGCGGAACAAAATATGATAGGAGTAGCAGCAGGTCTTGCCGCATGTGGAAAGATACCATTTGCTGCATCCTTTGCAGTATTTGTCTCAAGAAGGCCGGCGGACCAGGTAGCAATTTCAGTTGCCTACCCCGGACTCAATGTAAAGATAATAGGAGCATATACCGGCCTGTTTAATGGAAGGACAGGAGCTAGCCATATGGCGGTCGAGGATATCTCCATAATGAGGGCAATACCAGGCATAATCGTGATAGACCCTGCTGATGCGGTAGAGACCGCCGGAGCAGTCAGGGCAATAGCCGAGTATGAGGGCCCTGTATATATGAGGGAGACAAGAGATGAATGGCCGGATGTATTTGAGGATGGACACGTATTTGAAATAGGGAAAGCATCTGAGGTGAGAAGTGGAGATGATGCTTCTATCATAGCGGCCGGAGTCATGACCTCAGAAGCTATTACAGCCTCGGAAAAGCTAAAAGAGGAAGGTATCAGCGCAAGGGTAATAAATATGTCAACGATAAAGCCCATTGATGAAGAGGCGATTATTAAAGCAGCATCAGAAACAGGTGCAGTAGTAACAGCAGAAAACCATAATATTTATGGCGGCCTGGGAAGTGCCGTGGCAGAGGTACTTGTGGAGAATCATCCCGTCCCCATGCAAAGAATAGGCATAAGGGATGTACTCAATGAATCGGGAACCGATAGGGAGCTTCTTGATAAATTTGGTATGAGTTATGTAAATATAATAGAAGCTGTAAAAGATGTAATTGCAAGGAAAGACAGTTAAACAGAATAAGAAAGATATGCAAAAATATTTTGATGCTTTAAAATATTGATTTAATATTAGCAAAAGAAGGTTTCATGGGAGGCAATAAATAGTAAATATAAGGGACATAGCAAAAAAAGCGAAAGTTTCGGTAGCTACTGTATCTCATGTAATAAACAGATCAAGACATGTCAGTGATAAACTTATAAACAGGGTCAAGCAGGCGATGGAAGACCTCGACTATCAGCCGAATCTACTGGCCGGAAGTTTGAGAAAGAAGAAAACAGGAACTATCGGGCTTATCATTCCCGATAACTCGAATATGCTTTATGCAGACATATCAAAAAACTTTGAGGATATCTTCTTTTCGAAAAATTACAATATAATAGCCTGCAATTCAGCATATATTATCGAGAGGGAGATAGAACATCTTAAAAATCTCCGTTCCAAAATGGTTGACGGCATCCTGATGATCCCGGCATCTACAGAAGGGGAACATATCAGGAGGATCAGGGCAGCTGGTGTGCCAGTCGTTCTGCTTGATAGGAAGATACTGGATCTCGAAGTAGATTATGTCCTCCCTGACAATTATCAATTCGGGTATATGGCAGGAAAATATTTAACAGGCCTGGGACATAAAAATTTTGGATATATTGATAGATTCCAACCTCATTATCACAGTATTGAGAGGAGAAAAGGCTTTAAAAACGCATTAGCAAAAGGAGGCATCACCTTTAATGATGAAAATGTATTAGAAGGCGGGCTTTCATATGACAAAGGAGCTGAAACTGCGAAAAAACTTATTCAAAAGAATAAAAAGATAACAGCATTGTTTTCATTTAATGATATTAATGCACTCGGCGCCATCAGGGGGCTTAGTGATATTGGGTTGAAGGTCCCTGAAGATATATCGGTGATGGGAATCGATGATATCGATATAAGTTCAATATTTATTCCCAGCCTTACAACTATCCGGTACCCTGTTAAAGAAATGGTAGACGAAGCCAGCAGGATCTTACTTAACAGGATAAAGCAACCTGTATTTAAGAAAAATAAAGAGATAGTTATTAAACCGGAGCTGATCATAAGGGAATCAACTTCCGCTATTCACACAACTTAATATTAATAATATTGACACAATAGAAAGGTAAATATGGCAAAGACCCTAAGATTTAAAAAGAAAGACCTTATTGACCATACAGTAAAATTCATGGAAAAACTTGGAGTACCGGCTAGTGATGCAGCCATTGTAGCCGATATACTTATAGAGGCGGATCTCCGTGGTGTATCATCTCACGGCCTTATCAGGCTTTCTACATATTATGGAAGCAGGCTAAAGAAAGGATAAGTGAACGAGGCAACGCCTACAAAGGTAAGAAAGGAAACAGATACCACAATAAACTGTGATGTCGGAAATGGTCTTGGCCAGGTTAATGGCTACCGGGCAATGGCTGCCTGTATAGAGAAGGCAAAAAAATCAAATATTGCAGTAGCTACAGTAAAAAATTCCAACCATTACGGCATCGCGGCCTATTATGCCATGATGGCCCTGGATAGCGATATGATTGGAATATCCATGACAAATTCCCAGCCGCTGGCAGCTCCTACTTATGGTTCTACAGCAGTACTTGGCACGAATCCCATAGCAGTAGCGGCTCCTTCTTATAAAAAGTATCCATATGTGTTGGATATGGCAACTTCTGTGGTACCTATAGGAAAGATCAAGGTATTTGAAAAAAAGGGTGAGAAGATCCCTATGGGCTGGGGACTTGATGATAATGGAAATGTCACAGATGATCCCAAAAAGGTCCAGAGCGGTGGACCAGGGGCACTGCTACCTTTAGGCTCAACTGATATTCTGAGATCATATAAGGGTTATGGACTTGCCCTACTGGTGGATATACTATGCGGGGCACTCTCAGGCTCAGCTACCCTTACAGATGTAGGATTTCCTCATGAACCCAGGGAAGCCGATGTCGGGCACTTCTTTATGGCAATAAAAATAGATGCCTTCAGGCCCATCCTGGACTTTAAAAAGCAAATAGATTATATGATAGGTCTCTTAAAGGATTCACCGAAAGCAGCCGGACAGGATGAAATATATATTGCAGGAGAGAAAGAATACAATGCAGCTGAAGAAAACAGGGTAAAAGGTGTTCCCCTTCTTGATAAGATAGTAGAGGAGCTCAGGGTAAATGGTGCTGATATAGGGGCTCCGTTTGATGTAGAAGAAATATAAATTGATCTTCCAGTATGGGTTTAGAATAAAATATTGGTTCTTGTGAATGACCCTCTCTCACAAGCCATTACCTCTTTGGACCCTCCCAAATAACTAAACTCATACTGGGTTAAAGCTTTTCATTTTGACAAAACTTTTCACTAGTATCAGGCACGCAGGACTATTTGATCAAAACTTGACTTTTTAGCCAAAATGGTACATACTCCGAATTAGTAATACTAAATAGGAGGATAGTCCAAAATAGTTTATATAAAAAGGATATTAGATTTAAGTCTTCCACAGGGACAATCTGCCTTTTTGTGGGGACCGAGAAAAACTGGTAAGACATCATATCTTAAAAACCACTTTCCTAAAAGTATCCTATTTGATTTTTTAAAGACAGATTTATTTTTTGAAATATCTAAAAATCCATCACTCTTAAGGGAACGCCTCCTGGCAAAGGATGATAAGATACTTAAACAACCCATAATACTGGATGAGGTCCAGAAAGTCCCCCAGGTCCTGGATGAGGTACACTGGATGATCGAGAATAAGGGATTTCGATTCATTCTTTGTGGTTCAAGTGCAAGAAAGCTGAAAAGAGGGCATGTCAATCTACTGGGTGGCAGGGCATGGCGTTACGAGATGTTTCCACTTGTCACAGCAGAACTAGAAAGTATTGATCTTTTACATATTTTGAATCACGGTATGGTACCGGCGCATTATCTGCAGGTTGAAGATGACTACAGGAGGTCCTTAAAAGCATATATACAGGACTATTTAAAGGAGGAGATCTTTGCTGAAGGGTTGACGAGGAGTATCCCTGCTTTTTCAAGATTCTTTGATGCGTTTAGCTATTCACACGGCGAGCTTACTAATTATTCCAATATTGCCCGTGATTGTGGGATAGACTCAAAAACGGTAAAGGAATACTATCAAATACTGATAGATACGTTGCTGGCTGTGAGGGTAGAACCTTTTAAAAAGAGGCAGGCTCGTAATATTATAACCAAGACTCCTAAATATTATTTATTTGATGTAGGCATTGCCAATTATTTAAGGAAGCAGACCATAGAAGAGGAAAAAGGCATAGAATTTGGAAAATCCCTTGAACATTTTATATTAATGGAAATACTTGCATACAGGTCCTATAGTGAGAAGGATTTTGAGATTAATTTCTGGAGGACAAAGACTGGGATGGAAATAGATTTTATCCTGGCAGAAGGTGAAGTCGCCATAGAGGTAAAAGGAGCAAGCCGGATAGACTTAAGAGACTTCAGGACATTATCAATATTTTCTGAAAAATATTCACCAAAAAGAATTATTATTGTCTGCAATGAAAAGAAAAAGAGAGTGCACGGAAAGATTGAAGTCGTACCCTGGAGTATTTTTCTAAGGAATTTATGGGATGGAGATATTTTGTGATTATTTGTGCTTGTTGATTTAATGATCCAGAAGTAGGTTCTTATAAATTTATATATTTTTATAATTTGATCGAACAGCTTTTTCAAGCAAAGAGACTTCTTCCTTTGTAAGAAAACTAAACGAGCTATTATATTTTTTTTCAGAAAGGCGTCCATGGTTCTGAAGGCAGAATCGGATAAAAAAGTCGATCTTCTTATCTGGCATATCTACAATCTCCTGAATTGCTATTTTTGTTTTGTCGTAATTGGCTAAAAACTCCAACTCATCTTTTAATTCTTCATCTATAGTTTTCTCAATAAAATTAAAAAGCGCTTCCGCCTGTGATGTCATATCAATATAGCGATACCAGGTAACCGTATCATTATGAACTGTCATGTGGCCGTCTTCATCAATAGAGTATTCAACTAAAGGCATGAGCTTGCTGGAGAATGCTTCAAGAGAAGAGTCGTAATTAGCAGGATTTTTCAGCAGGACTGCTGAGATTGGAAAGATGACTCCCTCCGGAGCGAAACCTTCCAGGGATAAGATATTATGGATCAGAAATCGGTGGATTCTGCCATTGCCATCCTCAAACGGGTGTAGAAAAACAAAACCATATGAAATAGAAGCAGCATGAATAACAGGAGATAGATCACTTTTTTTCATCAACTCATGAGAAGAGATAAAACCGTCCATCAGGTCAGGCAAGTCTTCAGGTTTTGGACATACAAAGTGTATTCTTTCTCTTTTCCAGGCAACTGTTTCTCCTACATAATTTTGATCTAACCGGTAGTTGATATCCTGGAATCGCTGGTCGACTACGCTGTTCTGGATCTCTATTAGTTTTTTCTTTTTACAAAAGTCCTCTTTTCCTGCTGATTGAAGCAGCGCAATAAAGCGGTCAGTCCTGGTCAGGGATGGTTCAATATGCTCGATCTCAAATGATGACCTTGTTTCTTTGGCATAAAGGTATCCAAGGGCCCGTTTCAATAATCCTGGAGAATAACCGGATAATACTTTTGAGCATCGGTCAGGCAAATCAGCTTTTTCGAATTTTTTAAGACTGCTAGTGCGGCGGATAATCGGGCAGAAATATCTATTACCCAGGAGGTTGTTATTAATCCTCTGACGTTGAACCTGAATAGTATTAGAGTTTGTATAGTATTTGTCTGATTCAAGCAGGTCAATATAATTACCCTGCTTAAGATCATCCAAAGGGAGTGATTTACCTGTAAGAAACTCAAATAAGAACCACAAACGCCTGACATATTTTCCAGTATATTTAGATTGAATATACTCGATCAGTTTCTCTTCATTGATTTCTTCGAATATTTTTGTGAGAATTGCCAAATTTACCCCGTCATACTTAAGTGCGAATTCAAGATGTTCTCCGAGAGTATCTCCAGGCCAATATATAGGCGGATAGATTTCTTCTACTGTTTTGTCGTTTGAATTTTTTCGATGGATTCCACTGGTTGCAACCAGGGACTTATGCCAATTAGGAATGACATCAAGCTTGTACCGCTTAATGAGCTCATAATATCCGGCCGGTCTATATTTTGTTCTTTCATTTTTATTTTCAACCATTGCTTACCTTGAAAAACGATTATGATACGAGAAATATTGTTATATTATAACATAAAACGAGAAAAACAATTATAATAATGTATGAAGTCTTCATTTGATGAGAAAAACAATTATAAAGCTTAAAAAACTATTATAAATATGGGCGTAACGAGAAAATTCATTAGGAACTGCTTTTGCACCATTTAATATCAATAAAAAGTTATTTGCTAAAGGATATAAACTGCGACCAAGTGTGCTAGCAAATTATTATAAATTTAATTAATTTCCAGCCCTGGTATTATTGGTTTTTTATCGTATAACATATATATTATAATTATGCATCTTAAAAAATATCTTTAAGATATCTCCCTGTGGAGAAGATAATGCAGTATCCCGCATAGAGGATGCATGGTATCGAAAACTGGATTCTGATTAAAAATAATCCACTATAATATGAGGGATAAAATTAAAAGGCAATATGACATCATAATAATAGGCGCTGGTATCACAGGCTGCCTGATTGCAAGGGAATTAAGCTTTTACGGACTTGATATAGCAGTATTTGAAAAAAGCTCCTATATATGTGCCGGGCAGAGTAAGGCAAATGGTGCAATAGTCCATGCGGGGCATAATGAGAAGCCCGGGAGCTTAAAGGCAAAACTCTGCGTAGAAGGAAACAGGAGATTTGAAGGATTGTGTAGTGACCTGGGAATTTTCTTTAAAAGAACAGGTTACTCCCTGCTTGCATTTGACTCAGAACAAATAAAGATCCTTAAAAGGCTTGAAGAACAGGGCAAGATCAATGGAGTAAGGACAAAAGTATTAGATGCAGCTGGCCTTATTGATAAAGAACCGAATGCATCAAGGGAGGCGCTGTCTGCCCTCCACATAGTAGATGCAGGCCTTACTGATGTTTTCAGGCTTGTAATAGCTTCAGCCGAACATGCAGCGGTAAATGGTGTGGATTTTATACTTGGGACTGAGGTGAAGGGTCTTTTAAAGGATCTTTTGGGAAATGGAAGGGTTTTTGGTGTCAATACACTTGAAGGTGATTGGGAAGCAGAGCTAGTCATAAATTGTGCAGGCGTGGATGCTGATACGATAATCCACAGCGCAGCAGATACTGATTTTAAGATAAGTGCACGAAAAGCCGAATACTATATTATTGATAAAGCGGAAGGAGATATCTGCAATGGGGCAATATATCCGATCCCGACTCCTTACGGCAAAGGTTGTGCCGTCATTCCTACGGTTCACGGCAATACAATATTCGGAGGTAATTCTATCTTAACCGGTGACAGGGAGGATACCTCTACAAGCTCTAAAGAGCTTGAGAATGTACTTACCCAGTCAGAAAAATTGGTTCCTGCTGTAAAGGGGAAAAAAGTCATTGCACAGTTTTCGGGCTTAAGGTCATCAGTAGAGGGTGATGATTATATTATAGGGCCGCAACCCGGTGTCCCCGGACTGTTTAATGTTGTGGGAATAGATTCTCCGGGTCTCACATCATCTCCTGCAATTGCTTCATATGTGAAAGACATGATAGGTGCAAGCTATTTTGACCTTAAGAAGGATCCGGAAAAAACAGGGCAGTACCGGATAAAACCACTTTTTAAGGACCTTGATATGAGAGAAAAGAAGGAATGGATAAAACATGACCGGAGGTTTGGAAGGATCGTGTGCCGGTGCGAAAATATCACTGAAGGCGATATCGTGTCCGCGATACATGCCCCGATCCCCGCACTTACTGCAGATGCAATAAAATTTAAGACATGGGCCGGAACCGGAAGATGCCAGGGAGCTTTTGATATTTCCAGGATAATCACTATCTTATCGGATGAAACAGGAATAAAACCTCCTCGTGTAATAAAAAGGGGAAGGGGTTCAAATATAGTGACAGGCTATACCAGGGATTTTTCAGGACAGAAGTAATGGAAAAAAGATCAAATAATAGTAATTATGACATAGCAATAATAGGTGCAGGACCTGCCGGACTTGCGGCCGCTGTGGGTGCCCACGAAGCAGGAGCTGGAAGCATCCTTATAATAGACAGGGAGAAATATCCGGGAGGAATACTCCAGCAATGTATCCATCCCGGTTTTGGACTAATAAGGTTTAAAGAGGAACTTACCGGACCTGAATATGCACATGCTTATACAGAAATGGCAAAGAAGAAGAATATTGATCTTTTACTTGATACCTTTGTCTATAGTGTAAGTGAAGATAAAAATATCCTTATATCAAATGCCAGTGATGGTTTGAAGAATATAGAAGCAGGAGCAGTAGTTATGGCAATGGGGTGCAGGGAAGGGACAAGAGGTTCCATCTCCATACCCGGATTCAGGCCGGCCGGTATATTTACTGCAGGGACGGCACAGAGACTGATAAATATTGACGGACTTATGGTAGGAAAGAAGATTGTCATACTTGGGTCAGGTGACATTGGACTGATAATGGCCAGGAGATGCACTATCGAAGGTGCAAAAGTGGAGGCAGTCGTAGAAAAGATGCCATATCCCGGAGGGCTGAATAAGAATATAGTCCAGTGCATAGATGATTTTAATATACCCCTTCTGCTTTCCCATACAGTCACTTTTATTGATGGGAAAGAAAGGGTCAGGGGAGTAGAAATAGCAAGGGTCGGAAGCAATGGAGAAATACTTGATTCAAAAAGAAAATATATTGAATGCGATACACTTCTTCTCTCTATCGGGCTGATCCCTGAAAATGAATTGAGCAGGGGTGCGGGTATTCCCCTGGATCCAATTACAGGAGGACCATATATTGATAATATGATGCATACTGAAAAACACGGGTTTTTTGCAGGCGGAAATGTCGTCCAGGTTTACGACCTTGTAGATTATGTATCCGAAGACAGCTATACAGCAGGATTTAATGCCGGGCTATATATACAGGACAAACTGGATATGACTGGTAATACAATATTAATAGAATCCGGAAGATATATTAGAAGCATAGCCCCCGGTATTTTAAGAATAGGGGACCAAACACCAGCCAAAGATCAAAAACCTGTACTATCCATAAGGGTTGAAAAGCCGTTTATGGATAGCATCAGATTATCACTATCTTCAGGAAATGATATTATTGCAAATATAAGAAGGCCCTATGCTGTTCCTTCCGAGATGATCAGGCTGGATCTCTCAAAATATACCGGTAAGTTAGCCGGCAAAAAGAAGATAAGAATCGATATAGAGGAGATCCATTGAAAAGTGTAGATTGTATAATATGTCCTAAATCCTGCCGGATACAGGTCAGGGGATCTTTAAAACCCGGGAAGAAACCGGAAGTATCAGGACAGGAGTGTTCAAAGGGTAATAAATATGCCATCTCAGAAATAAGTGATCCAAGAAGGATATTTACTTCCACAGTAACTGTAGAAAATGGTGAAATCAAACTTGTTCCTGTAAGGACCTCTAAACCTATAAGGAAAGCAGAATGGAAAAGTGCCCGTAATAGCATAAGAGGATTAAGGATTGCAGCCCCTATAGGATTTGGAAAAGTACTGATGGATGATTTTACTGAAGAAGGAATAAAGCTGATTACTGCCAGGGAGATCAAAGCCCTTTAAAAAAATCATCCATATGATCATAATGTGTTCCCCTCCAGTAATATTTTTCACATCTCCTACAGTGCATAAAATCATCCTGTGAGCCGTAAACATATGGAGGGACCTTGCTACGGACATCCTTTTTTAATACTTTCACCAGCAGGCTATTACATATAAGGCATCTTTTGAGATCCGGCCCAAGACTGATACTTAGTTCCGAACGGATCTGGAGCAATTGATTCCTTATATCATCAGCTGATATAAATACTGATTTTATGGTTCCATCTTTGAACTGCCTGCGCTCCAGCATTAGCGTGTCCCTTGTAAGGACTATCCGGTCCTCATCTATTGCGGTTTTCAGGATAAAGTCATCGCCGGCATCATTAAAATATGCAACATCATGCCCGGCCATCCGCAGGTAGCGGGCCAATTTTCCTACCATTATATCTGCTATAAATTTCATCTGGAATCTTTTTTAGATCAAAGAGAAGACATTATGCTTGAAAACAAATTACCAGAAATTCTCATTTTAAGTCAATCTACGGTAATCTTTAGAACTCCATTTATTTTACTGATCTGGTCTATTACCTTTTTAGAAAAATCAGGTAATTTGCTGTGAATATTATAGCTGTACATCTTAGTATTGCTATCCGGCTCAAATTCATATTTTTTGCTTTTTATATCAAGTGAATAATCTTTGATCATACCTATGATCTTCCCAATATCATCAAAATCTTTTGAAGCAGTTATCTTTATCCGGTAATTAGGTGTCCTTATTATCCGGGACTCAAAGGATTTAAGGATACTTAATATCAAAAATCCGAGTACTGCAGTGATAATGGCCAGATAATATAGTTTTACTCCCAGTGAGACTCCGATAGCTGCAACGATCCATATACTTGCAGCGGTTGTTACACCTTTTACAAGTGGACCCTGCCTGAATATGACACCGGCCCCGATAAACCCGATCCCTGTTACAATTCCCGCAGCGATCCTTGAAGCATCAATTCCTGCAAATGAGGTGAAACCAAGATATGATACAAGTGTAAACACAGTGGAGCCGAGGCATACAAGTGTATGGGTCCTTAAACCGGCCGGCCTCTCATGTCTTTCTCTTTGAAGACCTATTGCGCCCCCGAATATCATGGCAAGCGTGCAGGGAATTATGATATCAAAAATAAAGACTGAAAGGTCAAAACTAAATTCTGAAAGAAATCTTTCTAAAAGCATCATTTATCCCTTCGATCTAGCGCTTCATAAAAATATTACCAGTTATAAAATCCCGACTATACAATAGAAATCGCACAAAAGATATTGATCTGCATAAAATTACCATAGCCTATATTTTACCATATTTGTATTTGACAATATCATAAATCATACATATTTTAATTTTTTAATACAAAAGGATATAATATATCTATAAATACTGCAGGTGAACCTTAATGTGTTCATTTTTTTCTACATAATATAAAGTTTCAAAAAAATATAAGGAAAACAGATGTTCAGGTCTTCATTAAAATTGTTTAAGGTCTTTGGAATAGAGATCAGGTTGGATTATAGCTGGTTTATCATATTTGCCCTCTTTGCATATTATTTCGGTTTCAATTATTTCCCAGCTGTATTACCGGGTGCAAACAATGGCATTATTGCGATCGTGACCTTTATTACCGTGATCCTGTTTTTTACTTCTGTCCTGGTCCATGAGATGAGTCATTCACTTGTAGCAAAAAGTCAGGGAACTCCTGTAGGGAGAATAACACTTTTTCTTTTTGGAGGGATGGCCCAGATCGAGAAGGAACCGGAGACTCCGAAAAATGAATTTGTAATGGCTATTGCAGGACCTGCAGCCAGTTTTGTACTGGCAATTTTATTTGGCATTATCTGGCTGTTAACCCGCCAGTATGAAATTATAAGGGAACCTGTAAGATATCTTACTATCATCAATATAATACTCGGGATATTTAATATGCTTCCGGGGTATCCCCTTGATGGAGGAAGGGTGCTGCGTTCGATCATCTGGAAAGTAACAGATAATATTAAGAAAGCCACCCTGATAGCATCTACCGCTGGCCGGGTTATCGGTTTTTTAATAATTGCAGTTGGTATATTCTTTTTATTTACCGGGAATTTTTTAAATGGAGTGTGGTTTGCATTCATCGGATGGTTTCTTCAATCTTCTGCACAAATGGGATACAGGCAGCTAGTTTTTGAGACTTCCATCAAAGGGGTCAAGGTCGGGGATGTTATGAATGATGATATTGTACTGGTTGAAAAAAATATGACCCTACAGGAACTTATAGATGAATATTTTATGAGATACAGGTTTGGAAGATTTCCCGTAGTTGAGGATCTTAGAAGTGAAAGGCTCATCGGGATCATATCCCTGCATGATATCAAGTCGATAGAAAGGCAAAAATGGCCGGAAACCAGGGTGGGAGATATCGTGAAAACAATTGACGAAAATGAGAAAGTCGATATGTCCATGGAGATCTCCGAGGCCATAAAAAGGATGGGCAAGATCGGTCTTGGCCATCTTGTCATCATGTCCGGAAATAAATTAAAAGGAATAATCACTAAAAGCGATGTGATGAGGTTTATCAAACTCCAATCAGAACTTCACTGACCCGTACTCTTAATTGTAAATAAAGTATCAGGTTTTCAGGAATAAATAATTTTAGCAAATCGTACAATTACTATTTATTGATCCGGTATTATGGGGGAAAAATGGAAAAGATAGCCATTATCTCGACAAGACTGGGAGGAGTAGATGGCGTTTCAATAGAAGCGGATAAATGGGCCGGTGCATATAAAAGGATAGGATTTGATCCGGTCTATATTGCCGGAAAATTTGACAGGGAAGACAGCTCCACCTTTTTTGCAATAGAGGAAATGGACTATTATTTTACTGAAGTAGCAGAGATCAGGAAAATTTCTTTTAATGAGGAAATGAAGGCAACAAAAAATGATCTTGGAAGACTGATAGACTCTATTGGCAAAGTAAAGGATACGATCAAGGATAAATTCCTGAAGATCCTGGATAGTAATAATATAGGATATCTCAGTATAGAAAATGCCCTTACAATACCATTAAATATCCCCCTGGCTATCGCACTTACAGAAGTCATCTCAGAAAATAATATAAAAGCTATTACCAGGCATCATGACTTCTATTGGGAAAGAAAACAATTTTTATGTTCAAATGTAGAAAAGATGCTGGATGATTATTTTCCTCCGGACCTGTCTAATCTTAAACATGTAGTGATCAATACCCTGGCCAAAAAATCGATCTATGATAAGAAAAAAATTGAAGCAACATATATCCCTAATATTTTTGACTTTGAAGTAATTAAAAAAATCGGAAAAAGGTCCATGGAGGTCAAAAAGTTTTTAGATATGGATGATGATGATTATTTAATCCTGCAACCCACCAGGCTTATTGCCAGGAAAAATATTGAAAGGACAATAGACCTGGTAGATAAACTTTCAAAAAAAACTGATAAAAAAATCAGTTTGATTATCAGTGGGAAACGGGAAAAAAGTGAGCTGGATTATTTTAATAAGATCATGGAGATTGCCAGAAAGACCGGGACCAGCCTTATATTGAGTGAAAATGATCATAATAATATTGCGGAATACACCAGAAAAGACCTGTTTAAAAAGTTTGATATCTATGATCTGTATAAAGCCTGTGATCTGGTAACTCTCCCCAGTGATGTTGAGGGTTTTGGCAATCCGGTAATAGAGGCCAGTGTTCTTAAAAAACCCCTGTTTGTAAATAATTATCCGGTACTGACTGATATGCTGTCCAAGGGCTTTGAATTCATAGTCATCGATAAAAAGGTAGATAAGGGATCTGTAGAAAAAACATTTGAACTGCTTACCGACCATAAGATGAGGGAGAAAGTCACAAGCAAAAATTTTAAAATTGTAAAACAGTACTATTCCATAGATTATTTAATATCCAGGTTAAAAAAACTGATAGAGGAATTTAATTGATTAAATAACATAAAACCAGACAGGTTTTCAAATAAATAAATTTCCAGAATAAATTTTTATTTGGAGGGAAGTCAAATGGATTTAGAACAATGGTATAATAATAATACATATAATTACAGGGTATTCACTGTAGACAGGCTGGTCAAATTTAAAAAGAAAAAGAACCTGACCATATCCCTGTGTTTTCCAACTTTAAACGAAGCCCAGACAATCGGCAAGATACTGGATATTGTAAGAAAAAGCATATATGAACCTGGTCTTGTAGATGAAGTAGTTGTGATAGATTCCAATTCCATGGACCGGACAGTAGGAGTAGTAAGGTCTGCCGGATTTAAAATATTACAGCACAGGAATGTCCTTCCGGAATATGGGAGCTTTAAAGGCAAAGGAGATGCACTCTGGAAAAGTCTTGCCATTCTAAAAGGAGATATTATTATATGGTGTGACTCTGATATCATGAATTTCAAGCCGAGGTTTATTTATGGTATACTCGGCCCCATGCTTATAGATGACAATATATCCTTTGTAAAAGGCTTTTATAGGAGACCACTTAAAATCGATAGTTCATATTTAAAGAGCGAAGGTGGAAGGGTAACAGAACTTTTGGTACGACCCCTGCTAAATCTTTTTTATCCAGAACTCAGCAAAGTCTTTCAACCCCTTTCCGGGGAATATGCAGGCAGAAGAGAGATACTTGAAAGTATTCCGTTTAGCACAGGATATGGGGTAGAAGTAGGTATGCTGATCGAGATCTTTGAGAGGTTCGGTCTGGATGTGATCGCACAGGTAAACCTGAAAAGAAGGGTACATCGCAATCAACCGATTTCAGCATTATCAAAAATGTCTTTCGGGATCTTACAGACCCTGATCCGTAAACTCCAGTATTATAATAAGCTGAAACTGAATTCAGACATGAACAAGATCTATAACCAGATCGAATATATCAATAAAGAATATATCATCACACCTTTAGAATTGGAGGAAATGGAAAGACCCCCGATGGTAAAGATTAAAGAGTATTTAGAAAGGAAAAAGAAAATTGCCTGAGACTGCAAGACTTGCGAAAAAATGTTATAGATTTTTCAGGGACAATAAGGATCAGATAAAAGAGGGAATACCGGAGTTAAAAGTCATCTATACGGACCTTGACGGAACATTGTTTAATGATCAGGGATGTATGATAAAGGATATTGGGGACAAATACTATTTTAAAGCCCTGAGACTTCTTGAGGATATAAATAAAAAGGGGTGGGACCTGGTACTGGTATCAGGCAGGAATAAGTTTGCACTCCGTTACAATGCCCAGATGATAGGAGCAAGCAATTATATTGCAGAACTGGGCTCAGAGCTTATATATAATCTTGGAAAAGAGGTCCATGTAACTTTTGATAATAGTAAGAATAATATAGATATAACATATGAAGGAAAAGATCTTATAAAAATAATCAATCTTTTAAAGAAAGAATTTCCCGGTAAAATTGAGGGTAAGCTGGAATGGGCCATGCATCGTTCCTTTAATGCACTTTTTCTGGGAGAGATAGATCTTGATAAGGGAAACAGATTGCTAAGGGAAAATGGTTTTGGAGAACTTATACTATTAGATAATGGCTTCTCAAACCTGTTTCAAGTCGACCTGGATATAGATAGGCTCCATATATACAATCTGATGCCGAGGGGAGTCACAAAGGCAAATGGAGTTAGACTTGATAAAAAACTAAGAAACTTCAAAAAGGAGAATTGCATAGCGCTCGGTGATTCATTGGAGGACCTTAAGATGGCAGGAGAAGTGAAATACTTCTTCCTGATGAAAAATGCACTGGACCATAAAGATGAGCTAGAAGCTGAACTTAAGAAATATGATAATGTATTTATATCAGATGGGATCATGAACAGGGGCTGGTTTGAAATAATGAGCTGGTTTATAGAAAAGTAAAAAGTTTATCTGATAAAAAATAAGCAGTAAATAGTTTATAATGATCAAAGGATATAATAGACATTATATTTACGGAGAACAGGCAAAATGAATGACAAGAAAAAAAATATGCATTATTACAATCCAGGGAAAAGAGGGATAGGTTTTGGGGATATATTTACCATTACGGTAATAGCGGCTGCAGCGGGACTTGCGCTGGGACTTCTCTTTGCTCCCCAGTCCGGCCTGAAGACACGGAATAAACTTAATAATATAATAAATGAGGCTCTTGACAGAGGAAAATTTGCCCTGCTTGAAGCCCGGTTAATGGGTGAAGAGATGCTTGAAAAAAGTTTAGAAAAAGCAGAAAAAGTATCTTCAAAAGTCAAGAATAAAAAATAATTTTAATCCTCATATTATGCTTGATTATAATACCCATTTATTTATTGACATGGCATTTTTACTATAGTAAACTTTACGTTTGCTAATTTAAATACTCAGGTAATGGCCTTAGAACAGGTTGTTAGATTAGTAATTAGCGGGGGCCGTTAGCTCAGTTGGTAGAGCACCGGACTTTTAATCCGGGTGTCGAAGGTTCGAATCCTTCACGGCTCACCAGATGAGGCCTGTTCGTCTAGTGGTTAGGACACAAGGTTTTCAACCTTGCAACAGGAGTTCGATTCTCCTACAGGCTACCATAGGGGCGCTTAGCTCAGCTGGGAGAGCACCTGCCTTACAAGCAGGGGGTCACAGGTTCAAGCCCTGTAGCGCCCACCATTTTGGATCTTTTAAAAAACGCGGAGCTGTCGTCTAGTTGGCTTAGGACACATGCCTGTCACGCATGAGATCGCGGGTTCGAATCCCGTCAGCTCCGCCAGTTAATATTGATTTGACATTATTTATGATAGAGCTAGTAAGTGGAAACATGGTGGATCCATGTTTTCTGGATTCGAAAAGACGGACGAAGCTTTAGCGAAGGAGTCTGCGTCTCTGCAGCGAACGGAGTGAGACGAAAGAACGAATCCCGTCAGCTCCGCCAGAAATTAGATATATCTTACTGGTGGATCCATGTTTTACAGGATTCGAAAGGACGTACTGAACCGAAGGTGAGGGAGTCTGCGTCCTCTTTTATTTGATGGCGAGATAGCTCAGTTGGCAGAGCAGTAGACTGAAAATCTATGTGTCCGCAGTTCGATTCTGCGTCTCGCCACCACTTCTTTAAATATTTTTTTAAATATACATTATCTGACTCCTGGACAAAACCGGAAAATATATTACACATTTACTTTATTGTGGTTTAGGATCAGTGTTTTAAAGGGGAGAAAATAGGAATTGTCTCAAACATCTAAAAGAGCCCGGGTACTGACCGTTATAATCCTGATATTTATTTTTTCAGCAAGTATAATATCGTCAGGCTGTGATCGTGGGTCCCTACAAAATCAGGGAGAGATATTTGAGGATAAGGAACTGGTTATCCAGGGCTCTGATACTTTACTTGAAGTTTCGATGTACTGGGTTGAAAATTTTTCCAAGGATAATCCCAGTGTCAATGTATCAGTAACCGGTGGAGGGTCCGGAACCGGAATAGCTGCACTGCTAAATAAAACAGTAGATCTGGCAACAGCTTCAAGATCCATTAAAGATTCTGAGATAAATACCGCAAAAAATAAGGGTATTATCATAAAGGAATTCATTATCGCATGGGACGGTATTTCTGTAGTTATAAATAATGGAAATCCGGTAACAGAGCTTTCCATAGAACAGGTCTCAAAAATATATACCGGCGAGATCACTAATTGGGATGAAGTCGGCGGCGAAGATGGAGAGATACTGGTAACATCAAGGGACTCAAGTTCAGGTACATTCGGTTACTTCAAAAAAAGAGTCGTCCAGCTGAATGGAACAGTCAAAGAAAATAATTATACCCTGAAAGCATTATACCTGGCGTCCAATGTATCCATAAGGGAAGAAGTATCCATAAATGAAAATGCTATAGGGTATATCGGGCTTGGGTACCTGGATGACAGCGTAAAAGCAGTAAATATTGTAGGAGAAGATGCAACCGAAAGCGTAAAACCCTCGATAGAGAATGTACAGAATGGATCCTACCCTATTTCAAGGCAGCTTTTCATATATATTTCAGAAAAAGACCTGACAGATCTCGGGGAGGCCTTTCTCGAGTATGTGACGGGTAAGGAAGGACAGGAAATAGCAAGGGGGATAGGCTTTGTGCCTATTAATTGATCCTGTCAGTAAATACTATTATTGGAAGTCGCAGATATTAGATATTTTTTATTTATCCCATAGAGGATTATTTTTTACTTAATAATAATCCAATAATCCTATAGAATCTTATACAGATGAGTTTAAATAAAATTAATAGATTAAAAGAATTCAAAAAATTTCTAATCACTAAGTATATATTCCTGAACGGTATCATCTCTATAGTCGTGCTCGGATTGATCCTAACTTTTCTTGTATATAATTCTTTTAAATTTTTTGCAAGCTATCCCATATTTGATTTTCTGGGCGGGAAGCAGTGGGATCCTACTGGTGAACCGGAAAAGTTTGGACTGCTGCCATTAATGGCCGGTTCAGCCCTTGTCTCTTTCGGGGCAATCGTGATAGCAATACCTCTTGGTATAGGAACAGCACTTTATCTGGGAGAACTTGCTCCCAGAATTGTAAGGGAGACAGTAAAGCCAATAATAGAGATACTTGCCTCCATACCTTCTGTAGTAATAGGATTTATTGGAATGACGCTACTTTCCGGTATTATTAAAGACACTTTTCAATTAAACACAGGACTAACGGCCCTGACCGGTTCTATAATGCTTGCTTTTATGAGTCTTCCGACCATTATCTCCATTTCAGAAGATGCGATCAATGCTGTTCCTTCGAGTTACCGTTTTGCCTCGACTGCACTTGGTGCGACAAAATGGCAAACCGCGTACAAGACTGTGCTTCCGGCAGCGTCCTCAGGTATTGTGGCAGCTACTATGCTGGGTCTTGGAAGGGTTATAGGGGAAACGATGACAGTACTCATGGTAACAGGTAATTCCCCGAGGCTGATATTCTCACTTCTTCAACCTGTAAGGACGATCACCGGTACTATTGCTGCTGAAATGGGTGAAACGGTACAGGGAGGGATCCACTACTCGGCATTATTTGCTATCGGTCTGATGCTTTTTTTAATAACATTTTTTATTAATTATTTAGCAGATAAATTTGTAAACAAGTCAAGATGATAGACAAAAGAAAAAACTATTAGAATATGATCATGAATATCAGTGGTAAAGTGAATAAAAAAAGAATCATACAGAATGTATTTCATGCAATATTGCTTTTAATATCCCTTATTGTAATAGTCTTTGTGCTTGGCATAATAATATACCTTATAGTAAAGGGCGGCAGCGCGCTCACCTGGGACTTCCTGACGCAGCCTCCTTCCGGAGGGATGAAGGAAGGCGGTATATCGACAGTTATTATCGGTACATTATACCTGGTTTTGGGAACCCTTGTATTTTCGCTTCCGATAGGGATCTTTTCTGCTATATATCTGCACGAATATGCCAGGAAGAACCGGTTAACAAAGATAATCAGATTATCAATAGTCAATATGGCTGGTGTCCCGTCTGTAGTATTCGGTCTTTTTGGCCTGGGGCTTTTTTGTGATTTTTTTAAATATTGGACGGTCTGTTATTGCCGGTTCATTGACACTGGCCCTCCTGATACTTCCTATCATAATCACGACAACTGAGGAAGCATTAAAAACCGTTCCCCGATACGTACAGGCATGCATCACTGGCTCTCGGAGCTACTAAATGGCAGACGATTGTGAAAATAGTACTGCCCCAGGCAATGCCGGGAATAATCACAGGCGCAGTTCTTGGCATTGGAAGGGCCGCAGGAGAGACTGCACCAATACTTTTTACAGCGGCAGCATTTTACCAGCCCAACCTTCCAAAATCAGTATTCAGCCAGGTCATGGCCCTGCCATATCATCTATATGTACTTGTCACCCAGGTAGCTGATGCCCCTGATGATAAAAAGTGGGGAACTGCATTGGTGCTCCTGCTGATAGTCCTGTTTTTTGCCTCGATCGCGACAGCGATAAGGACCAGGGCAAGGCTCAGGAGGAAGAATTAGGTCCGGTAGATTTTCCGGACTATGATCCTGGAAAAATAATTACAGGATTGAAAGATGAATAAAAGGTATAATAAAACTTAAAATAATATAGAGGCGGATAAGATGAGAAAAACATTTCACCAGAGACTCGAAGAAATAACTGATGAGGTTTTAGTCATGGGCAGTCTTGTCCAGGACGCGGTCCATAATTCAATCGAAGCCTTGATGACTATGGATCAAGAGCTGGCAGACAGGATTATAAAAGATGATGAAAAAGTAAATGAACATGACATATCCATAGAGGAAAAATGTATAGTACTCCAGGCAGAACACCAGCCTGTCGCAGTTGACCTGAGATTTATCCATTCTATCAGTATCATTATAAAGCATCTTGAAAGAATAGGTGATCTTGCAGTGAATATTGGTAAGATCGTAAAGAGGCTTTCAGCAAAAGAAGAAAAAAGTAATATCGACAAAGATGTAATGGACCTCCTTGTTGAGATGGGAAATCTCGCAGAACCTGAACTCGCCAGGGCTCTTGAAGCTTTCAAGAACAGGGATGCCAAACTTGCTTCAAAACTTGGTAAGTATGATGATGCAGTAGACGAGATCCAGAAGATGATATTCAAAAAATTATTCACCACAAATAAGGGTGAAGAAGATATAAAATTTGTAACAAATATTGCTCTTGCAAGCCGTTATATGGAAAGAATAGGAGACCAGTCAGTCAATATCGGAGACAGGGTGCTGTATTTCCTTACTGGAGATTATAGTGTATTCCATGATGACACATAATAGATAGTCCGGAAACCGGGCTCAGGTTCATTAGCTTGAGGCCAGTTCTTTAAGCTGTGCTATCTGGTCCTTGGTACCGATCGCTATAAGTCTTTGCCCGGCCTTCATCATAGCACTCCCGCTGGCTTTGGTGACTGAGATATTCTCTCCCTTTTCAAGAACAGATATTATAAGGGCTTCTATCTTGAACTTTCCACCGGCGTCTTTTATGGTCATATTATCTATCTTGCTCTTTGGTCTTATCTCTATTTCGGCCAGCTGTATCTCAACATCCTCTGTCTTCATAAGCGTATCCATGAAATCACAGACTGAAGGTTGAAGGGCCATGGCTGCCATCCTCCTGCCTCCTATTATCTGGGGTGAAACGACTCTATCAGCTCCGGCCTTTTCCAATTTCCCCATAGTCTCATGGATTGTTGCCCTTGCAACGACGAATATTTCCTGATTCAGGGATTTTGCAGAAAGAGTGACATATACATTCTCTGAATCGGTATCAAGAGCAGCAAATAGCCCTCTGGCTCTTTTAATGCCAGCCTCAATAAGGATCTCGTCATTTGAGGCATCCCCTTTCAGGCACAACCAGTTATGCTCCTGGCAGAGCTCCATCGGTTCATCGGCATTGTCTACAACTATGAAATCAATTTTACTGGCGACCAGTTCAGCGGCGATCTCCATACCGACCCTGCCAAGACCGCATATGATATAGTGATCTTTTAGTCTTTTAATCATCTTAACATTCCTTCTTTTTTCAACTCTTCCTAATAAAAATTCAGATAATACAAAATCCCCGATATTTATGAGGATATAGGCTGCTGTTCCTGTTCCACCTATAATAAGGAGTATTGTATAGATGGTACCCGCCATAGACAGTTCCTTGATCAGGCCGTAGCCCACAGTGGTTATAGTAATAGTTGTCATAAAAAGTGCATCCAGAAAAGTCAGGTCCTCTATCAGCATATACCCGATGGAACCGAGAAAATAGATCAAAATCAGTGCTCCGCCGGATATGTAGATCCTTTTTGACAATTGTGACAGGTTTTTATATCTCATAATTAAATTTTTACTTAATACTGTGATTTTTTCAAGATATATATTTTATTGGTGTTTATTAAATATTATTAAAATATATAGGTTTTACTGCATATATTTTCATCAGGTAAAAAAATCCTGAAATAATAATATTTTTTTGGATATAAACCAAGAATCTAATATAATATTTATTATAGCAAATATTTTTATACAAATATTTATTTTAGTATCTGTACACGGAAGGAGAAAAAATGTCACATCACAAAACAGCAAAGAACCTGGCAGAGGCTTTTGCAGGAGAATCACAGGCAAACAGGAAATACCTTGCTTTTGCAAAAAAAGCAGACGAGGAAGGATATCCTCAGGCGGCGAAGCTTTTCAGGGCTGCAGCTGATGCGGAGACCATACATGCCCACAATCACCTGAAAGCGATGAAAGGCATCAACTCAACAAAGGAAAACCTGGAGGCTGCTGTTACCGGAGAGACCTTTGAATTCAAGGATATGTATCCGAAGATGATCGAAGAAGCGAGCGAGGAGAGTCAGGACGAAGCAAGACTCAGCTTTAATTTTGCAAATAAAGTAGAAGCGGTCCATGCTGGTCTTTACCAGAATTACCTGGATAGTCTTGGGAATAATGCAGACACTCCCATTTTTGTCTGCCAGGTATGCGGTAATACAGTAGAAGGTGTCGCCCCTGACAAATGTCCAATATGCGGTAATCCAAAAGAGATGTTTAACGAGATCAAGTAAGAGGATATACTTGCTGATACAATAAGGTCCGGAGCATAAAAGCTGCCGGGCCTTATTTTTCTACCAGTATTAGATATCTGGAGTGTATAAAAATTCTTTTATTTTTCCATCAATAAGATCCCTGGTCTTCCTGAAGCTGTCTAATCTTTCTTCATAACTTCCTTGCACAGCTGAAGGATCTTCAAAACTCCAGTGGATATACCTGGTCGTATCATCTCCCGGGAAAACGGGACATGAACTGCGGGCATTGTCACAAACTGTTATCACAAGATCAAAACTGCTTGATATGAATCGTGATACGCTTTTTGATGAGTTTTTTGAAATATCAATACCCTGATTCTGCCATAACTGCTACTGCCAGGGGATTGATCCCTACAGGGAATGTGCCGCACTTTCTATATGCCAGCTTTCCCGGTATTTCTTTAAAAAACCCTCTGCCATCTGGCTGCGTATAGAATTACCCGTACAGAGTACCAGTACTCTTTTTTTTATATTGTCCCTGTCCAAACTTTTATCTAGTATATTATTATCCATAACTACCTCTTAGTAATAACTGTATTTCTATAATAGGTATGATTCTGTTTCAAGCTAGCTTCACATGAGGGCTGTTTGCTTAAAAATAGATCTTCTTTAAAATAAAGATACATATACCAGACGTATAAGTAAAGGCATATACCCTATATTATTGTTCTCATATGCTGGACAATAACTATGGGTATATGATAAGACTATTATGCCATGGGATTTGTAAATATATACTGATTATCTTTAAATGGACAGGTAGTGGAAAATAAATCAATGAATGAAGAAAAAAAGGGAATCCTCTTTGTATGCGGGACACCTATTGGAAATCTCAGTGATGTCAGCTTCAGGCTGCTTGATACCCTGAAGCAGGCAGATATGATCCTTGCAGAAGATACAAGGACAATAAGAAAACTCCTGGCAAGATATGATATCAAAAAAAGCCGGATAATAAGCTATCACCAGCATAGCACTAAAAAGAAACTTGATTCTCAATAATGGAGGAGCTTAAAGTTGGAAAAACAGCTGCTCTTGTATCGGAGTCAGGTATGCCGTCTATTCAGGACCCGGGCTATGAGATAATAGGACAATGTATAAAAGAAAATATTGCAATCACAGTAATACCCGGCCCGAACGCTGCTACAAGTGCCCTTGTATTGTCTGGTCTCCCTTCTGATAGTTTTCTATTCATAGGATTCCTTCCCAAATCAGGTGAAAAGCGGAATACAAAGATCGCTGAGATCTCTGGTCTTCCCTATACCCTTATTTTCTACGAGTCCCCAAAAAGAATAGAAAAACTCCTAGGGGAACTTATAAAAAAACTTGGGGACAGGCGTGTTGCTCTTGTAAGGGAGATGACAAAAATATATGAGGAAGCTATCCGCGGGAACTTAAGCGAGGTACTTGAAGATATAAAGGCAAGAAACTCTATAAAAGGTGAGATAGTGCTGGTAGTTGAAGGAAATCAGGGAGAACTAATTGCTGAATATACTGAGGATGAGATAAAAAAACAGCTAATGGACCTCATCACCCAGGGGTATAAGTAAAAAAAATGCCCAAAAGATAATCAGGTCCAGGTATGACATAGACAGGCAAAAATTGTATAATATTTCAACGAAAATCTGAGAATAAAAGAAAAAACCAAAAAGGAAGATATGGAGAATAAAAAGTTCTATATAACTACTGCAATCCCATATATGAATGCAAAACTTCATCTGGGACAGATCTATGAATTTATTATAGTAGATGTTATTGCAAGGCTTAACCGCCTGCTTGGAAGGGATACCTACTTCATGACCGGTTCAGATGAACACGGGCAGAAGATCGAGAAAAGTGCAAAGAGTAAAGGTGTAAGCTCCAGGGAATATGTTGATACCATGGTAAAGGACATGAAGAGGTTACTTGAAGTCTATAATATAAGCAATGACAATTATATAAGGACAACAGATGAGAAGCATGAAAAAGTAGTCCAGAATATCCTTACAAAACTAAATGAGAACGGGGACCTTTATAAAAGTACATATGAAGGTGATTATTGTGTTCCATGCGAGACTTTTCTTACGGATGGGCAACTGGTAGACGGTAAGTGTCCTGAATGCGGAAGGGATGTTGAACATGTAAAGGAAGAAAACTATTTTTTCAAATTGTCAGAATACGGGGGAAAATTAGTAGACCATATTGAAAAGAATCCTGACTTTATTATTCCGGAGACCAGAAAAAATGAGGTACTGGGGCTGCTTAAACAGGGGACTTAAGGATATAAGTGTCTCGAGGACAGCAGTAAAGTGGGGTGTCCCGATTCCTTTTGATTCCGATCATTATTGTTATGTATGGGTCGATGCCCTGATAAACTATATATCAGCCCTGGGTTATTCCACCGAAGACTCTTCTCTTTATGATAAGTACTGGCCGGCTGACCAGCATCATATAGGGAAGGATATCCTGAAATTCCATGCTGTTATCTGGCCGGCTATTCTATTGTCTATAGGGGTAGAGCTTCCTAAACATGTAGTAGTACACGGATGGTTACTCATGGGAAAGGAAAAACTGTCAAAATCTAAGGGCATTACTCTAGATCCTGATGAGATAGCGGAAAAATTTGGGATAGATGGTGTAAGATATTTCCTTACAAGGGAATTATCATTCGGTCAGGACGGTTCATTTAACGATCCGGCTTTTATAAAAAGATATAATGCGGACCTGTCAAATGATATCGGAAATCTTGTGTCCAGGACCCTTGCAATGATAGAAAAATACAGGGATGGTGTGATTCCTGCAAAGGTAAAAAGTCCGGATTTTGAAAAAGCATGGGAAGAGACAAAAAATAGTGCTCTTGAATTGATGGACCAGTTCAAGATATCAGAGTGCCTGATAAAAGTCTGGGAATTTATAAACAAGGCCAATAAACATATAGAAGACAGCCAGCCGTGGACACTTGCAAAAAGCAGTGAGCAAAAAGACATAGACAGGCTTGATGCTGTCCTCTATGAAGTTGCTGAGTCCATAAGACTCTCAGCACTCATACTTATCCCATTTATGCCCTCAAGCTGCCAGAAGATATTTAAACAGCTCGGGATAGAAAAGAATACCGGGGACATGAGACTGGAAGTGGATGGTATCTGGGGTAGTTTTGATGGAAATACAAAAACCGGGGAAAGAGAGATCCTCTTTCCAAGGATAGAAAATAAATAGATGTATTTTATAGATACTCATGCCCATCTTGACATGATCAAGAGTATGACGCCTGAAGAGTCCCTGCAAAGATCTTTAAGTGATGGTGTCAGGTATATTATCAATGTAGGCTCAAGCATAGAAGGCAGCAGGAAATCAGTAAGATATGCCAGGCAATTCCCTGATGTTTTTGCGAGTGTCGGTATCCACCCCCATGATGCAAAGGATTTTGGAAGCAGGGAGATTAAAATACTCAAGTCCCTGATCGCCGGAAGCGAAGATGAACCAATTGATGACTCATCTTCTAAAAGTGGTGGGGGAAAAAGATTTGAAAAAGTGGTAGCAGTGGGGGAGACAGGTTTTGATTTTTTCCGGAACTTAAGCCCCCGCCCAAGCCAGGAGAAAGCTTTCAGGGCCCATATCGAGCTGGCCATCGAATACGACCTCCCCCTTATAATACATGACAGGGATGCCCATGAGGAGATTCTTAATATATTAAAGGGATATTCCGCAAATAAAAATTTCAGGGGAGTCATACACTGTTTTTCAGGGAGCCTGGATTTTGCATCAAGATGTATCGAGACAGGTTTGCATATATCATATACAGGAGTCATAACTTTTCCCAATGCAAAAGACCTGCAGGACGTAGTAAAAGAGATCCCGATAGAGAAAAGTATTTATTGAGACAGATTCTCCCTTTTTGGCCCCACAGGACAAAAGGGGAAAGGAAAATTATCCGGGATATGTAAAGTATATAGCACAAAAGATCGCTGAACTAAAAGACCTAACCCTGGAAGAAGTGGCGGCAGCGACTTCAAAAAATGCTGAAGATTTCTTTTCCCTTACTCCTTTTATAAAAGAATAAGTTTCTATTATGAAAAACTATATAAGCTCTCCTTCAAAAACTACAAAAATACTTGCAGATAATAATATAAGGCTGCGGAAAAAGCCTGGGCCAGAATTATATAATAGATACCAATAGTGTTAAAAAGATGACCTCACTTACCCGGATCACAGGAGAGGATATAATACTTGAAATAGGGTGCGGGATAGGAAGCCTTACTGAGGTCCTGCTGGAAAACATACCGGCTAAAATAATCTGTATCGAAGTAGATAGGAAAGTGGCAGAAGTATTCAGGAGTATTTTTCATGAGAAGATAGAAAATGGGAAAATAGAATTAATAATAGAAGATGCTATGGATATTGACTATGGAAAACTTAGCTCCACTTATAATATAAATAAGATGATATCAAATCTTCCATATAAGATCGCAGCGCCGCTTATACTTAAGATCCTCAGGGAAACGGATAAGATATCACAGTCCTGGATGACAATACAAAAGGATATTGCAGTCAGGCTGACTGCAAAACCGGGAGATAAAAACTACAGTTCTTATACTGTGAAATCCAATACACTGGCTAGCTTCAGGTCTTGCTTTAATATCTCCAGGAACTGCTTTATTCCAAAACCATTTGTGGACTCTACAGTGATCGAGTTAACCAGAAAAGAGATACCGAAAGAATTAATAGCAGTGGACGGCATCGAAAGATTTTTTGACCTGGTCAATGCAAGTTTTGCCCATAGGAGAAAAATGCTCCTCAACTCTCTTTCCAAAAATAAGGATCTTAGCAAAGAATTGGATCGCATAGCAAAACTTCTGCCAGAAATAGGGAAAAGCAAAGAAGTGCGCGCAGAAGAGCTTTCACTTGAGGATTATATATTTTTATATAAGAACATCTCGATATAATATTTAATACTGCTGTGATATTATTAACAAAATGAAAGTACAAAAAGAATTAAAAGTAAGGGCATCAGG